>Ga0210408_10003532_pt1 | contig 14417 bp, 10 predicted proteins | sample IncBWH4MmetaG_FD_155471 | JGI IMG/M metagenome (GOLD analysis project Ga0210408, IMG submission 155471) | Forest soil microbial communities from Barre Woods Harvard Forest LTER site, Petersham, Massachusetts, United States - Inc-BW-H-4-M | ecosystem: Environmental > Terrestrial > Soil >...
TCATTCATGTTATCCCGCAAGAATATATTATTGATAGCGAGATCGGAATTAAAAATCCAATCGGTCATGCAGGAATTCGTTTGGAAGGAAATTTCCATATCATCACAGGACAAGTATCAGCAGTAAAAAATATTTTCAAATGTGTGAATCGCGCAGGTTTAGAAACAGTCGATTTAAATTTAGAGCCATTAGCAAGTGCTGATGCAGTTTTAAGTGACGAAGAAAAAGAAGCGGGTGTTGTTTTAGTTGATATTGGTGGCGGTACTACTGATGTGGCTATTTTTTACGATGGTATTATTCGTCATACCGCAGTAATTCCTTTTGGTGGAAATATTATTACCGAAGATATTAAAGAAGGATGTAGCATTATTAAATCACAAGCTGAGCAATTGAAAATCCGGTTTGGCTCTTCTTTAGCTCAGGAAAATCAGGAGAACGAAATTATTTCAATTCCGGGTTTACGTGGCCGTCCGCACAAAGAAATTTCTGTGAAATTCCTGGCGCAAATTATTCAGGCGCGCATGGAAGAAATTTTGGAATTCGTTTTATTTGAAATTAAAAATTCAGGTTTCGAACGCAAACTTTCTGCAGGGATCGTTGTAACAGGCGGGGGTTCCATGCTAAAACATTTACCGCAATTAGTAATGTTAACTACCGGAATGGATTGCCGCATTGGTACACCAAACGAACATTTAGCTGCTGCGGATGATGAATTAAAAAATCCATTGTATGCAACAGGTGTTGGTTTAGTAATGAAAGGCATCCAAAAATACGAGCGTGAATCTAAAAAAGGAATGAACATTGCTAAAGTTGCTGTTGAAGTGAATATAGAAACAAAAGAAGAGAAAAAAGTAACAGATCACTCCACAAAAAAAGCAGGTAGTTTCTTTGATACTTTAATTACCCGTGCGAAAGATTGGATGAGCGATGATATCGAATAAAATAAATTACAAAAAAATAAAAATTAACTAATACAAAAACATACCAATATGATGCAATTTGAATTACCACAGGATGAAAGTTCGATCATTAAAGTGATTGGCGTTGGCGGCGGCGGAAGCAATGCCGTAAACCACATGTACCGCTTAGGTATAAAGGGCGTAGATTTCATAGTTTGTAATACTGATAAACAGGCTTTGGAAAAAAGTCCTGTGCCAAATAAAATTCAATTGGGTGGTAACCTTACAAGAGGTTTGGGTGCAGGTTCAATTCCTGATGTTGGCCGTGAGGCTGCATTGGAATCAGTTGAAGATGTACGTAAATATCTTGAAGATAATACCCAAATGGTATTTATCACTGCGGGTTTAGGCGGAGGAACAGGTACAGGCGCTGCTCCGGTGATTGCATCAGTTGCTCGCGAGTTGGGTATTTTAACTGTTGGTATCGTTACAATTCCATTTGCATTCGAAGGAAAAAAACGCCGCTTACAAGCCGAAGCAGGTTTGGAAGAAATGAAAAAGTATGTGGATACTTTATTAGTTATTGGTAATGATAAATTGCGCGAAATATACGGCAACTTAAAAATGAGCGATGCATTTGCTCACGCTGATGATGTTTTAACAGGCGCTGCAAAAAGCATAGCTGAAATTATTAGTTTACACATGCACGTTAACGTTGACTTTAACGATGTAAAAACAGTAATGAAAGACAGCGGTGTTGCAATCATGGGTTCTGCAGTTGCAAGCGGCGACAAACGTTCCATAAAAGCAGTAGAAGAAGCTTTAAATTCTCCATTATTAAATGATAACGATATCCGCGGTGCTCGTCACGTATTATTAAACATCATGAGCGGAAGCGATGATATTGATATGGATGAGTTCGGAGAAATTACTGATTTCATTCAGGAAGCCGCCGGTGGAACTGCGGAATTGATTACAGGTTACGGTACGGACCCATCTTTAGGTGACAGCGTTTCTGTAACCATTATTGCAACAGGATTTAAAACAGCTCAGATCTCAGGTTACGAACCAATTGTTATGAAAGAGCGCAAGATCGTTAATCTTGATCAGCCTGAAGTAAAAGCTGAAGAAACAAAGCAAACAAATATCATTGATGAAATTCAAAAAACTGAACCATTTGTATTCGTCAAAGAAGAAAAGGTTGAAACTCCGGTTGTAAATATTATCCCTGAAGTTACTGAAGCGAAGGAAGAAATTACATTTACTGTGAATACAACAGAAACAACAACTGAAAAAGTAGATGAAGAAATAGTTTCTGAGAATACAAATATTACGGAGTTCACTTTTCATACAGTTAAAAACGCAACAGAAGAAACTTCAAATGAAAAAAATGAAGAAACTGTTTCGCGTGAAGAGCAAATTAAATTAGCGCAAGACCGCATCCGTAAACTAAAAGAGATCACTTTAAAAATGAAGAGCCCGGATGGTTTAGCAATGCTGGAAAAAGAAACTGCTTTCTCTCGTAAAAATATCCAGTTAGAGAACAAAACTCCGTCTACAGATTCTGAAATATCACGCTTTACTTTATCCGAATCAGAAGATAAAAAGATCGAGATCCGTCCGAATAATTCATTCTTACATGATAATGTAGATTAAAATTTAACTAATTACTAAGGCCGTTCAAATAAGAGCGGCCTTTTTTTTGCCACAAAAACACTAAAATTCAAAACTCCACCAAAACTTTAGTGGGATTTAGTGGTTTTGTGTCCCGATAGCTATCGGGATGGTGGCTACCCTTTTACAAGCGACCATCTATTTTATTTGAGTTTATTCGAATTGAAAAGATTGTAATAAAAACGTAAATTAGCTTAAAATTTAAAAGCATGATATTTGAAGACAAAATAAATGGCGACATAAAAACCGCTATGTTAGCCAAGGATAGCAAAAAGCTGGAAGCTTTAAGAGCTATTAAAAATGTGGTTATTATTTTAAAAACTTCGCCTGAAGGCATCTCAGATGATGCGATCATGAAAACAATTCAGAAAGAAGTGAAGAAACGAAAAGAATCTGCTGAAATATTTACCCGGCAAAACCGTTTAGATCTAGCTGAGGTGGAATTATTCCAGGCAGGTATAATGGAAGCTTATTTACCACAGCAAATGACAGAAGGTGAAATAAGAGTTCATTTAGAAAAAATTATTTCGGAAACCGGTGCGACTTCTCCGGCCGACATGGGTAAAGTAATGGGTGCAGCAACAAAAGTTTTTGCCGGTAAAGCTGATAATAAAATCGTATCGCAATTAGTAAAAGAACTTTTATCTAAGTAATCTGTCAGGTCGAGCGAAGTCGAGACCTTTTATTATTTAACCTCATTTGAAGGAACTTTTCATATTTATTTTTCTTTCCTCAGCTTTAATAAAAGCACAGGTGAAAGATGACATTTATACTTTAGATGCACCGCGTGATTATACTAAATTTCCTGCACTGAATGCAAATTACATTGAGATCTTAGGAAACAGTGGTTTTTTATTTTCATTAAACCTCGATAGGATTTTTTATTACAAACCAAAATTGAAAATTTCAGGCGCAGCCGGAATTGCAGTTATGCCAAACGGCCGTTATCTTGAACAATCTTATTGCATATCTAATAATTATATTTTTTTTGATGGCGATCATCATTTAGAAATTGGTCCGGGTTTAACATTGTGGCGCAAATTTAATCCTGATTGCAAAGACACTTCCGAGTTTCCCAGATCTCATTGGGAAAGTGTTTGGTTTGGAATGTTCAGGTTAGGTTACCGTTATCAGAAAAATGAAGAAGGTTTTTTTTTCAAAGCAGGTTTAACGCCATTTCCATATCGTAAATACGACTGCGCCAGCGAATGGTTTCCCACACATTGGAATTATTTGTTCGGGATCGCAATTGGGGTGACGTATTGATTTATTTTACTTCTTCACCACAACCTTTGTAAACTTTATCATTATAAGTTATGGTAACCGTCTTCGATTTTTTTTCTGCGGTTGCTTCATCAACACAAGCTTTATCTTCGATCTTTACATTCAATCTTACTTCTTTTCCAGCTTCAGTGTTTTTATAAGAGAAACTATAACCGTCTTTCAGATCAAAGTGCTTCGAAATATTTTTTATGATTAAACTGTCTTTTCCGTAATCGGTCACTAATTTAAATTTATCGTTATAATATTCTGCCACCCAGCCAGATTCACTGCCGCGCGCAACAAAAATTAATTCTGATTTGCCTTCTTCCGAAAGTTTGTCAAGCGCTTGCAAGGTTCCGGTCGTTAGATCAGAAATTTCATTGGCAATATCAGTTGAATCTGCATCCATCTGCTTATCAATTTTTTGAATTTGATCACAGCTTAATAAGCCGAAACATGCAAGGGCCAAAAGATATTTTTTCATATTTTTATTTACGTTTCAGAACTTTATTTACTGCGCTTACAATATTTGTAGAATCCAATCCGTATTTTTTTAGTAATTCATCCGGTGTTCCGCTTTCTCCAAAACTATCATTTACCGCAACAAATTCCTGCGGAGTTGGTAATTTGCGCGACAATAATTGTGCAACGCTGTCTCCTAAACCGCCATTCATTTGATGTTCCTCTGCAGTAACAACACATTTTGTTTTTGCAAGAGATTTTAAAATAGCTTCTTCATCTAAAGGTTTAATGGTGTGAATATTTATCACTTCAGCCGAAATTCCTAATTGCGCCAATGCAGCTTCTGCTTCAATGGCTTTCCAAACTAAATGTCCTGTTGCAATTATTGTAACATCAGTTCCTTCAATTAAAGTAACTGCTTTTCCAATTTCAAATTTCTGATCGGCAGCTGTAAAATTTGGAACATTAGGACGGCCAAAACGCAAGTAAACAGGACCAACATGTTTAGCAATTGCAATTGTTGCGGCTTTAGTTTGATTATAATCACACGTATTAATTACAGTCATGCCGGGCAACATTTTCATTAGACCAATATCTTCTAAAATTTGATGTGTAGCGCCATCTTCACCTAAAGTTAAACCTGCATGTGATGCGCAAATTTTTACATTCTTATCGGAGTAAGCAACGCTCTGACGAATTTGATCATAAACGCGGCCTGTACTAAAATTAGCGAATGTTCCTGTGAAAGGAATTTTTCCGCCAATGGTTAAACCTGCTGCAATGCCGATCATGTTTGCTTCAGCAATTCCTACCTGGAAAAAGCGGTTCGGAAATTCTTTTGCAAAAGCATCCATCTTTAATGATTCGGTCAGGTCGGCGCACAATGCAACTACATCTGCATTTTGTTTTCCTAACTCAAGTAAACCGGCTCCAAAACCTGAGCGGGTATCTTTTTTTTCTGTGAAAGTAAATTTGGTCATAGTTTCTGTAAGCATCTTAATTTAATTTTAAGTTGGTTGTTATGCCTGAGCTAATGGCAAACTTACGCTCAATTGTTTTTGTTGTTTCCTTTGTGTTTTCAAATCTGAATTCCATTTTATATGTCCCCGGTTGAAGATAAATAATTTCGTTTTGCAAAGCAGTATTTAAATTACAAACCCAAACAACTTGTTTGCCGTCATCCAAATAAATACTTCCAAAACCTGTGCCAATTTTAGCAATGTAAACCACACCGGAAGTCGGAATTTTTATGGAATTGGTTGTGCTTTGTTTTATTTCAACACCATTTAATTTTATCCGCGGGAGCGTTAATATTTCCAGGTCGTATTTTCCAACAATGTATTTTTCAGTCTTCGAAAACTCATGAATGTTCAAAGTTTTCATCTCGCCGGCTTTGCGAACAACAGTTGTTGGATAATATTTACTGATCGGGCCATCTAATTCTAATTTCAAATAACCTTGCGGTGCATCAACCGGAATTACATTGTGTTTTCCTTTTGTGATCGTGATATTATTTTTCTCAACAGGTGGGATCGTGTGAACAGTTAAATTGTAAGTGATGTTAGGATCTAAAACCAAAGTATCAGGATTGCCTCTGTGATTAATAGTATGGAGATAATTATATTTTATTTTTTTTGTTTCAGCATCGTAAAATGTCATGTTCACATCAGTCTCTGTTGGTTTTTTCATGATATCAAGCAGATCAACTTCTACCGTTGTTTGTGAGATCGCCTCTGTTAAAACCAAAGTTAATACATCTGCGAAATTCGCTTCGTTACTTACATCATAAAATTTTCCCATACAGCCAAATACATCTGCGAACTTTACATCTAATCCAACACCAATTACAAACGGACGGATAAAAATTCCTTTTTTTTGTAATGCGATAGACACCTCGCAAGGATTTCCGTTACATTCTTCGATCCCATCTGTGATTAAAATAACAATGTTTCTGCAATTACTGCAAGGTGTAAAATCGGCAACGCATTCGGCTAAAGAATAAGCAATGGGAGTAGTACCCATTGGATTTAATTTTTGTATGCGTTGTTTTATAAGAGTAGAATTGGTTTTTGTATTGGCGAATGGAACTTCCAATTTAGAATCTTTGCAATTTCTCTCTTTAAAATCACTGGTATGCCCGTAACAACGTAATGCAAGTTCAAGATTTGGAATGTTTTTTAGACTATCTAAAAATTTTCCCATTATTTTTTGAGCAATTTCAATTTTTGGAGTAGGACCATTCCATCCGGCATACATGCTATACGAATCATCAAAAATAAATAAGATCCTGTTTGTAGGCTGTGCTTGTAATGATAAAAATGAAAAATAAAAACTAAGACACAGAACTTTTATATGATTTCTCAAAACAAAATTCTTAAATCTTAATTCTAAATTCATAATTATTTAATAATCTTTCTCAGTTTCTTCGATCTGCAGCAAAGCTGTTTTTAATTGCTCATCATTCGGCGCTTTGCCATGCCATTTGTGCGTGCCGGTCATAAAATCAACACCATGTCCCATTTCAGTATGCATTAATATCATAACGGGTTTTCCTTTTCCAAGATATGTTTGTGCTTTTTTTATTCCTGCAATAACGTCCTCTAAATTATTTCCTTTCGCAATTTCTAACACCTCCCATCCAAATGCTTCAAATTTCGCTCTTAAATTTCCCAAAGGCATTATGTCATCAACATCACCATCAATTTGTCTTCCGTTATAGTCTATGGCAGCAATATAATTATCAACTTTTTTTCCGGCAGCATACATGGCGGCTTCCCAAATTTGTCCTTCCTGTAATTCTCCATCACCATGCAAACTGTAAATTATTCCCTTATCATTATTTAATTTTTTAGTCAAAGCAGCGCCAATTGCAACGCTCATCCCTTGTCCTAATGAACCGCTTGCAACGCGAACTCCGGGTAATTTTTCGTGAGTAGTCGGGTGTCCTTGCAAACGCGAATCCAATTTTCTAAAAGTTTTTAATTCATTTACAGGAAAATATCCGGTTCTTGCCAACACGCTGTAAAACACAGGAGAAATATGTCCGTTACTCAGGAAAAAAAGATCTTCGCCTTTACCGTCAATCGTGAAAGCTTTTGGATCATGTTTCATGATCTCGCCGTAAAGTGCCACAAAATATTCAACACAGCCAAGTGAACCGCCGGGATGACCTGAGTTAACGGCATGTACCATACGTACAATGTCTCTTCTTACTTGTGAACAAAGTTTTTTTAGTTGTGCAACATCAGCCATAATGAGGGATTTTGGGCAAAAATACCATTTGAAATCAGCCCTTTAAATTAATGTTGAAAATATACTCTCTATGTTTAAAACTATGTTTATTCAAGATATTAACATAATTGATGATAGCCCTTGTGTTTGTTATATTTGCAGATTTGTAAAATAAGTCAAAAGTCAAAAATTGATAAGTCAAAAGTGTATAAGCTTTTGAATTTTGACTTCTAACTTAATAACTTAAGTAATTTATGGCCTTAAAGTGCGGAATCGTTGGGTTGCCAAATGTCGGGAAATCAACCCTTTTTAATTGTTTGAGTAATGCTAAAGCCCAGGCAGCCAATTTTCCTTTTTGTACGATCGATCCTAATGTTGGGACCATTACCGTGCCCGATGAAAGGCTTACTAAGCTCTCTGATCTGGTTAAACCGCAAAATATTGTTCCGACTACTGTAGAGATTGTTGATATCGCCGGTTTAGTGAAGGGTGCGAGTAAGGGTGAAGGTCTGGGAAATAAATTTTTAGGAAACATCCGCGAGTGTAATGCGATCTTGCATGTGTTGCGTTGTTTCGATGATCCAAATGTTATTCATGTTGATGGAAATGTAAATCCGGTGCGCGACAAAGAAATTATTGATACCGAATTACAGTTAAAAGATTTAGAAAGCGTAGAAACAAAAATTAAAAAGTACGAGAAGCTTGCAAAAAGCGGTGCCGACAAAGAAGCCGTTAAAACTTACAACACACTTTTAAAAGTTAAGGAAACATTGGAGTCCGGAAAATCTGCAAGAGCTTGTCACCTCGAAGAAAATGAATTACCATTTATTGAAGATCTGCATTTGCTAACCGTTAAGCCTGTGATGTACGTTTGTAATGTTGAAGAAGCTTCAGCAAAATCAGGAAACAAATATGTGGAAGCAGTCCGCGAAGCTGTTAAAGCAGAGAACGCGGAAATATTAGTGATCACCGCGCAAATGGAAAGTGAAATTGCTTCATTGGAAACATACGAAGAGAAACAAATGTTCTTGCAGGAAATGGGATTGGAAGAACCCGGTGTAAATAAATTAATTAAAACTGCATACCGATTGTTGGATCTTCAAACTTATTTCACCTGTGGTGTGAAAGAAGTGCGTGCGTGGACCATCACAAAAGGAATGAAAGCGCCGGAAGCAGCGGGCGTAATTCATACGGATTTTACAAAAGGATTTATTAAGGCAGAAGTTATAGGTTACGATGATTTTATTACCCTTGGTTCGGAAGCAGCTTGCAGAGATGTTGGAAAATTAAGGATTGAAGGAAAAGAATATATTGTGCATGACGGCGATGTGATGCACTTTAGATTTAATGTTTGATTTATTTCAGGTTAGATTTAAACCTGATGAATGAAAAATAAAGGGGGATATAATTTGAATACGAATTAACCTGAAACCCGAAACGCGGAATAATAAATAGTAAATAAAAACATGGCAAAAGAAAAAGGAAGTTACGACGAAGACAGTATAAAATCCCTCGACTGGAAAGAGCATATCCGTATGCGCCCCGGTATGTACATCGGTAAATTGGGAGATGGTTCTGCATTCGATGATGGAATTTACGTTCTCATTAAAGAAGTAATGGACAATTGTATCGATGAATTCATGATGGGAGCAGGAAAGAAGATCGATGTTAGCGTAAAAGAAGGTGTTGTTTCTATTCGTGATTACGGCCGCGGTATTCCATTAGGAAAAGTGGTTGATGTTGTTTCAAAAATAAATACCGGTGGTAAATATGATAGTGAAGCCTTTAAAAAATCAATTGGTTTAAATGGAGTAGGTAGCAAAGCTGTTAATGCTTTATCAAATAATTTTAAAGTGTCTTCTTTCCGTGACGGACAATGTAAAACTGTTGAGTTTTCCCGTGGTGAAATAATTAAAGAACATAAATTAGTTAAGTCGAACGAACCAAACGGAACTTATGTTGAGTTTAAACCGGATGATTCCATTTTCAAAAAATATCATTATGTACACGAATACATTGATAAAATGGTATGGAACTATGCATTCTTAAATGCAGGTTTAACATTAACTTTGAACGGAGCAGAATATAAATCAGAAAACGGGTTAAAAGATCTATTAGAAAAAAATCTTACCGGTGAAATTTTATATCCGATCATTCACATGCGCGGTGATGATATTGAAATTGCCATGACGCATAGTGATGAACATTTCTCGGAAGAATATTATTCTTATGTGAATGGTCAGTACACAACGCAAGGCGGTACACATCAGGCAGCGTTTCGTGAGGCAGTTGTAAAAACGATCCGCGAATTTTATAAAAAGGATTTCGATCCTACCGATGTGCGTAAGTCAATTGTTGCGGCCATTTCAATAAGAGTTCAGGAACCTGTTTTCGAATCGCAAACCAAAACTAAATTAGGTTCACAGGAAATTGCTCCGGGCGGACAATCCATCCGTTCGTTCGTGGGTGATTTTGTAAAGGGACAATTAGATAATTACCTTCATAAAAATCCGGATGTTGCTAAAGCTATCGAAGCGAAAATTCAGGCAAACGAGCATGAGCGTAAGGAATTATCTGGCATTCAAAAATTAGCAAGAGAGCGTGCTAAAAAATCTTCCCTGCACAATAAAAAATTACGCGATTGCCGTGTACATTTAGATGATGCAAAAAATCCGCGTGCTCACGAAACCACACTTTTTATTTGTGAGGGAGATTCTGCAAGCGGTTCTATTACTAAAACAAGAGACGTGAACACACAAGCTGTATTCAGTTTAAAAGGAAAACCATTAAACTGTTTCGGTCTCGGCAAAAAAATAGTTTACGAAAATGAAGAATTTAATTTATTGCAAGCAGCGTTAAATATTGAAGAAGGTCTTGATGATCTGCGTTATAACAATGTGGTAATTGCAACCGATGCCGATGTGGATGGAATGCACATCCGTTTGTTGTTATTGACGTTCTTCCTACAATTCTTTCCTGACTTAGTAAAAAACGGACATGTTTTTATTTTACAAACACCTTTATTCCGTGTGCGTAACAAAAAAGAAACAGCTTATTGTTACAGTGATGATGAGCGGAGAGCTGCCATTGCTAAATTAGGTCCGAAACCGGAGATAACACGATTTAAAGGTTTAGGTGAAATTTCTCCTGATGAATTTAAACACTTCATTGGAAAGGATATTCGTTTAGAACCGGTGTTGTTAGATCAGCAAGCATCTATACAACAATTATTAAATTATTACATGGGTAAAAATACGCAGGAGCGTCAGGAATTTATTATTGAAAATTTAAGAGTTGAATTAGACGTAGAAGAAGACTTAGTAAAATAATTTTTTATCAGTACAAAAAAATTTATGTCAAAGAAAGATAAAAAGGAAAAAAAGCAAAGAGAGTTACCGTTAGATCCGGGTAATCATAACGATCTGGGAACTGTAACCCACGTGTCAGGTATGTTCAAGACTTGGTTTATTGATTACGCATCATATGTAATTTTAGAACGGGCGGTTCCTGCATTGGAAGACGGATTGAAACCGGTTCAAAGAAGGATATTACATAGCATGTGGGAGCTGGAAGATGGTCGTTATAACAAGGTGGCAAATTTAATTGGTAACACCATGAAATACCACCCGCATGGTGATGCAAGTATTGGTGATGCTTTGGTTGGTATGGGACAGAAAGATCTGTTGATCGATTGTCAGGGTAACTGGGGAAATGTTTTAACAGGAGATTATGCAGCGGCGCCGCGTTATATCGAAGCGCGTTTATCAAAATTTGGCTTAGAAGTTTTATTTAATCCTAAAACAACAAATTGGGGACTGAGTTATGACGGCCGTAACAAAGAGCCCATCAACTTACCGGTTAAGTTTCCATTATTATTAGCGCATGGTGTAGAAGGTATCGCGGTTGGTTTGGCTTGTAAAATTTTACCGCATAATTTTCATGAGCTGATCGATGCCTCTATTATGGTGTTGAAAGGCAAGAAGCCGCATTTGTATCCTGATTTCATGACGGGTGGTATTGCTGATTTTAGTGAGTACAACGATGGTTTACGAGGCGGAAAAATAAAAATACGCGCACGCATTAAGGAAGTAAATTCAAAAACATTAGCGATTACAGAAATTCCTTTTGGTACTACAACCGGTTCTTTAATTGATTCCATACTTGCTGCGAATGATAAAGGAAAAATTAAGGTTAAGAAAGTTGAAGATAATACTGCTGAAAATGTAGAAATATTGATTCACTTACAGCCCGGTATTTCAACTGATAAAACAATTGATGCATTATACGCTTTCACAAATTGTGAAATGAGTATTTCTCCTAACGCCTGTATCATTGAGGATAACACACCAAAATTCATTGGTGTTGGTGAGATTCTAAAGAGAAGTACGCAGGATACTTTAGAACTATTGAAACGTGAGTTAGAGATCGAGCAGAATGAATTGGAAGAAAAATGGCATTTTTCTTCATTGGAGAAGATCTTCATTAAAGAAGAAATGTATATCGACTTCAAAAAATATTCAAACAAAGAAACTTTATTCGAATATTTATATACAAGCTTTAAACCGCACAAGAAAAAATTGATGCGTGATATTAGCGATGAAGACTTACAAAAGTTAACGCAGATTCCAATGATCCGGATCACCCGCTTTGATACGATCAAAGCTGAAGAGTTTATGAAGGATCTGGATGAAAAAATTGCTGCTGTAAAAAATCATTTAAAGAATTTAACGGAGTATGCGATCGAATATTTCAAAAATTTAAAGAAAAAGTACGGCGAAGGAAGAGAACGCAAAACAGAATCAAAACAATTAGAAACAATTGTTGCGACTGAAGTTATTATGGCGAGCGAAAAACTGTACGTTAACCGCGAAGAAGGATTTGTGGGTACAAGTTTAAGAAAAGATGAATTTGTATGCGATTGTTCGGTGCTCGATGAGATCATCGCGTTTTCGGCAGAAGGCAAAATGAAAGTATTTAAGGTTGCTGATAAAGTATTTGTGGGAAAGGATATTCTGCATGTAGCAATTTTCAAGAGAGATGATGAACGGACCACTTATAATATGATCTATCGCGATGGCCCGAAAGGAATTACCTTCATGAAGCGTTTCAACGTTGGTGGTGTTACACGTGATAAAGAATATGATTTAAGCAAAGGAACTCCGGGTTCTCATGTATTCTGGTTCACAGTAAATCCAAACGGTGAAGCTGAAAAAGTGCGCGTATTGTTACGGCAGGCTTCAGGATTGCGCAAATTAGAGATCGATGTAAATTTTGCTGAACTGGAAGTAAAAGGAAGAGGTTCTGTAGGGAATATCGTAACTAAATACACTGTTCGTAAAGTTGAACTCTTGAAAAAAGGTGTGGCGACTGTAGGCGCAGAAGATTTTTGGTTTGATGATACTGTTCATCGTCTGAATAAAGAAGGCCGTGGTACTTATTTGGGTCAGTTCATTGGAGATGATAAAATTCTTACTATTACAAGCAAAGGCTTTTACAAATTATATACTTACGATGTCTTAAATCATTTCGATGAAGACGTCGTTCTGATCGAGAAATATTTTCCAAGTCAGACTTTAACTTGTATTTATTATGATGGCGAAAGCAAATCGTATTTTACAAAACGGTTCTTGCCCGAAAACATTTCGAGCAAATCTCTTATTGTTACCGAACATCCTGAATCAAGAATTGAATTAATTACCGGACAGGTTAATCCAGCAGTTGAAGTTAGTTTCTATAAAGAGAAAGGCAAAAACATCAAGGATGAAAAAATTAATCTTGTTGAATATGCTCCGCCGACTAACATGAAAGCGAAAGGAAAGAAACTTTCTTCCTATAAAGTAAAAGACATAACTCTGCTTGAGCCGAAGGAGATCAAGGACGCAAAAAAGTTCCTGGGAAAAGATGATGACAGCGGTCTATCGCCAATGGAATTACACCGCAGAGCCATGGAAAAAATGAAATCGAAAGACCTGTTGGGAGGAGAAGGGCAAATTAGTTTTGAGTTCTAAAATATTCCCATTTAATTTTGGCTAAAGCCAATTTTGTTTTCTGAATAGTTGCCACGACCTTAAGGTCGTGGCAATTGAGTTTTATAGAAGGGGCTTTAGCCCAGAAAAATTACTTTACAATAATCCGCCCTAATAATTTATTCACGTTAATTTTAACCTGAGTAAGTCGAAGAACCTCTCTTAAAATTTTTTCATGTTCTTCCTGCGGAGAAGTTTTAAGCATTTCTTGTTTTTCAGAAAGCATTTGGCTTAAACGTTTTTCTTTCAAGCTGTATAACGTGTGAGTCACGGACTTTTTGAGATTATAAATTTCTTTCTCTACAATCACGCCAAAGGCTTCCCATTTATGACTTAAGTCCAAACTTTCCGATGCCAGATCAATTGCAAATGTTGAAATGGCAGGGTTTAAATGATTTTTAAAGAAATTAAATTCAGGAAGCGTGGCGCTTTGTAATTGGTGCGTGTATTCGTCCAAAACCATTTGATGAATAGGATTCAGGAAAGAAATATCATCGCGCATTAATTCAAACATAACAAATTCAGCAATGGTTAATTCAAACTCGTGTGCTTCGTTTTCTTCATTTTCAGCATCAACTTCAATAATTACATTTCCATAATGTAGGATCAAACGTAATAATTCTTTCTCTTCACTTTCCGAAATTATTATTGGTTCCCGTTTTTCTTCCTCTTCAATAAATGTTTCGGTATCAACTCCAGTATTATTTTGAGATTCTTGCTGCTGTCCTGATTTTGCGGCTTTATTTCTTCTTAATTTATTTACCTCCTGCTGCAAAACACTTTCCTGCAGCTCCATGATGGAAGCACATTCTTTAATATAAACCGAACGGATAATTGCATCCGGGATTAAAGAAATACTTTG
>Ga0210408_10003533_pt1 | contig 14416 bp, 15 predicted proteins | sample IncBWH4MmetaG_FD_155471 | JGI IMG/M metagenome (GOLD analysis project Ga0210408, IMG submission 155471) | Forest soil microbial communities from Barre Woods Harvard Forest LTER site, Petersham, Massachusetts, United States - Inc-BW-H-4-M | ecosystem: Environmental > Terrestrial > Soil >...
GAGTACATGCACGCCGCCTGAGGGACGGAACACTTGCCGATCACCAGCTGAATCCTATTTTCGAGCGGAACAGGATCAGCGCGGCGCGGTCGCGCGGTCGGCCCAGTCCAACCGGGGCCGCGGACTCGTCCGGCGCAGCACGGCGACCTCATGCCGCAGCACGAGCAGCTCCGCATCCTTGGATGCGGAGGACCGGCCGAGCAGGACCAGCCAGCCGCAGAGCCGCACGAAGATGAGATAGAGAAGGCGCACAGACACGAGTCATCATGATGCTGTTCCGCCTGCCCCAGGATTGGCCATTACCGCAGCTCACAGGCCAAGCAGACTTTTGACACCCCACAGGGTGGACTTCTTCTACACCCCGGCCGGGAAGATCCTGGTCAACGAGATCAACACCATGTCAGGGATGACACCCGCCTCGGGATTCCCGATGATGTGGGCCGCCACCGGCCTGCCGCTGCCGCAACTCGTGGACCGGATCATCCAAACCGCCCTGCGCAAGCACCCCCCGCGCCCTTGAGGGCTGCTGGCCACGGCGCGACTGGTCAGGGCGGCCGCGGCTGTTACTGCCTGGCCTTCTTCCCGCCGGCCTTCTTCCCGCCGGCCTTCTTCCCGCTGGCCTTCTTGTCGACCTTGGTCTTGTCGGCCTTGGTCTCGCCGACCTTGATACCGTCGGCCCTCATCCTGTCGGCCTTGGTCTCGCCGGTCCTGTTCCCAGCGTTGACCAGGGCCTTGAACCCGGTACCCGGGCGGAATTTCGGTACCGAGGACGCCGGCACCTGGATGGCCGCTCCGGTGGCCGGGTTGCGGCCGGCGCGAGCCGCGCGCTGGCTCGTCTCGAAGACGCCGAACCCGGTGATCGCGACCTTGTCGCCGTTCGCGACGGTCGACTGGATGGTCTCGAGCACCGCGTTCACTGCTTCAGTCGCGGATCTCCTGTCCCCCAGCCGTTCCGAGATCGCGTCGATCAGCTCACCCTTGTTCATGTTCACTCCTGCGTTCCCCAGAGGTCGCGTGCTCCTGAGCGGGATCGCGACCTCTGACCTGCCCGAAGGTAGGCGATCCAGCGCCGTCACACAACAACCTCGGCCACATTCGCCCTCGTCCGTACCAAGATCACGTACCCGAGGACCAACTGTGAATACGTAGAGCAGCCGAATATCGGCAATTCGCCACCCTCCGTGTCCGAACCCGGTCACCAGCCTGTACTGGTCGAAAACTTTGCTACTACCGCTGGCCTGGGCTTTCATGCTGCGGGTCGGTATTCGCTGATCAGTCCTGCGAACCTGGCCCGGAGCTGGATCCGGGCGGCCGGGACGGGGAAGGCGATGACGTCCGGGGCGTCGTCCGGCGCGCAGGGCCATGCCATGGCCCTGGTGGCTGCGGCCGGTGTTGTAGTGGCCGATGTAGTCGGACAAGATCACGCGCAGGTGCTGCTCGCCAGCGATGAGCATCCGGTCGGTGCACTCGGCCCGTATCGTGCGCGCGAAGCGCTCGGCATAGGCGTTCATCCTGGGCGCCTGGGGCGTGATCGGCAGTGTCCTGATTCCGATTGACGCGTAGACGGTGTCGAACGCCGCGGTGAACTTGGCATCCCGGTCCCGGATCAGGCAGGTGAACCGGGCTCCGGCCTCCTCCGATGTCGCCTTCAACCACTACTCGATGCTGGCAACGATCGAGGACGGCTGGCATCTGGGCTGCCTCGCCTTTACCTGCGACACCGCCAACGTGCAGCCGATGAGCGACCTCGTCGGCCCACGGGGCTAACCACCACTGCACCAGCAAGGCAGAGAGGCTGCGAACGACCAGCCCCTCTGCCAGTGCCCGCGGGATCCGGGCGGCACGGCCTGCGGTGGGTTTCTTTGGCCAGCCGCCCGGGACCAAGTCGCAGAGAGCATCACATGAAGACGGCATGCCGCCTGATCGCAGGCCCGGCCCAGATCACGGCGGCGCCGCAACCACACCTTCAGAACCGCCGCGCTCGCCGTCAGCTTTGTGCCGGAATCCCCCGACTACATGCCCTGGGAATCGGCATTCTCAACCGCGGCCCCGGCCTGGCCGCTCTCGATGCGGGAGGCCACCCAGGACGCTGGCGACCTCCACATCTGAGGGATAGGCCCCGACAGCCGACATGTGCGCGCAGATCACCCCGTTCGGCGTGGCGTCGGTCGCCACCTCAGCGACCAGGTTTGCCGAGCATATCGGCGGGAGTGTGCGCCCGACTCAAGTCAAGCCAGGTCCCGCAGCGTGAAATCGCTGCGTCGAGCCGGCGGTTCCGACCGCCGAAACCGGACCCGCTCGGGCGCTTCGGTCAGCGCAAGCAAGGGAACGCTGGGAAGGGCCGCAGTGGGGCCCAGACGCCGCGCGTCAAGCTGGAGGTCGTGCTAGAGCATGCGGGAACCCCCTGCTGCCCCTCCTGCGGGTGACGGCATTAGCTACCTGCGTGAGGGCTGGCTGGTTCGGCTTGGGCCCGGCTTGCGCCCCGGCCTTGGGCACGGGCCGATGCATGAGGCGCCGTGAGCTGTTCGGGCCTGGCCGCGCTGTCGCGGGGGTCAGGCCGGTGCCGGCTCTTTTGCTTTCGCGACAGTGAGCAGCATCGCGGAGTCCTCGACCGCCTCGAGGTTGTGCCGGGCGCTGGGCATGATCAGCAGGTCGCCTTCGCGTGCCTCCCACACGTCGGCTCCAGCCTTGACCCGCACCCGCCCGCGCAGCAGACGACGGTGGCCTCGTGACCCGCACCCGCCCGCGCAGCACGACGACGGTGGCCTCGCCCGGGTTCTCGTGCTCGGCCAGTGACCTGCCTTTGACCAGGGTCATCAGCGCCTGGCGCAGCACGTGCTCATGTCCGCCGCAGACGGTCTCGGCGCTGCGCCCGCTCGGTGCCGACCGGGCCCGCCTGAGATGCTCGCGGGCCAGGGCGTCCAGAGAGATCTTCTGCATGCCCCGAGTGTGGCAGATACCCTGAGCAGCGTCGCCGAGCTGGCATTCCCGCCGCCCGGGGTCAGCGTACCGGCCAGGGCCTCCGTGATCAGTGCCAGTGCAGCAGCATGTGCGCTCAGTTCCTCGTGCTCCGTGCACCCGTATATCCGGCGGCGGAGCCGTGCCGGCCGGGTCGGGGGCGGCGCCGGTTAGGGAGGCCCGGGGCCGGGGTGGCGTCGGCGGGCGGGCGGTGGTGGCACCACTTTCCCGGCGACGGCGTGCCCGGCGGGGATCACGACGAGTGTCCCGTCCCTGGTGCGGACCGTGAAGGACCCGGCGTCAGCATGCTCGAGAATGCCCAGCACGTCGGTCATCGGCTTGCTGTCAGCCGGTCCTGGACGCCAGCGGATCACGACCCGCTTGCCGACATCGGCGCGGGTCAGCCGGACCTCCAGCCGGTACCACATGCCAGTCACCTGCTACCAGGGTAGGCGGCCTGGGTTACCGGGCAGCCGGCCGGGCGCTCATCGCCGCAGGCCTGTGGTTACAGAATGTCACCCACTTCTGGCCCGACTTCGCGCGGATCGCCGATTATTTCCGCTGGCGAGGTTGGCCTGCCAGATAGTTGAGATACGCGCAGATCGTCCGTTACGGCATCATTTACTATCGGCCTCGCGACCGGCAGATTATGAGTCCCATTACGCCCAACGGGTCTGGAGACGGATATGCGGACCTCTCATCCTGCGGTCGCGTGGCTCTGGTCTGCTGCCGGCGGTATGGGTGGTCTGATTGCCCCTCCGGGGCCCCAGGGCAGCGGCGGCGCGTCCCTGGGCCCGTTCGCTGTGGCCGGCAGTGTGATCTGCACGTCCAGTCCGCCGTCTGGCCTGGCGTGGGCCTCGGCGTGGCCGCTGTGTGCGCTGGCCACCGATGCGACGATGGACAGGCCGAGCCCGGAGCCTGGCTGGTTGCCGGTCCGGCCGGAGAGGCGGCGGAACGGCTCGAACAGCTCGGGTACCTGGTCGGGGGGGATGTGCTCGCCGCCGTTGGAGACGGTGATCTCGGCGATCCCTGATCTGGTCTGGGTGCTGGCCAGCACCCAGCCCCCGGTCACGTTGTGCCGGACGGCGTTTTCGATGAGGTTGCTGACCAGCCGTTCGAGCAGGACCCGGTCCCCGGTGACCTGGGCGTCCTGCAGTGTGGTGCCGATCTGGATCTGCCTGGCCGCGGCGGCCTGGCCGATCAGGTCGATGGCGTCTTCGACCGCGGTGGGCAGGTCGACGAGCTCGGCGGAGCCTGGTCCGCGGTCGGAGCGGGCCAGGGTGAGCAGTGCTTCGATGAGTTCCTCGGACTTGTCCACGGCGGTGCCGATGGCGGCGAGCACCGGTTCCAGGTGCGCGGCGGGGGCGGCTGGCCTGGCCGTGGTGACGTCGATCAGGGTGCGCATCTCGGTGAGCGGCGTGCGCAGCTCATGGGAGGCGTTGGCGATGAACCGGCGCTGGCTGGCGAACGCGGCATCTAGCCGGGCGAGCATCGCGTCGAAGGTGTCGGCCAGTTCCTTGAGCTCGTCGGGCGGTCCGGCCAGTGCTAGCCGCTGGTCCAGGTTCTCCTGGGAGGCGATCTGCGCCGCCGTGGTGACGGCGGCCAGCGGCCGCAGCACGCGGCGGCTGACTGCCCAGCCGAGCCCGCCTGCCAGCAACGTGCCCAGGCCCAGCCCGGCTAGTGTGAACTCCAGGAAACCGCGCTGTTTGGAGGCGTCTCTCGTGGCGAGGATGTGCGGGTCGTTCCCGGCGTCGAAGTACGTCACGTTGCCCTGGCGCCAGGAGACCTCGCCCGGCGGGGCGTACGGTACCACCAGGACGTGACCGATCTGGGTGTAAGCGACGCCGGTCAAGATGGCTCCGGGTACCAGGAACAGTCCTGCGCAGGCGATCACTATCCGCGCCCGGATGCTGCTGCGCCACGGCCTGAGCGAGGCTGGCGTGAGCCTCATGGCAGCCGGTACCCGCCGCCGATGACCGTCTCGACCAGTGGCGGCTTGCCGAGCTTACGCCGCAGCCGCATCACGGTCACCGCGACGGCGTTGGTGAACGGGTCAGCGTATTCGTCCCACACCCGTTCCAGCAGCTCCTCGGCGCTGACCACCGCGCCGTCGGCGGACATCAGCACCTCCAGCACGCCGAGTTCCTTGCGGGTCAGCGGGACCAGCTGCCCGTTCCTGCTGGCCCGGCGCCGGGGCCGGTCAAGAGCCAGCTCACCGCGGTGCAGCACCGGCGGGGCGGTCGGTGTCCGGCGGCTGAGGGCATTGACCCGCGCGATCAGCTCAGGGAAGTGGAACGGCTTGGCCAGGTAGTCATCCGCGCCGAGGTTCAGTCCGTCGACCCGGTCATCGGGCTCGCCGGCCGCGGTCAGCATCAGGATCCGGGCGCCACCTGGGCGCCCGGCCAGCCGTGCGCAGACATCGTCCCCGTGCACCGCCGGCAGGTCGCGGTCGAGCACGATGACGTCGTACGACCAGAGCCCGGCCTTGTCCAGCCCGGCCGCGCCGTCGCCGGCCACGTCCACGGCGATGCCCTGGTCACGCAGGCCGGCGGCGACGGCCTGCGCCACCACCTCGTTGTCCTCCACGACCAGCACCCGCATGCTTCCATCATGCCTGATCGCCCTTAACACGCCGATAACACGACCGCGCTGGACGCGGGGGGCCGCGATCGGCGTTAGGGCAGTGTTACCGGCCGCTGGCTACCTTCTGGCGTCATGATCCCTATCCCGAGGAGGACCTCATGAACGTCGATATCAGGGGGGTAACCCGGCGGTTCGGCCGGAACCTGGCGGTGGCCGGGGTGGACCTGGAAACCGGCCCGGGGGTGTTCGGGCTGCTCGGCCCGAACGGCGCGGGCAAGACCACGCTGCTGCGGATGATGGCCACCGTGATCACCCCGTCCGCGGGGACGCTGCGGCTGCTCGGCCGTGATCCGGGCAGCTACGGGCCGCGGCGGGAGATCCGGTGCCGGCTCGGGTACCTGCCGCAGAACATCGGCTACTACCCGGGGTTCACCGTGGCGGAGTTCGTCGAGTACTTCGCACTGCTCAAGGAGATGCCGCCGGCCCGGATCCCCGCCGCCGTGACGGCTGCGGTCGAGCGGGTGGACCTCGGCGGCAAGGCCAGGGCGAAGCTGCGCACCCTGTCCGGCGGGATGCTGCGCCGGGCCGGGATCGCGCAGGCGATCGTCAACGACCCGGAGCTGCTGCTGCTGGACGAGCCGACCGCCGGGCTGGACCCCGAGCAGCGGGTCGCGTTCCGGGCCCTGCTGCGCGGGCTCGGCGAGCAGGCCACCGTGGTGGTCTCCACCCACCTGGTCGAGGACGTCGGCACCGCGTGCAGCGAGGTCGCGCTGATGGACGCGGGGAAGATCGTCTTCCACGGCACCCCGGCGGAGCTGACCGCCCGCGGCGAGGGCACCCGCGCCGCGGGCGACGCCCCGCTGGAGCGCGGCTACGGCGCTGTCCTGGCGGAGGCACGGTCATGACCCCCGCCGTCGTCTCGCTCAGGCCCGGACGGGCCCCGGCCCGGCGCATGGCGTCCCTGGCGGCCGCCGGGCGGTTGCTGCGCCTGGAGCTGAAGCGCAACGTGGTGCCGTATGTGCTGCCGCTGCTGGCGGCGGTGTTCTATTTCGACACGTTCCGCACCGCGGACGGGTACCCTCCCGTCTGGACCGTGCGCGCGTCGGTGATCGGCGATCACATACTGTTCGAGTTCTGCGCGTTCGCCGGCGGGATGGCCGCCTGGGCGGGCTCGCGGGAACGCCGCCGCAAGGCCCTCGACCTGGTCGCGAGCACCCCTCGCGCGGTGTGGGCGCGGCTGAGCGTCACCCTGGCGGGGACGCTGGGCTGGCTGCTGCTGGCGTTCCTGGCCGGGGTCGCCGCGATCTACATCCCGACCGCGCTGCAGGCGACCTGGGGCGGGCCCCCGCTGTGGCCGGTGTTCGCCGGCGCGGCCGGCGTGATAGTGGTGACCATCATCGGGTTCGCCTGCGGCGTCTTCTTTCCCGGGCGGTTCACAGCGCCGCTGGTGGCGATCGGCCTGCTCGTGCTCTACCAGGCCGGGTTCCGCGAGGCACTGGGCGTCACGGCCTCGCCGGGCACGGCCGCGCTGCTGTCGCCGGCCAGCGCCGTGCCCTCTGTCGACGCGGGCGTCTACCATCACGTCGCGCCGGACGTGCCGATCACGCAGGTCATGTTCATGGGCGGGATCGCGGTCGCGCTGCTCGGCGTGCTCGCCCTGGCGGCGGCGCTGCGTCAGCGGGCGCCGGCCCGCGGCCGTATCGCGCTGCGCGGTTGGCCGGCCCGCGGTGACAACTGGCTGCTCCGCACGGTCGCGGTCGTCCTGGTCGCGGCGGGTGTCGCCGCGTCGTGGACCGCTTACTCGCTCGCCGGGACCGCGAAGCTGACCGCCGCCGGCTGGGAGATCCCGGCGCTGCACGACGCGGCCCGCGATCGGCCGGTCCCGTTCGTCCCCGACTGCAGGTCCGCGCCCGGAGGATTCCAGGTGTGCGTCCACCCGGCGTTCAGCGGCTACCTCGGTGACGTGGCGGCGGCCCTTGACCCGGTGGCGGCCGAGATCGCCGGCCTGCCCGGCGCGCCGGTCCGCGCGGAGCAGGTGGCGAGCGTGGGTACGTGGCCCCACGGCTACGGGCCGAGCCACACCGCCGGCAACCCGCCGGTGCTCGAGTACAGCGGGGAAGAGGTCGGCGACTTGTTCGGGGTGTTCTGGGGAATCCCGGCCGGCGCCGGGCCGGACTGGCGCGCCGGATTCCAGCAGGGTCTCCTCGACCCGTTCCTCACCGAACCGCCGCATTCGGCGGCCGCGGCGCGAACCGGGCCCACGCCGCTCGGCGCGGCGCAGCAGGCGGTGGAGGACGCCGTGATGGTGATGGCCGCGGCCGGCTCGCCGCCCCCGCTGCGCATCGGTCAGCACGGTCATTCCGGCGGTCCGTCACAAGCGCAGATCACCGCCGCCGCCTCGCGGTTCGCGTCGCTGCCCGGCAGCGCGCGGCACGCCTGGCTGGCGGCCCACCTGGCCGCCCTGCGGGCCGGCACGATCACAGCGGCGCAGATCCCGTGATCGCCACCGCAGCGGCACTGAGGCCCGCCCCGGCCCGGACGGCCGGGGCGGGGCGGGCAGGCGTCCGGCTGGCCTGGCTGCATCTGCGCAGCCGCCGCGTCCCGGCCGGGATCCTCGCGCTCGCCCTGTGCGGCGGCGCGCTGCGCGCAGCGCTGCACTGGCACTGGGCGTTCAGCTCCGGCCCGTACGCACAGCAGATCCCGATGATCATCGAGGCAGGCGCGGCGGCGGTGATCGCGGTGACCTCGCACAGCCCGTTCGGCGAAACGGAACGGGCCGCCGGCCGCTGGCTACCGTACCTGCGCCTGCTCGCCGCGGCCGGGATGTGCGGGCTGGCGATAGCGCTGCTTCAGCTGGGCGCCGCCGGGGAGAGCCTCAACCAGGGCATCCTGGTGCTCGCCAGGAACGTCACCGGGATCACCGGCATCGGGCTGCTTTGCTCGCTGGTCACCGGCGGCCTGCTCGCCTGGACGCTCCCCATCGGATACATGGCGTTCTCCCAGTACGCCCTTCTCCAAGGCTGGACCGCCCCGTGGACCTGGCCGGTCCGCCTCCCAGCCGACCGCGGCGCCTGGATCTGCGCCTGCGCGGTCTTCACGGCCGGCCTGCTCCTGTTCACCATCCGCGGCCCCCGCATCCGCCTCAGCGACAAATGTTAGCCGAATCCACCGACATCCACGGGACGGCGTCGGCCCAGTACCACCCGGATACCGACCTCGCAGCCCGGCCAGGCCGACACCAAATCAGCCAGCGCAGAACCTATCCGTTCGCCGCCGCCGCGGTCTTGGCCAGAAGTACAGAACCCACTGTTCTGCGGCACTTTCGCGATCATGCCGGACAACGGCCAGACCGACCATATCGGCAGGGATCCGGCGTGTACTCTGACCCGATATGGCGAGGTAGCGACGGGCCTGCTCAGGCGCTGCCGGTGACCAGGAGGACACCCCTGGAGGCACGCACGTGGCCGTCCTGCACACGGGCGCGAAGGGCCTCCTCGATGGCGGCGAGCGCCCGCTGCCGGGTCTGGCCGTCGGCGTCCCGGAGCGCCTCGCGGACCGCGCCGACCCGGACGCTGGCCCGGGCGACTTCGGGTATCCGGCCCTCACTGATCACCACGTGATCGGCGTGCGGCGCTATGGCGATGGAACCGAATCCGGCCGCGTCCAGCACGGCGCGGACCTGGCCGGGATCAGCCAGCGAAAACGGGCCGGGCTCGCCAGGGCCGGGCATCGGCGGCAGCGACCCGGTGACCTGCGCCACCGCCGCGCCCGGGATGAGCATCCACTCGTTGTCGAACACGCTTTGCCAGCTGACGAACGACAGAACACCCCGGGGCCGGAGCGCCTTGCGGATGTTGGCGAAGGCGGCCACGGGGTCGGCGAAGAACATCACGCCAAAGCGCGAGTAGGCGGCGTCAAACCGGGCCTCGCCCAACTCGTGCACCTGGACATCGGCGTGCACGAATTCGACGTTCCCGGTGCCGAGCCGCGCGGCCCGCTCGCGGCCCCGGGCCAGCATCTCGGCCGAGATGTCCACCCCGACAACCGAGATGTCCACCCCGACAACCTCGCCGCCGGGCCCGACCCGGGCCGCCAGCTCCAGCGTCGTCCGTCCCGATCCGCAGCCCAGATCGATCACCCGCTGCCCGGGCACCAACTCCAGACGATCCATGGCCAGCTCGCCGGGCCGCCCGCCCACCTCTTCCATCTGGTCTTCGAGCTCGAGCCACGTCGGCGCCAGCCGCGACCAGAACTCGGCCTGCTCGATGTTGGCGAACGCCGCAGCCGGGTCCCTGCCATTCATGAGCACAGTATGCCGCGAATGGGCCCCTCGTCGGCGTGATGCTCAGGCACCCGCCCGGGTACCGGCGGTGATATGCGCAGGCTGGTCTGGTCTCGCCCGTCGGCGAGGGCTCACAGCCGGCCAAGCGGCGGCGCCCACAGCGTCGGCAAACGGCAGGTTGATGACATGCGAAGCCAACCCCTTTACCGCATTCACGCCCCAAGAACCCCAGCTCACGCAGAATTCCCAGATCTGCACAGCCAGTGCTTGATCGGCATCGAGCCGACGGTCGTGCAGAACGGCGGCGATGTGCGCTTGCCCGGCCGGAACGCCCGCTGCGCAACGCGAGTCCAATAACGTTGGTTTCGTTCACTCCGGGCTCGGGATTAGGGACGACGGACAACCGAGCTGGCCCGAGGAAGCGTGCCGCGGATCGGCCGGTGCATGGCGGTCTCATGCGCGCTGTAGGTTCGGCGTGGGTGCTGTAGTGCCGCCGAATTCGCCCGTCAGTGTGATCACGACGGCGCGCCGCTGGATGGCCGCCTGTGCTCTGCTTGTGCCGTGGCAGCCTGGCGGCTGCTTCAGTTCGCGGACCGGCCCGGGCCCGCCGGCCGATGCGGCCGGCCGACGGCTGAGCGACCGGCCGGTGCCAGCAGACGGCCGTGCAGTCCACGTCGTCGTGATATTGCGGCATCTGGCGTCGGCCAGGCGGTACCGGTTGATATGCGCCGGCGTCGGCAACCGGGCCGGTTCCCCGCGAACGGGCCGGTCAGGCGGGCGTGAGGTTGGCGGCCATCTGCTCCAGGATGGCGACGGTCTGGGTGTATTGCTCGGCGGTGAGGCCAGCCATGATCTTCTCGCGGAGGCTGGTCCGTTCCCGGATAGCGTCCAGCGCCGCTTCGCCGGCCGCTGTCAGCTGGCGCGGCTCGTGCCCGGTGATCCAGCCGCGCCGGGTCATGTCGGCCAGGACCTCATCGAGCGTGATGGCACCCTCGGTCCAGAACGGGCCGAGCGCCGCGGCGATCGTGGAGTTGGTGGCGGGGCTCGTCTTGACGATGTTCAGGATCTGCCAGTGACGGCGCTGCACGCCCTCGGCGGCCAGCGCGCGGTCGAAGTTCTCGTCGATGAGCCGGTCGAGGGTCTTGAGCCAGTGCCCGATGGGCTTCTGCATGCTACTCTCCCCAGTAGATGTATATAGACAACTATATGTTGTATGACATGTACTTGGGGAGGGCCGCCATGGACGATATCGAGATGATCGAGCAAAGCATGATCGCGCTGCGGCGCAGCCAGCGGCGCCGCACCCTGGCCCGGCTCTCCGGCGCGCCCTCGGACCCGGCCGTCGAGGTGATCGACGTGATCGAAGCCGCCGAGCTGGCGGGAAAGCCCGCCACCGTGTCCGCCGTCGCCGATGCGCTGGACATTGATCAGCCCAGGGCGAGCAAGCTGGTGGCGGCCGCGGTGGAAGCGGGGCTGGCGGAGCGCCGCGCCGACCAGGCCGACGGGCGCCGGTCGTTCCTGGCCAGGACCCCGGCCGGCGTGGAAGTGACCGAGCAGGTGCACGGCTTCCGGCGCAGGCTGATCAGCTCGGCTCTGTCCTCGTGGGATCAGAGCGATATCGCGGATCTCGCGCGGTTGCTTGACCGGTTCATTACCGACTTCGCCTCCGTCTCCAGGTAGAAATCCGCCGTCCCCCGCCTGCCCCGCCGGGTCCCGGGCCCGTGGAGGACCTGCCCGGCCAGATTCCCGGACAGATGCAACCGAGTGCGGGACCTGCGGAACAGCAGGCCGCCACGCCGAGCCCAAGGTCATCCGCGGAGCCGGGCCGCTCATGGATTGAGGCTGCAGAACACCAGCCCCTGGGCATCTGCGCCCCTGACGCACACCTTTTGGCACGTGAAGGTCACTCTCCCGCATCGGCGTGGCAGCCCCGGATTACACCGGCGATCCGTGTTCCCACGGGCTCGCGGGCACGCATATTGCCTTGTCCGGGCTATTCACGTAAGTGGAGCAGCTTCGGTAACTGAACGTCATCGGACCTGGTCGTTGGTTCAACTCGGCCAGATCGGACCGTCCCAGAGCAACCCTCTGAGCTGGGCAACTCCGGTTAAGTAAATACCCCAGTTGCCTTGTTATGCGCGGCCGGGGCGCCCATAGTCGGCGACAGGGCCACCGCCCAGGCGGCAGTGTGCGCGTTCTCCTTGACCTCCCTTGTCGCTCAGCGTGATGCCGGGTTAGGGAGACGGACGGAGACGGACGTTTCGGGCAGCCGTTCACTGCTGCGCAGTGGCGGTCGGCTCTGCCGTGGCGTTCTCCGGCATGGCCGTCTGCCGGGGGTGTGAGGCAGGCCGATGATGCAGGGCTGGTGCCTGTCTCCGGCCCGGATCCACGTCCAGGGCGCCTGCGGCAGCTGGATCGTCCTGCCCTGCGTTCCCGCCGCTCGCCCTTTGCGCGTGACCGGCGATCGGCTTCGCCGTCAGGATGACGAACCCCGTCCGGCATGCACCTGCGTACACAGGTGCCAGTGCCATTGCGGCCTGGAAGACCCTGTCGGCGGCACCCATAAGGGCCCCCGGTGTCAAGAGGGCATACGGATCTAGCCCGGTGACTACGCGCGCCGCCGGGCTGGGCCAACTGTTCTTCTGGATCCTTCCTCGCAGCTGCCCGGGGTCTTCCCGCCGCGCGGCCCGGGGTCAGAGCTGGAGCGCCCGCAGCCGCGCAGCGGCGAGGACGAACGAGCTTGACGCCGGCAAGCGGCGGAAGATCGTTAAGGGCGGGGAAGGGGCCGGTTGCGATTGGATTGTCAGGGTCGCGTGCTGGTTCCCGGCGCTGGTATGCGGAGTGGTCTCACAAGCACCCATCCGGCGCCGCGCCAGGGCGCGGCTGCCATGACCATGTGTCCGGGACCGGGCTGCTCAGTCATGTGATCGAGCGCGGCGCTGGCGCCGGCTCATGCCGAAGGGCGAGCTCACCCGGGGCTTGGCGACCCTCCCGTCTTCATGACCGCCGCGGCGGCGTGCTGGCATCGGCGGCCTGCAGGTCACTGAGGAGGTACCAGGCGCGGGTCAGCAGCTTGCGGGCGATCGCGATGGTGGCGATCTTCTTCCCGCGCCGTTTCGCGATGCTGGAGTAGGCGGGGGCGAACTCCGGGGACCGCTTGGCGGTCTGCGCCGCCTGATTCAGCACCCACCGCAGCCAGACTGAGCCCTGCTTGGAGATATTCCCGTGCCGGACCTTCAGGTCCGAGCCGCGCACGGTCGGGGTCAGCCCGGCCCAGGAGGCCAGCTTGCGCGCGCTGCCGAACCGGCTGATGTCGCCGATCTCGGCCACCATGACCAGTGCGGTGAACTCCCCGACGCCCGGCAGCGTCCGGAGCGTCTTGACTCTGGGATCGGTCCTGGCGTGCTGGTGCAGCTCGCCGTCGATCCGGTCGATCAGCGGGGCCAGGCCGTCGATGACGGCCAGGTAGTCGGTCACGAGCTCACGGGAGATCGCGGGCAGCTCGAGCCCGGCCAGCCAGCCGCGGCCGGGCCCGGTCCAGTAGCTGGCCGACCGGTCATAGCCGTGGTCGGCGGCGACCGCGTGGATCCGGTTCCGCAGCTGGGTGCCGAGGCGGACCAGGCCGATCCGGTGCCGCAGCAGCGCGCGGAGCTGGCGGACCCTCGCCGGGGCGATCCACGCCTCGGGCAGCAGGTCCGCCCGCAGCAGCTGCGCCAAAATCGCGGCGCCGGCCTTTGTCGTTCTTCAGCCTGGCCGAGGCGATCGCCTTGCACCGCAGCGGGTGCACCAGGTGCGCCTCGAAGCCGCAGTCCTCCAGCAGCCGCGCCAGCCAGCTCCAGCCGAACGCGGCCTCGAACGCCACCGGCGTGCCGGACGGCAGATCGCCGATCAGCCGCAAGATCGGCTCGGTCCCGTTCACCGTGTTCTTGTTCAGCTGCACCGTCCCGTCCTCGGTGACCACCGCCACCTGGGAGCGCTTGCGGTGCACGTCGATTCCGACGTAGACAGACATTGCCGGGTCTCCTCTCCCGAGCTTGTGCTTTCACCCGGAGCGTCCTGCTACCGGGCTGAGCTGGGAAGAGGCCCGGCCCTTATAGGGTCAGATGAGCATGCCCAACCAGTGTGTCCAACATGGCGACCGCCACTCCCTCGGCCCGCCGGGGCCCAGACCACGGCCGTTCCAAGATCGTGTTGAGAGGTTGTAGCTGTAGCTCGGAAACCCGCACGTAGCAAGGTCAGCCGGTGGGGTTCTGAAGGTTGAGGATCGCCTGGCTGGTCGCCGCCATCTCGGTGGCCGCGGTCGACGTAGTTGCTGACATGCAGGTTGCTGCCTCGTTGACCTGGCCGTAGTCCTGGCTGACCGCGAGCGTGGTCTGGCACTTAGCGGCCTTCGCGAACTGTGCACACGCCTTCACCATCGGTTCGTAGACCGGCAGCAGGCGCGGGTTACTGGGACGGCCAAGACGATTGATGGTGGGGGTGCACCCGCGCAGCACAGACGCCACTGTCAGCATCTGCGCTTTCGTCGGGGTGGCCGGCTCTTTCCCGAGTGCGTTGTTGATCTTCATCTGTTCCCTGGTGATCGCCTGGGGC
>Ga0210408_10003534_pt1 | contig 14414 bp, 8 predicted proteins | sample IncBWH4MmetaG_FD_155471 | JGI IMG/M metagenome (GOLD analysis project Ga0210408, IMG submission 155471) | Forest soil microbial communities from Barre Woods Harvard Forest LTER site, Petersham, Massachusetts, United States - Inc-BW-H-4-M | ecosystem: Environmental > Terrestrial > Soil >...
GATTGAGCTTCATTGCCTGGCGCAGCTTTCTCAGCGCCGCCTTTGTCTGGCCCTTCTCCAGGAGGGCTGCTCCCTCGTTACTATAGGTCTTCGCCGTGCTGATATCCTTTTCTTTGGCCCCAAGCTCCTCGAAAATCTTCAGTTCCTTGCTCGCCTCTTCCATCTGTTTTGCCTTTCGAAGTGCCTGAGCAAGCATATAATGACCCGTGCTATCTTTCGGGTCCAACCTCACAGCTTTACGAAGCTCGACGATAGCCTCGTCATTCTTGCTCTGCTCTCGCAGCGCCCGGCCCAGGCTCCGATGGATGTCCGCCGAAGAGGCATTGACCTCAAGACCATGCCGGAGCTCAACTTCCGCCCGCGCGGGATCGCCGGTAGTCAAGTACAGATTTCCCAAGTCGAGGTAGGCGAGCGCGCTTTTCGGATCAATCTTAATGCCATCACGCAGCGTCTGTTCAGAAAGCTTGAAATCGTAATTCGCGAAATACAGTTCGCCTAGCTCCCAATAGAGCGCCGCCTGCTGGCGGTTCAAGCGCAAGGACTGTTGGTATTCGTGGATCGCTTCCTTTCGACGCTGCTGCTTGTTGAGCAATCGTGCCAACGACCTGTGAGTGTCAGCACTTCTCAAGTCCATTCGCAGCGCCGTCCGCAGCTGTCTCTCCGCGCCTTTAGTATCCCCTGCCTCCTGCAGCATATCTCCGTAATCTCGACGCATCGTCACGTTCTTGGGGTCGAACTGACATGCAATGGCCATTTCTGCTGACGCTTGGTACGGTCGGCCGATTCGGATAAGAGCTTGCGCCAGGTCGTTGTGAACCTCGGCACTCCCGGGTCGCAGTTCCAGAGCCCGCTCGAAGTGAGGCACCGCTTCGGAGAACTTCCCGGTCTTGCACAACACCACGCCGAGGTCGACAAGGGCGTCCGCATTCCTGGAATCGGCATCCAGCGCCTTTCGAAATTGGACGGCTGCTTCTTCAAACCGGCCAATTTCCATCAGCTTTACACCCTCGTCCAGCAGCTGCTGCGATCGATAGCCATTTGTGATCTGGAAGAGTCCTAGAGCGATGACGAAAACCAGACTAGTTGCCATTAATCACCAATTATCGCAGAACCTTTGCCGGTGGTCGATGCGCGTCTGGCCCTTGTGACAGCTACGGAGCCATACGTCTCCCGATGTCCTGGAGCGTTCGTAACGATTGAAAACCATATCCGATTCGATTAAAATTGGTGTATACCCTTTAAAACTACGGGAAGCGGCTAGCACTCCAAGATGCCCATGCGTCTGCGCGAGTATACCGAGACAAATCGCTGCCCGCCCCTCGAGGAGTTGATTGAATGCAAGTTGCGGGGTCATCGCAAGTTCGTTCCGGTTCGGCAACCGCAGGGCAGCTGTCAAGATTCAGCCGTCTCACAATCCAACGGATACTTATATCGCTTGTCGCTCTCTTTCTAGTCTTGCTCATCGTCAGCGTTTTCGTCGGGGTTCGCTTTCGAAACGAGAATCGCGACCTTGCTGGCCAGTTGCTTTCAACCCGCGCCACATTGAATCAGCAAAGGGACATCGCAACCCGCGCCGCCGCTGTCTATCGCGTGTTGTCTTCGCCTACGACCGTCCGCGTCGGGCTCGCGCAGGGATCCGCTCGCCCAACTCCTGAGGGCAAGGCTTTTTACGAGCCAGGCAGCGGGGGCTTGATTTTTTACGCTGCTAATCTTTCCAGCCTTTCATCCAATCAAGTCTATGAGTTGTGGTTGCTCCCGATGACCGGAAATCCGATTAGTGGCGGGACTTTTAACACCGACTCAAAAGGAAACGGTGGCGTTGCTCTACCCGCTCTACCCGCCGGTATCAGGCTGAAGGCCTTCTCGGTTACCATCGAACCCACTCCTGGAAAGATCCAGCCTAGCGGCGCCACTGTCCTGACGGGTTCCGCTTCCAAATAAGCGTTTCCCCACTTTGCGGCGATGACAGGCGCTCGGTGCCTATCGGGACTGGCCGCAAACCATTCTCAACGCAGCGTCCGCCCCGGTGGCAAGAATCCAGAAGTGCAGAAATGCCCTAAGCGTAGGTGTAATATAGTGGGCGAATGGCTACGTCGCAGCCCGTTGCGAGCCCGGGGTGAGTAAGTGGTGCTGAATCAGCGCGGTCAAAGACGAATATCGCTGCACGACACATGCGTTCCATGCTTACTTGCGGGATGGCTCTGCCTGAGCGTCTTCGCCGCTGCTCAGTCTGGTACAGCAAAGCCCGCTCCTGCTCCAGAAGAAAACGTCAAGAAGCTCTCCTTTAACGACGCCGTCCAACCAATTCTCTCGGAAAACTGTTATGCGTGCCATGGTCCGGATCCGGGAGGGCGGAAAGCGGGCCTGCGGCTGGACCGCGGAGAATTTGCGTTTGCACCGCATCAGGATGCGCACGAGAAATACGAGCCGGCAATTATTCCTGGCAACCCGGATAAGAGTCCGCTGGTCCGCCGGATCGAAAACAAGAATACGAAAGAGCGCATGCCGCCACCGGAGGCGCACAAGACATTAAAGCCGGAACAGATCGCGCTGCTCAGAGAGTGGGTGAAACAGGGAGCGCAGTACGAGGAGCTCTGGTCCTTCCTTCCGCCAAAGCGTCAGGCGATTCCTGCGGTAGCGCACGGAGAATGGGTGCGGAACTCAATTGACAACTTCGTGTTGGCCCGGTTGGAGAAAGAAGGATTGACGCCTTCTCCCGAAGCGGACCGGCGCAGCTTGATCCGGCGGGTGACGTATGACCTGACTGGGTTGCCGCCGACCCCCGAAGAAGTGGAAGCTTTCGTGGCCGATTCCGCGCACGACGCGTATGAGAAGGTTGTCGAGCGCCTGTTGGCCAGTCCGCGCTACGGAGAGCATCGCGCGCACTATTGGCTGGATGTAGCTCGCTATGGCGACACACACGGCCTCCACCTGGATAATTTCAGGAGTATTTGGGCCTATCGTGACTATGTGATACAGGCGTACAACCAGAACAAACCGTTTGATCAGTTTGTGCGCGAGCAACTTGCCGGAGACATGCTGCCGGTGAAAACGCTTGATACCCTCACGGCGTCGGCATTCCTGCGCGCCGGAATCAGCAGCGGGGAAGGCGGCACGCTGATTGAAGAGTCGCGGGTAAACAACAAGAGAGAACGGACGGAGGCATATGGCGCAGCGTTTCTTGGATTAACGGTAGGCTGCGCAAACTGCCATGACCACAAGTTTGATCCCATTACGCAAAAAGATTTCTACCGGCTGACCGCCTTCTTCAACAATTTGACAGAAATCCCGTCGAACGACGATCGGAATGACTGGCCACCTTTTCTTCGGCTTCCGAAAACGGAAAACCGCGAAGCTTACGAGCAGGTCCTCGCGAAACGCTCGGAACTCGAGAAGCAAGTGACACTTCGCCGCGAAAAGGCTCGCGAACTGATTGCCGCGTGGATTGGCCAGCCAGAGCGAGCCGCGATCGCAGTTCCGGTAAGCTCGGAAGCCCTCGCGGTAAGGTTGCGCTTCGACGAGCAGAAAGGGTCGACCTTCGTCAATTCAGCGCCCGGTGCGTCGCCAAAACAGATCTCGGCAACGGGAGCGCCGGTAATCTGGGGCGAAGGCACCTGGTTCTGGCCGTACATGCGCATGGAAATCAGCACCAAACTGGAATTGCCGAATGTCGGTGAGGTTGAGGCAACTCAGGCGTTCAGCGTGGGCACGTGGCTGCGACCCAATCTGCGGCCGCTGGAATACAAAGACGAAGAAAAACCCACGGGAGTTATTCTGTCGGCTGCGGATGCGGGGCAAAAGCAGCAGGGCTGGCAGCTGAGAGTAAGCAAGGGCAAGCTCGGATTCATTCTGGCCCACGAAATGCCAGAGAACACTATTCAAGTGGAGACAAAGCAGCGGGTGTTGGCAGAGGGCCGCTGGAATCACGTGCTGGCTACTTATGACGGCTTAGGAAAGGCCTCAGGTGTCACCCTGTATGTAGATGGACGTCCACAGGAGCTGGCCATCACCAAGGATTCTCTGCAGGGAAGCACGCACACCAGCGCGCCTCTGGAATTTGGCCGAACCTATCCGGACGCGGATCCATTGCGCCAGTCCGCCTACCAGGATTTCCGGTTCTTCCAACGGGCACTCTCTGCGCTCGAAGCGGCAAGACTTCCCGTCGAGGATTATGTGGCGGAAATCGTACAAAAACCGATGTCAGGTTGGTCGGAAGATGAATTTCATGCGGTTAGCGAGTTTTACTTTGCGCAGCGCGATGAACCCACGCAAAAGCTGAACGCCCAGATCGCGCCGTTAAATGAAGATCTGGATCGACTTTCCAAAGACGGCCCCATCACTCTGGTAAGTGAAGAAGCGCCGGGGCTAGCTTATGCAGACGTACTTACACGTGGAGCGTTCGGGGCGCGGAAGGAGCGCGTGAGGCCCGGAGTGCCACACTTTTTGCCGGCTCTCCCCGCGAATGCGCCGCTTGACCGAAGGGGCTTGGCGGAGTGGACTGTCAGCGCCTCAAATCCGCTTACGGCCAGAGTGACCGTCAATCGGATGTGGTCGGAGATATTTGGCACAGGGCTCGTCGAGACTACGGAGGATTTCGGAGTGATGGGTGGGCGGCCCAGTCATCCGGAACTGCTGGATTGGCTGGCGTTGGATTTTCGCGAGAACGGCTGGGCCGTGAAACGCTTTTATAAACAATTGGTGCTGTCTGCCACTTACCGGCAATCCGCACGGGTTACTCCCCAATTGCTCGAAATCGATCCGAAAAACCGCTTGCTGGCCCGCGGCCCGCGGTATCGCATGGATGGCGAGATGCTTCGCGACACAGCGCTGGCCACGAGTGGGCTGCTGGTGGAAAAAATTGGAGGCCCTAGCGTAAAACCCTATCAGCCGGCCGGAGTGTGGGAAGCAGGAAGCCATCAAGGCAGCGACACAAAAAGTTATACGCAAGACCATGGCGAGTCTTTGTACCGGCGCAGCCTTTACACTTTTTGGAAACGAATGGCAACGATGCCTGATATGGACACGCTGGATGTGCCCGTGCGTGATGCCGCATGCACCCGCCGCCAACGCACCGATACTCCACTGCAAGCGCTGGTCTTGATGAACGATCCCCAATGGCTGGAGGCGTCTCGGCGTTTGGCGGAGCGGGTGATTCGCCAATCCTCCGACCCCGGCACGCGCCTCAATTATCTTGGCGAAGTGCTGCTCGCTCGTCCCTGGGAACCACGGGAAAAGTCGGTCCTTGAAAATGCGTTGACGAAGTTTCAGAGTGCCTATGCCCAAGACAAGTCCGGGGCAGAGGAAGTTCTCAAGGTGGGCGAGAGCAACCGCGACAGCGGCATCCGTCCGGAGGAACTGGCTTCGTGGATGCTGCTAGCCAGCGCGGCGATGAATCTCGATGCGGTGTTAAACAAATGATTGTCAAACAAATGAATGCTCAACAGCTGAAATCGAACATTCGCGCCGACTGCGCAACCTGTTGTGATCATGGTGGCGAGGGACCCAGCGTCTACGACCTTCCGATCCCGCTCGAACTTCGTGAGGAATGGCGGCGGCTGGCAACGCGCCGACATTTTCTCGGAGCCATGGGCAAGACGCTTGGCTGGGCTAGCCTTTGTACTTTGCTTGGCGGAGCTCTAACCCCGCGCTCCGTCCGCGCCGCAAGCGATTCACCGACAATTTCGCCCGGGCACTACGTGCCGGACTTTACGCCCAGGGCCAAGCGCGCGATCTATCTTTTTATGTCCGGTGCGCCCCCGCAGATGGATTTATGGGACTACAAGCCGGGGCTCGCCGCTCTTTATGATAAAGATCTCCCAGATTCTGTCCGAGGTACGCAGGCGCTAACGGGCATGACCGCAGGCCAGGCGCGTTTTCCGATTGCGCCATCACATTGGGGTTTCACTCGCCAAGGCAAATCAGGGCGTTGGGTGAGTGACCTGCTTCCGTGGACAGGAAGGCTGGTGGACGAACTGGCACTGGTGCAGTCGCTGCAGACCGATGCCATCAATCATGAACCGGCCATCTTGTTGATGAATACTGGAAATATGGTGCCGGGCAAGCCGTCGATGGGCGCATGGCTTTCCTACGGGCTTGGCAGCATGAATGAAAACCTGCCCACGTTTGTTGTACTCAATTCACTGACGTTGCCCGGCACAGACTTACAGCCCATTGCGCCGAAATTGTGGAGCAGTGGATTCCTGTCAAACGAATATGCCGGGGTCGCATTCCGTTCTCAAGGCGAGCCTGTGCTTTACCTTGGCGATCCAAAGGGCATGAGTCGAGAAACCCGGCGCACGCTGATCGACACTGTGAATACCATCAATCAAATGACGTTTGAAGAAGTTGGCGACCCAGAGACTCACGCGCGCATTCATCAGTACGAGATGGCTTTCCGAATGCAAACTTCGCTGCCGGAGCTCACCGATATGGCTGACGAGCCGGATAGCACCTGGACATTGTACGGAGACGAAGCAAAACAGCCCGGCACATTTGCGTACAACTGCCTGCTGGCGCGGCGCATGGCCGAGCGCGGCGTCCGCTTTACGCAAATCTACCAACGTGGATGGGATGTGCACTCGAATGCCGTCCCTAATTTACCCAAGCTCTGCGGGGCCACGGATCGCGCTTCCTACGCGCTCGTCACCGATTTGCAACGGCGCGGGCTACTGGATGACACGTTGGTGCTGTGGGGCGGGGAATTCGGCCGCACCGTGTATAGCCAGGGCGGCCTTTCCAAGGAGAACTACGGACGCGATCATCATCCGCGTTGCTTCACAATGTGGATGGCAGGTGGCGGCGCTAAAGCGGGAATCGTCCACGGAGAAACGGACGATTTCTGCTACAACGTAGTGAAGGACCCGGTGCACGTGAGAGACTTCAATGCAACCGTGTTGCGATTGCTGGGCATCGATCACCAAAGGCTGACGTTCAAGTTTCAAGGTCTGGAACAAAAATTGACGGGGGTCGTTCCGGCGAAGGTCGTGCCGGAACTAATGGCATGAAATCTTCCTCGCGACGCTCTTTTCTTGCTCGCTGCTCCGCATTGGCTGCTGGTGCCGCAATTCCTCCTTTCTACGTGCACACATCGGACAAGTCCGGCCAGCGTTTGCCGGTGGTTGGTGCAGGCCCCCACACGTACGAATGCGTGCATGACTGGCTCACGCCACCGGATGGGCTGGTGTGGGGAGACACGCACGGACTCGCTCAGGACGAGCAAGGGCGCATCTATGTGGCCCACACGGTCAACAAGTCCAGCATGCGCGGCGAGTCTATCGTGGTTTATGATGCGGATGGCCGATTTTCTAGAGCGTTTGGAGAGGAATTTCGGGGCGGCGCTCATGGCCTTAGCCTGCGCCGCGAAGCCGACGGCGAATTTCTGTATCACTGCGACATCAACCGCTGCAAGATCGTGAAAACCACCCTCGACGGAAAGACTGTTTGGTCGCATGGCTATCCTCGCGAAGATGCCGCTTATGCCGAACGCCCTATCGATTTCGTCCCGACAAATGTCGCCTTTGCGCCCAATGGTGATTTCTATGTTGGCGATGGATACGGTTCGCATCACGTGCTCCGGTTTTCGCTGAGGGGCAAGTTTTTGGGCGAAATTGGGCGCCCCGGCCATGGAGACGGCGAGTTCGACACGCCGCACGGTTTGTGGGTTGATCCTCGCGGCAAAGAACCCGTCCTGCTGGTGGCCGACCGCGGGAACCGGCGCATTCAAGCGTTCACCCTCAACGGCGCTCATATCCGTACCATAAAGGATGACGCCCATCTGCGAATGCCCTGTCACTTTCACGTTCAGGGCGAGTCGATGGTTTGCCCGGATCTTGACAGCCAGGTCTGCATCTTGGATCGGGAGTACAAGGTGATCGCACAGTTAGGCGATGGCAAGATCGCAAACGGCGAGGTTGGCTCTCGTCGAAAACAATCGAGAAGCGAATTTACGCCAGGACAGTTCATCACGCCGCATGCCGCCATTTTCCTGCGTGACGGAAACATCCTGGTGGCCGAATGGTTGCCAATCGGGCGCATTACGCTCTTGCGAAGAGTCTGAGGCTGATGCTTTTGCGCACCCGGTTGGTCCTGCTCGGAATCGGTGCTGTTTTCCTCTTAATTCTCCGCTGGCTTTTGATTCATGCGGCTCCTGACGGCCTCGAACACGGAGAGTTGCCCCAATTCGTAGGGCGCTTCCATCCGCTCGTAGTTCACTTGCCCATTGCTTTGTTGCTGCTCGTTCCCCTACTTGAATCTGCGGGCTTGCTTCGCCGCTGGAATCGTGCGCGAGACTCGGCGGAATTTGTTCTGGCTCTCGCGGTCATCAGCGTCTTTGTGGCCGCGTTTCTGGGATGGCTCTTGGCCTGGAGCGGAGCCTACGAAGGGAAGCTCGTCACGAGTCACATGTGGGGCGGCTTTTCATTGGCCGCTGCGGTGCTGCTCTGTTTTGTCTTGCGTCCCTGGGATAAGCGCGTTTACGGTCCCGCCCTACTTCTCACTCTGGTTCTTCTGGGTTGGACCAGCGATAAGGGTGGAAAGCTGACGCATGGCGAAACGTTCCTGACGAAGTACATGCCGGGCAAGCTGCGCAGCTTGCTAGGTGTGTCGGCGGCAGCAAGCAAGGCGCAGCCGGTCCAGACATCGAGCGTAACATCGCCAAAGATGTCATCGGCAAGCGCAAATGTCCCTGTGGCGCCATCGGTCACATTTTTCGTTGCGCGGGTCGCACCCATCTTTGAGAACAAATGCTCGAGTTGCCACAATGCTGAAAAGAGAAAAGGGAAGCTGCGGTTGGACAGCTTTGAAAACGTGATGCGTGGGGGAAAGGACGGCGTCGTGGTAAGACCCGGCGACCCCAAGCACAGCGAAATGTTCCGTCGCATCAACTTGTCGCCAGACGAAAAGGATTTCATGCCCACAGACGGCAAACCGCCGCTGACAGCCGCGGAAATCAAAGTGATCGAGTTATGGATCGCTTCGGGCGCATCGAACAGCTTGCCTGCCATCGAAGTCCATGGAGCTCCGCCCCTTTTGGCCTCCGAGCTCCCCGTCGTGCCTTTTGCCAGAGACTATCGTCCGCAACTGCCGCTGATCGCTTCACTCGAGCGCGAGCTGGGCGTGCGCCTCGTGCCCCGCTCGCGAAATCCCGAGGACGGATTGATATTGCGCACCGTAAGTGCGCCGGAGCGCTGCGACGACGCCGCAATCGCTCGGCTAAAAGTCATCGGGGCGCTGATCGTGGATGCTGAACTCGCGCGCACGAAGGTAACTGATGCTGGACTGAAAACGCTCGCAATGTTTTCCAATCTTCGCGAAGTTGATCTCGCGCACACCGCCGTCACTTCCGCTGGCGTGCCGATTCTTGCCCGCCTGAGCCATTTGGAATCGCTCAATCTAACCGCGACCGCCGTTGACGACGCGGGAGTCGCCGCACTTCGCCGCAAGCAAACGCTCAAGCGCCTATATCTTTTCGAGACAAAATGTACGGATCAGTCCGAGCTGGCAGCAAAGGCCGCGCGGCCCTAGTTAAAGGGGCACAGCTTCTGAGGCCGATTTCAGAGAGAAACGCGTGGATTGTAGCTTGCTCGGGCGAGTTTTGAATGGTGATGAAGTCAAACTGCGCTACGCCGTGCAGCTCGTCCGCCGGGATACCAAAAAGTTCTTTTACGAGGGACCTCGAAACCCGGCAACAGACGCGGCCCCATTGAAACCAAGGTCATCGGATGTCAGCGGTCCACCGCTTTGCTGATGGTCATAGTGATGCTCGTACACTACCCGTAACCCGTTCCATTTCCGGAGAGCACGCCAGCTCACAGTGCAGGTCCTGCCGGAGACACCGACCAACTCGAGCGTCCACGTAGATTGCGTCTGGCCTGCAACATCTCCAGGAGTCGCGCTTTGTCGAACCGATATCAACAGACCATGGAGTTCGGCCATCACATGAAGGGGCGCCAGGAAGTTAGCCAGGAGTGAGCGCACTCGCGCCTTTCCACGAATCGGTTCTTTCGCGGTGTCGCTGGTCACCTCGATGTCGTCGTCGTAAAAGACGTCGAAGATCTCAAGGTACTCTTCAAAGCTTTCGCTGATGTTGGCCTGGACGATGGCGGCATTTAGGGTGCGTTCTCGGGCCTGGGAACTGACAAATGGATCAAGATCGATGTGATCGACGGAGACGAAGCGCTGTTCCTTCATCATTGAAGTTCCTCAAGGTAGCAATCTGGATCAAAACGCACACGCCCTTCGATGCCGTGTGAGACCGACCGGTTTCATTTATTGCGTGTTCCTTCGCGCCAAAACGAGATATAACCAATTGTGCTGTTGAGCATCACATATTGCGCGGGAGAAGGTATGTCAGTCAAAAGCGTTCAATTTACGGTTGCCGCGCACATTATGGCTGCCCTGGCTTACCGCCACGGCGGGGAAACCTCCTCGGCGACCCTGGCCGAAAGCGTGAACGCCGACCCTACCTTCGTTCGAAAATCGCTCTCCAAGCTCTCGAAAGCGGGCTTGGTCGTGACAAGGCGCGGCAAAGGCGGGGCTAGCGTGCTTGCGCGTCCTCCGCGACAGATCACGTTGTTGGACATATACCGTGCCAGTGCGGCACCTCCCGCGTTTGCGATTCATTCGTATCCAGTGGAAAAGAGGTGTCCGGTCAGCTGCCACGTCAAGGAATGCATGTCGGGAGTTCTTTCTCAAGCCCAGGAGAGCTTCGAGAGATCGCTCGCGAAAATATCCCTGGCCAGCGTGGTTGGACAGATCCGGAAAAGGACGCATTGAGCCTTTTTATTGGGATTGTGCAGATAAGAAGAACAATAAATCAGGAGAACTAAGCGAATGGTCACGGAAACGGAAATGACCTCCGAGGAGCGGGTGGAGAACAATGGACGGCGAACCAATGGACGCGCGTCGCCCCAGCTGTGGATTGTCGCTGGCCTGGCGGGGATAGCCCTTGTGGGAGCGTGGCTCAAATATTCGCCTGGCGCGAGTCGAAGTTCTGCCGCTGCCCCGCCAACTGCCCTTCCGCAAGTAGTGGTCAGCAAACCGCTGGTGCAGGACCTTGATACACGGCTGGGCTTCCTTGGTCAATTTTCGGCGGTCTCGCAAGTCGAGTTGCGCGCGCAGGTGGGCGGCACGCTAACTGGAATATTTTTCAAGGACGGCGACATCGTGCGGAAGGGCGACCTCCTTTTTACCATTGACCCTCGCCCCTACGAGATCACACTTGCCGAGGCGTCCGCCCAGCTCGATGTTGCGACAGCTCATCTGGAACTGGCTGACCGGCAACTTGACCGTGCCAAGGATCTAGAGCAGAGCAACGCTGGAAGCGTCGAAAACGTAGACCAGCGTACATCCGATCAACGAGCAGCTCGGGCTGCGGTTGAAGACGCGAAGGCCCGCATCCGCGATGCGCAGTTCGACCTCGACCATTGCCGGATCACGGCGCCGTTCACAGGGCGCATGGGGACGCATCTCGTTTCCGCAGGCAATCTGATCGCTGGCAGTCGCACCGCGACCAGTCCAACGACATTGCTCGCGACGCTCGTGTCTCTTGATCCGATCTACCTTGACTTTGATATGAGCGAGTCCGATTTCCTGACTTACTCCACCTACCGGGAGCACCTCAAGGGAGGGCACATTCAGACGGTTGAGGTTGCGCTCGGCGATGACAAACGGCACGCGCGGAACGGTGTATTCGATTTCCTGGACAATGTCCTTGACCGTTCGAGCGGCACGATCCACGCCAGGGCCACGGTTGCGAATTCCGATCTTGTTTTGACTCCCGGGTTGTTCGCTCGTGTTCGACTCGTCGTCGCGCCTCCTTCACCGACACTCCTCGTGCCGGACGCTGCCGTGCTACCTGACCAATCGCAACACATGGTGATGACGGTTTCGGCGGACGGCACGGTCGCGCCAAAGCGAGTGGAAGTAGGGGAGACTCGCGACGGTTTGCGGGTGATCCGGTCCGGGCTCGCACCGAGCGACCGAGTCATCGTGGACGGACTGCTGCACGCCGCGCCCGGAACCAAAGTCGCCACTCAGGACGGCACGATCCGGTATATCGGCGGTCAGGACTAAAGAGAGCCCAAAACATGCGGCTGACACATTTCTTTATCGAGCGCCCACGTTTTGCGACCGTTCTGAGCGCTTTCGTGACGCTCCTCGGGCTCGGTGCGCTCGCAATTCTGCCGGTCGCACAGTACCCGGAAATCGTCCCGCCCACAGTGCAGATCACCACCGTGTATCCGGGTGCATCCGCCGATACCGTATCGCGCACCGTGGCGACGCCCCTCGAGCAGCAGATCAATGGCGTCGAGAACATGCTCTACATGAGCAGTCAGTCAACCGGAGACGGCAGGCTCACGATTACGGTTACCTTCCGCATCGGCACCGATTTGAACGTGGCACAGATGTTGACGCAGAACCGCGTCCAGGACGCTTTGCCGCGGTTGCCGGAAGACGTGCAGCGTCTCGGTGTGCAAGTCAGAAAGGCGACGCCGAGCATACTCCTGGCCATTCACGTCTACTCGCCGGATAGTTCGCATGACAACCTGTATCTCTCAAACTACACAACCTTGCACGTGAAGGACATTCTCGCTCGCCTCGAGGGTGTTGGAGATGTGCAGTTCCAGGGCGGCCGCGAGTACGCCATGCGCATCTGGCTCGAACCCGACAAGGTTGCCGCGAATAATCTCAACGCCGGTGAGGTGCTCGCGGCACTGCGCGCCCAGAACCTGCAGGTCTCGGCCGGGATTCTGAATCAGCCGCCGGTTCCTGGGCGCGAGGCCTACCAGATCAACGTCGAGGCACTGGGCAGGCTTTCCACGCCCGAGCAATTCGCTGACATCGTCGTCAAATCCGATAAGCAGGGAAGGGTGACCCGGGTGCGCGACGTCGGTCGAGTCGAGGTTGGTGCCGCTGACTATGGATCCACTTCCTACATGGATCGTAGTGACGCTACGGCCCTCCTGATCTACGCGCAGCCGGGCGCAAATTCCCTTGCGGTCGAACATGAGGTCCTCTCGGCGATGAAAGACCTAAAGAAGGAGTTCCCCCAGGGCGTCGATTACAAAATCATCTACGATCCCACGATTTTCATCGCCAAATCGGTCCGCGAGGTGGTCATCACGATCTTCATCGCCATCCTCCTCGTGCTCGGCGTCGTGTTCCTGTTTCTGCAAAACTGGAGAGCCTCGATTATCCCGGTAATTGCAATTCCGGTCTCTCTCGTCGGTACGTTTGCGGTTTTGTATGCGCTGGGGATATCGCTGAACAACCTTTCCCTATTTGGGCTGGTTCTCGCGGTCGGCATCGTCGTCGATGACGCGATCGTCGTCGTTGAAAATGTCGAACGCAACATGCGCTACGGCATGTCGGCGTCGGATGCCGCTCACAAGACCATGGACGAAGTCGGCGGAGCGTTGATCTCGATCGCGCTCACATTGTGCGCAGTTTTTGTTCCATCCGCATTTCTCTCGGGGATCTCCGGACTTTTCTTTCGGCAGTTTGCCGTGACAATTGCCGCATCGACAGTCATTTCGTGCTTTGTCTCGCTGACCCTGAGCCCGGCTCTGTGCGCGGTGCTTTTCAAAGACCACGATCCACAAGGTGCTTCGTCGCATGGCCTCGTGAGTCGTTTTCTCCATTCAGGTTTTGGCTGGTTTAACCGCGGCTTCGAGAATTTGTCGAATGGATATGGGAATCTGACACGCCGTCTGGTGGCAGGAGTGGCCATTGTTCTTGTCGTCTACGTCGCGCTGATCGGCGTTGCCGGGCTCGAGTTCTCGCGTGCGCAAACGGGTTTCATTCCGGAGCAGGACCAGGGCTACCTGATCACCATCGTTCAGCTTCCTCCCGGTTCGACGCTTGCACGGACCGAGGAAGTTGTGAAGCAGGCGACCGATATCATGCTCAATACGCGCGGCGTTGAACACGTTGCTCCCTTCGCGGGCCTCGATGCGACAACATCGACGGTAGCGTCCAATTCCGGCACGATTTTTTCCGGCCTGCCCTCCCTCTACAACCACGAAATTCCCGGAGTCACAGCGAACACGGTATTGGCCGACTTACGAGCGCGTCTGTCTGTGATCAAGGATGCTCGCGTGCTGACCATCCCACCTCCCCCGGTACAAGGCCTCGGGAGTGCCGGTGGTTTCAAGATGATGCTGGAGGACCGCGCCGGGCTTGGTTCGGAGGCCGTTGTGCGGGCGGCGAACGATCTGGTCGCTGCTGCGAACAAGGATCCGCATTTCGCCGGGGCGTTCACGTTGTTTAACACCGGATCACCCTCCGTCTACGCGGACATCGATCGCGTGAAAGCGGAGAAGGTTGGAGTAACCCCGACCGACGTGTTTTCGACGCTGCAAGTCTATCTCGGCTCCCAATACGTGAACGATTTCAACTTACTGGGCAGAACCTAC
>Ga0210408_10003535_pt1 | contig 14410 bp, 16 predicted proteins | sample IncBWH4MmetaG_FD_155471 | JGI IMG/M metagenome (GOLD analysis project Ga0210408, IMG submission 155471) | Forest soil microbial communities from Barre Woods Harvard Forest LTER site, Petersham, Massachusetts, United States - Inc-BW-H-4-M | ecosystem: Environmental > Terrestrial > Soil >...
TCCGAGCGGTATTTCCAGCAGGAGCGCGGGGGGCAATGGACCAAGGGCAAGTCGCATGACACCTTCGGGCCGGTCGGCCCGTGGCTCGTCACCAAAGATGAAATACCTGATGTGCAAAAACTGTCGATGTGGCTCGACGTCAACGGAGAGCGCCGCCAGACCGGATCGACCTCGACCATGATCTTTTCCATGGCGAAGTGCATTTCCTATGTCTCGACGTTCCTCACTCTGCTGCCCGGCGATATTATCACCACCGGCACCCCGCCCGGCGTCGGCGCCGGCATGAAGCCGCCGAAATTCCTCAATGTCGGCGACGTCGTCACGCTCGGCATCGAGGGCCTCGGCGAGCAGCGGCAGCAGATTGTTGCGGCGTAAGGTAGCGGTCATACCCCGCGCAGGCGGGGTATCCAGTACGCCGCGGCTTTTGAGAGCGAACATTATCTTCGCGGGAGTACTGGATCATCCGCCTTCGCGGATGATGACGGCGAAACCCGTCATGGCCACCTGGCCATGACAAAGGAAAAGGAATAGTCCAATGAAACTCACCTTCTCCCCGGCCTCGCCGTTCGCCCGCAAGGTGCGCATCGCCGCGATCGAGCTCGGGCTGATCGACAACATCGAATTCGTGCCGACCACGGTCGTACCGGGCACGCCCAACGACGAATATTCAAAAATCCATCCGCTGAAGAAACTGCCGGCGCTGATCCTCGACAATGGCGAGGTCCTCGTCGATTCCTACGTGATCGTCGAATATCTCGACGAACTCGCCGGCGGCGGAAAACTGATTCCGGCCTCCGGCGCGGTGCGCTGGAAGGTCAAGAGCGACCATTCGCTGTTGCAGGGCATGCTCGATTCCATGCTGCTGTGCCGCTACGAGAACGCGGTGCGGCCCGAGGCGCTTCGCTGGAAGGCATGGTCCGACGACCATTGGAACCGGGCCTGGAAGGGCATGGCGCGCTTCGAGCAGCAGCCGGACATGCTGTCGCGTCCACTCGACATCTCCCAGATTGCGCTTACTTGCGTGCTCGGCTATGCCGATTTCCGTTTTGCCGATTGCGGCTGGCGTAAGGCCTATCCGAAACTCGACGCCTTCCATCAGAAGATGCTGGAACGGCCGTCGGTAAAGATCTCACAGCCGCCGCCGGCGTAGAATCCGATCGGAGACGGTAACGATGTTCGAGGGTGGTAGCTATCGACTCCAGCGCCTCGGCTTCATCGCCGCCTTCACGCTGGCTTCCTGTGCGTTAGCTCGAGGTCAAACAAATTCGGCTTGTGGAATACCTATGACACTCGACGATGGCTGGACCGTAGCCTCACCCGAAAGCGTCGGCCTCGATGGCGCGCGCCTGTGCGGCATCGAGCAACGGCTGAAATTCACCGACTCCGACGTCCACGCCATGCTGATCACCCGTCGCGGCAAACTGGTGTTCGAACAATATTTCGCAGGGCTCGATCAGCCCTGGGGACAACCGGAGGGCCCGCACGATTTCGACGCGACCACCAAGCACGACATGCGGTCGGCTTCAAAGAGCGTCGTCTCGCTGCTGGTCGGGATTGCGATCGATCGCAGGCTGATTGCAGGCGTCAACGAACCCGTCCTCAAGTTCTTTCCGGAATACGCGGCGCTGAAGACGGCCGGCTGGGACAACGTCACCCTCCGTCATCTGCTGACCATGTCGTCAGGGATTCAATGGGACGAGACGCTTTCCTGGACCGATCCCAAAAACGATGAGCCTCATCTCGGCTATGAAGCCGATCCCGTTCACTACGTGCTCTCGAAGCCGATCGCAGCGGCTCCGGACACGGCGTGGGTCTACAACGGCGGCGGAACGGAACTGCTCGGCTCCATCCTGGAGCGCGTTTCGGGGAAATCCCTGGAGGCCTTCGCACGCGATTATTTGTTCAAGCCGCTTGATGTCACCGACTTCGAATGGAAGTTCTATCCGAAAAACGGGAAGATCGCGGCGGCGGCCGGGCTGCGGCTGCGGCCGCGCGACGCCGCCAAGATCGGCCAGCTGCTGCTGAACGATGGCGCTTGGAACGGCCGGCAAGTCATCCCACCGGACTGGATCATGCAATCGGTCATCCCGCGCGTCCAGGCGATCGGCTATTTCGGCGGCCTGTTCTTCTATGGCTATCATTGGTGGATGGGCCGCTCGCTGGCAGAGGGTAACGAAGTGAAGTGGGTGGCTGCCATGGGCTGGGGCGGCCAACGAATCCTTATCGTCCCCGATCTCGATATCGTCATGATGATCACGTCTGGTCTGTTCGGAAGGCCGAAGGAGGGCATGGCGGCGCTCGATATCCTCGCAAACTCCGTCATCCCGTCCGTTCTCGACAAACAATAAGGCGCAAACCGAGCCAGGGAAGAGTCATGAGCCTCAAACTTACTGCCGGCGACCTCACCATTCACCGCATCATCGAGCAGGAAACCACGTTCCTGCCGGCGCTGGACCTGCTGCCCACACTGACGCCGGACCGGCTCGCGGAGAACAAGCCGTGGATGAAAAAGGCCGGCGCGATCGACGACAACGACGTGCTGATCCTGTGCTTCCAGTCCTACATCGTGACGACGCCGCATCACACCATTCTGATCGACAGCTGCATTGGCAATGACAAGCCGCGGCCGCTGCGCCCGAAATGGAACATGAAGACCGACGACACCTATATGCGGGGATTGAAGGAAGCGGGTTTTTCGGTCGGCGACATCGATTTCGTGATGTGCACGCATCTGCATGTCGATCATGTCGGATGGAACACCCGGCTGGAGAACGGGCGCTGGGTGCCGACCTTTCCGAAGGCACGCTACGTCTTTGCTCGAAGCGAGTTCGACTACTGGACCGAGCAAAACGCCAAGACGCCCGTGCCGCCGTTCGGCGACAGCGTGCTGCCGATCGTCGAAGCCGGGAAGGCCGAAATCGTGACCAACGACTACGGGATCGGCGACCACGCCCGCATCCTGCCGACGCCGGGCCATACGCCCGGCCACGTCGCCTTTACCTTCGGCAAGGCCAAGGACATGGCCGTGTTCTCCGGTGACCTCATGCACACCCCGCTGCAGACGCACTACCCTGAACTGTCGCCGAAATTCGACGTCGATCCGGCGCAGGCCGCAACAACACGGCGCAATTTCCTCGAGCGCTATTGCGATACCGACACGCTGTGCTGCACGGCGCATTTCCCCTCGCCATCGGCCGGCAAGATCCGCCGTTCGGGCGACGCATTTACCTGCGAGGCGGTGGGCTAATGCGTACCCGGATCACCTCGCCCCGCGTGCGGGAGAGATCGGATCGCCAACGGCGATCGGGGTGAGGGGGACTATCAGCAAGCGAGCCTGTGGAGGGTCCCCCTCACCCCGACCCTCTCCCCGCAAGCGGGGCGAGGGAGAAGGGTCTAGTCGAACAGGCTCGGCGTGTGATTGACGGCCGCGCCTTCGATTTCGAGCATTTTGAGTTTTGTCACCACACCGCCATTGGCGGAGAACCCGCCCGGCTTGTTGCCCGCCGGAGCACGCGATGGCAGGGCACCACGATCGGGCAAGGGTTGTGCCCAAGGGCCTGGCCGACGTCGCGCGACAATTCCACGCCGCCAAGTTTTTTCGCGATGTCGCCATAGGTCATGGTCTTGCCCGGCGGAATGGTGCGCGCGATGTCGTAAACACCGCGGTTGAACTCCGGCACCCCGTCGAGATCGAGCACGACGCCGGAGAGATCGTTCGGCTTGCCCATAAGCAGTTCCTTGATCGCGTCGATCGCACGCCGCACCTCCGCGGTGGGCTCGGCTTCCGGGATATCGCCGTTGCGCTGGTGGATGCGCTTGCGGGTCTTGTCCTCGCTGCCCATCGGCAGTTGCACGCCACTGATGCCGCGCTCGCCCCACACGATGCCGCAGGGTCCGATTGCGGTGTCGAAGATTGCAAAGCTTTGTCCGGTCATGGCTCACTCCAACTCTTGCTGTCCTTGTAGTTTCGAGCTTGACCGCTTGTTGGGCTTCAGAAGGTCTCTGGACGGTCGCAGCGAGCTCGAAGACAACTCCTGAACATCACATTAGGCTTGGAGAATGTTGCGATCCACCCGGATTCCGGCAAATCCATCACGCTTTCAGCAACGCCGCCGCCGATTCCGCCCGCCGCGTGTTGCTGCGGATGTGGAAGACGAGGAACCCCGCGCACGCGATCTCGATCGCCATCGTCAAGATCGCGACCCAAATTTCCACCGATGGTTCCATTCCCTGCACCTGGAGCGCCGTCAGCACCCCATCGCTGATGACCGAAACCACTAGCGCGGCCGCCGCTGCGCTGCACAGCAGAGAGAAGCAGCGAAGCTGCCGTCGAAACGCCGGATAAAACGCGGCAGGGATCTCGCGGGTGTGGATATAGGCCAAGGCGCCGAGCCCGACGATGACCGACGTCAAGAAGGCATAGCGGTCGATCAAAATTACGAGACCGCGCAGCGCCTTCATGTCGTCACTGATCCCCCACTGCGCCGCCGCATACCATGCGACGCGGGCCTTCATGGCAATCAAGTCGCCGGCGATGACGAGAACCGCGGCGATGCCGGCTCTCCGGGTGCGCTGTGCCAGCGAGACCACCGCGAACTGAGCGGCGATGGCGCGGGCGTCGCCAAAATTGGCGATGGCGCGCCGCTGCGCCTCGAGCATGTTTCCCGTCGAGTCGGCCGCAACGGCTTCCCACAAATGATCTTCGACCTCCTGCCGCACGCATCGTGACAGCGATCGATCGAAATCGAGTTCGCGCACGAGCGATTCCAGATAATCGGGGATCATGCCGGGGTCTCGCGTGGCCGGGATCCGCCAAGCAAACCGCCGACAGCATCGGAAAATTGTTTCCAGACCGCGCGCCGCTCGACCAGCGCCCGGTTGCCGGTTCTGGTCAGGGTGTAGACCCGCCGCCGCCGCCCGCTGTCGGCAGTGGTCCAGGTGCTCTTGAGCAGGCCTGCCTGCTCGAGCCGGTGCAGCGCGGGGTAGATCGTACCTTCGGGCAGATCGAACGCGCCGCCGCTGCGCCGTTTGATCTCCTCGATCACGGCATAGCCGTGGGCCGAGCCCGACGCCAGCGCGGCGAGCACGATCATGTCGAGGTGCCCCTTGAGCATTTCGCCTTCCATGCCTTGCATTACTAGGCTTTGAAATGCAGACGGTCAAGCCGCGGGCGGGGGCAACGGCGAAGGGACTTTCGCAAGGCCGAACCGACCGGCCTATTTGGGCCGCCGCACCAAAGCCTGACCGTCGACGCCGAATCCGCCCTCCGCCGTTTCAACGATCAGGGCGAATGCCTTCCTGGAGGGATCCGGCGGCAGCTTCAACACATTGAGAACGACATCGGTCATCCCCTTGATCATGGCCGCCTTCTGCTCAAGGGTGAGGGCGCCGACAGGAACTTGAAGTTCCACCCACGGTGCCCCGAAATTGCCCGACGGAACGGCCTCGGCAAGAGCCGGCGCGACACCAGCCGCCGCGCCGGCGGCGACGGCCGCGGTCATAAGGACAGCGCGCCGGTTTAATCCGGGGCTCGGCAATTCCACGTCGCTGTTTCCGCTGTTGATCATGCGCATGCTCCAATTTCGCGGTGAGGGATGGTGATCGATGGTCAGGTTCGAGGCGCGTAGACGTTGCCGGTGCAGCCCCAGTCGCCGGGTGGGACCTCATTGATCAGCACATAGGTCGGAAAATCCACGGTGTGCTTTTCGACACCGACAATGACCTCATGAATCCCCTTGACGATCTCGCGCCGTTGATCCGGCGTGAGAATGCCTTGTGGCACGTAAACCTTGGCGACTGGCATGCGAAGCTCCTGCTGGGTGTTGACGATACCTTGCCATGGTATGCCTAGTATTACTATGTGTCAAGCCGACAATCGAATGGACGCGGCCAACTGGGCACGCGGCGTATTTCATGAAACGATGCACCGTCACGCCCCATCCCCCGATCCATCGCGAGTCCCCATGCAAACGCTTCGCGTCAACGGATACGACATGGCCTATCTTGAGGTGGGACAGGGCCCACCCCTGGTCTGCGTGCATGGCACGCTCGGCGACTTCCGCACCTGGGCGGCGGTGATGGGGCCGCTGTCGAAGAGCTATCGCGTGATCTCGGTCAGCCTGCGGCACTTCTTTCCGGAGCACTGGGATGGCATCGGCAACGACTACAAGATGAGCCAGCATGTCGCCGACGTGATCGCCTTTATCGAGCAGATCGCGCCGAAGCCGGTCAACCTGATGGGGCATTCGCGCGGCGGGCACATTTCGTTTCGCGTCGCGGAAGCGCGGCCGGAATTGTTGCGCAAATTGATATTGGCCGAGCCGGGCGGCGACCTTGATGCGACACTGGATGCTTCTGCTGCGCCCGGCGCACCCTCCGCGCTAGCCGCGCGCATCATGGCATCGGCCGAGAAGGTCAAGGCCGGCGATATCGAGGGCGCGCTGCAAGGCTTTTTCGACGGAATCGATGGCGAAGGCGCCTGGGCACGCCTGCCCGCAGCGGCGAAGCAGCAGTTGCGCGACAATGCCTTTACGCTGATCGGCCAGATCCATGAGAACCGCAGGCCCTACAGCAAGGCCGGCGCGCAATCAATCAAGACACCGACCTTGTTCATCGGCGGCGCCGAGACCAGGGGACTGTTGCCCGCGATAACCCGCGCGCTTTCCGCACAGGTTCCGGGCGCACAGACCGCGATGATAGAAGGCGCCCGGCATTGGATGTTCGAACAGGCGCCGCAGGAATTTTGCAGGATCGTCTTGCAGTTTCTGGCAGCGTGATTTTGGGCGCCATGGGAGAGCACCTGCCCTGCAGGCGCCGTCAGGCTCGTCTTGTTGCAGAAAACAGGATCGCCTGAAGCGGCATGTGTCCCGGGTCGGCGCCGAATTCACGACGAAATTCTCGCGCCAGCGCCGCGGCGACAAGTTCGGGCTCGACACCGCCTCGCGCCCTGATCTGATCGATCAGCGGATTGCCATGGATCGCCGCGCGCGCAAAATTCGCTACGTCAGGGATCTCTTTGTCCAGCGTGATGACGGCAGCGTCGATGCCGGTGAAGCCAGCCTCGATCAGGGACTCCTTGATAGGATCGATCTGATAGTAGGAGAACGGCACGTTGTAGAACTGAGGCGGATCGGCAGGGAAAAAACTTCCCGCGACCTGATGAGAGAGTCGGCCGAACGGATTGTAACGATGCGAGTCCCAGACGCTGAACAGGTAGCGGCCGCCTGGGGCGAGCACGCGATGGACCTCGGAATAGGATTTGGCTTTGTCCGGAAAGAACATCAAGCCGAACTGGCACACGACGGCGTCGAAGCTTCGATCCGCGAATGGAAGCGCCGTTGCATCAGCCTGCCGGAACTCGACCTGCTCGCCGGCTCGAAATTTCGAGCGGGCCACGTCCAGCATCGGCGGATTGAGATCGGTCGCGGTCAGATGTGCGCCAGCCGGCAAAGCGTCGCGCAGCTTTCGCGTGACGATGCCGGTGCCGGCCGCCGTCTCCAGCACCCGCGCCGGATTGCCGGCGGCGACGCGTCGCGCAATGTCGGCGGCATAATCGACAAAGACCATCGGCCCCATTCCCTGATCGTAATACTGCGGGATGTTGCCCGTGAAACCCGCTGCGTCGTCGCTCATGATGGACCTCCGGTCTTTCGGCAGGAGCATAACGCAGCCACGGAGCCCACTAGGGTGTTCAAGGGTGTGACCCTTGACCGCGCCCCATCCTTTCCGCTAGATTTCTGAATACTGAATTCCGTATTCCAAATCGGACGCCCGGCATGATCCCGCTAGATCCGCTCCCTAACCTGATCGACCAGGTCTATATGCGCATTCTCGAGGCGATCACCGACCGCACGCTGCCGCCGGGCCATCGCATCCGGCAAAACGAACTGGCGGAAAAACTCGGCGTGTCGCGCCAGCCGGTTTCCCATGCGCTGCATCTGCTGCACCGGCAGGGTCTGGTCGCCGAGAGCGGCCGACGCGGTTTTGAAGTCAGGCAGCTCGATCCGGGGCGTATTCGCCAGCTCTATGAAGTGCGCGGCGCGATCGACGCGCTCGCGGCCAAGCTCGCGGCCGGGCGAGGCAAGTCGGACGCAACGGGCCGTGCGCAGCTCGAAGCGGCACTGCGCGCCGGACGCGCGATCGACAAGAAAACGCCGCTGGCGCGGCTGATCGCGCTCGACGTCGACTTTCACAGCGCGATCTATCGGCTTGCCGGCAATCCCGCGATCGAGGAAATGATCGCGCCGCAATGGCCGCATATGCGCCGCTCGATGGCGACCGTGCTGGCCGAGCTCGATTATCGCGACAGCGCCTGGCGCGAGCACGCGGCGATCGCTGCACACATTCTTGCAGGCCAAGCCAAGGCCGCCGAGGCGGCGGCCCTGGCGCATGCGCTGACCGCGGGACGAAAGACCGAAGAGCAACTGAGGGCGACCGACGAGGCAGCGTAAGTCGTCGTTCCGGGGCGAGGCGTAGCCTCGAACCCGGAACCTCGAGATTCCGGGTTCGCGCTTCGCGCGCCCCGGAATGACAACATAACAAGGAGGAAATGTCATGAAACTGACCGAGCAGCAGATCGACTTCTTCAACCGCGAGGGCTGGCTGTTCCTTCCCGAGCTGTTCAGCCCTGAGGAGGTGGCCTTCCTGGCGCGCGAGGCGGAGCGCATCTACGACGCCAACCGTCCCGAAGTCTGGCGCGAGAAGAGCGGCGCACCACGCACCGCATTTGCCGCCCATCTTTACAACGAAGCGTTCGGTGTGCTCGGCGCGCATCCGCGCATGATCGACCCGATCGAGCAGATTTTTGGCGAAAAGCTCTACATGCATCAATTCAAGATCAACGCCAAAGCCGCGTTCACCGGCGATGTCTGGCAATGGCACCAGGATTACGGCACCTGGAAGCGCGATGACGGCATGCCAGAGCCGCGCGCGATGAACATTGCGATCTTCCTCGACGAGGTGATGCCGATCAACGGCCCCCTGATGCTGGTGCCGAAGAGCCAGCATGCCGGCGACCTCAAGGCCTCGCACGACGTCGAGACCACCTCCTATCCGCTGTGGGCGCTGGACGAGGAAACCGTGACTCGGTTGGTAAAACAGGGCGGCATTGTCGCGCCGACCGGCAAGGCCGGTGGCATGCTGATGTTCCACGGCAATCTGGTGCACGGTTCGTCCGGCAACATCACGCCCTACCCGCGCAAGATCGTCTATCTGACGCTAAACGCGGTCTCGAATTATATCCGCAACCCCACGCGGCCGGACTATATCGCCCATCGCGATTTCGCGCCGATCAAGACCGTGGACGACGATGCGCTGCTGCGGCTGTCACGGGCGCATCGCGAGGCCGCGGAGTAATGTAACTCTCGTGCCCCGGACGCAGCGCGAGCCGCGCGCTCTTGCGCGTGGTGCGCTGCTGATCCGGGGCCCACATGGTGCCCACCATTCTCATGGGTCCCGGCTCTGCGGAGCAGCGTGAAGAACGCTGCACCGCGTCCGGGACACGCCTAGATTCGATCGGACCCTCCATGAATCTTCATCGTCTCCTCGACGCCCGCCGCGCCGCCGGTAAACCGGTCCGCGTCGCCCTGATCGGCGCCGGCAAATTCGGCTCGATGTTCTTGTCGCAGGTGCCGCATACCCCGGGGCTCGAAGTGCCTGTCATCGTCGATCTGGACCCTCAGCGGGCGAAAGATGCCTGCCGTACCGTCGGCTGGGAGGAAGCCCGGATCGCGGCAACCACATTCACCGCCGCCCCAGATCAAGCAATGTCCGGCAATATCGAAGTGATCGTCGAAGCCACCGGCAATCCCGCGGTCGGCATCAAGCATGCGCGCGCGGCGATTGCGGCGGGCAGGCATATCGTCATGGTCAATGTCGAGGCCGACGTGCTGGCGGGGCCGCTGCTGGCGGAAGAAGCGCGCAAGTCGGGCGTGGTCTATTCGCTGGCCTATGGCGATCAGCCGGCGCTGACGGCCGAGATGGTGGACTGGGCGCGCGCGACAGGATTTTGCGTGGTCGCCGCCGGAAAAGGTACCAAATATCTGCCGGCCTATCACGACGTGACGCCGGAGGGCGTCTGGCAGCATTACGGGCTGACCGCGGGCGAAGCACAATCGGCCGGCATGAACCCGCAGATGTTCAACTCGTTTCTCGACGGCACCAAATCGGCGATTGAGATGGCGGCGATTGCCAATGCCACCGGGTTGGACGTCCCCACCGACGGGCTACTGTTTCCGCCCTGCGGCGTCGACGACCTGCCGCATGTGATGCGGCCGCGCGAGGCGGGCGGCGTGCTGGAGAAATCCGGCGTGGTGGAAGTCGTATCGTCGCTGGAGCGCGACGGCCGCCCGGTGTTTCGCGACCTGCGCTGGGGCGTCTATGTCGTGCTGGAGGCGCCGAACGATTACGCCGCGGATTGCTTCAGGCAATATGGGCTGAAGACCGATGCCAGCGGGCGGTATGCGGCGATGTACAAGCCCTATCATCTGATTGGGCTTGAACTGAACATCTCGATCCTGTCGGCCGCGCTGCGCCAGGAGCCGACGGGGCAGCCGCACGGCTTTCGCGGCGACGTCGCCGCCGTCGCCAAGCGGAATTTGCGCGCGGGCGAAATGCTCGATGGCGAAGGCGGCTATACGGTATGGGGCAAATTGATGCCGGCGGCAGCAAGCCTGAAGGCCGGTGCGCTGCCGATTGGCCTCGCGCATCGCCTCACCCTGAAGAACAACGTCGCCCACGGCGTGGTGGTGCGCTGGGCCGATGTCGAGTTCGACGCCGATAGCGAGACCATCAAGACGCGCAAGGCGATGGAGGCAGCGTTTGCCTCTGCGCTGTAATTACGGCAGCAAGCGGCTCGCCCGCGCCTGTCCGAACCATTTGCGGAACATCGCTTCGGTATCCATCATCTCGGTGAAGCCGGCCTTGTTGATCTTGACCGTCGAGACGATCGAGGGCGGCCCCGGCTCGGTGTGGCCGGAGCGCATGCTGTAATCGGCATATTGAAACGACAGGCCGACAAAGGCCTCCAGATCGGGCGAAATCAGATTGTGCTTGTGCCGCAGGGCTTCCCAGGGCACGATCCATTTCGGATATTCCTTGGCGAGCGACAAGGGCACCGCGGCGCCTAGCTTCATGCCGAGCGCATCGGCGACCGCGGGCCAGACATTCTCCCAGGTGAAGACGTCGCCATTGGTGACATTGAAGGCCTCGTTGCGCGCGGCGTCAGTCTCGCCGGACCAGGCGATCGCGCGCGCCAACAGATCGGCATCGACCGCTTGCGTTACCCGCGCGGCGCCGCCGGGATAATCCAACGGCCTTCCTTCCTGGCGCAGCATGGCGGCATAGACGCCGAGCGGCGGAATCAGATCCATCGCGCCGCCCATAGCTAGGCCGACGATCAGGACGGGGCGCAGAATGCTCCAATGCCAGGCCTTACCCTGCTGCAGCTCGCGCAAAAACTTCTCCTGCGCCCAATAAAAATTCGCCTGCTCGTACATTTCGGAGCGGCCTTCGCGCGCCGGCACGATGAGCGGGCGAACGTGAACGCCATAGGCCTTGGTGCCCTGCAGCAGCGCCACATGACGAAGCGATGGCGCGGCCGGCTCAAGTGCTGCCATCAAATTGCGCAACATCAAATCGTTGGTTTTGATCTGCCTGTCGTCGCGCCAGCCATCGACAAGATTGGGTTCTTCGTGGAGCGCGGCATAGATCAGGTGGGTTGTCCCGCTGAGATCAGTAGCGGCGCGCGAGCACTGCGCGGCATTGGTCAGGTCGATGGCAACATGGCGCGCGCGAAAGAGCTCGCGCGGTTTTCGCCGCGACAGCGCGACGACTTCGCACCGTTCGAGTTTGCCGAAGTGCCGCAAGGCGGCGTTGCCCACGAGCCCGGTCGCGCCGGCGACCACCACCTTCTTGTTTGCCATTCGGCGACCTCCCTGGTTGCGACTGTTCGGCCTTTACTAGCAGACGGTGGCCGCTCGCGTCAGTTTGACGCAACGCAACACGAACGTCGAAACCCGCGATAGCGCATCGTCCTTGATTCTCCGGCGTTGATTGGCGATCCTGCCGGCGGTCCGAGGTTTGGACGACTTCCAATCGGCGTCCGGGCTTCGGTGACCTGATCAACATCCGCCGTCGGCGAACCAAGCGACGTTCAAGATCGCTGTCCCTCGTCGAAACATCGGCACATAGCGGAGGGAAGCGAATGAAACGTCGTGATTTCTTGAAGGTTAGTGGCGTCGGTATCGCCGCGAGCACGGTTGCCGCGCCCGCCATCGCCCAATCGATGCCGGAGATGAAATGGCGGCTGGCAGCAAGCTGGCCGAAATCGCTCGATACGCTGTACGGCGGCTGCGAATATTTCTGCAAGCGCGTCGCCGAAGTCACCGATAACCGTTTCCTGATCCAGCCCTTCGCTGCCGGCGAAATCGTGCCCGGTTTGCAGGTGCTCGACGCCGTGTCGAATGGCACGGTCGAGATGGGTAACACCGCGCTTTATTACTACTGGGGCAAGAACCCGGCGTTTACGTTCGGCACCGCGCTGCCGTTCGGGCTCGATACGCGCCAGCACATATCCTGGCTGATATGGGGCGACGGCCAGAACCTGCTCAACGATCTGTTGAAGGAATTCAATTGCACGAGCGTTCCGACCGGCTCTACCGGCGCCCAGATGGGCGGCTGGTTCCGGAAGGAAATCAAGTCGATGGAAGATTTGAAGGGCCTCAAATTCCGTGTCGGAGGCTTTGCCGGCAACATCATCGCCAAGGTCGGCGGCGTACCGCAGCAAATCGCCGGTGGCGACATCTACCCCGCGCTCGAGAAAGGCACCATCGATGCGGCGGAATGGGTCGGCCCCTACGACGACGAGAAGCTCGGCTTCGTGAAGGTGGCGAAGTATTATTACTATCCGGGCTGGTGGGAAGGCACCGGCCAGGGCCACAATGTCATGAACCTCGACAAGTGGAACGCGTTGCCAAAATCCTATCAGGCGGCGATCGAGTGCGCTTCGCGCGACACCTTTACCTGGGTGACCGGCAAATATGATTACGTCAATCCGCCGGCGCTGAAACGGCTGATCGTCGCCGGCGCGTTGCTGCGTCCGTTCCCGCAGGAAGTGCTGGAGGGCTGCTATGTCGCTGCCAACGAGCTCTACGCGGACCTTTCGAAGAGCAACCCACACTTCAACAAGCTGTACACGAGTCTGACGGCGTACCGGAACGAATCGCTGCCGTGGATGCAGGTGGCGGAATTGAGCTTCGACAGCTTCATGATGCGGATGCGCACTCGAACCTGACGCGCATTGCGACAAGAAAAAGCCCCGGAGGATTCTCCGGGGCTTTTTTTGCCAGAGCATGATCCGGAAAAAGCATGCCCTCGGGCTACGACCGATGGGGTTGGAACCGGTTTTCCCTTAGCTGACAAACGCGGAAAGCGTTCGCGCGGGGGATCATGCTCAAACAACAAGCGCAGTCGATTGCACTTACTGTTGATCTCCGCCCAGCGCCGCGTTGAGCTTGTCGTAATTCTTAACGACGAGATCGATATTGCCCTTGTTCTCGACCGCCGGCTCCGGCGCCTTCAGCGCCTTGTTGAGATCGTCGAGCGCCTGTTTCTTGTCCTTGGCGGACATCTTCTTGTCGGCCTGGACCTCGGCGATCTGCGCCTTGATGACGGCCTCTGAGCCGACATATTTCTTGGTGGCGGGATCGACGCCGCCGAGCACCAGGCTGATATTGTCGAGCACGGCGTTGTACTCGTCATAGCCGGCAAAGCCGTTCTTCTTGGCGACGTCCCCGAGCTTCGCGATCACCTTGGGATCCGGCTTGGCGTCCTGCGGCAGCTTGTCGGTGATCGCGTTCATGTCTTTTTGCGCCGCCAACACGGCATCGATCTGCTTGTCGGTCAGCGCCATCTGCTTCAGCGCGGGCGGCTGTCCGGGCGGCGGCGCGGCCTGGGCCGGGGCCATCTGCTGCTTGGCCTGCGCCAGCGCGACGTCGGTGGAAAGGACGGCGATCGAGGCTGCCAGACAGACAATACTCACCGCGGCAGCGGCGGGACGAATGAACGCATGCATGGGAATCTCCTCCGGCTATGGGGCCGATCCAATTGTAGGGCAGGTCTGCGTTACGGATTTTGAAATGAACCAGCGATGAACTGGAATTGATGTTGGTGGCCGATCATGGCCGAAAATCGCGCAGCCTGTCCATGTTCGGCGCACAAAAAAACGCCGCCTCCCCTTGCGCATAACATGCGCTGGGGAAGCGGCGCTTTTGATTTTGACATGTAAAGAGGAATTCTTGTCCTTGGCAGGCCTGGCAGCGACCTACTCTCCCAGGGCTTAAGCCATAGTACCATTGGCGCTGAGGAGTTTAACGGCCGAGTTCGGGATGGGATCGGGTTCAAGCTCCTCGCT
>Ga0210408_10003536_pt1 | contig 14410 bp, 11 predicted proteins | sample IncBWH4MmetaG_FD_155471 | JGI IMG/M metagenome (GOLD analysis project Ga0210408, IMG submission 155471) | Forest soil microbial communities from Barre Woods Harvard Forest LTER site, Petersham, Massachusetts, United States - Inc-BW-H-4-M | ecosystem: Environmental > Terrestrial > Soil >...
TTTGGCAACGACGGTATTTTGCAGCTCTCGGTAGGCCGCGGGCTCGAGGTAGCTGAACGCAATGTCCTCCAGCTCCCCGAGGCCTACCGCGAGCTGCAAAATACCGTCGTTGCCAAACGAAAGGAATTTGAGGCCTTTCTCGCGGAACTGAAGGACACCATTCGCAAACGCCTCGAGGAAAACGGAATCACCGCGGAAGTCGACGGCCGCGTGAAGCGCCTTTATTCCATTCACCAAAAAAGTTTGCGGCAGCATCGCACCGTCGATCAGATTTACGACCTGCTCGCCGTGCGCGTCATCACCGACACCATACGCAACTGCTATGCGGCGCTCGGCGTAATCCATCAGGTGTGGCGGCCCGTTCCAGGCCGCTTCAAGGATTACATTGCCATGCCCCGGCCAAACCTCTACCAGTCCCTGCACACGACGGTGATCTATTCCGGACAGACCTTTGAAGTGCAGATCCGCACACAGGAGATGCATCGCATCGCGGAACAAGGAGTCGCCGCACACTGGAGATATAAAGACGGCAAAGACGTCTCCGATGCGGACGATCAGCGCATTTTGTGGATGCGCCAGCTGATCGAATGGGTCAAGGAGATGCAGGAGCCGTCGGAGTTCATGTCCACGCTCAAGGTGGACCTGTACCCCGAGGAAGTGTACGCATTCACGCCGAAGGGAAAAGTGCTCGCGCTGCCGCGAGGCGCGACTCCCGTGGATTTCGCCTACGCCGTGCACACCGAAGTCGGTAATCAATGCATCGGCGCAAAAGTGAACGGACAAATTGTCCCGCTGCGGCATGGCCTCTCGAACGGCGACGTGGTCGAGGTGTTGACGCAGAAGGGCCACGTCCCCAGCCGGGACTGGCTGAATTTTGTGCGCACCTCGCGCGCGCGCAGCAAGATCCGGCACCACATCAACTCCATCGAGCGCAGCCAGGCGACGGAAGTGGGCCGGCGGCTCCTCGAGCGCGAAGCGCGGCAAGTAGGCCGCAGCCTGAAAAAAATTCCCGAGGCGGAGCTTTTGCGTGTCGCCACTGAATACGGCTGTGCGAAGCTCGAAGATTTGTTTGCGGATTTGGGCTACGGAAAATTCTCCGCGCGGCAGATTATTTCCAATGCGCTGGGCGAGCCGCTGGCGCCGGCCAAGCCCGGGGGAGCGAAGGAGGATTCCTCCGCGCGGCTGGTCTCGACCGTCCGTCGCATGTTAGGAGTGGGCGAAGCCAAGCTGCAGGTCGGTGGGCAGAGTGACCTCATGGTCTTCCGCGCGAAGTGCTGCAATCCGATCCCGGGAGATGAAATCGTCGGATACGTGACGCGCGGGCGCGGGGTCGCGGTGCATTCCAACTCGTGCCCCAACGTCCAGAATTTGCTCTACCAAGTGGAACGCCGCATCGACGTGGAATGGGGCGGCGCGACCGGCTCCACCTATCCCGTCACCTTGTTGATCCGCGCGCAGGATCGCCCGGGCATGCTGGCCGACATTACCACCGTCATCAGCGAGACCGGCTCGAACATTCGTACCCTCGGCAGCCACCCCGATAATTTGCATGCCCGCATCGACCTCACGCTGGAAATCGGCGACCGCAAGCAGCTCGAACGCATCACCGCCAATATCCGCAAGATCTCCGGAGTATTCGGCGTCGAACGCCTCTATAACGTTTAGGTAGCACAGGCACTCTTGCCTGTGCGGGGTTTGAGATTGTCCGAAATTGGTAGCCCGCGAGTGCGGTTCACAAACCCGTACAGGCAAGAGTGCCTGTGCTACTGAGCCCATTAATCTTCGAGGCACACGCCAACTCCGCAATCCCTCTCCTCGGTTAGAATTGAAATATGTCCTCCGTACGTCCTTGGCATTTTCATATGTCCCGTCGTCTGCCGTGTGCCTTGCTGCTGGCATCGATTGTGTTGGTTTGCTCCTGCAAGCCCGCACAAAAACCGGACACGGAGCAAGCCAACCAAATGGCCATGTGGCTCGATAGTGTCCCTCAATTGAAAAGCCTGAACGTCTCCAACGCGGAAATCGCGGAGCTGTCCAAGGCGCACGAAGCCGGCCTGACCGATCCGTCCACCGTTGTCTTGATCAAGCTCGCTCGCGATCACAAGACGCCGTTCGCCGACGGGCAATCAATCGCTGATCTGTTGAATGCCGGGTCGTCCGAAGAAACTGTGCTGGAGCTGGCGCGCCTCAATCAATTGGGTGCGTGGGCCGGGCAGGCTGGCGCGATGCGCCTGGCGGGACTCTCCGACAAGATTATTCTTGCCGTCGCGCATCGCCGGTCGCAGGGTCTGGCTGTGCTCTCCGGGAAAAAACTGGCGGAATTGAAAAACACGGGCGCCAGCGACGCGACGATACTAGAAATGGTTCAGAAGGGCGACTCCGACGAGACCGCCACGAAATTCATCGCCCAACGTGAACGCGCCGCCGGCGGCCATAAATTCGTATACCAGGCGCATGCCCACAAATAGGTCTGGAGATCTTCTAAATTCCGCGATTTCCGTTTGGCGGCCCCGCACTTCCCGTATATCCTCGCAGATTGTTATGAAATCCATGAGCGCGCGTATGGCGATAGCTCACGAGTGGAAATGGCCAGCCCCACGAAACTAGAAATCGTCCAGGCTGGAAACCCCATCCTGCGGCAGCGTGCCCGCCCGCTGAGCCTTGCCGAAATCCGCAGCCGCGAAATTCAGAAATTAGTCGAATCGATGCGGACCTGCATGCACGAAGCCCCGGGCGTGGGCCTCGCGGCTCCGCAGCTCGGGCTCGCGTTGCAACTTGCAGTGATTGAAGACCGCGAGGAATATCACAAAGAGGTACCAGAAGCTCTATTACAGGAAAGGGAGCGCCGCCCCGTTCTCTTTCATGCGATTATCAATGCGAATATCGAGGAAATCGGCGAGGAAAAGGCTGAATTCTTCGAAGGCTGCCTGAGCCTCTCTGGCTTTTCGGCCTTGGTTCCGCGGGCCCGCGCCGTTCGCGTCACCTGCCTGGATGAGCACGGTCAGCGCAAAGTGATTGAAGCTTCCGGCTGGTATGCGCGGATCCTGCAGCACGAGATCGACCACCTGAACGGCACGCTTTACATTGACCGCATGCGAACGAGGTCCTTCACCTCGATGCAGAATTTAACGGAGTATTGGAAAGGCAAGCCTGTGAGCGAGATAAAAAGAGCGCTGGAGCTGGAAACAGAGTGAAGGGCCGGTTGGAATTTCCCAGGCGGCATTGGCCAAATTTTGACCCGCGTTCCTGGCCCCGTTAAAATCAAGTTACCTTGCTTGCAGGGACAAGATTGCGAATCTTTTTTCATGTTGCTCTGGGCGCGTGCGCATTTCTCGCAACGGGTTGCGTCCATCCCCTTGGCCCAGGCTATCAATTTGCCGGTCGGCAGACGGAGATTCTTGTTTCCGCTGCCGCGCCGGGCCGCATCCATTTTCACGTCGCGGATGAACTCGAAAATGCCGGCGACCGTCCGCTGCGGTCCCTAGAGGTTCGCTTGCCCGAAGGGCGCGTGTTCGGCGAGCAGAACCTCCGGGTTGTCATCGAGGGCGCGGAAGTTTCTCCGCAGCGAAGTTCGGAGACGGATACCCGGATGATGCGCGCGCCCTTTAACCCTCCGTGGAATCAAAATGAGAAACGTAATGTCGTCACGGAATGGGATCTGGTGCCGGAGTCCTCAGCGCGAGGGACGATTGTCGCCTCGCACGATGGTTTCTTTATTGCCGACGAAACGGCACTCCCGCTCTGGCAGACGCCCTACGGCATTTTTGCCAGAGGCGGAACGAATCCCGGTAAAGAGCTCCTGAGTGTATTTATGCCGCCGGATTTTCGCGTTCTCGCTCCTGGCAAGGCACTGAAGCGCACTGCGGACGGTGACTATATTGTCCAGCGTTTCTTGATCGACCCAGACAATGATTTTCTTCCGTACGTCATAGCCGGCCGCTACCAGGAAAGGGTCATCCAGTCGCGACAAGGCGATGTCCAGTTCTGGACGTTCAGACCTGTGGACAACGCGGCCTTACAGAGAGCGGCGGAGCGGATCTCGGCTTCCATGAAAGCATTCACGGAATTTTTTGGCCCAGCTTCCACTGTAAAATCCGCTGTGCGAATCGTCGAGTCGCCCGCTGTACTGCCCACTGAATTCGGCTCATCTCTTGACGCCGGCGGAGTTTCCTTTCCGGAAGGCGTGTTGCTCGATCCACGAATCTTTCAACAGGGCGTCGCGAACGAAGCGGTGTTGCAACTTGACGAATACGAACTGGCGCGAACATGGTTCGGCTGGCGCGTCCGACCTCGCCCGGAAGCGCAGATTCTGATGGGGCGAGGCGTGGGATTGTTTGGCCTGGTGATCGCCGCCGAAGGCCGCGGCCAGGACCAGCGGCGCACTATGGTCGCCTCCCTGATCGATCGCTATGACGAAGCCCGCGCCACCGCGCCAGACAGGCGGCTGATGGAACCGCCAGCCGGTTATTCACGCGCCGAGCGAGTTTCGACTGGTTATCGGGCGGCGCTATTCATCGTGGCCCTTGAAGATGTGTGCGGCCATGAGAACTTGCGGAGCGCGCTTCGCGATATTATTCATGATCGCGCAGGAAGCGATACCAGCTATGAAGAGCTCCTGGCCGCGACGGAAGCCGATTCGGGCAAAGACCTGGCCGAAATGTTTCGGAAATGGCTCGTTCAACCGGGCATCCCCGACGATTTTCGCGCTCGATATCAGAAGTCTGCGAACGCGCGGCTTGGAAACTAGAGAATTGTATCGGAAGCGTTTCATTGCTCTATTAACTACGGCTTCAAAGGCGGGGAGCAGGTTCTAGTAGCACAGGCATCCGCCGTGGCGGACCTGTGCGGGGTTTGCGATCATCGCTAGCGCGTCGGTGTTTGCCAGATGAGAAAGCCGCACAGCCAGAAGTGGCTGTGTTATTCGCTCCGCAATAAACCCACAGGAGGATCCAGTGATCGAAACTGTCGCAACCGATCGAGGGCCAAAAGCGATCGGCCCCTATTCCCAGGCTGTCCGCGCGAATGGATTCGTGTTTCTCTCCGGGCAAATCCCGCTTGATCCAAAGACGCAGCAAGTTGTGGAGGGAGATGCCGCGGTCCAAACCGAACGCGTACTCGAAAATCTCAAGGGCGTTGTGGAAGCAGCAGGATCGGCCCTTCACCGCGTGGTGAAGACCACTGTGTTTCTCGCCGACATGAACGATTTCGCCATGATGAACGAGGTCTACGCGCGCTATTTCTCGACCCATCCGCCGGCTCGTTCGACCGTCGAAGTGGCGCGTCTCCCCAAAAATGTGCGCATCGAAATCGATTTGATTGCGTTGCTTTGACGCGCTTGCTCCCAGCGTAAAGATCAATGCGAACTGGAGTCCTGCACCGCGCTGCCCAGTTGAACGCGGCATTGTTCCGTGAGATTGCTGACGACAGCGCGTGCCTCTGGTTCTAATGTCGGCAGTACACGTTCGTACAAAGCGATCGCTTCCCTCCATCGACTCAGGCTGAAGAGCATCGTGCCGAAGTTTACTGCCGCTTCGGTCAAGTCCGGAGTCAATTCCATCGACCGGCGAAATCCTCGCTCAGCCTCGGTGAAATGGCTGAGGGCGAACTGTGCGGTGGCCCAATCGCTCCAGCGCTCACCGGTCTCTTCTTCCTGGAGTACTTCATCGAGATGCTTGACCGCATCCGCATAGAAGCCATGTTGAAACAAGTAGACTGCGTACTGGTGTTGTGTAGTGGCAGTCATGAGCTATTCCTTCTGCATCTTCATCTTAATTTCAGGAGACGAAAGCGAAATATTTCCTGGCTCCAAACGAGACCAAGGAGTTCGCCTGAAACACAGCATCCGGCGTGCCATATGCCCAGCTTGGCAAACTCCAAGTGCGGGTGCGTTTCACAGTGAAACGTGGTTCCTCTTGCACAACATTTGTATTGGCGCCAATGAAGCCGGAGCATCTCTTTGTCGATGGTCCATATTGAGAGAGCGCGGTGGATCCGTTCCGTCGAGAGAGATACCGCATCGGTTCCAACTCCTCAAATTGTTGGATTGCAGGTACAAGCCATGACAAAAACCAGGCTTCTGATGCTGGAGGTCACGTCCCAATGCAACATGCACTGCACATTTTGCCCATCGGATGACCTGGTACGGAAGAAGGGTCACGTAAGCGACGAACAGGCCATCCAGCTGATTCGTGCGGCGCGCGACCTCGCTCCTGGAATTCCAATCATGTTCAACGTGCTGGGCGAGCCTTTCCTGAATAAGAAACTTTTTGACTACATTGCGCTATGTGAGGAATGCGGTGTTGACGCCGCGCTGATTACGAACATTACGTTGCTCACAGAGGAGCGATTGCGGAAGCTTTTCCAATTCAGCAACGTGCATTTGAATTTGAGCCTGCACACGCCGACCGACAAGTCCTTTGCCGAGCGTGGTTACAAGAAAATCGCCAGCTTCCGGGAATATCTCGAGATGGTGTGCAACGCCGTGGAAGCGAAATTCCGCGCCCGCAGCAAGACTGGGATTGAAATCTATCTCTCCAGCGAGCTCATCGAAAACTTGATGCAAAGCGACGCTGGATCGCGGCTATGGACCATGTATGACGATCCCGCGGAATACAAGGCCGGTTGGGATGTATGCGCCGAACGGTTCACGCAGCTCGGCGCCAAGATCGAGCGCGACTACCCGGAGGGCTTTGCGGAAGGAATGGAACTCGTCAAGCGCGATCATGCCGGCTTGATTCAGGCCGGTGAACTCGTCTTCCGCGCGGAAGATCTTCCAGAATGGCGTCTCGAAAATCAGGTTTCCGGTTGGATGTGTGCTCCCGGTGTGATTGTCCGGCGGAAGGGCTTTGGCATGTGGGCCTATCACGAAAAATTCGTGCAAAGGCACGCTCAGCCGGGCCGCTTCGTGTTTCACGAAGAACGCATCGAACCGTTCACCTGCGTCGGCGCTTTGGCCTTCGGCATTCTTTCGGACGGCACGTACACGCTTTGTTGCCAGGACGTCGAAGGACAAATGGACATCGGCAACATCGCGACGATGGACCTGCGTACCGCGTTCGATTCGCCCCGCCGCGAGGAAATTATCTCGAACTGCGCGACTTCGCGCGTGTGTCGCCGCTGTGCCGGGAACACCATGATCCTCGATACGCAGCCTATCCGGGACGATTGGCAAGCAGTCGATAAGTTCGGGTTCGGATGGCATCCGTTTGAGTCTTATCTTTTTGGAATTGGCGCGCGCTGGTCCGCGGGCAGCGCGAAGTCTTTCTTCTATACGAGAATTGAATCCGTCGTGCTTTCGATGGAATTCCGTTCGCCGTTTTCGTCCGGAACCAAATTCCAGGCGCTCATAAGCGCCTACGATCCCGCCACGAAACAGTTTTCGCTCGATCACTCCGAAGAGTTTTACGGCAGGAAGGATCAAATGGTCCGCGTGGACCTTCCGGTGAAGTTACGCAGGAATAGTTTCTACCGGCTGACTATCCTTTCGCCAACGTTCAGTCCAAGTGAATTGTACGGCGCCCCCGACACGCGAAGACTTGGATTGGCAGTTTCAGCGATACGGCTTGGCGGCCGACCCTATGAAAATGACTCGGAATTGGACCCCGCGTTCGCCCTTGCAGGCCCTCCCCCATCAGTCACAAATCCATCGTCTTACATTTTCCCCATCCTGCCTTGATCTTTCTCGGTCTGCCAGGTCCCATCCGAGGCTCGGCTGCTGCCCCCACAGGGCTCAGAATTTTCGGTACTTACCTGCCGCAAAGCCGCAATTTGTTGCATAATTCGTTGCGGCAGGTGGGGCCCATTCGAACGAAGGCCTCTGATTTTGCACCACCATCCCTCCGAAACTGGCATCTAAAGCATGTGGGTACCCGCCTGCTTCAGTAGTTCTTGCCGATTGGATTTGGATATGTCACAAATCATAGAGTTCGATCATGTTTTGCCACGGTTTTAGTATGGAAAGCGGTATTCTTGGAGTAGATTTGTACTGGTACGCGCGATAGCCGAACCTCTGGGGAGGCTGCCTTTGCTTCTTCGCGAGAAGATCAAATCGCTGGTGCCCGGTCAATTTTCCGGGAGGGGCTGCTTCTCTGCGTTGAGAAACAAATGGCTGCAAATCTGTTCCGAGGTTCGGACACAACCACACGCGAATAAATTTGTGCTCGCTCGAACTTTTGACCAGCGAGCATGCTCCCCCGAATTGCACGGTCTCATCGAGACACTAAAAACCATCCGCAAAAGAATTCTGGCCAACACGCTTCTGCGCGGCTGGACGAGATGGTTCGTTTGGATGCTGGTCGGCCTCATTGCGGTGGCGACGGTCAGCGCCAAACTTGCGGGGGCGCTGCTTTTTATCGCCGGGATGGCAGCCATTGGCGCGGCAGCTATCTTGGTTTGGACCTGGCGGAACCGGCCTTCCAATTACGAAACCGCGCGGCGCCTCGATGCCGCTGCCGGAATGCAGGATCGTCTTCCCACGGCGGTCTACCTTTGCGGTGTCGAGCATCCGGACGGCATGATCGACGAACAGCGTAAGGACACCCTTGCGCGTCTCAAGAAATTAGACCCGCGCGGATTTTTCCCGGTCCAGTTGCCAGGAAATATGAAGCGAGCATCCGTGCTTGTTTTGGTGGTAGCTGGATTATTCGCTTATCGCGTTCACCACCGGCCACCGCTCTTGTCGTTGCTGCAAACCACCGCGCGTTCGCAACTCGTGCAATCGATTTTTTCTCCCATCGTGCACGCCATGGAAAAAGATCTCCAAAGGACGATGGCTCTGGTCAACATGAAGCCGAATGCGACAGGCGATGAAACCCGGCGCGCTGATGCCGCCTCCAATACGGAAGACCTTTGGAAGGCCAACGACGACAAGGGAGCCGACGCGCAAGAGCAAAAAGATTCGGCGGATGCGGGCGCAGGCGATCAGCCCCAGGACTCCTTGCAGGCGCCCGGCAGTCAGGAAGGCACTCCCACGGGAGAGGCTCGCCAGCAAGACAGCAACTCGCAGTCTCAGCAGGGAAAGAGCGGAAGCGAAAACGCGGACAGCAAATCGCAACAACAGTCCGAACAGCAAGGGCCGGAGGGCCGGCAATCCCTGGGACAGTCTCTGATGCAGGCATTGAAAAACATGATGTCGAATTCACCGAGTCAGCAGTCCAACAACCGCGCGAACCAGCAGCCGCCGAACGGCCAGGGCACGCCGCAATCGGGCAATTCGCAGCAGCCCGGCGCGACGGAAAGCGACAAGCGCGGCGACTCACGCGGGAATTCCGACGCCAAGCAGAAAGCCACGCAGACCGCCAGCGAAGGCGCCGGGAGCCAGCAAGGCTCAAAGGAGTTGCGAAAGGATCAGGAAACGCATCCCGTCAACGCGGTTCCGGATCGCGTCGCGCTTGAGGCCAGCGGGTTTAAGGAACAGACGCGCATGAAGATCGCGACCGAAACCGGCACGGCGCAACTTGCCGTCCGCGATCAATCGTCCCGCCAGGACGCCGTGATCAATGGCGCCGAGCAGGAAAATATTCCGGCTCGCTATCGCTTTTACGTCCAGCGTTATTTTGAACACGCGGACAACGGAAAACATTGAATTAGAATGCCGGGAAAAGGGCAGGCCGATCCGGGGGGATCGGGCTCGAATTGTTGACTCGAAGCGTCGATCGGGATCCCGCTACGACAAGGATGGATTCATGACCAGTTCGGTGGGAACAGAAGGCCAGACCGGCGGGCAGCCCCTCGGCCAACAAGCGGAATTTCTCTCGGAAAAAATGAGCGAAGTCCGCCTGGAGATTTCCAAGGCGATTGTTGGCCAGACGGAAGTGGTCGACGGGGTATTGATCGCCTTGCTGGCGGGCGGGCATGTGCTGCTCGAGGGCGCGCCGGGTCTCGGGAAAACGATGCTGGTGCGCACGCTGGCGCAGGCCGTGGCATTGAAATATTCGCGCATTCAATTCACTCCCGATCTGATGCCGGCCGACGTCATCGGCACTTCCGTGGTGCAGGAAAACGGGGACGGAAGAAAATCGCTGGGCTTCCAGCCCGGCCCTATTTTTACTAATCTTTTACTTGCTGATGAAATTAACCGCGCGACGCCGAAGACGCAATCGGCGTTGCTGGAAGCCATGCAGGAAAAGCAAGTTACAGTGGCTCACACCTCGCATCTGCTGGAGGAACCCTTCTTCGTGATGGCCACGCAGAATCCCCTCGAAATGGAAGGGACCTATCCCCTGCCCGAAGCCCAGCTCGACCGCTTCCTCTTCAAACTGCGCGTGCCCTATCCCGGGCGCGAGGACCTGCACGATATTCTGGACCGCACCACGCAGGGGAACCCCGCCGTGGTGTCCCCGGTTGTGAACGGCACGCAAATTCTGGAGATGCGGAAAATCGTCCGCACAGTTCCGGTTGCGCCGCATGTGCAGGAGCACGTCGTGAAACTTACGATGGCCACGCATCCGGAGAACCGAGAAAATCTTCTCGCGAGCAAATACATTCGATATGGGAGCTCGCCTCGCGGCGCGCAGACTTTGATCCTTGGCGGCAAAGTGCGCGCGCTGCTGGACGGCCGGTACAACGTCAGCATGGAAGACATCGGCGCGCTGATGCTGCCGGCCTTGCGCCACCGCATCATCCTGAACTTCGAAGCCCAGGCCGATGGCCGGACGCCCGACGATTTGCTTGAAGAAATCGCGGGCAAGGTGTGCGCGAAGCAAAAGTAGGACGGGCTTTAGCCTGTCGCTTTTGGTTGTGGCAAGCAAAAGTGATGCTCCAACCAACCCCGACAGGCTGAAGCCTGTCCTACTCAGGGCTGAATCCAATGGCAGCAACTTCTCCGCTTTTGCTTGACCGCGAATTCCTGAAAACGCTGGAGCAGGTCACTCTGTTGTGCCGCACGAACTTGTCCGGGGCGGTGGGACCCGAGCATCGCTCCCGAACGCGCGGACCTGGAATGGAATTCGCCGATTACCGCCGCTACAGCTTCGGTGACGATCCCCGTTCGCTGGATTGGAGCGCCTACCTCCGCCTGGGAAAGCTCTTCCTGAAGATTTACGAAACGGAGCAGCACATCCCGGTGCGCATTTTGCTGGACCGCAGCGAGTCGATGGGTTTCGGCGATGAGGGCGAGTCGAAGTTCCTCTACGCGCAGCGTCTTGCGGCCACGTTTGCCTACCTGGCGCTGCTGCACCTGGACACCACTGCGGTGATTCCGTTCGCGGATGGTCTGCAAAAACCGCTGGTCGTTTCTGGCGGACGCGAGCGCCTCTGGCCGGTGCTTCAATTCCTCAGCGATCAATCGTGTGGAGGCGGGACGGATTTATTTGGTTCGGTGAAGAAATTCATGAGCAATTTTCCCACTCGAGGAATCGCCATCTTGATTTCCGATTTCTTCGATGAGCAAGGTTGCGAGCGCGCAGTCGAAATGTTGCGCTCAGCCGGGCACGATTTTGTATTGCTCCAGGTGCACAGCGCCGAAGAGCAACACCCCACCGCCGCGGGCGAGCTGATTCTGGAGGATGCCGAGACGGGGGCGCAGCGTACCGTGGAGTGTTCGCCGCAGAGCACCGCGCTCTACGAACGCAGGTTCCAGGAATTTTCCGCGCGCTTGCGGCGCCTCGCCCTGCGCAACGGCGGAAGATACGCGCGCGCGGTGACGAATATTGCCTACCAGGAATTCGTTCTCCGAAGTCTTCGGAGTGGGCAGGTGCTGGCATGAACTGGCTGGCCCTCAGTCCCACGGAAATCGCGCTCGTGTGGGCCGGACTCGCCGCCGCCGCGCTGTGGCTTTACCTGCACCACCGGCGTCCACAACATCGGAAAGTTTCCACGCTGCGTTTCTGGGCCAGCGTGCAACCGATTTCGCAGCCGCGCCGCCGGAAGCTTCGCGAGCCGTGGGCCTTCCTAGCGCAAGTTCTTTTTTTGTTGTTCCTCGTTCTGGCATTGGCGAATCCGCGCTGGGGCCCTGCGAGCGAGGGTCGCAGCGTAGTAATCGTGCTCGACGCGTCGATCTGGTCGCAAGCACACCCTGCCGGAGAACCCTCCTGGATCGACCGGGAACGCGCGGAGGCCATGCGATTGCTTGATTCGCTCCCCCGTGGAGACCGCGTGTTACTCCTTCGCGCGGAAGCGGACGCTCCGCCCATCCTGCCATTCACAACGGACCGCGCGGCGCTGCGCCGTGCCATCCTGGGCGCGCAGCCTTCCAGTGTCGCGGCTGACCTTCCGCGTGCCCTGGAGATGGGCCGAGCGGCGCTTGGAGGGACGAGGCGCGGATTGCTTGCCTACGTAGGTCCCGGCCTCGTCGACCCGGAGCAAGCGCGCAGCCTCGACGAATTTCGCGCCGAATTGGAATCAACGGACAGCAACGGCGGCCAGCCGCAATTTCTCATGCGCCTCGTGGGGGATTGGGCGGCCGTGCAGAATCGCGGCATCACCCGGCTCTCCCTGCGCCGTGACGCCGCTCAGCCCGACCGCTGGCGCCTGCTCACGCAACTGAAAAACTACAGCAATGAAAAAGCGGACGTCGTGCTGGCATTTTCCGTAGATGGACAGCCGCTCGGCCAGCGCAAAATCTCTCTCGCGCCGGGAGCGCTGGCCAACGCGCAAGATGAATTCACGTGGGACAAGGGTGGAATGTTGCAGGCCGAACTAAGTCCTTCCGACGCGTTGCAAGCGGACGATCGGGCCACCGTGAATATTCCGACGTTTCGCACGGTGCACGTTGCGGTATTTGCAAGCAGCGCTTCTCCACTTGCCGCGGATTTACTCAGCGTCCTGTCGAGCAATCCATATGTGCGGGCTCAGATTCTGCCCCCGGAACTCAGCGCCAACATTTCTCCGGACGTGGGGATCTTCGAGGGAGTGAGCTTGCCAGCGCAGTCGCCGTTCAATTCGATTGGGTTTCTCAGCGGACCGCCGGTTGCAGGATCCCGGCCGCTGCGGGTTACGGGATGGAACTCGCAGCACCCGGCGACGCGGTGGGTCCGAACACACGACATCAGTGTGCGCAATCCCGCCGCGCTCAAAGTTGAGCCCGGCGATACGGTTCTCGCTTACACCGAGGGAGACCCGCCGGCGCCGCTGATCCTGGCTCGCGAAAAAGACGGGCGAAGAATTCTGATCCTTGGCTTCAATCCGCACGATTCCAATTTTCCGCTGGAGTCGGCTTTTCCTTTGCTCATGGCCGGGAGCGTTGAGTGGATGACGCATTCCGTAGACGAAGTTGCGGACTCGCTTTCCGCAGGCGAGATCGATCTTCCCGGTCCGGCGACGAAAATCGTTGCGCCGTCCGGCAGGGAAGTTCCGTTTGCGCGAAAGGGCGCGGACGTTCATCTACTCGCATCTGAAACCGGAATGTACAAGATCGTTGGTCCGAGTGGCGAAACAAACATCGCCGTGAACCCTCCGGCGCTGCCTGCGCAGCGTGTGCAATTGACTGCTGCGGAAGCAGCGGATGTTGAAGGCGAGCCGCTTCCCGCCGCGTCTTGGGATATGTGGCGCTGGCTGGTTATCCTGGCTATCGTGGCGCTTTGGCTGGAATGGTGGCTTTATTACGCAGCGCGGGAACGACAGCGCGCCGCGGAAGTCCGGGAATCGCCCGGCGATCAAGCGCTGCCGGGGCCGGAAACCGGGCTTGAAGAAGAACTGGAAGAGCGCGAGGAATCTGGCGCCCGTAATCCAAATTTTGTTGGCAGGTGAGCGAGTGACGTTTGATCAACCCATTTTTCTGGTGATGACCGGTTTGCTTCCCTTCCTGTGGGTTTGGATGCGGAAAATGCCGGGGGCTTCGCAGGTGTGTCTCGGCCTGAAATGCGCGGCGTTCACGGCGCTGGTGATCGCGCTGGCCGGTCCTTGGGCTCCGCTGCGGGTCGAGAAGCTGGCGGTTACCGTCCTGATGGACACGTCGGCAAGCATGCCGCGCGAATCGTTGCAGCGCGGCGAGGCCATGCTGCGCGACCTGGTGCGCAAAAATTCCGGCGCCGATCTGCGGCTGATTACGTTTGCGGAGCACGCCAAACTTCGCGTCGTGCCAGCGCAGGCCGACCAGGTGGTTATCTCGCAAGGCGTCGATCCGAAAGAAGGAATGGCCACGAATCTGGAGGAAGCGCTGCAACTGGCCCTCAGCACGTTCCCGTCGCAGGGGCAGAGACGTATATTACTAATTAGTGATGGCAACGAAAACCGCGGCCATGCGCTGACTGAAGCCCTGCGTGCGCGCGAAACCGGCGTGGCGGTATTTACAGTGCCTGCCGGCGGCACGGCGCCCCTGTCCGTTCAGGTGGAAAGCGTCGCCTCTCCGCAAGATGTGTTTTCGGGAGAACGGTTCCCGATGACGCTGCATCTTGAAAGCGGCAGTGCGATGAAGGCGCGAATCTGGATGACCTCCGAGGGACAGCAGATCGCCACGACGGATGCGGATTTG
>Ga0210408_10003539_pt1 | contig 14403 bp, 12 predicted proteins | sample IncBWH4MmetaG_FD_155471 | JGI IMG/M metagenome (GOLD analysis project Ga0210408, IMG submission 155471) | Forest soil microbial communities from Barre Woods Harvard Forest LTER site, Petersham, Massachusetts, United States - Inc-BW-H-4-M | ecosystem: Environmental > Terrestrial > Soil >...
GAGAGGCACGCCGAGACGGCGCCGCCGGGCCGGCGGCGCCGGCTGCGGATGGCGGTCGCGTCGCTGCAGCTGGCGCTGGCCAGGCGGCGCGGTAACCTGGCCGGCGTCACCGAACGGGCGAAATTCCTTGCCTCGCCGGTATCCGGGCAGTCCGACGAGGACATCGCCCTGGGCAGCGACCTGCGCGCGGTGGCGCTGATGAACCTGGGGACCGCCGAGGCGTGGACGCTCGGGCTCCCGGACGCTGAACGCCACCTGCGGGAGGGCGCGGCCCTGGCCCGGGAGATCGACCGCCCCTACCTGGAAGCCGCCTGCCTGGCCCAGCTCGCTTTCGCGTCGAGGATCCGCTCGTTCGCCACCAGCCGGCAGCGCTGCCATGAGGCGATCGCGCTCGCCGAGCGACACGGGTGGGGCGCGGAGCCGGTGATTGCGCCCGCGCTGGTAACGCTGGCCGCCAACCTGGTCTGGACGGGTGAGTTCGACGAGGGTGAGCGATGGCTGCAACGAACCAGACAGGCCCTGCAAACAGACACCGGGCCGGACATAAGACAGCGGCTGCACCTGGCGACCGGGAGGCTTTATGCCGGCCGCGGCCGCCACCACGAGGCACTGGAGGAACTCAGCGCGGCCGAACGCCTGCAATCGCAGATGGAGGGATCGCACGCGCTGGCCAGCCAGGTGACCGGCTGGACACTGGCCACGCAGGCCCGCGCCGGGCTGCCCGGCGAGGCCCGCGCCCGTCTCGCGGCACTCGATGAGCAAGAGGCCAGATCGGGCGAAGTGCGTAACGCCGACGCGGTGATCTGCCTGGCGGAAGGCGAACCGGCCGCGGCCCTGGGCGCGGTGGCCAGTGTCCTGGACGGCACCGCCCCGGTCGTGGGTTATACAACGGTCATGGAGGCTCACCTGCTCGCGGGGCTCGCGCACCGCGAGCTCGGCGAGCAGCGCGCGGCGAACCGGGCCGCCGAACATGCACTCGCTCTCGCCGAGCAAGACAGGGTGGTGCTGCCGTTCGTGATGACGGGCTCGGCGGAGCTGCTGGAGGCGCTGCCGCGACACGAGACAGCGCACGCCGCGCTGCTCGCCGACATCCTCGACCTCGTGCACGGCTCATCCCTGGCAGCCAAAGACCAGTCCGTACTGCCGCTGACGGAAGAGCTCAGCCCGGGCGAGCTCAGGGTACTGCGGTATCTTCCGACGAACCTGTCGCGGCGTGAGATCGCCGGCGAGCTGTCCGTCTCGCGGAACACCGTCAGCGCGCACATCGGCAGCATCTACGCCAAGCTCGGTGTCGCAGATCGCTCCGCGGCGGTCCGACGTGCCCGCGAACTGCGGCTCTTCGCAGCCGTCCGCAGTTAGCATTGTCAGGACAACTGATCTCATCGGCGTTGCGGGCGCTGCTACAGGACGAGAAACTCGCCGGTTCGCGGGTGCTGGACACGTCCAGGTCCGGGGTCCGGCTGAAGAGCGGGAGCCTCTAGAGGCTCCTCCCGGTCAAGGGTATCGTCCGCCCCATCCGTCAGATCGTGGCGATTCAGTCGATCAAGCACCGTACCGATCTACATCAGCCGGGCATCAAGGCCGGATCCGGTGGCGCCCACTTTCCAGCCTGCGCAACTCCCGCGACGCGAGCGGTCTCGCGCTGCTCTTCATCCAGGCCGAGATCGGCGCCGTCCGCGGCGTCAAGGCCGGCGAATTCGATTACCCGACCTGACTGACGAGCTGACCTGACTGACCGGCATCTTGCCCTGCGGGGACACGCCGGCACCGCACGCCGCGGGAACGCGGGCTAGCGTTTCACGGCGGTGTAGGTCAGGTGGGTCACCCGGGTCGAGGCGGCGGTGCGAGCCTGGTTCAGCGCGAGGCGGTCGGGGTCCACGCGGTCGAACAGGCGGATGCCGGTGCCGAACAGCACGGGCGCGAGCGTAATCGAGAACTCGTCGATCAGGCCGGTGTCCAGGTACTCCTGAATCGTCTCGGCGCCGCCGGAGATGCGCACGTCGCGGTCGCCGGCGGCCTCACGGGCCTGGTCGAGCGCGCTCTCGATGCCGTCGTTGACGAAGTGGAAGGTGGTGCCGCCCGGGCGCTCCCACGGGTCACGCTTGGTGTGGGTGACGACGAAGACCGGGGTGTGGAACGGAGCCTCCTCCGGCCAAGACTGCTCGCCGAGGTCGAACATGCGCTTGCCCATGACGCTCGAGCCGGTGCGCTCGTATGTCGCCCGTGCGATGTCGTTGTCGATGCCTTCCTCGCCGCCCTCGCCGAGCTTGAGGTTCTCCCGGAACCAGCGCTGCGGGAACAACCACGCCTGCAGGTCCGACCACCTCGTCATCCAGCGCCTGACGCCCGGGTCATCCTGCTTCTCGGGCGAGAAGGCGTCCTCGGCCGGCACGGCCCCGGGTGCCATGAAACCGTCGAGCGACATCGTCACGCTGAAGAACACCTTCCCAGCCATCAGCTCTCCGCTCCCTTCGGGGTGATCTCGTTCGAGGTGGTCTCGTTCCGGCCGGTGTCGTTCCCGGTGAGTTCGGCGACGTAGGCCGCCAGGTTGCGCAGGGTCTGCTCGCCGCCCTCGATCGCGTGGTACTTCTCCACCGCCTCCTCGCGGAGCTCCTTGGTGGGGAACACCGTGCGCATCACGATCCGGGTCTCGTCGCCGGCCGGCTCGAAGGCCAGGACCGACTCGAAGGCGTTGGGGTCGTCTCGGGACTCGCCGTGCAGCAGCGCGATCCGCTCCGGCGGGACGATCTCCCGCCAGGTGATCCACTCCTGGTAGTCGGTCCCGTCCGGCCCGTGCATCACGAAGTCCCAGGCCCCGCCGACGCGGAACTCGAAGGACCGCGTGGTGGTGGAGAACCCCTCCGGTCCCCACCACCGCGACAGGTGCCGGACCTGCGTGAACGCTTCGAACACCAGCTCCCGGGGTGCGCTGATGACCCGGGACATCACGATCTCGCGGTCCGCGGTCGCGTGTTCGGGCTCGCCGCCGCTACTGGTCGTCGCCAACCGGTGATTCCTCCCGCCTTGCCTGTTTCAGGTCCTGCACGTACTCGTCCAGCCGGTCGAAGCTCCCGCTCCAGAACCGCTCGAAGCCGCCCAGCCACTCGTGCACCGGCCGCAGCCCGCGGGCGTCCAGGCCGTACAACCGCTGCTTGCCCGCCCTGCGGCCCCGCACCAGCCCGACCTCCCGGAGCACCCGCAGGTGCTTGGACGCCTGCGGCTGGCTCATCCCCAGATCCCGCGCCAGCTCGGTCACCGGCCGCTCGCCGCCCTGCAGCAGGACCAGGATCTCCCGCCGCTGCGGCTCGGCGATCGCGTTGAACGCGTCCGAGGTCGTCGCCGCTCGTGCCACGGCAACCATCATATGCCTATATCGGAAAGTGTCAACGCCCCGTCGCCCGGCCGCATCACAGGAGGGGCTGTGAGACGAATGACGGGCTGGAACGGCCACCCGCCAGCTAGCCGCCCGGGATCCCGTCCCGCGAGTCGTACTTCTCACCACCTTCGATCTCGACGAATATGTCTTTGAAGCGCTGCACACCGGGGCCGGCGGATTCCTGCTCAAGACCGCGCCCGCAGACCAGCTCGTCGCCGCTGTCCGCACTGCCGTGGCGGGAGACGCGCTGCCGTTCCCTCCCATTACCCGGCGCCTGATCGAGCACTGCGCGCAGCGGCCCCGCCCCCGGGCGCCAGATCAGGGACACCGCCTGGACCAGCTCACCGCCCGCGAACTCGACGTGCTGAAACTCACGGTGTGGTTCATGCTGATTGGTGATCAGAAACTCGGCAATCAGGCCGGATCGGCTTTTCGGTCCACTCGCTCCATCGTCATCTGCCAATAGTCAACTCACGTCGAGGCAAAACCATCTGGTGAAGGCGAACCGATGTGCGATTGGTTCGACTCCGGCCTCGGACACCTGCCGGGCAACTGAGCGTAGCCCCGCAGGCTGGCCCTCGATCTCGAGACCGACGCTAACCGGAGGGCTTGGCGGTCGTTGCCGGGTTGCCGGTTGGCGGGTTGGTGGCCCGCGGGCATGGCGGACTGGTGCACGGCCCCGGTGGCATGACCGCACGCGAGGCCGGGGCTGGCCGGGCGGGCTTGCCGGAGACGCCGAACAGCAGGATGCCGGCCGCCACCGCGACCAGGGCGGCGAGCGAAGCGGAGTAGACCAGAGCGGTGGAGTGCAGTCCGAACCTCGTGGTCGCCACGCCGGCGATCAGGGCCGGGATGCTGAACGCGAGGTAGCCCACGGTGAAGATGGCGGTCACCAGGCCGGCGCTCTGCGAGGGCGTGGCCAGGGCAATGGTCATCCGGAAGGCGCCTGAGAAGCCGAGACCGAAGCCTGTGCCTGATACCGCGGTCCCGGCGAGGAAGGCGGCGGCTGTCGTCGTCGCGATCGCGCCGAATGTCACCGTCACGCCCGCGAGCAAGAGCAGGCAGCCGGCCAGCATCGCTGCCCGGGAGCCGACACCGCGCAGCACGAATGCCGCCGCGGCCCCGGTCCCGCAGATCAGGAAGATCACCAGCCCGCCCCACAGCAGATTCGGCGAACCCGTCGCCGCGGCGGCCAGCGACGGCCCCAGCGACAGGTACAGGCCGCCGAGGGCCCAGGTCGCGACGAAACACGGAACGGCTCCGGCGAAGGTTGCCCGGGCCTGACGCGGCACGGCGATCGTCGGCCGCAGCGAGGCCAGGACGCCGGGACGCCTGGACCCGGGTTCGGCCATGGCCAGCACGGCGACGGTCCCAGCGGCGAATACGGCCAGCAGGGCCCACCAGATCAGGTGGGTCGGCGCTGGGGCGTACTGGACCAGCGCGCTGGTGACCAGCGCGCCCAGGGCCAGGCCTAGGGTTGAGAAGGCGCTGGTCACCAGCGGGGCCCGCTGGCTGCCCGCTCGTTGGAGCTCGATCAGCGCGGCCCCGATCGGCCCGCTGGCCAGCCCGGTCGCGATGCCCTGCAGGGACCTGGCCAGATACAGGGCCCCGACTCCGTGCGCGGCCAGGAAGACGGCGCACCCGGCCATGCTGAAGACCAGCGCCGTGACGATCACCGGGAGCCGGCCCAGGTAATCCGAGACCGTGCCGAAGAACAGCAGCGTGGCCAGCAGGACCAGGACGTAGACCGCGAACACGGCGGTCAGCGTGGCCGCCGAGAAACCGAACCGGGCCTGGTACACCGGGTACAGCGGTGACGCGGCCGCCGACGCGAAGAACAGCATCAGGAACAGCACAGCCAGGATCCAGAAGGTGGCCGCCTTCGGCAGCGTCCTGCGCCCGGGATAAAACACCCTAGGTGTGTCCACGGGTCAAAGCCAGCCGGCCACGAGGATCTGGCCGACGTCTTCTCCGGGGTGTTCGCGGACACCGTAGATCGCGCTGGCGCCCGCCCACAGGACCGTCCGCGCCAGGTGGTCCGGGTACCGCTCGATCTTGGCGTCGAAGAAGCCCACGGCGCTGTTCTCGGTACGTAGCAGCTCGTCCGCGTCGTCCAGGTACTGCCGGGTCTGCTCGATCGTCCGTCGGGCGTCGTCGTCGAGCGTGTGGTTCTGGTGGCCGGCCACGATGTGCCGGGGGCCGAGCGCCTCGACCTTGGCGATCGCGTCCCGCCAGGACCCGAAGCCGCCGACGGTCACGCTTTCCCCGAGATACAGGTGGGCGCCGTTGTAGATCACGTCGCCGGCGACGACCAGACCGAGATCCGGGACGTGCAAGACGGTGTTGTCGTCGGTGTCGGCGTGGCCGACCTCCACGATCACCAGGTCGTGCCCTTCGAGCGTGAACCGGTTACCTGGCACGGTCACCGCGGTGACCGGCGCCGGCGGGATCCCCGGGTACACCTTGTCCCAGAGCAGCGGCCGCAGCGCGATGCTGACGTGCATCTGCGCGATCGAACTCGCCGAGGCGACGACACGCGCTCCGAACCGTTCGGCCAATAGCCCCGCCGCGAACCAGTGATCGCCGTGGCCGTGGGTGATGAAGATATCGGTCACGTTCCGGCCCTTCGCGGCGACCCAGTCGCCGAGCTCCCGCGCCTGATCCCCGGTGAACCCGGGATCGGTGAGCACCGCGTCCTCGCTGCCGTAGATCAGCGTGCTGGCGACCGGCGAGCCCTCCTTCGGGTCTCCGTTGGGAAGCAGGCCGTTGTCCTGTGGCGGCGGTTCGTTGATGAACACGTCGTAGCTGAGGTTCATGATGGCGGCCTCCCCTTTCTTGTAGTCAGCGCAGAGACCGGAAGCAGGCGCGCATTTCGGTCGCGAACAACTCGGGCTCTTCCCATGCGGCGAAGTGACCGCCCCGTTCGGCCTTGTTGAAGTAGGTGAGCTTGGGGTAGACCTTCTCGGCCCAGCCGCGCGGGGCCTGGAAGATCTCGCCGGGGAAGACGGTGAAGGCGACCGGGAGCGAGAGTTCGGGGGGCTTCTGCCCGGCCGCAGCCGCGGCAACTGCAATTCGTCCGGACTCCCAGTACAGCCGGGCCGCCGAGGTCGCGGTGCCCGTCAGCCAGTACAGGGTGATGTTGTCGACGATCCGGTCCCGGGTGAGGCCGCCCGCGGGCCGGCCGTCGAGGAATGCGCGGGAAATCTTCTGGTAGCTGTCGGCGTCGTGATCAAGCATCCAGGCCGCCAGCCCCGCGGGCGTATCGGTCAACGCATAGCCGATCGTCTGCGGGTGCTCGGGCATCTCGACGATGTAGCCCCTCTTCCAGAGGGCGACGAGCGCATCGAGTGCGGTTGGTTGCTTCTTCTCCGCGTGCGCCGCGAGGACGGCTACCGCAACCCGCTTGAAAAGTCCCGCCCGCGGCAAGCTCCCGCCGAAGACGGCCGCGAGCACGTCGGTCGGGAACGCGGGGAGGAAGTTGAGGTGGATGCCGAGCAGCCCGTCCGGGGCCAGACGTCCCATCGCGTCGGTGACGCTGGCGCCGATATCGCCGCCCTGGGCGACGTAGCGGGCGTAGCCGAGCCGATTCATCAGCTCCGCCCACGCACCCGCGACGCGGCCGGGGTCCCAGCCGACCTCTGTCGGCACTGCCGAGAAGCCGTAGCCGGGTAGGGACGGCAGCACCAGGTCGAACGCGTCCTCGGCGGAGCCGCCGTGCGCGGTCGGGTCGGTGAGCGGGCCGATGACCCCGAGCATTTCGATCACCGAGCCGGGCCAGCCGTGCGTGATGATCAGCGGCAGCGCGTTCTCGTGCCGCGACTTCACGTGGATGAAGTGGACGCCGACCCCGTCGATCTCGGTGGTGAACTGCGGCAGCGCGTTCAGCCTGGCTTCGCAGGCCCGCCAGTCGTAGTCCGTCGCCCAGTAGCGGGCAAGCTCGGTGATCGTCGCCAGCTGCACGCCCTGCGACCCGTCGGTGACGAGTTCCTGGCCGGGCCAGCGCGTGGTGGCGACGCGCCGCCGAAGGTCCGCGATGGCCTCGTCGGGCATGTCGACCTGGAAGGGGCGGATTCCGGTTTGGCTGGACATGGGATTTCCTCCTTTACCTGGCGGCCCAGAACGAGCAGTGGTGCCGGACGGCGAACTCGGTTTCGGGCTGTGGCTGCGGCGGGATCAGCGATAGCACGGATGTGCCGCCCTGCAGCTCGGACCCGTGCGTCGCCACAGGCGGGCCGGCGAGTGGCGGCGTGAAGCGCGGCGGCGCGGCATCGTCGTTGAACTCATGGGCGAAAGTCGGGACGCGCCCGGAGGTCCAGCGGTCCATCTGCAGCGCCGGGCAGGCGAAACTCGCGTCCCCGGTCAGCGCGCTGAAAGCGACGGTCGGCGACGGGTACGAGGCGAACGGGTACTGGGCCGCGATCGCCGCGGCCCACGCGGCCGGCACGCCCAGCACCGAGGCGATATCACCCTGGTATGTGCCAGCGGTCACCGTGCCATCCCCGGGTACCGGCACGCTTGTGCCGCGGCTGATGGCCTGACCGAAGCTGACGAAGATCCGCTCCTCGTCGCGGTTGGTCCCGTTGAGGATGGGCACGCGGGCGAACCGCCCGGCGGCCAGCGCCGTCCCGATCGACTCGGTGAGGACCTGGCCGTAGACGGCGCCCGGGACGTACACGCCGCTCTGCGTGGCGAGGAGAGCCGACACCGGCAGATGGCGCAGGCATCGCGCGGTCTGGTCCGGGCAGCCCGCGCAGCCGACGGCGGCCAGCGAGGCACGCCGTGAACGGGCCGTGTTCATGGTCGTGACTCGTTGGCGGACATGCGGGCCTCCTCGGGCTGAGATCGGGTTCGCGACTCATCGCGTCGCGTATCCGCAGCATCCGCCGTGCGGCGGCCCGTCGCCCCTGTCGATCTCCCTGGGTCGACCCTGGTATGTCTCCCTGGTATGTCTTCCCGGGCCCCGGCCGCGAGAGGCTCACCGAGCCCTCGTGCCGACGTTGGGGTCAGGCTCTTCCGGCGAGTCGGCCGTCCTCGGGCAGCGCCGTCCGGAGCTGCCTGCGTGAGGTGATGCCGAGCTTGAAGAACACGTTGCGCAGGTGCCACTCGACCGTGCGCGCGCTGACGAAGAGCTGCGCGCCGATCTCCGGGTTCGACAGGCCATCGCGGGCGAGCCGGGCGATCTGCTCCTCTTGCGGCGTGAGTTCCTCGCGCGTATCGGGGCTGCGCTTACGCACCTTCTCGCCCGTCGCGACCAGCTCGCGGCCCGTGCGTTCGGCGAACGCCTCCATCCCGAACGCGGTGAACATCTCGTGGGCCGTACGTAGCTGCTCGCGCGCGTCGGCGCGCCGGCCCTGGCGGCGCAGCCACTCCCCGTAGAGCAGATGCGCACGCGCGAACTCGGGCCGGCGACCGGTCCGGCCGAGCCGCTCGATCGCCTCGCGATACTCCAGGTCCGCGTGGTCTCCGTTGATCAGCAGCGCCCGGCAGCGGGCCTCAACGCCGAGCGCGAGATCGGTGCCGGCCGGCTGCGTCGTTGCCGCCAGCCGGTCGAGCGCGTCACGGGCGAGTTGGGTATCCCCGACGCGCGTGGCCGCCTCGACCAGTTCGGGCAGCGCAAACATGGATTGCCAGGGATCGATGGCTTTCGTGGTCACTTCGCGAGCTGCCGACGCCGCCTGCTCGTAGCGGGCCTGGCCGTTGTAGAGGACTGCGGCCGCCCAGTGTGCGGCCATCACCGCGAGTCCCTGCCCTCCGGCGGCGGATTGCTGGATTGTGGTCTCGATCAACGCGGAGGCCTCGGCTTCCCTCCCTTGCAGTGACCGGAGCGTGAGCGCCGCGAAGGGCGGGATCTGACGCCCGGTCGCCGCGGCCACGCTGTCGCTCTCGGCCACGAGCATGTCGGCATCCGCGAAGTCACCAGTCCGCGCCCTGTCCTGCGCTAGGGCGTGGAGGTGGAGCGGCAGCTCCGCAAGCGCACCGGCGCCGCGCACGAGCCGGGCCTGCCGTTCGAAGATCGCACGAGAGCCGTCGGAGTCCCACGTGCTGGCGCTGGCGGCCGGGGCGAGCCAGCCCCAGCGCAGGACATCCTCGACCGGCAAGTCCATAACTGCCTTCGCTGCGCGCTGCAAAATCGGAGTCGCGGCCGCGCGTCCGCCGGTGGTCAGCAGACAGAGCCCGTCGAGGACAAGGTCGAGTGGATGCGGGGTGGCCGACAGCGGTGGAAGCGCGCGGACGGCCCGGCAGACCTCGAGGAGGACGCCCGACCCCCCGAGATGCCCGGCCGTGACCGCAGCACCCCAGGCGGTCAGGTAGGCCCTGCGCGCGAGGCCGAGGTCGAACGGTTCAAGTCGTCTCGCAGCGTGCAGCAGCAATGGGGCCGCATCATTGCCATAGCTCGAGGCGATGGCGGTATGGCCGCGCAGGAGATCGATCCGGGCGCGCTGGAACCCGTCGAGTGGTCCGGCCGAAGCCGTGGCCGCCAGCTCGAGCGCTGCGTCGAACGCGCCGGCCTGGAAGCTTGCCTGGGCCGCGGCCAGTGCGCGCCGGGCTTGTCGCGTCGGATCGGCCGTGAGCTCGGCGGAATGTCGCAGGAACGCAGCTGCCGCGGCGACACCGCCGCGGGCCTGCGCCCGGTCGGCCGAGCGTTCGAGTTCGGCGGCGACCTCCTCATCGGGCCCTGGCGTTGCCTGGGCGAGATGCCAGGCCCGGCGGTCCGGGTCGGTCTCGGCGGCGGTGGCGCCGGCCAGAGCACGATGCGCGCGATGACGGTCGTCGGTGGCGGCCGAGCGATAGGCGGCGGACCGGACGAGCGGGTGCGCAAACTGAACACGCCCGCCCAGCTTGAGCAGCCCTTCGTCCTGGGCAGGGCCCGCCGCCGCGAGGTCGATCCCGAGCGTCTCTGCGGCACGGTGAAGCAGGGCCCGATCGCCGAGGGGCTCGGCGGCAGCGGTGAGCACGAGCAGTTGCGTGTCGGGAGGGAGCAGCCGGAGACGCCGGACGTAGCTCTGCTCGATCCTCCCGGCGACCGGCTGGCTGCCGGGAAGGCCGAACCCGCCGGCCAGGCCGGCGACGTTCCACGTGCGCGGCAGCTCAAGCAGGGCCAGCGGATTGCCGTGGCTCTCCGCGACGATCTGGTCGCAGACGCGGGCGTCCAGCGGGCCGGGCACGCTGGCTAGCAGCAGCGCGCGGGCATCGCTGTCGCCCAGGCCGCGGACCGGCAGCTCGGGAAGCCCCGCGAGAACGTCATCACCGGCCCCGGTCCGCGCGGCGCACACGACCGCGATGCGCTCGGCGAGCAGGCGGCGGGCCACGAACCCCAGGATCTGCGCCGAGCCCTGGTCAAGCCACTGCGCGTCATCGACGATGCAGGCCAGCGGCTGCTGCTCGGCGACCTCCGCGAACAGCGTCAGCGTGGCCAGCCCCACCAGAAACCGGCTGGGTGCGACGCCGGCGCTCCGGCCGAACACCGTCGCGAGCGCGTCGCGCTGCGGGACGGGCAGCCGGTCGAGGCGGTCCAGCATGGGCGCGCATAGCTGGTGCAGGCCGGCATAGGCCAGCTCCCTCTCCGACTCCACGCCGACGGCCCTGACGACCTGCCAGTCGGCCACCCGGCCGGACAGGTAACCCAGCAGCGCGCTCTTTCCGACGCCCGCCTCGCCCCGCAGGACGGTAACCCGGCTCCGGCCGGCCGTCGCGTCAGCCACGAGCCGGTCGAGCACCTCACACTCGCGGCGGCGTCCGAGGAGCCTCGCGGGCTGGCGCGGATCCTGACTCGTCGACGGCCTCCTGGCATGGTTCAACGATCACCCGCCGCCGGTATGAGCCGAGCGTACATCTGGGGTCGGGCCTGCGGAACCCCGCAGACCCAGGGTCGCGCCAGGCGCGCGCCAGCTGCGATGGCGCCAAACGGTCCGGTGCTCTCGCACCATCAGTGGCGTCGATGACGCGGCTCTCCCGGTCTGCCGAACGACCGAAGAGGTTGCTGCATTCTCCTGAATCGTCGGAGCGCGCCCAGTGGCTGTTGTTCATTTCGGGCTCAGCGGCTCGGGCGGTGACCGCAGGACCGCGGCGGAGGCATGAGCCAGCAGCCACTCGTTCGAACGCTCCAACGACCAGCCGAACACGTCACGGGTCCTGAGCAGGCCGTCGATGCCGTAGTAGTAGGTAATGATCCGGCGTGCTAGCCGTGCGTCGACGTTGTCGCGCAAGGCGCCGATGTCCTCGAGATGGCGGCAGATCTCCGCGAGATTGCGGTTGTGCCGCCTTTGCGCGATGGCGAGCACCGTGCCGGACTCGTCGTCGTGCGGCGCAACGTCGATCACTACCCGGATGACGTCGCCCCACTGCTTGGTGATCTGGAGGTAAGCGGTGCTCAGGGTCTGCATCACCAGGGCGGCGTCGGCGGCGGCAAGTGACTCCTGGTGGGACTCGACGACCGCCGGAGCCTGCGTCCAGCTATCCATAAGCGATCGCAGCAAGCCTTGCTTGCCGCCGCACTGCGCGTACACCGTCGCGGGGGACACCCGGCTCAGCTGGGCGATCTGCTCGACCTTCGTCTGAAAGAAGCCGTTCTCCGCGAACAGCCGGCGCGCGGCGGCGATCACCGCGGCGCGGGTCTGGTCGGGATACTCCTCGCGACGTGGCCGGTCAGGTGCACTGTCCATGACGACATGCTAGCCAGTGGAGCCGCTCTTGCCTTGTTAGGCACCAACTCTGACTGTTAGAGTCGGACTCTAGCGAGCAGAGCTGTCTAGTCAGAACGGCGGGACAAAGCATGGCCGAGTTCACTTCCCGAGACGGAACTCAGATCTTCTTCAAGGACTGGGGCTCCGGTCAGCCGATCGTCTTCAGCCACGGGTGGCCCCTGTCGTCCGACGACTGGGACGCCCAGATGCTGTTCTTCCTGCACCACGGCTACCGGGTGATCGCCCATGACCGGCGCGGGCACGGCCGCTCCGCGCAGCCCAGCGAGGGCAACGACTTTGATCACTACGCCGACGACCTGGCCGACCTGGTCGAGCACCTTGACCTGCACGACGCCGTCCACATCGGGCACTCCGCGGGCGGCGGCGAGGTGGCCCGCTACGTCGGCCGCCACGGCGAGTCCCGCGTGGCGAAGGTGATCCTGGTCAGCGCCGTGACCCCGTCGGTCCTGCAGACCGACGCCAACCCGGCCGGCGCGCCGCAGTCCGTCTTCGAGGGCCTGCAGGCCGGGATGGCGGCGAACCGCTCGGAGTTCTTCCGGGCCGTAGCCTCCGGCCCGTTCTATAACTTCGACCAGCCGGGCGTGCAGGCGTCGGAGGCGGTCATCGCGAACTGGTGGCGCCAGGGCATGATGGGCGGCGCGAAGGCGCATTGGGACTGCGTCTCCGAGTTCATCCATCAAGACTGGTCCGGGGACCTGAAGAAGATCAGCGTGCCGGTCCTGGCCATGAACGGCGACACCGACCAGGTCGTCCCGCACGACACCTCAGGCCCGCGGGCGGTCAAGCTAGTGCAGAACGGCACGCTGAAGACGTACCCGGGCTTCCCGCACGGGATGCTGACCACGCATGCCGACACGCTCAACCCCGACCTGCTGGCCTTTATCCAGTCCTGATCGCGCCCTCCTGTCTACGAGCCCTCGCTCAGCGGAGTGACCTGAATGCTGCCCGGATCTCGGTCGCGAACAGTTCGGGCTCTTCCCAGGCGGCGAAGTGGCCGCCCCGTTCGGCCTCGTTGAAGTAGGTGAGAGTGGGGTAGGCCCTCTCGACCCAGCTGCGCGGGGCCCGGAAGATCTCGCCGGGGAATGCGGTGAAGCCGACCGGGACCGTGACGGGTGGCGGGGCCTGTCCGGCTGCCGCCGCTCGGGCTGCGGCTTGTCCGCTCTCCCAGTACTCCCGGGCCGCCGAAACCCCGGTGCCGGTCAGCCAGTACACCGTGATGTTATCGACGATGTGGTCCGGGGTGAGATTGCCCGAGGGCTGCTTGTCGAGGAAGGCGCGGGAGATCTTGTAGTAGGCGTCGGTGTCGTGGTCGAGCATCCAGGCGGCCAGGGCGACGGGTGAATCCAGCAGGGCGTAGCCGATCGTCTGCGGTCGCGTGTTCTGCTCGATGAGGTAGCCGTTGCCGCTGGTGCGGAAGGTGGCCAGTGCCGCGGCCGCGGCGCGTTCGGCCTCGGATTCGGCTGGCTGGGGCATGCCTAGTGCCGGCACGAACAGGTTCATGTGGATGCCGAGCAGCCCTTCGGGCGCCTGGCGGCCCAGCGTGTCGGTGACGGCGGCGCCCACGTCGCCGCCTTGGGCGACGTAGCGGGTGTAGCCGAGGCGGTGCATCAGCTCGGCCCAGGCCTGTGCGATGCGGCCGGGATTCCAGCCGAGCTCGGCCGGCTCGGCGGAGAAGCCGTAGCCGGGCAGGGACGGCAGCACGAGGTCGAACGCGTCGTCGGCGGAGCCGCCGTGCGCGGTCGGGTCGGTGAGCGGGCCGACGGCCTCGAGCAGCTCGATGACCGAGCCGGGCCAGCCGTGCGTCATGATCAGCGGCATCGCGTTCTCGTGCCGCGACCTCACGTGGATGAAGTGCACGGCGACCCCGTCGATCTCGGTCGTGAACTGCGGGAGCGCGTTCAGCCTCGCTTCGCACGCGCGCCAGTTGTAGTCGGTGGCCCAGTAGCGAGCTAGCTCCTGCAGCGTGGCCAGCTGCACGCCCTGCGACCTGTCGGCGACGAGCTCCTTGCTGGGCCAGCGTGTCGTGGCGATGCGCCGCCGAAGGTCGGTGATCGCTTCGTCGGGCATGTCGACCCGGAAGGGACGGATTTCGGTTGGGCTGGACATGGGATCTTCTGCCTTTCCCTGAGTTGGCTGGCGAAGGACCGCCGCGGAGGAATCCGCGGCCTGCATGAGCTGTGCGCTAGGCTCCGGCAGCCTGCGGGCTGACGGCGTGCACCGCAGCCGCTGCGTCCCGGTACGGAGCCAGGAACGCGGTCAGCGCGGCCAGCAGCTCCTCGGTCGCCTGCTCTGCGACCCAGTGACCGGAGCCGGCCAGGACCA
>Ga0210408_10003540_pt1 | contig 14402 bp, 14 predicted proteins | sample IncBWH4MmetaG_FD_155471 | JGI IMG/M metagenome (GOLD analysis project Ga0210408, IMG submission 155471) | Forest soil microbial communities from Barre Woods Harvard Forest LTER site, Petersham, Massachusetts, United States - Inc-BW-H-4-M | ecosystem: Environmental > Terrestrial > Soil >...
GTGAATCGAATAGCCGGACGCCGGGGAGAGCGCGCTACAAGCCGTAAACCATTGCGCGGGGAAGGCCGGGCTGCTTCCGGTGAACCTGTAGTGACTAACTCGTGTGCTTTCTACTTTTGCACGCGAGGCTGCGGGTGCATTGGGCACCCGGCCCTCCCTGCGCCCTCTGTATTTCCGAGGGACAGTTTTCTGGCAAAGCTCGGGCGTACAAAGCCGCGAGAACGCGGAGTTGCGTCTATGCCGTCATTGCGAGCTATTGTCGTCCCATGACCGTTTACGACAAAGTCGAGCGAGCCCCGATTGCCAAATGGGCAGGCAATCATATGGCCGCGGAATTGACCGATACGCTCAAGCTGGCGGCGCCGATCGCGCTGACCCAGCTTGGGCAGATCGCGATGATGGCGACCGACCTCGCCTTCATCGGGCGTCTCGGCGAGGACGCCGTCGCGGCAGCGGCGCTGGCGGGGACGGTGTATTTCGTCAGCTTCACCTTCGGGATGGGATTGATGTCGGCCGTGGCCCCGCTCGCCGCGCAGGCCTTCGGCGCGCGCAATCCGCATCTGATCCGGCGCGCGCTGCGCACCGGCCTGTGGGCAGCGCTCTTGATCGCGCTGCCGATCATGGCGTTTCCGCTGCGCGGCGAACAGATCCTGCTGACGCTCGGTCAGGCGGGCGTGCCGGCGCGGCTCGCGCAGCAATATCTGTTTGGCCTCGCATGGGGCGTGACGCCGGCGCTGTGGTTTTTGGCGATCCGCGGCTTCATGAGCGCGATCAACCGTCCGCAGCCTATTCTGTGGATCACGCTGGCCGCGATCCCCGCCAATGCACTGTTGGCCTATCTGTTGATCTATGGCGAATTCGGCCTGCCGCGGCTAGCGCTGTTCGGCGCCGGGCTTGCCACCACGATCGTCAATTTCGGCACGTTTATCGCGGGCCTCTGGTTTGCGACGCGGCGTCGGCCGTTCCGCAAATATCACGTGCTCGGGCACATCTGGCGCATCGACTGGGCGTTGATGCGTCAATTGCTCGTCATCGGCGCGCCGATCTCGGTCGCGTTTCTGCTCGAGTACGGGCTGTTTTCCGCCGCGGCACTTTTGATGGGGTTGATCAGCACGGTCGCGCTCGCCGCCCATCAGGTCGCCCTGCAGGTCACGGCCATCCTGTTCATGGTGCCGTTCGGGATAGCCCTGGCGGCGACCGTGCGGGTCGGACACGCGGTCGGCCGCAACGACGCCAAAGCGGCGCGACGCGCAGGGCTGGTGGCGACGCTGCTCGGCATCGTGCTGGCATCGCTCCTGACGCTTGCCGTGGTCGCCGCGCGATATGCGATCGCGCGCGCCTTCTTTGGCGAAACGTCCGACGCCGGCGCTGCCGTCGAACTCACCGCCACGCTGCTTTTGGTCGGCGCGACGTTCTTTGTGACCGACGCCGTTCAGACCATCGTTGCCGGATCGCTTCGCGGCATGAACGACACGCGGATACCGCTGTTGGTCGCCGCCATCGGCTATTGGATCATCGGATTTCCCTGCGCCTATGGGCTGGCATTTTTCGCGCAACTCGGCGCTGTCGGGGTCTGGATCGGACTGTCCGGCGGGACCGCGATCTATGCCCTGCTTCTGATCTTGCGGTTTTGGCTACTGGCAGGCAGGCTGAAGGGCCCATGAAAGTCCGCGAAGTCCATCCCTCGGTTGACCTCGATGAGCTGTTGGCCGGCGCGCAGTTCGCCGACGCCTTCAGCCTCGAGGTTGATGGCCGGGCCCTCGATGCACGCAAGGCCGCGGAGAAGATATTCGCGCGCTCGCCCGCCTGGATCGACGCGCTGCTGCGCTTGCGCAACATGATCGTCACGCCGCTTGGCCTGAAAACATCGGCCGCGAGCGGGACCACGCCGCGAGAAATGATCGGAATGTTTCCGGTCTTAAGCGAAACACCGGATCGCCTTGTCGCAGGTCTTGACGACAAGCACCTGGATTTTCGCGTCGTGGTGGATGTTGCGACGTCAGGCCACGGACAAGACGTCACCGCGACCACGCTGGTGCTGACACACAATCTGCTGGGCCGGGTCTATCTGGCGATCATCCTGCCGTTCCACCGCCTGATCGTCCCGGCTATGATGCGGCAGGTCGCATCACAGGGTTTGCCATGACATTGTCGGTCGATCTGTTCTTTTCGTTCCGCAGTCCCTACTCCTATCTGGCGCTGCCGAAGATATTGAAGCTGGTGGCCGACTACGACGTCACCGTGAACCTTCGCCCGGTCTATCCGCTCGCGGTGCGCGTGCCCGGCTTCTTCAAGCGCACCAACCCGCAATTTCTAAGTTATGTCGCGCTGGACTCCCGCCGTGTCGCCGAGCACGCCAACATTCCCTTCCGCCATCCCCGCCCCGATCCGATCGTGCAGGACAGAACGACGCTGGAGGTCGCCGAACACCAGCCCTATATCTACCGCCTGACCCGGCTCGGCGCGATGGCGCAGCTTGAGGGACGCGCGCTGGCTTTTGCCGACGCGATCGGCCGGGTGCTGTGGGACGGCTCGGTTCAGGGATGGAACGAGGGCGATCATCTCGCCAACGGCGCCGCCAAGGCCGGCTTCGATCTCGCCGCGATGGACGCGGCCATCACAGCCGATCCCGATCGCTACGAGAAGGTCATCGCCGGCAATGAGAGCGATCACGCATCGTCGGGCCATTGGGGCGTCCCGACTTTCGTGTTCGAAAGAGAGCCATTTTTCGGTCAGGACCGCATCGACCTGTTGATCTGGCGCATGCAAGGCAAGGGGCTGACCCGCCGGTAACACCGATCTAGTCCACCGCGCCGGGCGTCGCTGCCGGCGGGGTCTCGGACCACTCCGCAACGCAGCGCCCGAGATCTTTCAAATTCTGCCGCATTTGCTCCAGCGAAAATCCAAACGCGAAGAACCGCTCCGCCACGTCGCCGGGCTGGCCGCGGATCAGACCTTCGTTGCGCAGTGCCGCGACTTCGCCGGCATAGACCTGCAGCGCCGTATCGATCGGCGAGGTCGCCGGACTAGCGGTCCGGGTTCGCAATGCTGCCGCCATCGAGCGCAGATAGACGGCGAACGCATTGTTGACGTCGGCCAGCGGTCCTGCGAGCCGCGCCTGCAAATCGGACGGCAACGGTTCAACGCTCGCGCGTCCGATCATCACGAGATCGTGGCGCAACCGCAATATGGTCCGCAGCAGCGGGCCGGTGTCCGGCGCCGCAGACAGATGCGCCGCGCGCTCGCGCTCCGCCTCTGCGCCAAGGGCATTCAACTCGACCAGCGCCTTGCCGATGCCATCCTGGATCTGGTGCAAGGCGTCGTTATCGAGCCCGCGCGTCAGGCCCGCCAGCAATTCGCAGAAAGCGGCCGCGATCAATTCGAGCGTCCGCGCCGCGCTAGCTCGGATCTGGTTGTGCGCCCGCGATGGCAGCAAGAGGAAAGATACCAGAAGACCGGTGAGCGCCCCGACGGTGACTTCCATGACGCGATCGATGGCGGAAGCGAGCGGATCGACGTGGCTCATGGTCGGAACCAGCAGCACGATCACGGCGGTTACGGTGGCCGCGTTCAGGCTGGGATTGATGGCGGCAACGAAAGCCAGCGGCGCAACCGCCAGCACCAGCAACGCAAGCAGGCCGCCTTCCCCGGAATGCGGGATCAGCACCGCGATGGCACCGCCATAGATCGCGCCGCCCACCGTCCCAAACATATAGTCCCGTGTCGCCTTGAGCGACCGGCCGACGCTCATCTGGGTCACGATCAGGGAGGTCAATACCGCCCATAGCGGCAGCCTCAGATGTATCGCGGTGGCGATCGCGAAAGCGCCCGCGGCCGCCACGGTGACCCTGAAGGCCAGCGCCAGTTGCGCTTTCCGGGGCCGTATCAGGTTGGACAGCGGCTTTAGAAATGCGGTCATTCGCCCGTTCCGGAAATATTGCAGACGACGCCCCTTATAGACGACATCCGGCATGGCTGCTCCCCGCCTCGCGCGAGCGGCTTGAAACGGCGAATCAGCCCGCCTACCCTGCGCGGCAACAGTGAGGAAACGCCATGGCCCATGAAACCGAAACGCTTGCAGGCTATGTCGCCGATCTGGGATTCGAGGACATCCCGCCAGAGGTATTGGAGCGCGCCAAGGTTCTGACGCTGGATTTTCTTGGTAGTGCGATCCGCGCACGGCGCGACGCGGAATCGACGCCGGCGCTCTTGCGGATGCTCGAAGCGCTGGCGCTCGACGCCAAGGGTTACGCGACCGTATTCGGCGACGGCAAGACCTGGACGCCGGCGGTCGCAGCCCTGCTCAACGGCGCACTCGGCCATTCGCTCGATTTCGACGATACGCACGCGGATTCCTCGCTGCATCCGAGCGCGCCGGTGGTGCCGGCTGCCTTCGCGGTCGGCGAACTCACCGGCGCGTCGGGGCGCGACGTGTTGACCGCGATCGTGGCGGGCTATGAAGTGTGCTGCCGGCTCGGCAATGCGCTCGATCCCACCTCGCATTATGCGCGCGGCTTTCACCCGACTGCGACCGCGGGCACCTATGGCGCGGCGGCGGCGGCTGCAAAATTGTTTGGACTGTCGAAAGTGCAGATCATAGCTGCCTTCGGTGTCTCCGGCAGCCAGGCCGCAGGCTCGTTGCAGTTTTTGGTCAACGGCGCCTGGAACAAGCGTTACCAGGTCGGCGCCGCCGCCATGAACGGCGTGATCGCGGCGACATTGGCGCGCAATGACTTTGTCGGTTCGTCCGAATCGATCGAGGGCAAACATGGGCTCCTGGTCGGCTACAGCGACAACGCCGATCCCGACAAGGTGGTCGCAGGCCTCGGCAAAACTTACGAGACCATGAAGATCGGCGTCAAACCCTACCCCAGCTGCCGCTACACCCATGCCGCGCTCGACGCCATCATCGCCATGCGCCGGGATCACAATCTGACGCCGGACCAGATCAGGCGCGTCGAGGTCGGGCTGCACCGCAACGGCATCACGCTCACCGGCGACGCCGCCACCAAGCGGCATCCGACCTCGATCGTGGGCGGACAGTTCTCGATGTTCTTTACCGGCGCGGTCGCGCTCGATCAGGGCCGCTTCGGCTGGGACGATTACGAGCGGCTTGGCGATGCCGCGGTCGATGCGCTCGCCGACAAGTTCGACGTGGTACAGGACGATCGGCTCGAGATCGGCCGCAGCCATCCGTTCGGTGCCCGCGTCTCGATCGTAACCGATGACGGCGTGCATGAGCGGCTCTACGCTGACCCCTCCGGCGAGCCCAATTCGTTTCCGGACGCGCAAGCGATCCAACAAAAGTTCCTGACGCTGGCCCGCCCGGTGCTGAACGGCCGCGCCGATCAGCTAGCCGACGCGATCCTTTCCCTGGAGCGATTCGATCGCATCGAAAAGGCCACCCAGCTCGGCCGACAGTAATCCTCCGTCAGTTGCCGCGCGCCAATTGGCTTTTGCTGCCGATGGCGGCGACCACATCGCTGACCAGCCGCGAGACGCCGTCGGCATCGAGCGGCCAGTTCGGCGATCGGCCGAAACGGGCGATCACCAGATGCTCCGACGGGATCACGGCGACATATTGCCCCATCGATCCCTTGGCGAAGAAGGCGTCGCGCGGCCAGCCATGCTCGATCCGGTAAGACGCGCCCAGACTGTCGCCGAGATTGGTCCAGAAGCCGGCGCCATAGCCGATCCAGCCGCCCGGCGTCGGCGACGCCGAATAGTTCACCCATCCCTCTGGCAGGATGCGCTTTCCTCCGACGACGCCGTCATTGAGATAGAGCACGCCGAACCGCGCCCAGCTACGCGCCGGCGCCAGCATCTGGGTCGAGCCCTCGGGCGTGCCGGAGGCGTCGAATTCGATCGTGACATTGCGCATGCCAAGCGGGTCAAACAGCTCGGTCCTCGCGAACCGCAGCACATCGGCGGGTTTTCCGCCCACGGCATCACGGATCAGCTGCGACAGGATGATGGTGTTGCCATCGTGATAGTTCCATGCCGTTCCCGGCGTCGTTTCAAGTCCGATGCTTTCGGCATAGGCGGCCTTGTCGGCCTCCATGTATTTCATGCGATTGACCGGCTCGAGCGCAGCGCCGAGCGATGCCGAGAGCGAGCTGCCAAGCGCCAGGCCCGCGGTATGGCGCAGCAACTGATCGACCGTGATAGCACCCCTGGGATCGCCTTGCGCCTGCCACGCGGCGACAGGCGCCGGTGAATAGGGCGCGAGCGTCCCCTTGCGCACCAGCACGCCGATCAAGGCCGAGATCACGGATTTTGTCGCGGAGAAGCCGTAGATCGGCGTATCGATGCCAACGTTGTCCGCATAACGCTCGGCGACGATATGGCCGTCCTTGACGACGACGACCGCTTTGGTGTGGTGGTATGGCGCCTCCGCGGGTTCGGCGAAGGCCCGATCCAGCGCTGCGGTAAGCTGCGCGTTGACAGGCGTGACGACCGATGGCCCGGCGATATCGGGCAACAAGGCCGGCCGCGGTTGGTCTGTCGGCAACGCTATGTCGGCGGCCGCGCGTCCCCGGTCGACATAGCAACCAAGACCCTCGCGATAGACCGCATGGCTGCGTCCCAGACCGAGCAGCGTCACCGCGACATCCTTTCGGACCCGATCGACCTTGTAATCCATCGCCCAAGTGATCAGGCCGGTGCCCGGCATCGCCTGCATCGTCTCGGCAAAGACGCGTTCGGGATCGAAACCGGAGACAAAAGTCTCCGAGCAGAGGACGTTGGCGACAAAGCCGGTGGCAACTGTCGGCACATCGCGGGCACGCGCGGCCGCCAGCGCCAGTGCGCCGAGTGCCGTGGTCGATACGAGGATCAGAAACAGGCGTCGTTTGCTCATGGCTTGCTCCGGCGAATATGTGCAGGCCATGAACCAGAACACGCCGTCTTAAAGCTCGCCGGATTTGAAAATCGCGCTGGCCGAAAGCCGGTACGGCCTCGCCGATTCCGGAAACACCGAGGAAATACCGATATTTAGATCTCAAGCCGCCGGAGCGTTGAGACGGCGATATTCGGTCGGGGTCACACCCGTGGTCGCCTTGAAGGCGCGGTTGAACGGGCCGAGCGACTGGAAGCCCGCATCCATTGCGATGGTGATAACGGGTACTTCGGCCTGCGAGGGGTCGGCGAGCGCGGCCTTGGCTTCCTCGATCCGGTGGTTGTTGAGAAAGACATTGAAGTTGCGATAACCGAGCTGCTGATTGATCAGCCGCCGCAATTTGTATTCGGGTGTCTTGAGCCTTGCGGCCAGGGTGCCGATGGTGATGTTGTCGTGACGGTAGATGCGTTCGTCCGCCATCGATCGCAGCAGCGCATCGATCAGCCTCCGATCGGCGGCGGCATCTGCAGCATCGGCGGTGGCGGAAGGATTCGGCGCGCTCGCCGCCGCCGCTGCGACTGGAAACAATTCGGCGCCGTCGACACGCATCATCAAGTAGCAGATTGCGGCAACAATCGAGGCGAGCAGCGCCCCATTCGCGACATTGGCGATACCGGCTTCGCCGCCGGAGATCAGGATTTGCAGGACGGCATTGAGGCCGCCGTACAACGCGGCCGCACTGACGATAAAAACCCGGACCCGGCGACGGCCCTCGACTAGATCGGCGGACCAGGAGGTGACGGTCTGCCCGATTGCCAATCCAATAAAACCTAGCGCCAGCAGATTGATCGCGATGATGGACGCCCGTGCATTCCCCATCGGCGCGAGCCAAAGGCAATTGACGAAGCTGAAGGCGACGACCGCGGCCCAGATCAGCCCGTGCCACCAGCGGAAGGCGAAGGATTCGTCAAACAGCGCACGCGTGAACAGCCAGAACACCACGACATTGCCGGTCGACAGCGCGATCAATGGCGCGTGCCAGATAGATACTGGCGATGCGGCGCCGATGCCGTAGGTGATGGCGTGCGCCGCCGACCCCAACGCAAAGGCGACCGCGAGCCGGCTGGCGAGGACGTTCCGAAAGTCGCGCGACAGCGAGCCCGCCAGCGTCAGCAGCAAAGCCACGGTAGCGGCACGCAACGCAACATCGATGGCTGCAAGTGACATGGATCTGCTCGATCAAACGGCTTGGGCTTCGAAGCAATTCTAGGGGAGATCGGCTGCCATTTCAATTTTGCGAGTTAGCCCCCCAGGCCTCGCGCCTCGTCACCCACACATCCGCGGCATGACCGAATAAATCGGTCTCGCCTTGCCTTTCGGCCCCGAGCCGCCGTGCCACGGCTTGCGAAGCCGTGTTCTCGCGGTCGATACAATGGATGATCCGGTCGAGTTCGAACGTCGCGAAAGCCCAATCAATGGACGCCCGTGCTGCTTCAACCGCGTAGCCGTTGCCGCGAAACTCGCTGGCAATGCCCCAGCCGACCTCAAAACCCGGCCAGCCCGGCGGAAACCATGGGCCTACCCGCCCAACGAATTTGCCGGTGTATTTTTCCTCGACCACAAACATGCCGAAGCCATGCAACACCCAATGTCCGGCCATGATGGCCGCATTGCGCCAGCCGACCAACTCGTCAGTGACGGGCTTTCCGTCGGCGGTGATGAATCGCGCGGTGCCGGGGTCGGACAGCATCGCCGTGTTCGGGGCAACGTCGGCGCCGCACCATTGCCGCAACTTCAAGCGCGCGGTCTCGATGACAGGGATGTCGGGCTGCGCCAGCACAACGCCTGGCTTGAGCGGAGCAATCATTACCGGTTTCATTCCTCGAGATTTGGACCGAACATCGGAGATATCTTGGCTACCACAACGGCTTCATCGCCTGTTGCGGTATTGTGGCGGATCCAGCCAGCAACAGCGCGATGCCGGCGACGAAGAATGCAATGGGCTTTGCCCTGCGCCATGCACCGCTGGCGAAAAGCACGGTGGCGCCTCCGCCATTCGAAACCAGCCCCATCGCGACAACGCCCCACGGAAACTCGCCGCGACCGATCAGCCAGAAGCCGGAAGCATAGCCGACGAGGACCGCCAGAATAGCAATCCCGTAAAGACGAAAGAGCGTCGCTCCTCCGGCACCTGCCCCGGTCCTGGCGGCCAGACGCTCCGCCGGCTGGAACAGGAACGGGACCGCCGTCGTGATGCCCGTCACGATGATTTTTGCAATTAGAACAAGGGTAATGAAGGTCATTGGCCGATTTCCTGTTTGATGGAGTCTGAGTTCGTATTATGAACCAAGAAGGAGATGCCCTATCTAGGTTCATATGTCAAACTCAGAGCCACTACCGGCACGGACCCGCGTGATGCGGGCGCCGGTGCCGGTCGATCGATGCGGCATGGCGCGCGCCAGCGAGTTGATCGGCGACCGATGGACGCTGCTCATTCTCCGCGAGGCCTTCTATGGGGTCACGCGCTTTGCCGATCTGCGCGCCGACCTCGCAGCACCCCGAGCGGTGCTCAGCCAGCGCCTGGACCAGCTCGTGCAGGAGGAGATTCTGCAACGGCATCCGTATCAGGATGAAGGAAGCCGCACCCGGTATGACTACCGCCTCACGGAAAAGGGGCGCGAGCTTGCCCTGGTATTGTTCGCTCTCATGCAATGGGGAGATCGGTATTTGCGGAACGATCCGGCGCCGCTCCAGCTCGTCGACGGCAAAACCGGAGATCCCCTCACGGTTGCGCTAGTGACGCGAACGGGGCGTGTGGTGCCGGTAACAAAGGCGCGAGCCGTGGCGATCGAGCAGCGTTGATCCGCTTGAAAGCGAAGCATTCCCGGACGACACTGGACAATTGCTGCTATGATGTTGGCAAACATCACGGAGCCCCCTCATGAGCTGGCTTCCCTCGAACGATCCGATGCTTGGCGATCCGAAATCCTGCGATGCGCTGGAACTCGTCATCGTCCCGCGCACCCGCGATCTCGGCGATGGTTTTGAGGTTCGCCGCGCGCTGCCGCATGGCAAGCGGCAGATGGTCGGCCCCTTCATCTTCTTCGATCATTTCGGGCCGGTGCAGTTCATATCCGGCAAAGGCATGGACGTGCGGCCGCATCCGCATATCGGGCTTGCCACCGTCACTTATCTGTTCGACGGCAGCATCATGCACCGCGACAGCGAGGGCAACATCCAGGAGATCGAGCCCGGCGCCATGAACCTGATGACGGCCGGCCGCGGCATCGCCCATTCCGAGCGCACGCCGGACCTGCAACGCAAGCACGGCCAGAAGATGCTGGGGCTGCAAAGCTGGATCGCACTGCCGGCCGGATCGGAAGAAGTCGCGCCGACATTCCAGCATTACGCCGCGGGCGATCTGCCGATGATATCCGAGCGCGGATTTACTGCGCGGGTGATTGCCGGCAGTTCGTTCGGCATCACCTCGCCGGTCGCGATGGTGTCGCCGTGGTTTTATACCGAGGTAACGGCCGATGCGGGAGTGAGCGTGCCGCTCGACCCCGATCATGAAGAGCGCGCGATCTATCTTGTCGGCGGCGAGGTGGAGATCGCAGGCGATCGCTATGAGGGCCCGCGGCTCCTGATCTTCCGGCCCGGCGACCGCATCACGGTGAAGACTGTTCTGCCGACGCGGATGATGTTTCTGGGCGGCGACGCGCTGGAAGGCCCGCGCCACATCTGGTGGAATTTCGTCTCTTCAAGCAAGGAGCGGATCGAGCAGGCCAAGCAGGACTGGAAAACCGGCCGTTTCGCGCACGTCCCCAACGAACACGAATTCATTCCGCTGCCGGAGTAGGCTATCTCCTGTTCTTGCCTGTCACTTGCGCTCCATGCGCGAGCGCATTGCTCTGGAAGCCTGACCAAAATGAATACGATGCTTGCCAGCGATTTGCCGTTGCCAAAAATCGGGCGCGGCAAGGTCCGCGATATCTACGCTGTCGGCGACGATCGCGTCCTGCTCCTGACCACCGACCGCATCTCGGCCTTTGACGTGGTGATGGCCGAGACCATCCCGATGAAGGGCGCGGTACTGACCCAGATCAGCGCCTTCTGGTTTAGGAAGCTCGAAGGCGCGGTGCCGCATCATATGATCAGCGCCGATGCGGACGAGATCATCGGGCAAGTGCCGGCCCTGAAGAAGGTTCGCGTCGACATTCTGGGCCGGGCCATGCTGTGCCGGCGCACCAAAGTCTTCCCGATCGAATGCGTGATCCGCGGCTATATTTCCGGCTCCGCCTGGAAGGAATACGCGCAACAGGGCACGCTCGCCGGCGAAAAGCTCGCGCCCGGCCTCGCCGAGAGCGCCAAGCTCGTCCCTGCGATCTTCAGCCCGGCGACCAAGGCGGAGACCGGCCATGACGAAAACATCACGGTCGCGCGGGTGCGCGAAATCGTCGGCGAGGAGGTGGCGTCCGAGCTGGAGAGCATGGCGCGCGCGGTCTATACGCTCGGCGAGAAGATCGCCCGCAATCAAGGCATCATCATCGCCGACACCAAATTCGAATTCGGCCGCGACGCCGACGGGCGCATCATCCTGATCGACGAGGTGATGACCCCCGACAGTTCACGGTTCTGGGCAGCGGACGTCTACAGGCCCGGCCAGCCGCAACCGAGCTTCGACAAGCAGCCGTTGCGCGACTATCTCGACGCCGAGCGACACTACGGCCGCTGGAACGGCGACCCGCCACCACCGCCGTTGCCGGCAACCGTCGTGGAGGCCACCAGCAAGCGCTATCTCGAAGCCTATCAGCGAATTACCGGCGCCGACCTGAAAATCGTCTAACCCGATCCGCGCCGACGGGTGAATCGCCTTCACCGCGGTTGAAGATAAGCCTTTTGTCCGCGGCATCAGGGTCTTGCAGTCTCCGTAAAAATGGAGACACGCGATGCGGCAATTGACCTATGTCGGCGGCAACACTATCGAGTGGTGGGACGTCGCCGAACCCAGATTGCAGGATGACCGCGACGCCTTGGTGCGGCCGCTCGCGGTGACGCGCTGCGATCTCGATCTGATCATCGCCGGCGGCAAGTCCGGCCTGCCCGGCCCTTTTGCGCTCGGGCACGAGACCGCCGGCGTCGTTACCGAAGTGGGCGATGTCGTGAAAAACTTCGCGCCCGGCGATCTCGTTATCGTGCCGTTCCAGATCAGTTGCGGCTCTTGCGAACGCTGCAAACGCGGTCATACCAACGCCTGCACCTCCGTCCCTTTCCGCTCCTCCTATGGCTTGAAGCCGGTCTGTGGCGTCGAATATGGCGGCGCATTGTCCGATCTCATCCGCGTACCCTTCGCCGATCACATGCTGGTCAAGCAGCCCGCAGGCCACGCGCTGTCGCAGACCGCGGCACTTGCCGATGGAGCAACGGACGGCTTCAGCGGCGTGGCCCATCGGCTGCGAGAGCGCCCCGGCGCCGAGGTCCTGGTGATCGGCGGATTTGGCCAATCGCTCAGCATGTTTGCCGTTCAGGCCGCGCTGAGCCGGGGCGCGCGACGCGTCGTCTATATCGACGACAACCCGCAGCGACTGGCGAAAGCAAAATCGCTCGGCGCCGAGGTTTATGGGGCGCCAAAAGGTCTGGCGATGGATCCGATCGGACAGTTCCCGATCGTGGTCGATGCCGCCGCGACCGACACCAGCATCCTGCTGGCGTTCCGCTCCGCCGAGCCGAATGGCATTTGCCAGCGCATGTATGGCGATTTCGCCGAGACCACGCCGGTGCCGCTGCGGCATATGTATAGCGTCGGCATCACGCTGCGGGTCGGGCGGGTCAATTTGCGCGCCGAAATGCCTGATTGCGTCGCCCATGTCGCCGCCGGTCATTTCCACCCGGAGCACGTCATCACCCGGCGGGTTCGTTTCGAAGACGCTCATGAGGCGATCGGCGATCCGACAATCCGGGTCGCCTTCGTTCGCGATGGAATTGAATGATTGAAGACGCTAGGCTCGCTCTCAACAAAAACGGGAGGCTGCCTGACATGACCGACACCGATTCCGTGCTGATCGAGCGCGATGGACCCATCACCATTGTTTCCATCAATCGTCCGCATTGTCGTAACGCCGTCGATGGCGCTACCGCGCGAAAACTGTTCGATGCGTTCCGCGCCTTCGATGCCGACAAGGACGCTTCGGTTGCGGTGTTTACCGGCACCGGCGGCTATTTCTGCGCGGGCGCCGATCTGAAGGCAGTGGCGTCTGGCGATCCCGAAAAGAAGCGCGAGGTCGGCGGACACAACTCGATCGCGCCGATGGGGCCGAGCCGCCTGCTTCTATCAAAACCGGTGATCGCCGCGGTCGAAGGCTTTGCGGTGGCCGGCGGCATGGAACTCGCGCTATGGGCCGATATGCGCGTCGTCGCCGAGGACGCCACCTTTGGCATCTTCTGCCGCCGCTTCGGCGTTCCGCTGATCGATCTCGGCACCATCCGGCTGCCCCGGCTGATCGGACACTCGCAGGCGATCGACCTGATCCTCACCGGCCGGCCGGTTGGCGGCCCCGAGGCGCTGCACATGGGACTTGCCCATCGCCTGGTGCCGAAAGGCGAAGCGCGTGCGCATGCGATCGCGCTCGCCAAGGATATCGCGCGCTTTCCGCAAACCTGCCTGCGTGCGGACCGGCTATCGGCCTTGCGGCAATGGGACCTTGAAGAGGAAGATGCGATCGCCAACGAAATGCGTGGCGGGCTGGACGTGATCGCCTCCGGCGAGACGCTGTCGGGCGCAACGCGCTTTGCTTCCGGGGTCGGCCGTCATGGCGCGTTCGGCGAGAAGGCCTGAGGAAATCGGCGCGGCACGCCCGAGCACGCAATAATTCGAGCGAGAAGCCGTAGGGTGGGCAAAGGCGCTCTTCGCGCCGTGCCCACCATTTTAGAAGTTGAGCGACGCCATTGCATTGAATGGTGGGCACGCTTCGCTTTGCCCACCCTACGGTCTGTTGGGGTTACGCCTTCAAACCCCCGCCATCATCACGTATTTGATCTCGACATATTCTTCCATGCCGTGATGCGAGCCTTCGCGGCCAAGACCGCTTTCCTTGACGCCGCCGAACGGCGCCACTTCGGTGGTGATCAGGCCGGTGTTGACGCCGACCATGCCCGACTCCAGCGCTTCGGCGACCCGCCACACCCGGCCGAGATCGCGCGAGTAGAAATATGACGCGAGCCCGAATGGCGAGTTGTTGCACATCGCGATCACCTCGGCCTCGTCCTTGAAGCGGAACACCGGCGCCAAAGGCCCAAAGGTTTCTTCGTGCGCCACCAGCGCGTCCGGCTTGACATTGGCAAGCACCGTCGGCTCGAAGAAGGTACCGCCGAGCGAATGACGTTTGCCGCCGGTGACGACCTTGGCACCACCCTTGATCGCATCGGCGATGTGCTTTTCGACCTTGAGAACCGCATCCATGTTGATCAACGGGCCCTGCGTGACACCTTGCTCGGTGCCGTCGCCGATCTTCATCGCCGCGACCTTCTTGGAGAGCTTTTCGACGAACTGGTCGTAGATCTTGTC
>Ga0210408_10003541_pt1 | contig 14401 bp, 12 predicted proteins | sample IncBWH4MmetaG_FD_155471 | JGI IMG/M metagenome (GOLD analysis project Ga0210408, IMG submission 155471) | Forest soil microbial communities from Barre Woods Harvard Forest LTER site, Petersham, Massachusetts, United States - Inc-BW-H-4-M | ecosystem: Environmental > Terrestrial > Soil >...
CACCGAAAGCGCTGTGACGTAGTAGGTCCTGCCCGTCCAACCGACAACCAGGAAAGCCAGGCAGGTGAACAGCAAGGTGGCAACGGTCATCCCGGAAATGGGATTCGAGGAGGAGCCGATTTCGCCCGTCAGTCGGGAGGAAACCGTCACGAACAGGAAACCGAAGAGCACGATGAGAACCGCGCCAAGCCAATTCATGTGCAGCGAGGGTGCGGCCCAGATGGCAACGACCAGGGCCAGGATACCACCGGCAACCAGCTTCATCGAGAGGTCGCGCTCCGTGCGGAGAAACGAGGCGTGGGTGACGGCCGCGGCCCGGAAATCCGAGAGGCCGGACCGAAGGCCACTCCAAATAATGGGTAATGACCGAACCAGACTGATAATGCCGCCAGCAGCGACCGCGCCGGCACCAATGTAGAGAACGTAAGCGCCGCGGATTTCGCCCGGACTCATATCGACAATCGGCTTTGTTCCCGGAGCCAGCGCGCCCGCTCCCTGGGCAAAGAACTTGATCAACGGAGTCAGCAGCAGGGCGCTCAGCACTCCGCCCGCCATCATGATCGAACCGATCCGCGGCCCGATGATGTAACCGACGCCGAGCAGTTCGGGGGAAATCTCAGCCGAGATTGAGCCTCCTTTCAACGGCGCGCCGAAAATCTTTTCCGGCGTGTCCTTCCAAAGCTTGAAGGCATTCATGAGGCTTTTATAGACCAGTCCCACCCCAAATCCGGAAAAGATGGTCGCGGCGCGGAGGCCACGGTAGGGGTGGGCCTCCACACTCGTGGCCGGAGACCGGTGCGCCCCGCCTTCGCTGTCCTCGGCGACAGCCCGCGATTCCTCGGACGCGCCGGCCTTGAGCACTTCGGCGCATGCGGTGCCTTCAGGATATTTAAGCTGTCCGTGCTGGGCAACAATCAGCGCCCGGCGCAAGGGGATCATCATCAGGATGCCCAGCAAACTACCGAGCAGGCCGACCAGCATCACCCGACCGATTTCAAGATCGAACCCCAGAATCATAATTGCGGGCATCGTGACCCCGAGTCCGAACGCAATGGATTCTCCCGCCGAGCCCGCAGTCTGGACGATATTATTCTCCAGGATGGTGGCATCGCGGCCACCGGTCGAGGACCATAGCCGGAAGAGTGTCACCGAGATCACCGCGACGGGGATGGAGGCGCTAACGGTGAGGCCGACCTTGAGCACGAGGTAAAGCGAGGAGGCTCCGAACACCATGCCCAGCAACGTGCCCAAAATGACAGCGCGCCAGGTAAACTCGTGCAGGGTCGTTTGCGACGGGATGTAAGAATGGGCGGCGGGGCTGGGTTGCTTTGAATGCTCAAGCTCGGCGGCCATGTTGCTGGAACATCTGATACCCTACTCCGAGAGGGCCGAGCAACACGTTTCGGCGGAGTAGAGAAGTCATATAACCGCACAAGTCCTGTTCCTGACTGCTCAATTTTTCTTGGCCCTGCCCGCGTACCATCTAAAATACCTTCCCACGGGCAAGCTCGTTCGCCGGAACTTGTTGGCCGCGAGAAATGTCTCAGCAATCAAACTGCAAGAGCTTATGAACAAACCAGCATCTCCATTCCACACTCCGCCCTCCACCCTCCGCACGCAGGCGCTCTCCCGCCGTCACTTCCTCAAACACTCCTCCCTCGCGGTGGCGGGCGCGGCAGCCCTGACCGAATTCCCCTTCGTCAACACCAGCCAGGCGGCGCCGGACGACCCGATTCGGATTGGCCTCATCGGTTGCGGCGGGCGCGGCACGGGCGCGGTCGCCGATGCTCTGGGCGCCGCCACGGATGTCAACTATCCACAAGCGGGCTATCACACCGAAACCATCAAAGCCAATGCAACCGCGGCGAACAAAAACCTCAAGGTCGTTGCCCTGGCTGATGTGTTTCCGGACCGCCTCAACTCCTGCCGCGAGCAGCTCCAGAAACTGAACATGCCGATTTCCGACGAGAAGTGCTTTACCGGCTTTGACGCCTACCAAAAGCTGCTGGCAGTGCCGGAGGTGAATTACGTTATTCTTGCCACCCCACCGCACTTCCGTCCGCTGCACCTCAAGGCGGCGATCGAGGCCGGTAAAAATGCGTTCATCGAAAAGCCGTGCGCGGTGGATGGCCCGGGGGTGAAGCTGGTCATGGAAGCCGGTGAGCTGGCCAGGCAGAAAAATCTCGGCATCGCCGCCGGGACGCAACGCCGCCACATGCGCAGCTATGGCGAGGCGATCAAACGTCTCCAGGATGGCGCGATCGGGGACCTGCTTTATGGTCGGGCTTACTGGAACGGCGGGGTTATTTGGGTCGTTGAACGCCAATCGGGCTGGACGGACATGGAGTGGCAGCTCCGGAACTGGAATTATTTCACCTGGCTCTCGGGCGACCATATCGTCGAGCAGCACGTTCACAATCTCGACATCATCAACTGGGCCTTCAATTCGCACCCCGTCAAAGCCCTGGCCCTGGGCGGGCGGCAGGCGCGACCCAACCAGAGTTATGGTCACATTTACGACCACTTTGCTGTTGAATACGAGTACCCGAATGGTGCGCGCATGTTCAGCCAATGCCGGCAGATGAACGGTTGCGAAGGCAAGGTCGAGGAGGCCGTCGTCGGCACCAAGGGCTCGAGCAATTGCAAAGATTGGATTCGGGGCGGCGACAAACAACTGGTCTGGCGGTTCCGCAGTCAGGACGTGAATCCCTATCAGCAGGAGCACCAGGACTTGATTGACAGCATCCGCGCCGGCAAACCGTTAAACGAAGCCAAGGCGGTCGCCGAAAGCACCCTTACCGGGATCATGGGCCGTGAATCGGCCTACAGTGGCCGCTCCGTCGAGTGGGATGAATTACTTAACTCGCCGACCCGGCTCGGGCCGGCGAAATACGAGATGGGGAGCCTCCCGTTCCCGGAGGTGGCGATGCCGGGCCAATATCGGCTTTCCTGAAAGAGGTTCAAAAAACGTGATGCGTGAAACGTAAAACGTGAAACGTGAGTTTCCTATCCGATGGGACCCATCGGACTCGTTTCACGTTTCACGTTTCACGTTTCACGTTTCACGTTCCCGGTGCCTCGCCAGAAACCCGGGTTCACTTCCTCCCAGGTCCGTCCGCCGCTGGCGGGCCAGTAATTCGCCGTAAACGCGGGCGTCCCGAATGAGCATCTCGAGACGCTTTTCGAGTGAATCGCTGACAATTTGGCCGTCTTTCACATCCATGTCGTCAGCAAAAGAGACCCCATAGGGTAGCGTCCAGGCGTAGCATTGGCGTGCAATCGTGCGGAGCTGGTCGGTAACCGTGAGGCCTTTTTCATGCGAAGCCACAATAGTGGCGAACAGTTTCCCGGCGAACTCGTGCCAAAAGTGGTCGAGGAAGTTTTTCGTCGCGCCGCTCAGGCTGCCGTGGTAATCCGGCGTGCCCAGGACAATGACATCGGCTCGGTCCACCCGCCCCTGCAATTCCGCGTAACCGGCCAAATAGTGCGCGGTGTCAGGATTATAGAGCGCAAGCGGCTCCTTCAAAAAATCAAGCACGTCCACGGCGCAGCCGGAGCTGCGCAATCGCTCGGTCACGTAATGAATGACGGCCCGGGTAACCGAGCCGCGCTGAAGGCTGCCGACTACGGCCAGCACGTTGAGGAGTGGTTCTGGCATCGCGGCATAGCATACTTATGCCAGAAAAAAATGTCGAATCCGGCCTGCACGGCCTGCACGGGAGCATCCAGGATGCGCCCGGCCAAAAGGTGGATCGGGATGCCGCCCCCAGCGCCTGTCCGCCGTCAGACAGGTTTCGTCGCACAATACATAGTAGAGGCCACTGTCGCCAACCGCGACCGGGCCGGAAAACAGAAAACCGTACAAACAAAGATGAAAACCCAGCCCCCGTGCCACCTTCCCGCTTCTCGCCGCCGCGCGTCCACCTTAAGCCGCTATCGCGGCCTTAACACTCTATAACACTGTATAACACTCTATAACACTAATTTTTTTCCGGACCCCTTCCCATGCCGATTTCACTCCAGCCACGAGACCCCGCCGGGCCGCTCCCTCTCCCCCCGGGGGCGGGGTGGCTCCTGCGGCGCACTGCCGCCCCGAAGGCGGACCTCTCACTCCTGGCCTCGGAAAGCGGCTATCGCCGGTTCACCTTGAGAGAAATAAACGCGGAAATGGACCTCGAACGGGTCCATCTCCGCGGATGATTTCACCGCCGTCACAAGTCGGGCAAACTGCCGTCCGACTCTTGAACCCAAGCCGTTTACGGATTGGGAGCGCCCGGGGTATCAGGGCTCGGTGTGGGGTTGGCGCCCGGACTGCCGTTCAAATCGAGGCTGTTGGTGGCGGTGCCGCTGCTGGCTCCGCCCGGTCCAGCGCCGGTTTCACCTGGGCTGTTTTCGGGTGTGCCCTTCGTGCCGCTGGCGGCGGGATCGGTGCTCGGGTTCGTGTTCCTGGAGCCACTCATCGTATCGGAACTGGCGCCGTAGCTCGAGTTATTTTGATCGGAGGTTCCTCCACGATTTTCTTTCGAGGCGCAACCCGCCGCCACGAGACCAGCCAGCGCAGTGATTGTTATCAGTCTTTTCATGATTGTTTTTCCTTTCAACGGTTTGCCATCAACTTCCTCCCGGGGCGATTGGCCTCAATAAGGCTTTTACCCGACCTCCGACAAAATATCACCCCTGGAGCGGAAAGGCCGAGTTTATCTCAACATATCGAACGGCGTCCCATCGTCTCAATGGGGAATTCACCTGAGACAAGCACCATTGCCCGATTAATTCTGGTCCATGAGCGCTCGGACCGAAAAAAAGTGAAATGCGGCCGCTGCCTTCGCGCCTGGACAATTTCACTTCCGCCTTGGCAATCCAACTTGCAACCCTGATATTCTGTGTTCGGACGTATGGCAGATAATAAAAAAAATGTGTACGACGAGAGCAAGATCAAGACGCTCTCTTCGCTGGAACATATCCGGCTGCGCACTGGGATGTATATCGGCCGCATCGGGGATGGGTCCCATCACGATGACGGCTGCTATATCCTGCTCAAAGAGGTCATCGATAACGCGATCGACGAATTCATCATGGGCGCCGGCAAGGAGGTCCAGATTACGATCCAGGACAAAGTGGTCACCGTCCGCGATTTCGGGCGCGGCATTCCGCTGGGCAAGGTCGTCGATTGCGTTTCCCAGATTAACACCGGCGCCAAGTACAACGATGACGTCTTTCAATTCAGCGTCGGCCTCAATGGCGTCGGCACCAAGGCCGTCAACGCCCTCTCCAAGGAATTTTTCGTCCGCAGCTTCCGGGAAGGCCAATATGTCGAGGCCTTCTTCAAACAGGGCAAGCTCAAGAAGGAAAACAAGGGCAAAGCCAGCGAGCCGGACGGCACGCTCATCCGCTTCGAGCCGGACCCGGAGATTTTCAAAGAGGTCGAATTTCGCCCCGAGCACGTGGAATGGCGTCTCCGCCATTACAGCTATCTCAACACCGGTCTCAAGCTGCTTTTCAACGACAAAGTGTTTCAGTCGCGCAACGGCCTGCTCGACCTGGTGATGGAAGATTTGCAGGCCGATGGCAGCGAACCCATATATCCCCCGCTCCATTACGCGGAGAAAATGCTCGAGTTTTGCTTTACCCATAGCAATAGCCGCTTCGGCGAAACTTTCTATTCCTTCGTCAATGGGCAATACACCAGCGACGGCGGCACCCACTTAAGCGCGTTCCGCGAAGGCCTGCTCAAGGCGGTTAACGAATACGCCCACGAAAAATTTGAAGGCGATGATGTCCGCGAAAGCATGGTCGGCGCCGTTTCTATCCGCCTGAAGGACCCGGTGTTTGAGTCCCAGACCAAGAACAAGCTCGGCAACACCGAAATCCGCACCGATCTGGTCAACCGCGTCCGGGAGGAACTGCTTCACTTCTTCAACCGGAACAAGGAAATCGCCGAGAAAATCGTCACGAAAGTCCAGGACACGCGCCAACTGCGCAAGGAATTGCAGGAGGTCAAGAAACTGGCGCGCGAGCGAGCCAAGGCCATCACCATTCGGATTCCGCAGCTTAAGGACTGTAAAATCCACTTCGACAAAACAAAGGGAAAGGGCAAAGGCTCGATGGTTTTCCTGACGGAGGGCCAATCCGCCGCCGGCTCGATCGTCAGTTGCCGCGACGTCAACACGCAGGCGATTTTCGTCCTCAAAGGCAAGCCGCTCAATGTGTGGGACCTCAAGCGCGACATTGTCTATAAGAACGATGAGATGTACAACTTGATGCGCAGCCTCGATATCGAGGACAACCTTGAGGGTTTGCGTTATGAAAAAGTTATTCTGGCCACCGACGCCGACGTGGACGGCCTGCACATCCGCAATTTGCTGATCACTTACTTTTTCCGCTTCTTCGATCAGCTCGTGCATGATGGCCATCTTTTTGTATTGGAAACTCCGCTCTTCCGCGTGCGCAACAAGGAGCAAACGATTTATTGCTACTCGGAAGCCGAGCGCGACGCCGCGGCCCAAAAGCTCGGCAAGAGCGCAGAAATCACCCGGTTCAAAGGGCTGGGCGAAATCTCGCCTGCCGAGTTCAAGCAATTCATCGGCAAGGAAATGCGCCTCAGCCAGGTCGAGTACGCCCCCAAGCAGGACGCCTCCGGAATCCTGACCTTTTATATGGGCAAGAACACACCGGAGCGGAAAGACTACATCATGGAGAATCTGGTGGTGCCGGTGGAGGATTAGGGCGCCATAGTTTGACATTCCAGTGGCAAGTGTTTAAGTAATTTTATGACGGAGCTATTGGAGCAATTATGAGTTACGTAACTCTCGAGGTTGACTTTGACCATGGAAATATTGTCCCCCGTGAACCTGCCAAGCTGCCTGAGAAGGGCAAGGGACTCCTCACTGTGCTGGAACCCTCTGCGGAGGGGCATGCGGCAGAAGAAATGACGCAACTTGAAGCATTTCACGCTCTTCAAAAGAGTTTGAATCTCGATGAGGCCAAAGCCAGAGCATGGATGGATATGATTCGTGATGCCCGCCGTTAGGCCGTTGTTTTTTGATGACTCATCTGGACACCAATTTTCTCATTAGCGCGATCCAAACCGGTTCGGCTGAGGCGGGGAAAGTAAACGCTTGGCTCACCACAAAGGAACCTCTGGGTATCTCTGCGGTGGCCTGGGCAGAGTTCTTTTGCGGACCGCTCTCAGCGCAAGCTGAACTCATGGCCAGAAAGATGTTTAGGGACGTTGAACCCTTTTCAGGCCACGACGCCGAACTTGCCGCAGACCTCTTCAACAAAACAGGCCGCCGTTCTAAAACGCTGGCCGACTGCATGATCGCGGCTGTCGCTATTCGTTGCGGAGCGAAGTTGGCCACTGTCAACACTACTGATTTTCGGCCTTTCGCGTCGCACGGGTTAAGCTTGGCCTAAGCCAATCGCCTTGTAACGTTTCTCGAATGTCAGCAAAACGTAAGAAAAACCCCAATCAACCGGAACTGCCGATTCAGGAAGCTCCGGATAACACGCCCGGCGCAGTGCACGCCGCTCCCGCTCCGGCAACCACCAATGGACACGCCCCCAAATCCAAGCTGGCCAAAAATGGCAAAAGCGAAACCCACGTCCTCGCCGAAAGTGTTGCCACACCCCCTCCACCGCGTCCATTCGTGCCGGGCAAGATCGAACTGCCGCTCCATCGCCGCGTTAACCGCAGCTTCCTTGATTACGCCTCCTACGTCATTCGTGACCGCGCCATCCCACACATCGCCGATGGCCTGAAGCCGGTCCAGCGCCGGATTCTCTGGGCATTGCACGAGAAGGACGATGGGCGCTTCATCAAGGTGGCCAATGTCGTTGGCCACGCGATGCAGTATCACCCTCACGGCGATGCCTCTATCGGCGATGCACTGGTCGTTCTGGCTAACAAGCGCTACCTCATCGATCGTCAGGGCAATTTTGGCAATATCTTCACAGGAGACCAGGCTGCTGCGCCTCGCTATATCGAGTGTCGCCTTACCGAGTTGGCGCGTGCCGAGGTCTTCAACGACGCAATTACTGAGTTTGTTCCAAGTTACGATGGCCGCAACAAAGAGCCGATCACCCTCCCCTGCAAACTGCCGCTGCTCCTGATGCTCGGCACCGAGGGGATCGCGGTCGGCATGTCCTCGCGCATCCTGCCCCACAATTTTCCCGAGTTGCTCGAAGCCCAGATCGCTATTCTCAAGAAGCAACCGTTCAAGTGCCTGCCGGATTTCCAAACCGGCGGCCTTATGGACGCGCGCGGCTACAAGGATGGCGCTGGGGAGATCAAGATCCGCGCCAAAATCAAGATCAAGGACGAGTCCACTGTCGCGATAAAAGAAATCCCGGCTTCGACAACAACAGAGTCGCTGATGGCCTCAATCGAAGACGCCTCTCGCAAAGGCAAGATCAAGGTCAAGAGCGTCAATGATTACACCTCCGAAGACGTCGAGATCGAAGTCAAAGCCCCCAGCGGCCTCAGTGCCGAACAGTTGGTCGATGCCCTCTATGCGTTCACCGATTGCGAAGTCACTATCGCCAGCCGCATCGTGCTCATCAAAGATAATCGGCCGGTCGAGATGACCGTTTCGGATGTTTTGCGCGAGAATACCGCGCAGCTTGTCGAAATCCTCAAACGCGAGCTTGAGCTCAAGCAGGGCAAGCTCCAGGAAGAACTCCATTTCCGCACGCTCGAACGCATCTTCATCGAGGAACGCATCTACAAGAAAATCGAGCAGTGCAAAACCAACGAAGCGGTCCTGGCGGCGGTCCACGAAGGCTTCAAACCTTTCCGCAAGCAATTGGTCCGCGAACTGTCCGATGCCGACGTGGAGCGCCTGCTCCAGGTTCGCATTCGCCGCATCTCCTTGTTCGACATCAACAAGCATCGCGAGGAGATGGAGCAGATCAAAGCTGACCTCGAGGAGACCCGCAAGAATCTCAAAGGCCTCACGAAGTACGTCATTGGCCACCTGGAAGCCCTGCTGGCCAAGTACGGACCCATCTATCCGCGCCTGACCAAATCCAGCCGCTATGATGAAGTCGATGCCCGCGAGGTTGCCTTCAAGGCCTTCAAAGTCGCCTATGACCGCGAGTCCGGCTACGTCGGCCACAAGGTTTCGGGTGAGGAATTCAAGGTGGATTGCACCAAGTTCGACAAGCTCGTCCTGGTGTTCAAGGATGGGCATTACCAGGTGGTTGAACTGCCGGAGAAGCTCTTCGTCGGCCCCGATCTGGTCCATTGCGGCCTGCCCGAGCGCGAACGGACTTTCACCTGCGCGTACACCAACCGCGAGGCCACCTACCTGAAACGCTTCACCTTTGGCGGCACGATCCTGAACAAGATTTATCATTGCATCCCGCCCAAATCCAAGGTGCTGTTCTTCGAGCCGGAGACACCCCCCGAGCTCTACATAAAATACAAGCCGGCGCCTTACCAAAAAATCAACCAGCAGACTTGCAATCCGGCGGAGATCGAAATCAAAGGGCCCAAGACGCGCGGCCGGCAGATTTCGATCAAGGACGTCTCCTCGATCACCAGCAAACCGACACGCGGGTGGGACCCCGAGGCACCCACCACGAAATTGCAGTTCACTTGACGGCAGGCCTTCATCGAATACCTGCCCCCGGCGGTTCGTCTCTCTCTCGGCGATCGGGCTTGTCCCCGGCTGCAGCTTTGGTTATTTGTTAGCAAATGATTTTATAAAATGAAAACATCTCACACTCTCTGCTTTTGTTTCGCGCTGGCGGGCTTGCTTTCCTGCTCTCAGGCCGCCGACACCCCGAAAGACCAACCGGCGGCCACCTCGGGCGATATGGTCCCCCTTGACCTTAAGCTGCCTGCCCCCGCTTTCAAAGGGACCCCCAAGGACATCCAGATCAGTTCCTATGTCGAACCGCTCTCTGACAAACCGCGCCCGCCGATGATGGTCCCGCCCGGCCTCAAGAACCTCGCCAAAGACGCCAAAATCACCTGCAGCGATAAAAACGCCACGGGCGACACCCTGGACAAACTCAAGGACGGCGACAAGGAAGCTTCCGAGCAGAGCATCATCTACTTGCGCAAGGGCACTCAGTGGGTCCAGATGGATTTCGGCAGCCCCCAGGAGCTTTTTGCCCTGGCCATCTGGCACGCCCATAATTCCGCCAAGGTCTATCACGATGTAATCGTCCAGGTCTCCGACGATCCGGACTTCGTCAACCAGGTGCGCACCATTTTCAATAACGACCAGGATAACAGCTCGGGGCTGGGCGTGGGCACGGACCGCGAATACTTCGAAACGCACGAAGGCAAACTGATCGATGCCAAAGGCGTAAAGGCCCGCTACATCCGTTTTTACTCGAAAGGCAGCACCGAGAGCGCACTGAACGAATACACGGAGATCGAGGTGTATGGCCGCCCGGCCAAGTGAACTCTAATTCCCTCATTTCCAACCGAGCCTGGAGCCGGCTGGCAAATCAACAAAATCCAAACTCCCAACTCCCAACTCCGGAAAAACTCCAAAACTCAAACTGCTGAACCGCGCTGATTAGCTACTGCGTGCATCGTTTCGGCTGTGCTTGGGATTTGATGCTTGGAGTTTTCCTGGTGTTTGGGATTTGGAGTTTTCTTTGGTGCTTGGGTTTCGGAGTCTTGGACATGAGTCGTACGCTCACACTAGTCCTGCTGCTGGCCGCGGCAGCTCTGGTTTTGCGCCTGCCCAGGCTCGAGCATCGACCGATGCACAACGACGAGGCGGTCAACGCCATCAAATTCGGCCGGCTTTGGGAACAAGGCACTTACAAGTACGACCCGAACGAGCACCACGGCCCCTCGCTTTACTACGCCACGCTGCTCCTGGGACGCCTGACCGGCGCGCCGGATTTTGACCACTACAGCGAAAATCGGCTGCGCCTCGTCACGGTTCTCTTTGGGGTCGGGTTGGTCCTCCTCGTGCCTCTGCTCGGCGACGGCCTGGGGCGCCAGGGTGTCTCCTGGGCGGGTCTCTTCGCGATCGTGTCTCCTGCCATGGTGTTTTACAGCCGGTATTATATCCACGAGATGCTGCTGGTTTTCTTTACGATGCTGGCGCTGGCGGCGGGCTGGCGTTACTGGCGCTTGCGCCGGCTCGGCTGGGCGCTGCTCGCCGGCGCGGCACTTGGCCTGATGAGCGCCACCAAGGAAACGTTCGTCATCACGCTCGGCGCCGCCGCCCTGGCGCTGTTTCTGAACCAGGCCTGGAACCGCGCGCTGGACGCCAGCGCGCCGCCGTTTAAAGCCCTGCCGCTGAATCTCGGGCATCTGGCTGCTGCTCTCGGCGTGTGGGTCGTAGTCGCGCTGCTGTTGTTTTCTTCCTTCCTCACCAACGCCAGCGGCCCGCTCGATGCCGTCCGCACTTACCTGCCCTGGCTTCACCGCGCGGCCGGTGAATCCCCGCACATCCACCCCTGGCATTTCTATTTGCACCGTCTGCTCTGGTTTCATGAAGGCAATGGGCCTCGTTGGACTGAGGTGCTCATTTTCGTCCTGGCGCTTATCGCCGCCCACGCCGGGTTTGCCCGCCGGCGCCTTGGCGGTGCCAATGCCAGTTTCGTCCGGTTCCTGGTCTTTTACACGTTCCTCCTGACAGCCTTCTACAGCCTGATTGCCTACAAGACGCCCTGGTGCCTGTTGAACTTCTGGCTCGACATGATTCTCCTGGCAGGCATCGGCGTCGGGGTGCTCTTGCGCGTTGTACGCCGACAGAACCTCCGTCTCACAATTAGTTTTCTTCTCATCGCTGGCGCGGGCCATCTCACCTGGCAGACCTGGCTGGCCAACACCACCTACGCCGCAGCCTCGTGCAACCCGTATGTCTATGCCCAAACCTCACCGGATATTCTAAACCTTGTCACCCGGGTCGAATCCCTGGCCGACGTTCACCCTCAAGGCCGCGCCATGGTCATTAAAGTCATGGCGCCCGAAGGTGATTACTGGCCGCTACCCTGGTATTTGCGAACCTTCAAACACGTCGGCTGGTACGACAAGCTGCCCGAAGACCCGTTCGCGCCGGTGATGATTGTCTCGACCACCTTCCAAGCCGGGCTTGATGAAAAGAAAACCCATGTGATGCCCCAACTCTCCGCCCTGCGCCCGGGAGTTTTTTTGGAACTCTACGTCCAAACCGAACTCTGGCGCGACTGGCTGGCGAAACACCCGGCGAAACCGGAATAGCCAGAAACGAGTTAACTGGTTTCCCGCGGCGTTGCTGCCGACAAGATATCCGCGCGCTGCTCAGGGCCGCGCTCCGCCTGGCGGGAAATTGCGCGCCGGCTTTTCCAACGCCGCCTTCACCTCCTCCGCGCTCGCCGGTACCGGCCAGACGGCATCCTTCGCGCGCACCCATTGTCTGGTTGCTTCCGGCGAGGGGGTCGGGTCGCCCCCATCATCCACTCCGTCCACGCCCACTGAGTACAGCCGGAACGAACCATCGGGGTTCAGCCGGTAACGCTGCGGCTGGCCGTCAATAATATCGCGAGGCATCTCGGTGAGGAACTCCGGCACGAGTTGCGCCAGTTCCGCCGGGTAGGCCCCGTGCCGCACCTGGTAACGTTTCAGAGCAATCGCCGTCACTAACAAGGAGCGTTGGATTTCCGCGAGTTCAATACGCATGAAAAATCGCAGCGTGAGGTCAGGGGTCCCAACACCGAACCACATGCCGGCCCTGGGGTGCGCCTGGCGCAGCTTCGCGGCCTCGCAGTCGAGCTGCTGGAACGCCCGGCCGAGGGCCTTCTCCTGTCGCGCCTTGCGCGCCGCTTCGAGGGAGGCCTGGACCATTTGTGCGTTGGCCAGTTCATCGTCATAGGATTGCCACCACTTCCACGCCCAATAGCCCGGATATCGATAGACAATCGCTTTCAGGCCCGCCCGCGGATTCTCCAGAACGCCCTTGCCCAGTTCCGCAAGTTCGGACAAGGCCGAACCCCCTCCACCGGTTCCCATGAAGCTGCGTGCGATATTCCCGGAGCCACGCGCGTCAGCGAAGCTCTTTTCGGCCCCCGCCCCGCTCCATCCCGAGCGACGCTTCGGCTTGGGAGAGAAAATCCACCCCTTCCCAGCCGGTTTGCAGCGCCTTGAGCTGCGCCTCCGTGCAATCGGAAGCCTGCAGCGCTTCCCACGACGCAGCGCCTGCGATGGCCGCGATGGAAACCCGCACCAACTCCGAAATCATGAGCGGCTCGCCCTTGTACCTTTCCGCCAGCGTGGTCAGCGCTAACAAATCCTCGAACGCATTGGTCGCCCGGCCCTCGTGCAACTCGACCACGGTTGCCGCCGATAGCCATTGTGCCACTCCCTTAAGTCGGGCCAGGTGCGGTAGCAGCAGGCTGGCCCCCTGGCGATAATTCAGATCAAATGTTAATGTCGGGGCGCGCAGCACCGCCCGGATTTCCGCCAGCGCTGCCTGGCTCGTTGCCACCTCCCGGCTTGACCCGGGCCACAGGCTGCTCGCCTCACTGTTCGACAGCACTTCCTGCTGCCAGGACACGCGCGCTTTGCCGGGCGCGATGAAAGTCATCACCGGCAGGAAATTCGTCCAGGGAGGCCGCACCAGGTTGGCCGCCTGCATCAGCTCGAAAGAGGCCCTGAACGCCTCGGGTGCGGGCAACGGGGTGAGTTCCACAACGCTCAACTTCTCGCCGGCGGCTTTAAGCGCAAGTTTGTATTTCTCGAGCCGCCCTTTGGCCCGATAGTGCGCCGCCACGAGCATGCCTACCCCCGCGCCCAAAATCAGAAGGGGCCGCTCCCAGGATGATGATTCGCCGCCGCATTGCCTTGCGCCTATATCTCAAGACCAAGCCGGAGTAAATGAGTCACGGGTCCGGGCGGAGTGGAGTGATGGGGCCATCGAGAGAGGAGGGTGGCTCGGGACGAAGCTTGAAACGTGAAACGTGATACGCCTCTCCGAACGGCGCCCAACTCTGGAGCGTCAATGCGTCAGGGCATAAACCGCGATGTTAAGCGTTAGTTTCTGGCCGTCTTCAGGGCTGACGCCTTTGCCCTCGTTGCAAGTGTTGTTGGCGCTGAAGGCGCAGCAAAGCCCATCCTCGCACATTACGGCGACCAGGTTACCATCGCAGAACAGACCTTCGAGCTGGATATCGCGTGACTCGTTAAGGCAGCGGACGTGGTCGATCTTGTAAAAAGAGCGATAAATCAAATGGTCATAAGGAATGGGCTTCACCTTTTCGTTGGGGAAGATGCGGCTGAACTCGCGGCGCCAGGCGCGCGGGAAATTGGGGTTCGTGCAGCAGCCCGAGGCAAAAAAGAAACCGCCGTGGCCGAAATACTTGACCAGGTTGGCGATTTCCGCCTCAGTCAGGACGAAATCGTTGTGGCCGTTCATGAACAGGAATGGGGTTTCGAAGAGGTCGGGATCCG
>Ga0210408_10003543_pt1 | contig 14400 bp, 12 predicted proteins | sample IncBWH4MmetaG_FD_155471 | JGI IMG/M metagenome (GOLD analysis project Ga0210408, IMG submission 155471) | Forest soil microbial communities from Barre Woods Harvard Forest LTER site, Petersham, Massachusetts, United States - Inc-BW-H-4-M | ecosystem: Environmental > Terrestrial > Soil >...
CATGCGAGGCACACGACGATCAACAGCACCGCCAGCGCCGCCGCCACGATCGCGCCCGTGGACAGCGACGTGGCGGACCCCGCCCGGGTGGTGACGGGCACGGTCCTGGTGGTGAGCGTGACCGCGAGCGCGAGACCGCGGCCGATGAGAGCGCCGAGAGGCATTGAACGCCAATGCTAGCCCCCGTGCCCCGCCTCAGGCCCGCAGGGGCAATGAGGATGGGGCGATGCCCGGTGGGGTACATGGAGGTGCGTATATTTCTTTTGGAGTTGTGTATAACTATCATTATACAGTGGCTCGAATTTTAATATCATTGCTCGCTCCCCCCGTTGCTATCACTACTAAACTACTACTACTAAAGTTATACTAATAGGGGTCTTCAGAGCAGATCTGCGAGCGCCGCAAGCGCATCCTCGAGCACGCGCTCGGGGGACTGCTCGGCGTCGATCGTCCTGATTCGCCCGGGCTCCGCCCGCGCCAGCTCCTCGTAGGCGGCGGCAATCCGCGCGAAGAACTCCTCCCCCTCCCGCTCCAGGCGATCCGGATCGAGCGCCCGCGTGCCTTGGCGCGCACGCCCCGCCGTCGGGGAGATGCGCAGCAGCAGCGTGCGGTCGGGAGCCAGGGCTCCCGTGGCGAATAGGTTGATCGCCCGGATCCGCTCCACCCCCAGCTCCCGGCCCGCCCCCTGGTAGGCCAGCGAGGAGTCCACGAAGCGGTCCAACAGCACTAGCGCGCCCTCCGCCAACAGCGGCCCCAGCCGCTCTTGGACCAGCTGGGCACGCGCCGCCGCGTACAGCAGCGCCTCCGCCTGCGGCGACACGGTCAGCGCCGGGTCCTTCACCAGCTCCCGGATGCGCTCCGAGAGATGCACCCCGCCGGGCTCGCGAAGCAGTCGCACCGGACGTCCCCCCGGGGTGGGCAGGCGTCCGCTCGGGGTGGATGGGCGTCCGCTCGGGGTGGATGGGCGTCCGCCGGGGGTGAGCCGGCGTCCGCTCGAGACGGATTGGTGTCCGCCGGGGGTGAGCCGGCGTCCGCTCGAGACGGATGGGTGTCCGCCGGGGGTGGGCGGGCGTCCGCTCCCTGCCAGCTCCCGCGCCAGCGCCTCCGCGAGCGTGGTCTTCCCCGCCCCGTCCAGCCCCTCGATCGTGATCAGCGTTCCCCGGGACATCGCCGGACCGTATCGCCTCTACGATGAGCCGCGTGAGCCCCCCCAACTCCGCATCCCTCTTGTCCGGTTCCACCCAAGCCATCCCTGGCTCCGCGCCGAGCACCCCCCACGGCAGGCACTTCACACCCCCCACGCAGGCGCTTCCCGGCATCGACGACCACCCCCATGCCCGCGCGGTGCTCGTGCCCGTGCTGCCCTCCCACGGAGACCCCACGCGGGACGGGCGGGCTCCATCGCGCCGGGCGCCATCCCATGCCTACCTCTTCCACGGACCCCCCGGCGCGGGCAAGCGCGCGGTCGCCCGGGGGTTCGCCGCGGCCCTGCTCGCCGAGGGGGCCCCGCGCCCGGAGACGGTCCCGGAGCGGGTTGGCAGGGGCGCGCACCCCGACCTCACCTGGGTCACCCCCTCGGGAGCTGGGGAAATGCTGGTGGGGGACATCGACCAGGCCGTGGTCGCCGCCGCGGCCCACACCCCCTTCGAGTCGCGCCGGCGGGTGTTCGTGATCGAGGACGCCCACACCATGAACGACCAGGCCGCCAACCGCCTGCTCAAGACGCTCGAGGAGCCTCCTCCGTTCGCCCACCTGATCCTGCTCGCCCCCAGCCCCCGCGAGGTTCTGCCCACGATCGCCTCCCGCTGCCAGCTCGTGCGCTTCGACCCCCTTCCCAGCGCCCGCATCGAGGCGTGGCTGACCACCGCCGAAGGCGGTGGGGACTCCGATCTTCGAGCGGCCGAGAGCGACGCCGACCGCCTCGCCGCGTGCGCGCGCCTGGCCCTGGGGGACGCCCAGCTCGCGCGCCGCCTCGCGGGCGCGGAGGGGGGGGCGCTACGGGAGCGCGCGGAGGACTTCGTGCGGGGCGCCCTGCACGGCGACCCCGCCGGGCGCGGTGCGGACGGGCATCTGGACAAGCTGCTCCAGGCGGCCAAGGACGCGGGCGCCAGCGCCGGGGAGGCGATCGCGGCGCGCGTGGCGGGTGAGCTCGAGCTGCTGCCCACCAAGGAGCGCAAACGCCACGAGCGCGAAGCCACCGACGCCCAGCGCCGGGCGGAGCGCCGCGCGCGCACCGCCGCCCTCGACCTCGCCCTGCGCCTCGCCCAGCTGTGGCTGCGCGACCTGTGGTGCGTGGCGGAGGGGGCGGGCGAGCTGGTGTACGCGGTGGACCGCCGCCCCCAGCTCGAACGCGATGCCGCGGGCCGGCCCCCCGAGCGCCTGCGGGCGGGGATGGAGCTCGTGCAGGACATCCGCCTGCGGCTGCCCCTCAACGTCTCCGAGGAGCTCGCCCTGGAGGCGCTCGCCTACCGCCTGCACGCGCTGCTGGCCCGTCCGGGCAAAGGTGCGTAGCTGCTGGCCCGTCCTGGCCAAGGTGTGTAATACACAGGGTGCGGCGCAGGATCCACCTACGCGGGCACCGTTCCACGCCGCCCCACTCCGACGAGGAGGCAGGCCGGCGCACCGAGGCGCTGCTGCGGCGGCTGCCCGAACGCGAGTGGACGGTGCTCGGCGACCTCGACCCCCGGCATGCGGTGGATCATGTGCTGGTGGGGCCGAGCGGGGTGTTCGCCATCGCCTCCCACCTGCCCCCCGGCGCGGGGGGCAGGGTGCGCGACGGGGTGCTGTGGCTGCGCCACGACCACGACCCCCGCGCGGACCGCCCACAGGGGGCGATCAACCGGCACGTGCTCGACGGCGCCCGCGCGCTGCACCGGGAGATCCGCTCCCGCACCGGGCGCGGCCCGGAGGTCCACCCAGTGGTGGTGCTGTGGTGCGAGTTCCCCCAGCGCGTGGCCGAGTCCAGCCGGATCGCGTTCGTGCACGGCCGCGACCTCCCCGCCTGGGTGGCCCACCGCCCCCTCGAGCTCGACGAGCCCGGGCGCGCGGAGATCGTCCGGGCACTGCGGGCCATGCCGGCGCACGACCGCGCACGCGGGTCCCGTCACCTGCCCCGCCCCCACATCCCGTCCACCGCCCGGCCCCGCCGCGCCGCCTGACGCGCCCCGCCGCAGCCCGATCCCCACCGCGACGGCCCCTCTCGACGCCTCTCTCCCAAACCGCAACCGCGGCGCCCTCGACGCGCCCACCACATCCCAGCCGCCGCCCGGCCCCGCCGCGCCGCTTGACGCCCCGCTGCAGCCCGCACCCACCGCGACCGCACCCCCAACCTGACAACAGGGCCAGTCCCGACGGGCGGCCTGACGCCCCGCTCAACCCGCACCCGCCGGGCAACCTGATTGCAAGCAGAACATCGGATAGATAGGCGAGGGTGTAGCTTGCCGAGGATGAGCGCCCTCGACGTGGCCGGCCCCGCGATTCTCGCCGAAGGGCTGCGCAAGCGGTTCGGCGAGACCAAGGCGCTGGCCGGCCTGGACCTCCAGGTCGAGGCCGGCACCGTGCTGGGCCTGCTGGGGCCCAACGGGGCGGGCAAGACCACCGCCGTGCGGATCCTCACCACCCTGGTCGTCCCCGACAGGGGGCGGGCACAGGTGGCGGGGATAGACGTGATGCGCAACCCCGAGGGGGTGCGCGCCCGGATTGGGCTCACCGGGCAGTATGCGGCGGTCGACGAATTCCTCACCGGCCAGGAGAACCTGGAGATGTTCGGCCGCCTCTACCGCCTCCCCCGCCGGCGGGCGCGGGTGCGGGCGGACGAGCTGCTGGAGCGCTTCGACCTCGCCGGCGCGGCCTCGCGGGTGGTGAAGACCTACTCCGGGGGCATGCGCCGGCGCCTGGACCTGGCGGCCAGTCTGATCGTCTCCCCCCCGGTGCTGTTCCTCGACGAGCCCACCACCGGCCTCGACCCCCGCAGCCGCCTGGGGATGTGGGAGCTGATCGAAGAGCTCGTCGCCCAGGGCACCACCCTGCTGCTGACCACCCAGTACCTCGACGAGGCGGACCGGCTGGCGGACCGCATCGCGGTGATCGACAGCGGCCGGGTGATCGCCGAGGGGACCTCCGACGAGCTCAAGCGGCGGGTGGGGGGGGAGCGCATCGAGCTGACCGTGGCCCGCCACGGGAGTCTCGAGCACGCCCGGGAGGTGCTGAGCAGGCACGCCCCCCAGGGGGAGGCCGTGCACATCGAGGAGCGCGCCCGCCGCGTCAGCGCCCCCGCGGAGGGCCGCGCGCGGGGCCTGGCGGACGTGGTGCGCGAGCTGGACGCCGCCGGGGTCGAGCTCGATGACCTGAGCCTGCGCCGACCCACCCTCGACGACGTGTTCCTCACCCTCACCGGGCATGAGGCCGAGGCGGACGCCGGGGAGCAGGAGCTGTGAGCACGACCGAGCGGCGCCCCGCGGAACCTGGACGAGGGGCCGATCGCGGCGAGCGAGCTGTGGACGCCCCCGGCGCGATGCCCCGGCGGGAACGCCCGAGCAAGCGGCTGTACTGGATGTGGCACGACACCATGGTGATCGCCGAGCGCGGCCTGCGACAGACCACCCGCATCCCCGAGCTGCTCGTGTTCGCCACCGTCCAGTCCGCCATGTTCGTGCTGCTCTTCCGCTACGTCTTCGGGGGGGCGATCCACGTGGGCAAAGGCATCTCCTATGTGAACTACCTGATGGCTGGGATCTTCGTGCAGACCGTCGCCTTCGGCGCCACCGCCGGAACCGGAATCGGGCTCGCGGACGATCTCCAGAAGGGCCTCGTCGATCGCTTCCGCTCCCTGCCCATGTCGCGGATGGCCGTGCTCCTGGGCAGGACCCTCGCCGATCTGGCCCGTAACGGGCTCACCGTGATCGTAATGCTGCTGGTGGGCCTCGCCGTGGGCTTCCGCCCCGAAGGCAGCCCCCTCGGCTGGCTGGCCGCGGTCGGGCTGATGCTGATCCTCAGCTTCTCCTTCTCCTGGGTGGGAGCCGCCATCGGGTTGGCCGTGCGCAACCCCGAGGCCGTCCAGGCCGCCGGCCTGATCTGGCTGTTCCCCCTCACCTTCGCCTCCAGCGCGTTCGTGCCCATCGCCACCATGCCCAGTTGGCTGCGCGTGTTCGCCGAAAACCAGCCCATCACCAAGCTCGTCGACGCCGTGCGCGCCTGGGCCCTGGGCCAGCCGGTGGGCTCCACCGCCTGGATCGCCCTGGCCTGGTGCCTGGGGATACTGGCGGTGGCCATGCCCCTCGCCGTGCGTTTCTACCGGCGGGCCGCCACCCTGAAGTAATTCCTCCCCCCAGCCCCCCCGCGGTGTGGGGGACGCCATCCCGAGCGTTCCGGGACCTTCACCCCGAGCGCCCCGGGGACCACCCCGACTGAGCGCCCCAGGGACCACCATCCTCAGCTGATCAAATCGTGCACGTCGGCCTGCCACCCCGGGGGAAGCACCTCGGGGAGCATCGGCGCGGGAGCCGCGATCAGCTGCGCCACCCGCCGGGCGACCGCCCCGCGGAGGGTCCGCACGGCGGCGTGGTAGCGGCGCGCCCTGGCGACGAGAGGCCGGTGGTCGAGCTCGAGCGCCTCGAGGTGGCCCCGCTGCGCGTCCGTCTCCCGGGCCCGGCCGAGGGCCTCCATCCAGATGACCTCCAGATAGGCCGTCGCCGCGGGCAGTTGCTCCGTGGGCAGGCGCTCCCCCGTCTCGATCTGGCGCACCACCGGGATCACCTCGCGGCTCAACCAGTGCTGCTCCGAGTGGGCCCTCAACAGCAGGCCGATCTCCGGTGTGGTGTCCGGCAGTGGGGCCCTCCCCGGTGTGGGATCAGGCAGTGGAGCCCTCCCCGTTGTGAGGTCGGGCAGTGCGGCCCTACCCACTGTGGGTTCCAGCCGTGTGGCCCTCCCCGATGTGGGATCAGGCAGTGGGGCTCTCCCCGGTGTGAGGTCGGGCTTGTGATTTCGATGTTCGGACATGCGTCACCAGCGCCGCGGCGAGGGGTGTGCGGATCGCGGCCCACCACTGGCCTCGGCGGGGATCGCCCGGGGCTTGAGGGGGCCACCACGCGGCCCAACGCATTGCCCCGCGCTCCCCGCAATTTGGGGGCCTTGCGAAACATCTGGCCCAAATCCCGGCGCAAATTCGAGCTATCCAACCGTCCATCCTGCCGTCCTAAAGCTCGTGGCGGGCAGGACCGATGTCCAGGGTGGTGGTGTCCCTCGATCGCGATCCCACGGCCCGGGCGCCCGGGCAGTACACCCGCTCGATCGTGCAGCGGCTGCGGATGCGCACCCTGCTCACCCTGGGGGCCCTGGCGATGGCCACCACGGTGATGGGCCGCCGCTTCGGGTGGCACGACCCCCGCTTCCTGGCCGCCGAGGTGGGGCTGCTGGGGGCGATCTTCGTGGTATCCCGCTTCGTGCTCCCCCTCGTGGAGCGCCACGACCGGGGGGCCCGGGGAGAAGAGCAGGTAGGGGCGCTGCTAGAGGGGTTGCGGGGTCGAGGATGGCGGGTGATCCACGACGCCAGCCTGGGGCGGGGCAACGTGGACCACATCGCGATCGGCCCCGGGGGGGTGTTCACGGTGGAGACCAAGAGCCACCCCGGGCCCGTGCGGGTGGGGCGGGTGCACGGGGCCGTGCTCAACCAGGCGCAGGCCCAGCGCAGGGCGATCGAGGGGGTGGTGGAGGCCCACGTGGAGCCCCTGGTGGTGTTCAGCCGCGCGTGGGTGGACCGCCCCCTGAGCAGGCGCAAGGGGGTGCGGGTGGTGCCCGCGGGGATGCTCGCGGGCTACCTGGAGCGCCAGCCCCAGCGGCTGAGCGAGGCGGAGGTGGAGGGCGCCCACGCGCGGCTGCGGCGGGCGCTGGCGGAGTCGCAAGCGCGCATGCGCCCCCCGCGGAGGCGCCCGATGCGCGTGGGACGGCCAGCCGCGCGGTAGCCTGTGGGGCATGGCGAGCGCGGCGAGCACCCTCCCGGCGGCGGAGCAGAGGCCCACCACGTCACTGCCACCGGGCCCAAGGTCGCCGGGGCTGGTGCAGACGGTGGTGTGGGCAGTGGCCCTGCCGTGGGCGCTGAAGCGGTGGGGAGCGCGGTACGGGGAGATGTTCACCCTGAGGTTCTTCCCCAGCGGGCGGCGCATGGTGATCGTGAGCGGCGCGGAGGCGGTGAAGACGGTGTTCACGGCGCCCCCCGAGGTGGCCCCCTCGGCGGCGGGGTCCTCGCCGATCGCGGCGGTGATGGGGCCGAGCTCGGTGCTCACCCTCACGGGGCCGGAGCACATCCGCCAGCGGCGCCTGCTGCTGCCCCCGTTCCACGGGGAGCGGATGCGCCAGTACGAGGACGTGATCGTGGAGGCCACCCGCAGGGACATGGCGTCCTGGCCGCTGGGGAGCGCGATGGGGATGCAGGAGCGCACGCGGGCGATCACCCTGGAGGTGATCCTGGGGGCGGTGTTCGGGGTGGAGGCCGAGCGGATGGACCCCCTGCGCAAGGCGATCGGGGGGCTGTTCGAGCCGCTGCGGCTGCCGATGCTGCTGCGGATGGCCCTGAGCCGCCCGACCCTGGAGCGCCCCACGGGACCGTTCGGGCGGGCGCTCGACCACCTGGACGAGGTGATCTACGCCGAGATCGCCCGCCGCCGCGCGGAGGCGGACCTAGGAGAGCGGGAGGACATCCTCTCGCTGCTGCTCCAGGCGCACGACGAGGAGGGCCAGCCGATGACGGACGGGGAGCTGCGGGACGAGCTGGTGACGCTGCTGCTGGCGGGCCACGAGACCACGGCGACGTCGGTGGCGTGGGCGATCGAGCGCCTGGTGCGCCACCCCGACAAGCTCGCCCGCCTGGTGGCGGAGATCCAAAAGGGGGAGAGCGATGAGTACATGCAGGCGGTGGTCCACGAGACCATGCGGGTGCGTCCGGTGGTGCCGATGGTGATCCGGGTCCTGCAGGAGCCCCTGCGGGTGGGGGGGCACGAGCTGCCGAAGGGCACCCGGGTGGCACCGTCGATCTACCTCACCAACCGCGACCCCCGGGTGTACGAGGCCCCGGAGGAGTTCCGCCCGGAGCGCTTCCTGGGGACCCAGCCGGAGACGTTCTCGTGGATCCCCTTCGGCGGGGGCATCCGCCGCTGCATCGGGGCGTCGTTCGCGCTGCTGGAGATGAAGCTCATGCTGGGGACCATCCTGAGCGAGCTGCAGCCCTCCCTGCCCCCGCGCGGGGGCAGGCTGCCGCGCAAGGGCGAGTGGAGCCGCCGGCGGGCGATCACCCTGGTGCCCTCCGCGGGCGCCCGCGTGGTGTGGAGCCGGCGCGCGGGATAGGGATTGGATTGGGACCCCCCCGAGGGGGGTCGGGGTGGGCGTTCGCAGTTGGGTACGGCCTGTCGGCGGGGAGCCCACGCGGGGGGCTTCGCCCGCGCGACCCGCACCTGCGCAGCCGGGCGTGGCGGTGGCGGACCTGCGCGAGGTGTCGACCGAACACCCAGGGGGGATCGCGGGGTGGGAAAGCCTTGCGCGGTGCACCCCCCACCGGTAGGATGCGCCCGGAAGGGTGGGGAGTCGAGAATCCGGAGAGGCGATGGGCACGGCAGCCACAACCAGCCCGGCCGTGGCGGGATCCGCAACGGGGTTGCCCGCGGGCCCCCGTTGGCCGATGCTCGGGCAGACCCTGGCGCAGATGTTCGTGCCGACGTGGATGATGGATCGCTGCGCGGCGCGCTACGGAGACACGTTCACCCTCACGCTCCCCCCGGGCAGGACGAAGTACGTGTTCATCAGCGATCCGGAGGCGGTCAAAGCGCTGTTCTCGGCGGCGCCGGAGATGGTGGTGTCGGCTACCAGCAACCTGCCGCCGGCGCGGGTGTTCGGGCCGGCGTCGCTGTTCACCCTCAACGGGCCGGAGCACATCCGCCAACGGCGCCTGCTGCTGCCCCCGTTCCACGGGGAGCGGATGCGCAAGTACGGCGATGTGATCGTGGAGGCCACCCGCCGCGACATGGCCACCTGGCCGCTGGGGCGGCCGATGCGGATGCTGGAGCGCACGCGGGCGATCACCCTGGAGGTGATCCTCAGAGCGGTGTTCGGGGTGGAGGGGGAGCAGATCGGGGCGCTGCGCAGCGCGATCGAGAGGCTGTTCGTGTCGATGTCCACAGGGCGCCTGCTGCTGGTGGGGCTGAGCCGGGCCCCCGCGGGGCCCCCAAAGGGGGCGATCGGACGGGCGCAGAGACACCTGGACGAGGTGATCTACGCGGAGATCGCCCACCGGCGCACCCAGGCCGACTTGGAGGAGCGGGAGGACATCCTCTCGCTGCTGCTCCAGGCCCACGACGAGGAGGGCCAGCCGATGACGGACGGGGAACTGCGCGACGAGCTGGTGACGTTGCTGCTGGCCGGGTACGAGACCACGGCGGCGGCGGTGGCGTGGGCGATCGAGCGGCTGACCAGGCACCCGCACGAGCTGGCGCGGCTGGTGGCGGAGATCGCCGCGGGGCAGGGCGAGCGGTACATGCTGGCGGTGATCCACGAGACCCTGCGGGTGCGCCCGGTGGTGCCGGTGGTGATCCGGGTCCTGCGGGAGCCGATGCGGGTGGGCGATCGCGAGCTGCCGCGGGGCACGGGGGTGGGGACGTCGATCTACCTGACCAACCGCAACCCCCGGACGTATGAGGCCCCGGGGGAGTTCCGCCCGGAGCGCTTCCTGGACTCCCAGCCGGAGACGTTCTCGTGGATCCCCTTCGGCGGGGGCATCCGCCGGTGCATCGGGGCGTCGTTTGCGACACATGAGATGAAGTCGATGCTGAGCACGGTGCTCGGCGAGTTGCACCCGAGCCTCCCCCGCCACGGGGGACGGCTGTTTCGGACGGGCGAGTGGAACCGTCGCAACGCACTCCTGCTGGCGCCCGCGGGGGGCGCGCGGGTGGTGTGGAGCCCGCGCTAGCGTACCGGCCGGAGGGGCAGCTACGGTCCCGGGGGTGCAGGAGATCCTGGAGACGATCGAGGTGGCCCAGCGGGAGCTCGCGCAGAGCCCGGAGGACCGGCTGGCGAGCGCCCGCGCGCGGGGGGCGCTGAGCCGGGCGCGGGAAGCGTGGGGGACGCTCGGCCCCGAGGGGCGCGCGCGGCTGAGCGGCCCGGCGGGGGAGCTGCGGGGACTGCTCGATTCGGTGGCCGAGCACAGAGATCCGCCACCCGCGCCGGAGGAGCTGCTGGAGCGCTTCGGCCTGCCCTCGTTCCGGCCGGGCCAGCGTGAGGCGGTGACGGCGGCGCTCGAGGGGAGGGACACGCTGGTGGTGATGCCCACGGGGGCGGGAAAGTCGCTGTGCTACCAGCTGCCGGCACTGGCAACCGATCGGGACCCCGACCGCCCCCTGGTGGTGGTGGTGAGCCCGCTAATCGCGTTGATGAGCGACCAGTGGCAGCGGTTGCAGGAGACAGAGGTGCGGGCGGTGATGCTGGCGTCGGGGATGGCGGAGGGCCACAACGGGAGGGCGCTCATGGACATCGAATCGGGGTGGGCGCAGCTGGTGCTGGCGGCCCCGGAGCGGTTCGGCTCGCGGGCGTTCAGGGAGGTGTTGGGGACGCGGAAGGTGGGGCTGTTCGTGGTGGACGAGGCGCACTGCGTGGCGGAGTGGGGCCACGACTTCCGCCCCGACTACCTGCGGCTGCAGGGGGCGATCGCCACGCTGGGGCGCCCCCCGGTGATGGCGGCCACGGCCACGGCCACGCCGAGGGTGGCGCGGGAGATCGCGGCGCGGTTGGGGCTGCGGGAGTGGGTGTCGGTGAGCTCGGGCTTCGACCGTCCGAACCTGGCGTTCGACGTGGTGAGCGTGGAGGGCAAGGGGGCGGTGGCGCGCAAGCGGGCGGCGCTGCTGCACGTGCTGGAGAGCGAGGCCGGCCCGCCCGCGCGGCCGGCGATCGTGTACTGCGGGACGCGCAAGGACACCGAGGAGGTGGCGGGGCTGATCGCGGGGCGGGGGATCGCCACGGTGGCCTACCACGCGGGGCTGCCCCCGCGCGAGCGCAGGGCGGCGCAGGAGGCGTTCATGGGTGGGGAGGCGGAGGTGGTGGTGGCGACGAACGCGTTCGGGATGGGGGTGGACAAGGCGGATGTGCGCACAGTGGCCCACTGGGCGGTGCCGACGAGCCTGGAGGGGTACTACCAGGAGGCGGGCAGGGGGGGACGCGACGGGGAACCGGCGCGGGCGCTGCTGCTGGCCTCGCGGATGGACCTGGGGAGGCTGATCCGCTTCAACACGGAGCGCCAGAGCAGCGTGGAGGACGTGCGCGCCTACACTGCCCGCCTCGCTCGCCGGGCGCGGGAGGGGGTGGTGGAGATCGCCCCGGGGGAGCTGGACGATACGGAGCGGGTGCTGCTGTCGATCGCGGAGCGGGCGGGGGCGGCGGAGCTCGAGCCTGGGGCCCGGGGGGTGCTGCGGGTGCGGCTCACGGGCCACCTGGACGGGGGCGCGGCGTACGGGGCGATCAAGGCGGCGAAGGATCGGGGGTGGGAGTCCTACAGGGCGATCGAGCGGTTCATCGCCAACGGCAGCGAGTGCCGCCGGGGCCAGATCCTGGAGCACTTCGGGGACTCCCAGAGGGGTACCCCCAGGGGGCGCTGCTGCAGCGTGTGCGACCCCGACCCCGAGCTCGAGCGAGCCCTCGCGGCGGGGGCCGCCAAGGTTGCGAGCCCCCGCGGGAAGCGGGGCTCGCCCGGGGGGGCCAGGGGGTCCGCGCTGAACGGATCCACGCACCATGGGTCGGCCACGCTCCCCGTCTCGGTCTCTCCCACCGACTCGGTGGTGGCTCCCGCGGAGCCGGTGGACGAGGGGGCCTACGAGCAGCTCAGGGAGTGGCGCCTGGGCCGGGCGGAGGGCAAGCCGGCGTTCACGGTGGCGGCGAACACGGTGCTGGAGGAGATCCTGCGCACCCGCCCGGCCAGCCTGGATGCGCTGATCGAGATCCGGGGCATCGGCCCGGCGTTCTGCGAGAAGCACGGGGAGTCCCTGCTTGAGGTGCTGGCGGGGCTGGCGGGGCTGTGAGAAGGGGCGCGCCCTTGGTGCTCCCAAGCCCCGGCAAGGTCGCCGCCGGCGATAGCATCCAAGCCCACGCCGACGTAGCTCAGCTGGTAGAGCACTTCACTCGTAATGAAGGGGTCCGGGGTTCGAGTCCCCGCGTCGGCTTCAAAAAGCCCCGTAAATCGGGGCTTTTTCTATGGAAGTGATCGCGCCAACTTCAAAGCGTGTCCCGAATATGTCCCGAGATCGGTGCTAGCTTTGGGGGCATGGCCGGACTGCCAGCCACACCCGCCCAGCCCCCGAGCGGGCACGTGTTCCGCATGGAGCGCAAGCGCGGCCCGGCGTGGTACGCGAAGTACCGCCTGCCGGACGGCCGCCAGGTGCAGAAGCGGATTGGCCCGGCGTGGTCGGAGCGGGGGCGCCCGCCAGCGGGCTACTACACGAAGCGCCAGGCGAAGGAGTGGTTGCGCGAGGTGCTCGACCAGGCGCGTCAGGGAAAGCTCCCGGGGATGGTGCGCACGGGCACGACGGTGGCGCAGGCGGCGGAGGAGTACCTGCGCTACATCGAGCACGACCGGGGTCGCAAGCCGTCAACGGTGCAGGGCTACCGGTGGATCGTCAAAGGGTGGATCGCGCCGGCCCTCGGGGAGCTGCGCGTGGAGGACGTGACAACCGCGCACGTGGAAGCGTGGATCGCGGGGTTCGAGCGCAAGCCGAGCACGCGCACGAAGGCCCTCGTGCTACTTCACGGCATCTTCCAGCGGGCCAAGAAGGTGTACGGCCTGCCAATGAACCCAGTGGCGGATGTGGAGAAGCCGCCGCAGACGCGCAGCGGGGACATCGAGGTCTTCAGCCCGGAGGAGGTGTGGGCGCTGGCGCGCGCCGCCGCAAGCGAGCAGGACCGAGCGATCTTCCTCGCGGCGGCGTTTACGGGCCTGCGGATGGGTGAGCTGATCGCGCTGCGCTGGCGCGACGTGGATTTCGCGGGCTCGTTGCTGCGCGTCCGCGCTAGCTACGCGGGTGGGGCGCTGACGACCCCGAAGTCCGGCAAGGTACGCTCCGTCCCGCTTGCCCCGGACGTGGCGCAGGCGCTCGCACGACTCGCCGGCCGCGAGCTGTTCACGGCCGAGGACGACCTCGTGTTCCCGGGCGAGACGGGCGAGTTCCTCGACGGCTCAGCGCTGCGCCGCCGCTACAAGGCCGCGCTCAAACGAGCGGGCCTGCGGCAGTTGCGCTTCCACGACCTGCGCCACACCTTCGGCACGCGGATGATCGCCAAGGCGGACATCCGCCGCGTGCAGGAGTGGATGGGTCACGCGGACATCCAGACGACGATGCGCTACCTGCACTACGCGCCCCGTGAGGAGGACGCGCTGCTCGTGGCGGAGACATTCCGAGTGGAGGCACCGGTCACCACAGCTGAGCGCGCGGTGAGCACCTGAACACCAGCCGCACTACCACGGACGAGTAAGATTATATCGGTGCTCAAGATCGTTGCGACCGCCACGGGCGAAGCCGAGGCCGACATGATCTGCGCCCGTCTGTCCAGCGCCGACATTCATGCGGTCCAGCAGCGGAGTATCGGTGGCCCGGAATGGGGCGCTTCTGGAGCGCGTTACATATACGTGCAGGAGCAGGATGCTGAGCTAGCAACCCAGCTCCTCAGCACACCGGAGTTCAGCGACGAGGAACTGGCCGAACTCAGCGAGCGAGCTTACAACGAAGCGTCCCGGGACGGTTCTCCGGAGTGAGCACTCAAGGGCCCCCCTTTCGATAGCGGCACTCGCGTAGCTCACACCCAAGAGTTGCCGCTGTGCGTCGGAGCCCTTCCGGACGTGCCGCGGGCGTGTCGCGTTGTCCGTCGCTCGGGGTGTCGTGCCGGTGGCGGGTTGCGCGACGGGTCCCCCACCGGGGTTTGTGGCTCTGTCACTGGGTTTGTGGTACGCCGGGTCCCTCGCCTTCGCTGCGCTTGGCGTCCTTGACCACCCGCCCACAACTTCGAGTACGGGTGGTCAAGTACCGGGACCCTGAAGGTAGGTGTGGAAGACAGTGTGGTTGGCGGTGGGGGACCAGTGGTGGTGTGACCAGGGGGGACCAGAGAGGAGGAAGAGAGGAGTGGAGATGGTGGATGGTGGGCAGGGTGGCGTGGGGTGGCACATGGTGGGGTTGTCTTGTCTGTGGGACTCCGGCCGACTTCGCTTCGCTCGTCGGCCTACGCCCCAAACCCCGCGAGGCGCGATGTAGACTGCGACGTATCAGATCATGTGCTAGCGTGTGTGCCTGTGATGCTTATTGTTGATTCATCTCCGGGGGGTGCTCTATGGCTGATCGTGCTCGCCGCGAGTTGGGCGTTGCGTCTCGTGGCGTGGTCGCT
>Ga0210408_10003544_pt1 | contig 14399 bp, 12 predicted proteins | sample IncBWH4MmetaG_FD_155471 | JGI IMG/M metagenome (GOLD analysis project Ga0210408, IMG submission 155471) | Forest soil microbial communities from Barre Woods Harvard Forest LTER site, Petersham, Massachusetts, United States - Inc-BW-H-4-M | ecosystem: Environmental > Terrestrial > Soil >...
GTTTGGCATCCCCGGGACGTCCGGTCAACAAGGACAGCCCGGCTTTGCGCATCGCCCAGAACAAGCCGGCCTCCGCCGGTGTCTTGAGAATGGTCTGACGCAACCCCAGCTTGCGTTCCAGCAGGGCCGCGAGGCGCTCCTTTACGTCCCCAAAAAACTCCACCGCCAGGATTGATTGGCAGGGCTTGTGTTCCAGCTCCAGCAAATCGCGCGCCGCCTGGAACTCGCGTTGCCCTCGGGTCTGGTCCAGCAGCACGCGGTCGAGGTGCTCGATAGCAGCCGGTTTCAAATCCAGCAACTCGACCGTCGCTTGCATCGCCTCGGCGACTGAGGCAAAGAAAATCAAACCCAGGCCTTTCTTTTTCGGCAGGGGGACAACCTTGATTTCGGCCGAAGTAATTGCCGCCAGAGTCCCCTCGCTGCCGCACAACACGTGAATCAGGTTGTCCGGCTCCCGGGCGCAACGGTCGATGCCGTAGCCGGGCCAGCGTTTCAATAGACCCGCCGGGAACCGCTCCTGAATCTCCAGCGAATGGAATCGGACCAGGTCCTGCACCAACTCACGCTGTTTCCGCAACGTGTCGTGAGCCGGACCCACCATCATGATGTCCCCCTCGGCCGTGACGATTTCCAGCTCCTGGAGGTGGTCCGCAGTCGTGCCGTAAACCGGGGCATGTGAGCCGCTGGAATTGTTAGCGATCATGCCGCCGAGCGTTGCCCGCGCGCTGGTCGCCACGTCGGGTCCAAAGCAAAACCCATGCGGCCGAAGGAAGTTGTTCAATTGGTCCAGCACCACACCCGGCCCGACGCGCACGGTGCGCCGGTCCAGATCGAGGTCGGTGATTTGGCGATTGTACCGTGAGAAATCGATGACCAAGCCTTCCCCCAGCGCACCGCCGACGAGTCCCGTACCGGCGCCGCGAGGGGTGACGGCCACGCCCGCCTGCGCCGCCGCCTGCAGCAACGCGCTGGCCTGTCGCGAATTCTTCGGAAACCCAACCGCCGCCGGCTCGATGCGGTAGATCGAGGCATCGGTGGCGTAAAGCTGGCGCGTTAGATTGTCGAAGGCGAGCTCGCAGTTTGATCCCACGAGCGTCGCCTGTTGTTGGGCCGAGGTCATCGCGCTGGCTCAGCTTATGAGCGGCCACGGGCCTTTTCAACGCCCAAAGACGGAGCGGCGGACAGCCAGGTCAATCGAGCAATCTCTCAGATCGCCAGCCCTGATTCCGGCTTTTTCGACTCCGCGCGCCGCTGGTACTTCCCCGAAACCTCCTCCAGCAAACCCTTCTCCTCCGCGCTCAGGCTTCCGATCCCGCTTTTGGCCAGCTTTTCGAGAATCCTGTCCACCTCCAGATTCTCTCGTCTGGGCTTCACCACACTTGCGCCGCGGTTTCTCTTCCACCAGCCCGTAAACGAGAAGTTTTCCAAGGGCAGCGGGTTGATCCACAGATACGCGAGCAAAACGCCGGCACTCGTCAGCACAATGAGAAACACGCTCAGGTTTTCACGCACCATTTCGGGGCGCAGGCCGGCGGCAATCAACAAACCCACCATCGCTCCGCCGAGATGCGCATCGTGGCCGACATTGTCCCGGCCCGCCCTCATCGCAAAGAAGGACAGGCTCATAAACCCGATCGCATAGAGCCAGCCCGGGACGAAAACCGGAATGAACATCAAACTGATCCGGCTGCCGGGAAACAGAAGGATGTAGGCGAAAATAATCCCGCACACGCCCCCCGAAGCCCCGTAGGCGAGGTACTCATGATGACGATGGATATAGAGCGAAAGCAGGTTCCCGCCCACAATCGCTCCCAAATAAACCAGAAGGAAGTTGCTGTGCCCTAACTCCCATTCGACCCGGCCTCCGAAAAAATAAAGACTCATCATGTTCAGCAACAGATGGCGCCAGTCCGCGTGCAAAAACCCGGAGGTTAACAGCCGGTAATACTCCTTGCCTGCCAGAATGCTTTCCGGATGAAAAATGTATTTATCCTCGATCCTCCGGCTGCTGAATCCCAAAAACGAAACCAAGCCGGTAATGACCAGGATGAGGCCATTGCAGAGTCCGATTGGCGGATACATAAGCACCGTCGCTTGTCCCGTGTCGCCGTTTTCGGCAGGCGGGGCGCAGAACAATCCTAAAGCGAGACCGGGTCAAAAATCCAGCTCCATTTTGCGGGTTTCGCCCGTCACGGGCCTCAGGTGAAAGCGTCGCCGGAATGCGCCCGTCTTGGGAGCAGCGAGGTCGGCTGCTCCGTAAGGTGCGAATTCTCGGACGTTCTCATCCTTCACCGGGGCTCTGCCAGGCTGTTTGGATTGTTGTTGCTATATAGACAATCTCGTGATAAACAATTGCTATGAAAACGACAGCGGCCCTTGCCGGCCCACGTTACGAAGTTCTCCTTCAGCTTTTGCGCACGGCCGATACCATATGGAATGCCAGCCGCGTTTTCTTCGCGCGCTGGGACCTCAGTCCCAGCCAATTCAACATCCTGAACCTCCTTCACGCCCATCCCCACGGCCTGTCCCAAAGCGAATTGAGCCGCCTGCTCATTACCCATCGTTCGAATGTGACAGGGTTGGTGGACCGGCTGGAGAAACGGGCATGGGTCGAACGAAGGGAAGTCGCCGCCGACCGCCGGGCTTACCAGGTGGTGCTCACGCGCACCGGGGCCGCCCTGCTCAAGGAAATTCTTCCCCGGTATTATAAGGAAGCCCAACAAGTGTGCGGCCAGCTTCCGCCCGGGCGAACTCTGCAGTTTATCGCCGATTTGCAGGGCGTTGCGCAAAATGCGGAGCGCCTCACCGCCCGGCTGCCGGACTAAACTTTCATGATTACCGCCAGCAAAAGCGCCGCACCGGTGGAAAAAGACTTCCGGGCGTTTGAACTATGATAAAGACCTTCATCCGCTGGTGCCTTCGTTTGCTTTACAGCTTCCGCAGCCATAACGAAGCCGTGTTGCAGACCCCGGGACCAGTGTTGCTGCTGCCCAACCACGTGTCCTGGTGGGATTGGGCGCTAATCGGGGTGTGCCTTGCCGATGATTGGCGATTTGTCACTTCGGCGGCCACCGCCAAACTGAGTTGGATTCACAAACGCATCATGGTCAACCGGCGCACCTTCCCAGTTGACCTGAACTCGCCTTACGCCGTCAAACACATGGCCGAGTACTTGCAAAAGGGAGGCCGGTTGGTCCTCTTCCCCGAAGGTCAACTCTCTCGAACCGGTTCCTTGATGAAGCTTTTTGATGGCACGGGTTTCCTGATCTCCAAGACCCACCCCAAAGTCATCACGGCCTGCATTCGCGGCGCACACCGGCTCCCGTTTTCACCGAGCCCCAACCGCAAGCAATGGTTTCCTCGGGTTTCGGTGCATTTCAGTCCGATCCTGGTTCCGCCGGACCTGGGGCACGTCCCCGTTACCGACGCGCGCACCCGGTTGACGGACTGGTTGCGAGACCGAATGGTGGCACAAAAGTTCGAAACGGAAATGGAGTTCGGACCGGCGACAGTGTCCGAGGCGATCGCGGCCACCGCGCGGCAGCAACCGGGCCATGTGTTCTTGCAGGACGTTACGATGCAAAAGTTGACCGGCCGGCGATTGCTGCTGGGGGCGGACCTGCTGCGAGCAAAGTGGCAGGAGCGATTCGGCGGCGCCGAAGAGCGCATCGGCGTGCTGTTGCCCAACGTCAACGCAATGCCGGTCGTGGTCTTGAGCCTGTGGGCTGCCAATAAAATTCCCGCCATCCTGAACTACACTACCGGCCCCGCCGTGCTCCTGGGTTGTGCCCGCCTGGCCGGCCTTCGCCGCGTCATCACGTCGCGCAGTTTCATCGATCGGTTCAAGCTCGAGGTGGAACCCCTCCGGGGCGCCGGCATCGAATTGATTTTTCTGGAAGACGTGCGCGCTGGAGTCACCCGGGCGCAGAGGCTCATGGCCCTGGCGCTTTCCCTGCTTCGCTCACCTCTTATCAATCCACATTCATCGGCTGAAGCGACGGCCGTCATCCTTTTCACCAGCGGCTCCGAGGGCGACCCCAAGGGGGTTGAGCTGACTCACCGGAACCTGCTGGCCAACATCCGCCAGATGCTTTCGGTGATCGACCTTATGGATACCGACAGGTTCTTCAACGCGCTGCCGCTGTTCCATAGTTTCGGATTGACCGTCGGCTTGCTCTTGCCGTTGCTTACCGGCTCGTTCGTCTTCCTATATCTCTCGCCTTTGCATTATCGGGTCGTCACCGCGGCATTTTACAACCTGCACTGCACTGTCTTTTTCGCGACCAACACCTTTCTGAGAGGTTATGCCCGCAAAGCTCACCCGTATGATTTTCGCACGCTGCGCTACTTGTTTGCCGGAGCGGAAAAGCTCCAGGAAACGACCAGCGGAACCTGGATGCGCAAGTTCGGCGTGCGCGTTCTGGAGGGCTATGGCGCGACCGAATGCAGCCCCTGCCTCAGTGCGAATTTGCCGGTCCGCCTCCGGTACGGCTCGGCCGGCCAATTCCTGCCGGGCATCGAATACCGTCTCGAACCAGTTACAGGGTTGGAAGAGTTCAACGTCGCTCCGGAAAGTGACAAAAGGCCAGTGCCGAGTGACGAAGACCAGACGGCAGCGGCGTCCTCGTCACCCTTCACAGGTCATCCGTCACCTTCCGCTTCGTCACGAGTCACCCGTCACCCGTCAATGCCGGGGAGGCTTTTCGTGCGCGGGCCGAACGTGATGAAGGGTTATCTGAATGCCGACGCGAATGCGACGTTTCAGCGCCTGGGCGGCTGGTACGATACGGGTGATATCGCCAAAGTGGATGCCGACGGTTTCCTCTATATTCTCGGTCGGCTGAAGCGTTTTGCCAAAGTCAGCGGCGAAATGGTCAGCCTCACCGCCGTGGAGGACCTTCTGGCCGGCGCGTTTCCCCACTACGGCGCAAAATTCGCCATCGCAATCATCAGCAAGCCCGATGAGGCCAAAGGGGAAAAGCTGATTGCGGTTACCAATGACCCGAGGCTCACTCTGGACCAGGCACGGGAGGCGATTCGGGCGCGCGGGCTGAGCAACCTCGCGGTCCCGCGAGAAATCAAACTCCTGCACGAACTGCCCCGCCTGGGCAGCGGCAAGTTAAACCACCGTGAACTGGAAAGGATGAATTGAAACACTCGAGGCGTAAAATGTGAGTCTTGGCAGAATCTCTTCTTCACCTTTCACGTTTCACCATTGCAAACAATGACGACAATAGAAAAAGTGGAACTCCGGGTGCACGGTTCCCCTGCCCTGCCGACTCTCATCTACCTTCCCGGCCTGCACGGGGACTGGACACTGGTCGCCAGCTTCCGGCGGGCCCTGGCCGGGCGGATGCGCTTCGTGGAAGCGACCTATCCACGCACCTTGAGCTGGTCGCTGGATGACTATGCTGCCGGTGTTGAAAAGGCCCTGGCGGCTGCCGGAATTACCGCCGGCTGGCTGCTGGGTGAATCATTCAGTTCGCAGGTGGTGTGGTCGATGGCCGCCCGTAAACGGTTCCAAATTGAGAGCATCATCCTGGCGGGTGGTTTCGCGCGTCATCCGACACCCTTGGCTGCCCGGTTTGCGCAGCACCTGACTGGTGGCGTTTCAATGCGTTTGCTCAAGCCCCTTCTGGCCGGTTACGCGAGCGTCGCGCGGTTTCGCTACCGGCATTCTCCGGAGGTGCGGAAGAGCATGGAGGAATTCATCGCCCGGCGCACGCTGGAGGACAAACAGGCCGCCCAGCATCGCCTTGGCCTGGTGGCACAAAATGATCCGCGACGAATTGCGCAACAGACTTCGTTGCCGGTTTACGCCCTTACCGGCGCGCTAGACCCGATTGTTCCTTGGATTTGGGTCCGTCGTTGGTTAAAGAAAAACTGTCCGGCGCTGCGCGCTTTCAAAATCATCTGGCGAGCCGACCACAACGTGTTGGCCACGGCCCCGGAAGCGTCTGCTGAGCAAGTGGTGAAATGGATTACGCACGACCAATGCCCTCCGCAATGCCCTGGAATCGGACCGGTGCCGATTGCAATTCCGCAATCGTTATTGTCGCCAAATCCAAGTGAAACCCTTGCTCTGCGTTTCCGGTGCACTCCAATTGAGCTCTTTCTCTGTTTGGTCCAGGCGCTCCACCAAGGCTCGCGCCTTGGCCAGAACTAATCCCGCCCAATGCAGAATCTGCCGTCGCTCCTCCCAGTCAGGAAGTTCCCTTTCCTGGTTCCTGTGAATTTCCATGCGGGAGAATATCTCTCGCAGAGTGCTGACTGCGCATTGGGGTGTGTGCCCCAGCCTTGATGCAAAAGTTAGGCGGCCATAAAGGGCAAGGTGGAATTGCACGGTGTTGACTGGATGGAGCATAAGAGCAATGGACCGAAAACCTCGCAAATCCTAACTCAATCCTAACCATGAGAGCCGCGCCCACAGAGATGACAGTACAGGTTACAATTGAGAGCGCTCTTTTTGCCCGAGAATTCTGCGGGCGGCCTGCTGGACCGAAACCGCGAGTTCGACGGGTCTCACGACAACGGCATTGCCCCCCCAGCTCAGAACCCAGCGCTCGATTTCCGAGAGGCCGGAGAGCTTGAGCCGCAACTCGACACCCCCGTTCTTCAACTCACGCAATCGCTGTGAATCGTGCCATTTCTTCTCCCGAATATAATCCGCCACCTGCGGGTTGAACCGGATGATCACTCCAAATTTGCCCTGCCCGGATTGCACGCCGAAACTGTCGCGCAATCGCTGTTCCAGCGAGAATTTTTGCCGCCGGGCAAAGGTTTTGCCGGTGCGCCGCACGCTTTTGATGCGCGCGGGAACGAAGGTGCGAATGTCCTGGCGAAGGTGGTCGTAAGCGAAGAGGAACCATTCGCCGTTAATGTTGGCCAGATGATAGGGATCGACAACCCGCTGTTCGGTTTCCGGGTGCCCAGGTTTGCGATATGTCAATTCAAGCTGCTGGCGCGCCGTTGTCGCCTTGGCTAAAAGGTCGAAGACGCGCAGGTCCAGGACCGGCTCCGCGCGGGTGCGGAACGAGATGGTCCGGTCCACATCGGCCAGGTCGAGAGAAATGGTTTCGGGCAGGGATTCCTCCATTTTTCTGAGGGCGCTCAACAGCGGTTTCTCGAAACTGGTGCCGCGATACTGTTGGAGAGCTTTTTCCGCTACCACGAGCGCGAAAAGTTCGCCCTCAGTCATCTGCACCGTCGGGAACGCATTGACTTGCTCGGTGTAATGGAAGCCACGGTGGGCGTAGTCAAACTCCAGCGGCAAATCCAGCCGGTCCCGCATAAACTCCAGGTCGCGATGGATGGATTTGGGACTGACCTCCAGTTCGACCGCCAGGCTGGTGGCGTTCGGATAGGCCCCGGACTGAATGGCCTGGTGGATCCGCAGCATTCGCTCCAGGGGCGGGCGAGCGCGAGCAGTCGGGGCAGTGGATTTCGTATGGTTGCCCGGAAACCCCATAAAGTGGAAGCGTTAGAGCGTTGCAACGTTAGCTGGTTGGAACGGATGCGGGCAGGGATTTTCCTCTGCAACCGCGGAACTCGTTTCACCGCTGTAACCCGGAGAACACTGTAATCCAGCGGCGGTCAAGCCCCCCACACCACCCATATAGCTGCGAGCCTACCCCGGCTCAGACCATCAGCTTGGCGAGCAATTCGTCGTTCGTTTTGTGTTTCTTGAGCGCGGCCACCAAAGTTTCCATGGCTTCGACCGGGTTAAGGTCCACCATCATTCGGCGCAGCTTCCGCACGGCGTCGATCTGGTTCTTGGGAAAGAGTTTCTCTTCCTTGCGCGTGCCGCTCTTGGGAATATCGATGGCGGGGAACAAACGGCGGTCGGAAAGTTTGCGGTCCAGAATCAGTTCCATATTGCCGGTGCCTTTGAATTCCTGGAAGATCAACTCGTCCATCCGCGAACCGGTATCCACCAGGGCGGTGGCGATGATTGTTAACGAACCGCCCTCCTCGATTTTGCGCGCCGAGGCAAACATTTTGCGCGGTATTTCCAACGCGCGGGCATCGACGCCGCCCGTCATGGTGCGCCCGCTGCCGCCATGAACACTGTTGTACGCCCGGGCCACCCGGGTGATAGAATCCAGCAGCACAAAGACATCTTTGCCTGCCTCGACCATCCGCCGGCAGCGCTCGATCATGAATCGCGAGAGCCGCACGTGGGTTTCCAGGTCCTGGTCGTTGGAGGAAGCCACCACCTCGGCCTTCACCGAACGCTGGAAATCAGTCACTTCCTCGGGACGCTCGTCGATCAGCAGCACCATCACATGCACCTCGGGATGGTTGGCCGTGATGGCGTTGGCGACTTGTTTCAAAATAGTGGTTTTGCCCGTGCGCGGCGGCGCGACAATCAAGCCGCGCGTGCCTTTGCCCAGCGGCGTGACCATGTCGATGACGCGCGTCTCGATCAGGTCCGGGCTGGTTTCCAGCCTGAATTTCTCGATCGGGTCGATGGTTGTCAGGTTCTCGAATCGCACCGATTTGGTGTACTCGTCGAAGGGCATGGCGTTGACCTTATCAACCGCTTTGAGTTGCGGGCTGTTGCCCCGGTGCGGCGGCTGGGTGGGCCCTTCGACCAGGCTGCCTTCCCGCAGAAAACTCCGTTTAATGGTGTCGGGCGTGACGAAGATGTCGCTGGGTTTGGGGTGGAAATGGTTTTCGGCGGTCCGCAGAAACCCGAACCCTTTTTCGGAGATCTCCAGGTAGCCGGAGCCGTATTGTTCGGCCGTGGCTGTATTGTGATTATCAGTCTTTGTTGCTGCACTCATACTTATCAGTGTGTGGTCGAAGGCTTTCTAGAATTTATCCCCGAAACCCATTTAGAACTTCGAACATTGGGAAGCCGCTGCGCCGGCTGACAAGAAACTGCTTACCGCCCCGCAGCTAACGAACCTTCGCTACACCTATTCTTTAGCTGCGAAGCGGCGCGGGCGCAACTACTTTTTTCAAGTTTTTTATCGTAGCTAATCCCGGCAAAACCAGGCGAATTGTCCCTAAATACGTGCCCCCGTCGGCTGCCGGTCTGTCAGCAACAAACCCCGTTTCAGATGACGAACCGGGTGCGGATTAGCCCTTGAGATTACGATTAAGATTAACCACCGACCTGGGCCCGGGCATCTGCCGCCAAGGGGGTGCTGAGGTAACGCTCGCCGGTCGAGCAGGCCACCGTCACAATCGTCTTGCCCTTGTTCTCGGGCCGTTTGGCCACTTGAATCGCCGCCCAGACGTTGGCACCCGAGGAAATCCCGGCGAGGATGCCCTCCTCTTTGGCCAAACGACGCGCCATGGCGAATGAGTCGTCGTTGGTCACCTGGATGCACTCGACAATCTGCGGATTGCCCTTTGAGTCCTTCAGATGCAGGTTCTTCGGCACAAACCCGGCGCCGGTCCCCTGAATTTTGTGCGGGCCGGGCTTGACGGGCTGGCCGGCTAGCGTCTGAGAAATCACCGGTGAATCCTTCGGTTCGACGGCGATGGCCTGGAAAGAAGCTTTACGCGGCTTGATCACCTCAACGCAGCCGGTGATCGTGCCCCCGGTACCGACAGCCGAAATCAGAATGTCGACTTTGCCATCGGTATCATCCCAAATCTCTTCCGCGGTGGTCTTGCGATGGACCTCGGGGTTTGCCGGGTTGTCGAACTGCTGAGGAATCCAGGAATTGGGCGTTTCTTTCGCCAATTGCTCGGCCTTGGCAATGGCGCCCTTCATGCCTTCGGTGCCAGGTGTGAGGACCAACTTTGCGCCCAGCATCGCCAGCAACGTGCGCCGCTCCAATGACATCGTCTCCGGCATCGTGAGGATAAGCTGATAACCTTTGGCCGCCGCGACAAAGGCCAGGGCGATCCCCGTATTCCCGCTGGTCGGCTCGATAATCACCGTTTCCTTCTTGAGTATACCCCGACGCTCCGCATCCTCGATCATGGACATGCCAATGCGGTCCTTGACGCTGCCTAACGGATTGAAGAATTCACATTTCAACAGGATCGTGGCGGGCGCGCCGTCAGTAACTTTATTCAAACGAACCAGTGGGGTGCGGCCAACGGTCTCGACGATGTTGTTGTAGATGCGTCCCATAAGAAAAGTGCGTTAGTGGTTTTGTTTACAGTTGCTGTCCATTGAGTCTGGAAAATGTAGCGAGGCAAGTGGACAACGCAAGCGGGAAAAAATCCAAATTCCAACCACCAGGCTCCAGGAAAAAACACCAAATTCCAAAATCCAAATTCCAGGAAAGCTTAAAGAAAGAAGCTTCAATACGTGCGGCTTTGAAGCTTTGAAGTTTTTCTGGAGCTTGGCGTTTGGAATTTGGTGTTTTCTGACCCCGGTCGCCCAAAACAAAAAGCCCCCGCCCGACCTTGCGGTCGAGCAGGGGCCAAATGGGGGATGGGAGTTCGCCACGCTCTCTTTCCCATGCTGGCATTGGGCGCCCCGCTAGGCGGGGCTGCCAACTTCCCGACGCTATTCTCCACGGCAAGCGGAGTCTGCGGCCTCGTAGCAGGGCCGTCCAGCGCCTTGCGGTCACTGGATTTTGAGTGAGGCTTTTCAGCTCGCTTGGGCTGATGGTTGCGCCACCGGCTTGCGAACCAGGTTAAGACACGTCTGCGACTTTGGGTCCGCGTCTTCACCGCTAAGCGCCGGGTCAGCCGCCGCTTTTGACGGCGCGTTTGCCCGGTGCCACGGGTCTCGCCTCTTGCTCTCAGGTTGCCTTTTATCCACAGGCCAGCGGTAGCGTTTTTACTATCGCCGGCGTTTCGGAAGGTTTTCACGGGTCCTGCCTAGACCCCGTGTCCTCCCCGGTGCGAAAGCTCACTTTGTCCCGCCTTTCGGCGTCTTTCCTTTGGCTGACCTCCTTTCGGAGACCGCCAGAGTCCTTCGCCCGTGCTGATCCACAGTAGCAACCGGATACCCTCTGGTAACTGCGATGGGCCCGGGTTCGAAACTCTCCCGGACTGCCTGACTCGACTCGAAGCGGTTTCTAATCGCTCCTTATCGCTCAGTTCCTTTTTCGCGTGTACTGACAGCGCGCGAACGCCGCCAGAGGAACTGGTGAATCCTGCCTCCGCTGTCCTGGCCTTGCGGCCCGGGCCTCAGAGGGGCTGAGCCAACCAGCCTGGCCCAACCGTTCCCCAGTCACCTGGGATTATCCTTGAGACGACCAGCGTCAATCTGTTGACCGCCGCCGTCCGTCTCAGTTCTTTCAATGAACTGATAACAGCTTATCATAGTAGTGTACCCTGACAATGGATACTTATGCACAAGGTTATTCACCAAATCCACCCGGTGAATAAACGGTGAATAATTCGTAGCACCCTTGAAAAATCAGGGACCCGGCGCACCCTGCGAAAAAATTATTCACCGCCCCGCCGCGACCCGGGAACGCTTTGTGAACAAGTTCTCCTGTGAAGTTTCGCGGGCCGGTTTTACCTGCCGGATCAATCAAGCGGCGGGAACTGGCGCCGAAGCCGGCTTTTTACCGGCGGCCTTTTTACGCTTCAGATAGGCGTTCCGACGTTTTCGCTTTTCCACTTTGTTGGATTGTTTGCTCATAATTCTTTACTTTATTAACGCGATGCGATTGTTTGGCGCACTATGCGGATTCGCTGGGACCGATTCAACATCTATCTGTTGCTGGTGATAGCGACGGGGCTGATTTGCGGATGTCACACCGCCGAGGGAAAGCGCAAAAAGCAACTCGCCACGCTCCGCCTCTACCAGGAAGCCAACCCCGACCCTATGGGTCGAACCGAAGAAGTCACGGTTCATCGCGATCCCGTAGTGAAGCTCACCATTAATAAAGCACCCTTTCTCACCGAGGCCCTCGTTAAGGAAGCGAAGGTGGTCGATACGGTCGGCGGGTTCGCCCTGAGCGTCCAGTTTAACCGCCAGGGAAGCTGGTTATTGGAGCAATACACCGCCGCCGGACGCGGGAAACACATCGCCCTCTTTAGCCAGTTTGTGAACCGCGGCGAAGACAAGCTCAATGCTGGCCGCTGGCTTGGGGCCCCTAAAATCGCCACCCACATCACCGATGGGCTGCTTATCTTCACTCCGGATGCCACCCGGGAGGAAACCGAACAAATCGCGCTCGGACTGAACCATGTAGCCAAGAAGGTGCAGAGCGGGGAACTGCAAGAGTGAGCTGAGAAATACGATTCAATCGTACGATTTGCGCGACCCGCTGCCCCGGACGCGTAAACTCACAAAACGCGAACTCACTGCTTTGGTTCGTCCCCGGGCGGGGCGCATCTTCCACCGTGGCGGCCGGAAGCCTGCCTCCACAACTTGAATCTCAGTCTCAGGAAGCGGCCGCCGTTTCTTTGCAAGGCGTTTTTCCGTGACAAGCTTGTCAAATACGTTATAGTAACAACGTTTATATAACCACCTGGCTCGCAATGAAATCGTTCGCTCCTTTCGCGTGGCGATCTGAGCAACATCTAGTCCTTGACGGACGAAGGCGCTACTCGTGCGAATCATTCGGGTTTACCTTGATTGAGCTGCTGGTTGTCATCGCCATCATCGCCATTCTGGCGGCCATGCTGTTGCCCGCGCTGGCCGGCGCCAAAACCCGCGCTTGGAGTCTTTCCTGCCTGAATAATCTCAAACAGATGGAGACCTGCTGGCATTTGTATGCGGTCGATCACAGTGACGTCCTGCCGCCCAACAACTCCATCGGCCTGATCGGCGGCGGTCCCATGGCCAGCGCAGCCTCCTGGTGTTCCAATTATGCCAAAACAGACGTGGACCCCGCCGGTATCACCAACGGCGTTCTCTTTCCTTACAATGCCTCGCTGCCCATCTATCACTGCCCCGCAGACCGATCAACAGTCCAGCCTCCCGGCAGCCCCCCACTGAGCCAACTACGCTGGCGCAGTTATAATATGAACCTTTGCATTAACGGCAGACCTGATTTGGACCCTTATGGTTGGTCTAATCCCAGTTTCAGCAAGCTCACCTTGATCAGGAATCCTGACCCCGCCAAACTCTTCGTCTTTTTGGACGTGCACGAAGACGAAATTGCCGACTCCACGTTTGGGATGCCGGCTTTCCAGTATTGGGGCGACGCCCAGGTCTGGTGGGATGTCCCTGCCAATCGGCACGCCCAGGGCTGCAATCTTTCTTTTGGTGACGGCCATGCCGAACACTGGAAATGGCTGGTGCCCAAAGCCGTCTCCGGCAGTCTGCCGCAAGCGGTTCCCCCTGGGGAATTGCCCGACTACCGCAGGCTGCAGGCCGGATATCGGCAAAGCTGGGATTAATCACTTAGCAGCTTTCAAGTGAACACGCGGCCCGAAATAAAACTGTTTGCCCGTTCCGACCGTCGGTCTGGGCAACTTGCCGTGCTCGGCGGACGGGCCCAGTGCTCGTCTGAGACTTTCGCGTTCACCCTGATCGAGTTGCTGGTGGTCATTGCGATCATCGCCATTCTGGCGGCGATGCTGCTGCCGGCGTTGAGCCAGGCCAAGGAAAAATCCAAGTCCATTGTCTGCATGGGCAACCTGAAGCAACTGGAGGCCTGTTTGCACCTGTATGTGGTGGACAACCAGGACGTTTTGGCGCCGAACAATTCGATCACGGCCATCGGCGGCGGCGTGCTCGCCAGCGGAATCTCCTGGAGCCCGGATCACGCGCGGACGGACACCACGACCACGGATTTGGAGACCGGGTGTCTGTTTCCCTACAACCACTCCGTCGCCATTTACCATTGTCCTTCCGACCTTTCGCACATTGAGGATTCCAGCGGCCAATTGCTGCCTCCACTACGCAACCGCAGCTACAACATGAGCCAATCGGCTAACGGCTTCCCCGAGTTCCTGCTAACCCTGCCACCGCCCATCAACAATCTGCCCTGTTGGAAAAAGTTCGCCCAAATCCGTCGTCCAAGCCCCTCGCAGCTTTTTGTCTTCATCGATGAGCATCCCGACACCCTCCTTGATGCGCAGTTTGGGAACCCCGTCGACTTGCCTGGGTACCCCCAAATTTGGTTCGATATGCCGGCTGATCGCCACAACCACGGGGCCAATCTCTCCTTCGCCGACGGGCACGTCGAACACTGGCGATGGCGAGTCCCAATGACCTTCCGGTATCTGGGGCAGGTGCCCTCCGCCGCCGAGTTGCCGGATTTCCTTCGCGTGCAAAACGCGATGAAACGCCTCGCGGACGATCTGTGAAACAGGTAGAGTGATTCATCATTCTGCCTGTTCTTTTTTAATTCCCACTTGCGCTCGCGCCTTCTGGTGCTATTTGTCTGACGCTATATGAATTACAAAATTGCGCGGCGCGCTGCCGCCCTCTCCCCTTCCCTGACCCTGGCCATTGACTCCAAAGCCAAGCAGATGAAGGCCGACGGCCACGATGTTGTCGGCTTCGGCGCCGGCGAACCGGA
>Ga0210408_10003546_pt1 | contig 14391 bp, 11 predicted proteins | sample IncBWH4MmetaG_FD_155471 | JGI IMG/M metagenome (GOLD analysis project Ga0210408, IMG submission 155471) | Forest soil microbial communities from Barre Woods Harvard Forest LTER site, Petersham, Massachusetts, United States - Inc-BW-H-4-M | ecosystem: Environmental > Terrestrial > Soil >...
ATGGTAGCTCCTTGTTGCTTCAATGCATCGAACTCGGTAGGTCCGAGATGCGCGAGCGTAGGGCGATCCGACAAAAACGGGGCACCACGCAAATTGATCGTCACCGATCGGTTGAAGTATGGCGGCCGGTCGGGCAAGTTTGTAACCATGGCTTCGACAAACCGGTCTCGGTCAGTAAATTGGAGCGCCCAGTTGGTGGCCGCTTCCTGGCCGATCGTGGTGAACGGCGCGGACGAAATCTGTCTCCCGCACAACGATCCGGCTCCGTGTGCCGGGTAAACTTTTACCGCGGGCGGGAGCTTCAGCAGCTTATCGAAGAGCGAATGGTGGAGCATTGCCGCGAGTTCGTGCGAACCAATCTCCCGATCGCGCAGATCCGGTCGACCCACGTCACCGGCGAAAAGTGTGTCACCGGAAAATAAAGCAACGGGAACACCGGATTCGAGCACACACAGACAGATGCTGTCCGGCGAATGACCTGGTGTTTCGATCGCCTCAATCTCCACTGTTCCCACGGCGAGGCGGTCACCCTCTTTGAGGTCGTAGTGGACGAATGTTGCAGGAGCTTTGTCGGAAACAAAGATCGAAGCGCCAGATCGAGCGGAAAGCTCGGTGTGGCCAGCCACGAAATCCGCGTGAGGATGCGTCAGAAAGATGCCGTTCAGATTTAGTTTGTTTCGCGAGAGGTAAGCGAGGTAACCATCCACGTTCCGTTCTGGATCGACTGCCACGGCTTCATTTCCCGATGCAAGAAGGTAAGAAGCATGCGCTAGTCCGGGAACAAAGAATCGCTCGATATGCATAGGTCTCCGATTCGACCGGTCCACCCAGTAATTTACTTCTTTCGGGAAAAGGGCACAGAACTAACCGCCAAGCTGGATGTCGCGGCTACTTTCGTTTGGCTCTGCTGAATCCGAAGAACCCATTTCAAATGAGTCCGATGCAGGCAATTGGTGGCTACTTCGGCTGGGGGACGATCCGAAGGTAAGGCTTGGGTGCCTTCCAGCCATCAGGGAATTTCTGTTTGGCTTCCTCGTCCGACACTGCCGACACGATGATCACATCTTCGCCGTACTTCCAGTTCACCGGAGTCGCGACCTTGTGGGAAGCCGTGAGCTGAATCGAATCGAGGACCCGCAGAACTTCGTCAAAGTTGCGGCCTGTGCTCATCGGGTAAGCGAGCATCAGCTTGATCTTCTTGTCCGGGCCGATCAGGAACACAGTGCGTACCGTGGCATTGTTCGCCGCCGTGCGACCGTCGGACGTGGTTCCCGCATCGGCCGGCAGCATGTCATAGAGCTTTGCGGCCTTGAGTTCCGGGTCGCCGATCAACGGGTAGTTCACTCTGTGGCCCTGAGTCTCTTCTATGTCCGCCACCCACTTTCCGTGACTGCTTACCGGGTCCACGCTCAGCCCGATAATCTTGCAGTTTCGCTTCGCGAATTCGGGCTGCAACCCGGCCATGTACCCGAGTTCGGTGGTGCAAACGGGCGTAAAGTCTTTCGGGTGTGAAAACAAGATCGCCCAGCCATCGCCGATCCATTCGTGGAAGTTGATGGCGCCTTCGGTGGTCTCGGCGGAAAAATTAGGGGCTTCGTCATTTATGCGCAAACTCATGTTGGGCGGGAAATTAGGGACCTCGTTATTTATGCGCAAGCTCATATTTTATCTCTGGCAAAAGCGGAGCGTTGAACGAAAGGCGGGGAGCTGCAAGACGTTACCAAAGAGGTAGTCGGAATCCACATCCTCCTGACGCGCTCGCTCTTTGGCGGCGGTACTCCGCGTAGGTTCCTTCGGCGCGTTTTTCTAGCGAAAGCGACTTCTGCTCCTTTGCGATTTTGATGGCTTCGCAAAACGAAGCCTCAATTTGGGTCTCCTCGGCACCAAGAGCCGCGAGAAATACACCACGGAGCCGGTGCAGTTCGGCAGACCAATAGCGGTTTTCAAATCTTTGCACGAGTGCGTCCCCCTCCCGTATTGCCTCAAGAGCTTCGGCGGTACGACCCGCCAGGTGCAAGGCTTCAGACTTTAGTGCCAACAAAAATGGGACGGTCAGCATCACTCCGGTTGTCCGCGTGTCCTTTAATCCCTCTTCGATCCACGAGATGCCCTCCGCCGTATTACCGCGAGCGCTGCGCACCCAACCGCGGAGAACGTCTGCGTGAGCCAGCCAAGTCGCAAAATTTTGACGCGTTGACAGCTCCATCAAATCCGACGAGTGGCGTTCCACTTCCGCAGGATTACGCTCATAGTGAGCAAGAACCGCTGCGTACCATAGTGCCTGGGCTAACGCATGCATATCATTCAGCTCTTTCGCTAATTTAATCGCTTCTGCCATTGTCGCTTGGCAGGAGGCGATTTCGCCGAGATGCCACTCGGATAGTGCCTGATGGCACGAGCAAGTGACGGCGGGGGTGATGGGTTCTCCGACCGGAGATTGTACGCCTCCAGAGCGCCAGATTTGAGCACCACGCATCGCGTTTTGTCGCGAGGACTCGAAATCGCCCAAAAAGTAGAACGTGACGGCTAAAGTGCGATATGCTCCTAACATTAGCGCGGCGTCATTCTGCTCCTGCATAAGCGAGTAAAATCGTTCGGCAATCTGCATCGTCGCCGTCAGTTTCTCCGTCATCAGGGAATTGCGCCACTGGCCTACCAGCGCCACATAAAGGGGCCGGGAAAGATGAAGCGAATGACACAAGGACGCAATGCGCTCGTAACAAATTTGCGCTTCAGGTGCTGCGAATCCTCGCGTAGCTGTTAGATATTGTCCGGCCTGCATGAGGATAAAAAGCTGATCTTCCCCACTGAGACTTTGCTCTTCGGCGTCCGTTTCTGCCGGCGATCCCCAGTGTCCATTTTCGAAGAAATGTCCTAAGACTGAGAGCAATGCCCCTCTGGCTCCGAGGCCGTTCGCAGCGAAGTTGGCATTTCCCCGCTGAATCCGCGGAATGTAAACCTCATTCAGCGCTGCGCGGAATAAGCCAGCATTGCAGCCGCAGACTACTGCTAAGAACAACGGCTCCATCTCCCTCAAACTATCTGGCAGCTCGGGCGCGAGCGTTCGATAATATTCATAGAGCCGCCTATTGCATTCCTTCCATGCATTCGTCTGTTGACTCCGAAGCTGTTCGCCAAAGTATTCACGAACGAGAGGATGAGCATCGAGACATCCAGGATTATGCGGATCTTCACCAGCGAGAAGTCTCGCTCTTCTCAGTTTGGCAAGAATGGTGCGCCACTCGGTCGGTCTCAAATCAGTTAATGACTCTGTAAGCCCAGGAATCCGAGGGGATTTCAGAAGCGCTCCTAGCGCCTTTTCGTCAGCTGGGCGATCAAATAGACCTAGCATGCGCAGAACGGACACTTCAGGACCTTCACCAAGCCAGGTTTGGTAAGATTCCATTACTTTTCGGGCATGGACTCCGTGTCTCACGTCGTGATCAAGACGTCCTGAGACTTCGCCGCGGCGGCGAATGTCTCCATTGTATGCATCGGACAGATAGCTGCCCAGCAGCGTGAGAGCCAAACAATGACCACTGAACTCGTCGCTCCCGCTTCGCAGCTCCACCTCCTCTCCCTTTACGCCGTGCGCCCGGAGTAGCTTCGCACCAGCATCGCTGGATAGTTGTTCCAGCTCACGACGAGGGGCTGAGGTGCCCTCGTGATCTGCAATATCAGCGACCGGCATGCGCGTGGTAATCACGCACAGCCCCGCATTGAAGGCGGCAAGTTCGCGCAAAAGTGCCTGGAGGGAAGGTTCACGTAGGCGTCCTTCTTGCGAACCAGGTGGGTTTTGGAGCGGCTCCAGACCGTCCAGAACCAGTAAGGTTCGGCGATGTGCGATGAGCTTCGCCAGTCTTTCGCCCTTCTCCCAATCCGTGCCGAGCCGTGGTTCTGGATCTCCAAACCAGGTGAGAGTCGCATCAAGAAATTCATCTGCGGACGAAGAGCCTCCACTTGTCCCCTGCCTGTAAAAGGACCAACCAAAAACGAGTTGCGCAGAGCGATACTGTTCAGCAGCCATCCGTCGGAGCCAATGGTTAAGGAGGGTGGATTTCCCGGCACCGCCCCATGCAACGATTGTAACGACGTTGACATCCTTGTTTGCCCAAGCACGATCCAGAAAAGCGATATCCTCCTCTCGACCAAAAACATCGCTCCCTGTAATGGGCAATCTGGATACTGAAATTTTCTCCGGCGTTTCGCCACGCCGCGCGATTTGCATCGCCTGACGCTTTGCGTCCAACCCGGCGCTCCCCTCGCCTAGCAGAGTGTGCTCGGAGGGGCTCTGTGGACCCCCAGCGGCATCTTCGTTCAACACTAAAGACCTTTCGGCTCTTGCTCTTCGCAGGTCGAGGTGCCAACCGAGTACCAAGGCTGGAACAAATCCCAGGAGAACCACGTCGAGAACGACTTTCATGCTCCAGCTTGGAAGTTCCAGGCTTGGAAATACGATTGCCGCTACCTGGAGGATCACCCAGGCACTCACTATGTAGCCTCCGCCTACGCGGTAAATCCGCTTGGATTGGAGTTCCTGGAAAAACCCTTTCACACAGTTCTGATTGTGCTGAAAGACTAATCCGACAGCGATGTTTTTTTCACCGTCTTCCCACAGGGAGCCAAAATGGCTCTGAGGTTACGGACCCTCGTTTGGTACCTTTTTTGACACGAGTCGCGAGTTGCACGTTTGTCGCTGAAACATCTAGTCGGACTTCGCAATTGACTCTGCAGCAGTGCGGATTACATCAATTACGAGGGCGGAGTTAGAGAGCATCGGTACGTGGCTACTTTCGGCGTCATAGCTCGTGGGCGCCCATTAGCTTTACCACGAAATGTTGGAGCTCGGGCTGCTCGGTGCGGTCCTTCGTCGCCACAACCCAGCTCTCGACAAGCGCTCCATTAGACCCACAGATGCCGTCCGCTCACCATAAGTACCAAGCCTTGCTAGCAGTTTCGGAAGCAATTGTCTCGCACCGCGATCTGTCCGCGCTGTTCCATGAGCTGGCAGGCCGGCTCCATCAGGTTGTGCGCTTCGATTATCTCGGCCTGTGCCTGCACGAAGCAACGAGCAACACCATGCGCATGCATGTTCTGGAGGGCACCGAGCCAGTACCGCTTCCGACCGCCGCAGTTCTTCCTCTTGAGGAGGACCCGACAGGGTGGGTCTGGCAGACCCAGCAAGCGCGGATCTTCTCGAACGTGCCCGAGGAAAGGCGCTGGCCGCGGCACGGGTAAGGAGCTCATTGCCCGCGCCGTTCACGACCTGAGCCCGCGCCAGGGCCGCACGTTCGTCAAGCTGAATTGTGCGGCTATCCCCACCGGGCTGCTGGAGAGCGAGTTGTTCGGCCACGAGAAGGGCGCCTTCACCGGCGCCATCATGCAAAAGAGCGGGCGCTTCGAGCTGGCGCACCAGGGAACACTCTTCCTCGACGAAGTAGGCGACATCCCGCAGGAGTTACAGCCCAAGTTGCTCCGCGTGTTGCAGGAACAGGAGTTCGAACGCCTGGGCAGCACCAGGACCATCAAGGTGGACCTGCGCTTGGTGGCGGCCACCAACCGAGACCTGGCCCGGATGGTGTCCGACGGCCGTTTCCGCAGCGATCTCTACTACCGCCTGAACGTGTTCCCGATCGCGGTGCCGCCCCTGCGCGAGCGCCGCGAGGACATCCCGCGGGCTGGTGCGCCATTTCACCCAGCGGTTCGCCCGGCGGATGGGCCGGCGGATCGAGGCCATCCCAGGCCCGGTCATGAACGCCCTATTCACCGCTATTTGCTATAATCCCGCGACCAAAGGTTTGGGATCGTCTTGACCGTTGCCGGGGTAGCGACGCGGCCTTTCGCCAGGCAGCCGTCCGGACCGCACCCGGGATCCTCGTGCTTCGCAATGGCGATGATCACGCGGACTGCCTCCTTAGCCTGCGAATAAGCATCCCACGTCGTCGAGACGTCGATATAACCTTCTTCCATCGGCTTCACTGCAGCAGTCAGAAGATCGCAAGTTGCCAGCCACATGTGCTTCGGCTGTCCGGTCGGCGCCCATCGGCCTGCTTTCTCCAGGGCCGCTTGAATCGAGGGAAAAGCGAAATCGCTTGCCGCAAACACGCAATTGGCCTCAGGGTGTGCGTTCAGCGCATTCGTTAATCCAGATAGAAATAACTCGGGATTCCAGTTCGTCGGCACCTGTACAATCGTGGTGTACTGACCGGTTTCCTTCGCAGCTTCATTCCATGCCTTTGACCGATTGACGGCGTTGATGTCCGTCAGCATGCCTTGAAGCTCAATGCATTTGCCCTGGACTCCGGCCTTTTTCAAGATCGCGGCTAAGGCTTCAGCAGTTTGTTTCGCTTGATCATAACTGTCGCCTCCAACGTGCGCCGTCGGTTTACCGCTGGTTGAGCCTCGGTCAAACGTGATGAACGGGATTCCGGCGTTTTGGGCAGCCTTGATTGAGGTGCCAATCGCTCCGGAATCGAATGCCCGCGCCATGATGATATCGACGCCGCGGGTGATCAGATCATCGATGTTCGCCGCTTGGCGCGCCGGATCTGCATTGGCGACATTGATGACCCATTCGATTTTGAAACCTGCAGCCTTACCCTGGCTTTCACCCTCCGATTTTAGGAAATCCACCCAGGCCGTCTCCAGGGAAGATTCCTTGGTATCTAGCGAAAACCCTACCGTCAACGGCTTCAGATCATCCGCATTGGCTGCACCCTGGACACCTACAGCCATCACCATTCCAAGAATGGCGCCAGAAATATAACGTTTCATTTTTCTCTTTTTTAGTTGATGTGTTTTTTGGTTTGCTTGTCGGACCGCTTGCGGCCCGGCTAAGTTCTTGAGCGCAAAATTCGTCTCGTCAGGCCCTGGCCGCTCTTCAGAGCGTCCGCGTACATCGCGGCGAAGATGACGACCCCGCCGACTAGTCGATACGAATAAGGATTAGCGCCGAGATTCGTGAGCCCGTTACGGATCATCTCGAAGATGAACACCCCAGGCAGGACACTGAAAAAGAGGGTGCCGCGCCCTCCGAGAAGACTGATCCCGCCAACAACGATACCAGCCAGGGCCGTAAATTCCCACCCGCTTCCCAGGAAGGGACTTACCGCGCCATTTTGTATCGTCGTCAGGATCCCTCCGAGCGAGGCGAGCACTCCAGACAGGACAAAGGTGTTAAATCCTGTCAGATCCACCGGAAGGCCAAGTCTGCGAGCCACAGAGATATCGTTGCCCATCGCCATGATTCGGCGTCCAAAGACCGTCCGACTTTGAAGCAAATGAACAGCCATAACGACCAGGAACATCAGAAGGATATCGACCGGTATCGGGCCGAGCCTCGCGTTTCCAATGAATCGAACGTCGGGTGGCAATTGCACGAGCAGCGCATCCGTCAACTGGAGTGCGATACCCCGGTAGGCGATCATCGTGCTCAACGTCGCAATTAGCGAGTCTACCCGCAGCACGACCACGATGAACGCGTTTACCGCCCCCAGCAGAGCGCCGCAGCCAACAACGATAAGTGCGGTAAGCACCGGGCTCAGGCCGCTCGTCCTCATAAGAAGAGCCCCGATCGCGCAAGAGAGGAAGGCGATCGATCCTATAGAAATATCGAGCCGGCCGGACATCACCACGAGCGCCAATCCCGCGGCCGAAATAGCCAACGGAGCCATTGCGCTGAGTATATTTAATATGTTCTCTACCTCGAAAAAATGACGGGTTACAACAGAAAATAAAAGGAATACAATAATGAATACAACGACGAAGCCCCGTCGCATCAAGAATTCCGCAATCGCTCTCAGTCCAAGTCCGCTCATCACCAGCTCCCGTTTCCTTCACCGGACTCGGCAATTGCAGCCATCAGCTCATAGGCTGAAGCCGACCCCGCCAACTCATCGACCAAAGAACCTCGATTCATGACAAGATACCTGTCACAAACTCTCATCAATTCCTCGAGTTCGGAGGATACCAGCAGCACACCGCAACCCTTGTTAGCCAAATCGACAATCAGTCTCATAATTTCGCTCTTAGCGCTGACGTCGAGTCCTCGCGTGGGCTCATCAAGAAGAAACAATCGGGGATTCGCCGCCAGCCAGCGGCCAAACACAATCTTCTGTTGGTTTCCGCCACTCAATGTTCCCACTGCTTGATCTTGTCCTGATGCTTTGATATTCAAACGTCCGATCATCGAGTGAGCGAGTGCTCTCTCACGGCAGGTGTCGATTAAGTGAAAATGGTTCAAGAGGGATTTGAGATTGGGTAACGCAATGTTATCGCGAACCGACAATGGAAGATGAATCCCCTCTCCTCGCCTATCCTCGGTCACGAAACCGACTTCACGATGCAGTTGCCGAGGTGTGATCTTTGATACCCCGTTCTTGCCGTTCCACAAAATCGTCCCATTATCGATTGGATCCAAACCAACCATCGCTCGCAACAGTTCGGTGCGTCCGGATCCGAGCAGCCCCCAGAGACCAACGATTTCGCCAGCGCGAATTTCTAAGGAAATGTCCTTGAGAACGCCGGATCGCCTCAATCCGCTCACTTGGAGCAACGACTCGCCCTGCGATGCGGTTGGCTCCCGAATACGACCTTCCCCCGCCGATACGCCGAGCATGAGATGCACCACTTTGGCCGGGTCGACCTCGGCGATCGGCGAAGACCACACCGTCTCACCATTCCGCATTACGGTCACTCGCTCGCAGACTGAGAAAATTTCATCGAGAAAATGCGTGATGTAGATAATCACGACTCCTTCCGCCTTTAACCCGCGAATTACCTTGAAGAGACGGCGCCGCTCGGGCTCTGTTAGTGATGAAGTTGGTTCGTCGAAGATGATGATTCGCGGTTGATGACGGAGCGCCCTGGCGATTTCCACGAGCTGCCGATCGCCGATGCTAAGTTCCTCGACCCGCGATTCGGGAGAAACTGAGGACCCAAGTCTTCCCAGCAACTCCCGAGATCGACGCCTCATCTCTGCATTGCTGATAAAGGGTCCTGACGTCGGCAGATTATCGATGAAGATATTGTCCGCAACGGTCAGGGTAGGGAGCATCGCCAATTCCTGATGAACGAACGCGATACCCTTAAGCGCCGCCTCTCTAGCTGAGCGGATCGCGACGTCGATGCCATCTATGCTGATGCGTCCGTGATCGGAGGTAACATCCCCGCCAAGAATGTTCATCAGCGTAGACTTGCCAGCACCGTTTGCGCCAACGAGAGCAATTGCCTCTCCTCCATGAGCCTCCAGACTCGCGTCCCGCAAAACAGCGACACCGGCATACGCCTTCGAAATGCCTTCCATGCGTAGGAGGGTCCGGGAACTACTCATTGGCTTTCCCCTTTCCTCTTTCGGTGGCAATGAACGCAATGATCACGGCGCCTTTGATGATGAGGCTGAGATAGTACGACACACCGATCAGATTCATCGCATTCGACAGAACGGTAATCAGCACTGCCCCAAACACTGCTCCCGGAACACGTCCGGATCCGCCGTAGATACTGACGCCGCCGACCACGCAAGCAGAAACGATATCGAGCACTACACCATCATTCCCCATGCTTGCTGATGCGGACCCGAGTCGCGCCGTCAGGAGAATCGACGTCAGTCCAGCCATAAGGCCGGAAATGACGTAACTCATCAGGATGACACGCTCCACCGGTACGCCAGCCACGCGCGCCGCACGAGCATTTAGCCCAACCACGTATACCCAACGCCCGAACACGGTGGAACGCATCACGACAGTGGCGGCTACAGTTACGGCCGCCCCCAGCCAAATCGTCATCGGTATCCCAAATATCGGAGTCGCGTCGAAGAGAGAGAGAAAAGCATTAGAAATCTGAGAAATGCTCAATGAATTCGTCAGCCACACCGCCGAGCCGGATAAGACCGTCATCATCGCCAGCGTTACGACGAACGGGATCATTTTTAGCCGCGAAACAGCAATTCCGTTTACCAACCCGACTAACACGCCCACCGCAACCATGATCAGACAACTAAACATCCAGTTTCCGCCCGATCTCATGTACATTGCGCCGAGCACCGCCCCGATCGCCATGTTGGCCGGTAACGACAGATCAATCCCGCCTGCAATCATGACGACCGTCATGCCGATGGTCATTAGACCAAGCAGGGACACCTGCAGAAGAATGTTAACTACGTTTTGATACCGGAAGAAACGCGGCGCATAGATCTCAATTAAGATCAGCATTCCAGCGAGCAAAACCACCCGCAATCCCCACTGAACGAGCCTAGAAGCGGTCAGTACTTTCGGCACACGGCCCGTCGTTGAACTCGACGAAACGGAATACCGAGCAAATTTGCGCCTCAGCATACTCCCGAATCTCCCCATTTGGCCGCGCTTTATAGAGAGTTCTCTCATTGGTTATTTTATGAAACGTTTCATATCCAAGTAATAAACCGCTCTCTCTCTCTCTCTTCACATTTGTTAGCCGGCCGTACGGTCAGACGGCTAACGCCAACTCGGTGATCCACTCATGAGGATTTCGCTTTTCGTATCGGGTATGGGGCCTTCCCAGTCGACTGCCGCTCAATCAGTTGGCCCCCGGCGCGAACATGGGGATTCGATATTCGTCGCCCATTCAACTGATGAGAGATCAAACGCCAAGCCTCAACCGCGATCTGATCGACAGGTTGGGCAACGGCGCTTACTGCCGGGTGGAGAAGTCTCAACCATTCGAAGTCGTCAAACGCCAGGAAGGACATCTCCTTGGGAACTTCTATATTACAATCACGCATAGCGGAAATGGCGCCAAGCGTCACCAGGTTATTCGACGTAAAAATCGCGGTCGGCCTTTCATTTTCGTTCAGCAACGACTCGATCGATTTGCGTGCCTCCTCGACAGTCATTCCGACAATTCTTACTCTTGGCTTGATCTTCCTTTCTCGGACGGCTTGTTCGAATCCGGCAATGCGCTCTTGCGTATTCCAAAGTCGCGGGATGTTCGCGGCAAATACGATGTGCCTGTGCCCGAGTGAAAGCAGATATTTGGCGCCTTGATAGGCAGCGTCGAAGTTATCAGTTGCAACGCTGGGGAAAGGGTTCTTGGCTGAAATGCGATCAGCAATGACGCATGGCATGCCGGAACCGATCTCTGACATGAGTCGCTCTGAACCATCCAGAGAAGGAATAACAATCATACCGTCAACTTGATTTTCCTTCAGCATCCGCGCGCGCTCACATGACCGCTGCGGGTCCTCTCCGGCCGTTACGATCATCACGGTATATCCGCTTGCAGATGCAAGATTCTCCAGTTTTTCGACCAGAGCACCGTAAAACGTGTTCAAGATGTCGGGAACGACGATCCCAATCGTACGCGTCTGTCGACTTCTGAGGCTGGCTGCAATTCGATTGCGTTGATAGTTTAACCGATCGGCCGCTTCAATTACCCGCTCGCGCCGATCTGGGGAAACGGTCGAGTTCCCATTGAAGACCTTTGAGACGGTACCAAGAGAGACCCGAGCCTCAACCGCCACCTCATTCATCGTCGACTTAGCGCGCATGGTGTCCGGGGGGGCCTCGCATATGAAACGTTTCATCGCGACACAGGCTTCTACAACTCCACAGCCATGTCAAGAAACATGTTGAGGCACCAAGCCACTGGTCAGAAAGGGGACAGCTCTAGCGAAGCTCCAAGGCCTCTTGGACAAGTGAGACCTTGCGAAGTAGGGCGCTATCTTTCTCGAGGCGCTCGGCGAAGACGACGGATAGCGTGTACGCGGTCTTTAGTTGGTGCATCCACTGCGAAAGGTTGCCCTCGGGCGTCGTCGCGACCAGATGGAAATGATTCTCCGTCAGGACATAACAATGCACTTTCACCCGGTAGCGCTCTGCGCCCCCAGCCAGATCGCCCACAAACTTCGACCGATCTCGATTATCCCGGAAAATCTCTTCCCGTCGATCTCCGCGTGCCATGACGTGGTGGACGGCACCGGCAAACTCAATCCGAGGAGGTCGTGACACCCTTCTCTGTAATCACGCTAAAGTCATAAGTCAACGGCTGACCCTTCCCGCCTTCGAGAACGATGGTCCTGAAAGTCAGATTGATCCTGGGCTTGGCGATCTTGGCGGTCTTCGGCACGCTATGCTGCCAGAAGGTTTGGGTTGTGCCCTTCATGACAAGGAGACTGCCGTTCTCGAGTTGGATCGAGATCGAAGGCCTATCACCTTTGCGTTTGTGGCGAAGGGAAAATTTCCTTTCAGCGCCAAGGCTGAGAGAGCCAATCGCGGTATTTTGCCCGAGCGCCTTTTCGTCGTCGCTGTGCCAGCCCATGCCTTCGCTGCCGTCGTGGTACAGATTGCAGAGACATGAATTGAACAAGCATTCAACTTTCTCTTCGACCAGGCTCTTGAGGGTTCGCAATTCCTTCGTCCAGGGAAGCGCGATCTTGGTCGTTCCTGAATAGGTGTACGAATAGCTCGAATCGCCGTACCAGGCGACCTTGCGGGCGGTGACGATTCGTTTGCCGCAAATGACCGCCTCATCGTTTCTCCAAGGGACTGTCGTCAGCAGAGCTTCGAAATAATCCTGCGCCTCACAGGACGCCAGAATGGGACCGTAGTAGTTTGCGATCCCATCGAACGGCAGCAGATTGAGGGTAGGCTCGTACGGAAACAGATTCATGAGAGCGTTGGTTATTTGCTGTCGTGGAAGATGATACCTACGGTGTTCCGATGGCCGGAACGCAGGCGGCTCACTCCATGACGCAAATTCACCCGGTACGTGCCTTTGGTGCCTTGTACCGGGCGATAACTGACCGCGAAGGCCACGCCATCACCCTGGTGAAGGCCTACCACCTCCGCCCGGGACTGCATGCGGGGACGTTGTTCGGTCAGCACGAACTCGCCGCCCGTGAAGTCCTGGCCGGGTTCTGACAGGAGAAGTGCGACCTGAATGGGAAAGATGTTCTCTCCGTAGACATCCTGATGCAACGCATTCCAGTCGCCTTCGTTATAGCTCAGCAGCAAGGGGGTAGGTCTTGTCTGCCCGGCCGCGTGGCAACGCTCGAGGTATTCCTCGTGCATCTCAGGATAGCTCACCTCGATTTTCATCGACTGGTTCCACCGATTGGCCACTCCAGCGAGCGGCGGATACAGGGCAGTTCGCAGGTCAGCAACGATTTCTGGCAGTGGATAGGACCAGTATTTGTACTCGCCTCGACCGAAACCATGGCGAGCCATGACAACCGTGCTGCGGAAGATGTCGTCCCGCTCATACATCGCGGCGAGCGAGCGACACTCCTCGCGCCTGAGGACCGATTTGATGATCGTGCAGCCGAAGCTGTCCAAATCCCTCGTCATCGCCTTCCAATCGAGGGCGGCAATGCGATCCTGGATGGAAGGTGCGGTCGTGGTCATACCGTCACCCTTTCTCGTGCCAGAAGGGCTCGTTTGCGATCCACGCCCCAACGATATCCAGAAATATCTCCGTTATTACGAACTACTCGGTGGCAAGGAATGGCGACTGCAAGTGCATTCGCGCCGCAAGCCTGCGCGACAGCCCGCGCCGAATTGGGGAAACCTATCCGGTTAGCCACTTCGGAATAGCTGACGGTCTTCCCGGCAGGAATGCGTTGAAGCTCTTTCCAGACGCGCTGTTGGAAGGCGGTGCCGCGAATATCCAGAGGCAGGTCCAATCCGATTCCCGGAGCCTCGATGAAACCAACTACCTTTGCGACGAGCTTCTCGTACCTATCATCTCCGCCAATAAGATTGGCCTTTGGAAACTGGTCCTGGAGATCCCGGGCGAGCGCCTCGGGATCATCACCCATGAGGATCGCGCAGACTCCCTTTTCGGAGGACGCGACCAGAATGGAGCCCAGCGCGCACTCCCCGATGGCAAAGCGAATGGTGTTTCCAGCGCCCCCCTCGCGATATTCCTTCGGTTTCATCCCGAGCATCTTCGATGAACCTGCATAGAAACGGCCGTTCGAGTTGAATCCCGAATCGTAGATGGCCTGCGTCACGGTTTCCCGCTTCGGTAGCGTCCTCTTAATGCGGTCAGCACGGTGGGCGTTCGCGTAGTCCTTTGGAGTCAGCCCGGTAGCGGTCTTGAAAAGGCGGTGAAAGTATCCGGGACTCATTTTAACGGCTTGTGCGAGCTCTTTCAGACTGGGAAATTCATCAGCCTCCTTGATCATCCGACACGTGGTGGTAACCGCTTCGGCGTGCTGGCCGGCGAGCCCGGAACCCTTAGGTCCACAACGCTTGCAAGCGCGGAAACCTGCCTTTTCGGCGTTTTGTGTCGAATCGTGAAAGGCGACATTCTCGCGTTTGGGCAGGCGTGCAGGACAGGAAGGACGGCAATAGACACCGGTGGTTTTCACTGAATACCAAAATAGGCCATCGGCACGTTCGTCCTTACGGACGA
>Ga0210408_10003547_pt1 | contig 14386 bp, 15 predicted proteins | sample IncBWH4MmetaG_FD_155471 | JGI IMG/M metagenome (GOLD analysis project Ga0210408, IMG submission 155471) | Forest soil microbial communities from Barre Woods Harvard Forest LTER site, Petersham, Massachusetts, United States - Inc-BW-H-4-M | ecosystem: Environmental > Terrestrial > Soil >...
CAGCAGGGCAGGTCCTCAGCCAGTCATCAAGATCGCACCGGAGCTCTTTCGACCAATGGTGCGTCCGCCACTGGGATGAGAAACGGACATCCTAAGCTTAACGTAAGACCTTCCGCTTGTAACCCAAAGCGGACCTGACGCAGGAGGCGTCAATGCCGAACAGTTAAGGCCTCGCGCCTAGCCTTTTGCGGCGGACACTGGCGGCACCGGCAGAATGATTTCGGAAGCCACCTTCCAGTCCTTCCCGACGCGAAGCCAATTGATGATCATTAGAAACGGCCTAGCTGTTCCATCCTGCCCCGCATAAGAGACCGTGATGTTCATCGGCACGTAGGTCTCGGCGACGTCGCGGGTCAGGCCGACAACCTTGAGCTTCGAATAATCTGGCTCGAGCACGACCGGACCGGAGCTACCGATATCGTGGAGCTTCTGATCAACCGCCTCGTTGCCCCAAAAGCCAGCCCAGTTCCCCTCGGACTGGATCGCGCTCTTAGCCACCAACAGTGTCGAGGGCGATTGCCAGAACATCCCATGCAGAGCTTTGAAATCGTGGTTGTTGGCCAATTCCATCAGTCTGCCGAACTTCGATTTTATCGCGCTGAGGGTCGCAGCATCCAGCGGCTCTTTCCCGACGGCGGGAGCAGACGCGACAGCCCCGGCGGAAAGAGCCGAGGCAGTGAGAGTGACAAGAAGTGTCTTGTACATGCAGGAATTTCCCTTCTGATGTCTGGCTCGCGTCATGACAACGCCCGTCGCGTTCGTCGATTGGTCTGAGTTACCCACTTCCATCGGCCGAAGACGTCATCCAGGACGTTTTAGCTTGCACATTCGCGTAGCAAGGTCGTGATTTTCGTATCGAGTGTTCGGGCGACGGCAAGGGCTTCCGAGCTGCCATAATGCAGCAGATAACTCTCCATTTTGTCATAAGAGATGTGCACGCCGTCGGGACGCTCATCGATCAGCACTGTGACTGGAGCATAGGAGCCAGCATCGGGCACGTGCTTGACCATTTCTTTCATGATGAGCGGATTGCCGACCACAATCCGTATGATTTTGGGCGTCTCGGATCCAGTTTCGCGACGCAGAATGTCGCCCAAATCAAATTCTGCGAAGAGCATAAGGTCCGTTCGGCCGAGGCTGCCGTGTACAACGCGTTGCAAATCCGGGAAGGATTTTGTCGCCCTCGTCTCCTTGAAAAATTCGACCATGTTGGGTTGCCCGACCGCCGACTTGAGCGCGGCCACAACAGCATCGAATGGTTTTAAGCTCGTGAGGCTGAAACGCTCCACCTCGACTTTGGCGATTGTCATTTGTCCTCCGTAACAACTCTCATGGATAAAGTGCCTCTGATTTCGTCGGAACCGCCAGGGTTCATGCCGCCGCGGGCTGTGCATCCAGGAAGGTCCGGACGTGGCTGACGAACATCTCGTGGTGCTGAAACAGGGCGCCGTGCCCTGAATCTGGATAGAGCACGAGCTGAGCGTTGCTTAGCTCCTTGAACATTGCGTAGGCGTTGTTCGCGGGCAGCATGGTGTCGTGGCTGCCGCTGACCACAAGAGCGGGTTGGCGGATGGCGCGCAGTATGGCGTGCCCGGGATCAGGTGTGGCGCACCAGGTGATCAGCGCCTTGGCCTGCGGATCGGTTACCGCGCTGCTGTTATCGGTGTCCCGATCGTCCTTACGCATCTTCGTCCGCTTCAGGAAGGCCAAGCCGGACGACCGACTGCCGGACGAATTCGTGAAGAACAGCGGTAGGCGGGGGTCCGGCACATCGGTTTGGGAAAACGCTTGCTGCAGAACCGCTAACAGGTGTTCCTCTCCGCCTTTCGGCGCGGTGCCGACGAGGATGAGCTTGCGGACCAGCCGTTCGTGCTCGGCGGCGATCTGTTGGGCGATGCAGCCGCCGAGAGAAAAGCCCAGCAGATCGACCTCAGAAAGGCCGAGCAGATTAATGAAGGCGACTGCATCTTTCGCCATCGCTGCAATATTGTCAGGCGTTTGGCCGGTCGAGCGGCCGACCCCGGCGTTGTCGAATGCGATTACCGGGCGATCGGTGGCGAGAGCGTTGACGACGGCGGGATCCCATGCGTCGATGTTGCCCGAGAAGTGCTGCAGGAGAATCAGCGGCGTTCCGGTAGCGGGGCCGAGGCGGCGATAGGCAAAGCGGATTCCGCGGCCTTCGACGTAACGGGTCGGCGCCGTTTCGAGCGTGGCGACGTCCTGTCTCGCGATGTCGAGTTGAGTCATGTCATCCTCCGGATGCTTGGAATAAGTCGAATGGGAGACCGGTGTGGCGCAGCGACCGAGACCTTCCTGGAAGATGTCGCTGGCGCTTCCGCGGCTCTGGCAGGTTTGCGCCATCGCGGTCCGAGGCGTTCTGCATTCTCTGAGCGAGCGTGCACGCTCCCGGCGCGAAAGCGCGCCGGGAGCGATTCCGTCACTTCGCGAGCGCGGCCTTTTCGATGACCTCAGCGACTTGCTTCGCATGGACGACGAGCGAGGCATGGCTGCCGGCGACTTCCGTCGTCTGAGCGTGCATCCTGGCTGCGAACGACTTCTGGGCCTCGGGCGCGAGGACTTTGTCCTTCGTGCTGATGACATAGAACGTCGGCTTGTCATGCCAGGCAGCAATGTCGACGGGGGCTTCGAACGCAACGTGGTTCAGCGGAAGCTGCGAGTTGGCCAGGTGCGCGGCGATCTCCGGAGGAAGGTCAGCCGCGACGGCTGACGGAAACACCTTCGGGTCGATGTACAGATTGCCCTTCGCGTCGGGATGGATCGCATTGCCGCCTTCGGTCGGCGGGCCGGCCTTTGCCAGCGACGCCAGCGATTCACCGACCTCCGGCGCGAAGGCGGAGACGTAGACAAGCGCCGACACCTTAGGATCGTCACCGGCTTCCGTGATGACCACGCCACCCCAGGAATGGCCGACGAGAACGCTTCTGCCGTCCTGCTTCGCGAGCGCCTGTTTGGTGGCATCGACGTCAGCGGCAAGGGAGGTGAGCGGATTTTCGACAAGCGTGACGTTGTAGCCCTTCTTCGTGAGAATATCGGCAACGGGCTGCCAACTCGTCTGGTCCACGAAAGCGCCGTGCACGAGCACGATGTTGTGGGCCGCTCCCTTGGGCAATTCGGCGGAACGGACGGAGCCGACCAATGTCGTTCCGGCCAGAAGTACGGCGGCTAGTGAGAGGAGGATATTTAGCATTGATTGTTCCTGTTGGCATGTCGGACGAACACAGTCCGGGTGGAATGGACAGGCGTTTCCAGCAAGGTCGCGGTTCTTCCATCTGCCACTGGCGAAATGGTTGCCGTACGTGACGTCGGCCCGCCGCGACATGACCTAGTTTGCCGACCTTTCGGACGATAGAGATCAATCGTCCGGATGTTGTGTCCAATCGTCCACCGGTCTAATCTCGGCGGCATGGATATACTCGCCCAAGTGCTCGATCGCGTTCGTCTCGGCGGGACGCTGCTCTTTCACTTCGAGCTCGGCCATCCCTGGCATCTTGAGTTGCCGGCGCGCCCCTACGCTCTGTTTCACTATCTCAGCCAGGGCTCAGCGACCCTCGCGCTCGGACAGGAACAGGAAATCCAGATGACCGAGGGCGATTTTGTCGTCATCACGCGCGGAGAGCCCCATGTGTTTTATTCGGATCGCCGGGCCAAGCCTTTGCGGATTATGGATATCGATCGATCGTCGCCACGTCTTGGCGTGGTTCGTCACGGCAGCCGTGCAAAGCCGCTCTCGACCTTGATCTGCGGCAATTTCACGGTGTCACGGCCGCTGTTTGGCAGCGTGCTGGAGTTACTTCCGCCCGTGCTCCTGCTGAAGCCGACGGCGGACCGTGGTTGGCTTGAAGCAATCCTGCGCCGCATGGTTAGCGAGTCCGCGCTCGAGCGTCCTGGCCAAGGCGTCGCGCTTTCACGACTGACGGAAGTGCTCTTTGTCGAGGTGCTCCGAAGCTGGATCGCGTCTCTCAGTCCCGGACAAGGCGGCTGGCTCGGGGCCATATCTGACCCACATATCGGACCGGCGCTCAAGCTGATTCACGAAAACCCGGAGCTTCCCTGGACCCTGAGCGACCTTGGCCAGCGTGTGGGGCTCGGCCGCTCTGTATTTTCGGCGCGCTTTACCAAGCTCGTCGGCCAGTCCATGCACCGTTATGTGATCGAACGCCGGATGGCGGAAGCGGCGTTCCTGCTGGAAACCAGCGATGAGCCGATCGCACGTATCGCCAGCCGGGTTGGTTACGAGACAGCGGCGGCGTTTTCGAAGCTGTTCCATCGATATCACGGCCTATCACCTGGCCGGTACCGAACATCCCGACGCTCTAACAGCGGCGAAAGGCAAGGGGACGTTCAGGAAGCAGCGGTCGCCGATTAGCTTTGTAGCGCCACTCCACGGCGGGTCCGCTTGTGATGGCTCTTAGCCGGCATTTGGTCAGGGCGCGCCCATGTCTGCTTTCGAGGTTAGCGCGGACTCGGTCGCCAAGAAATGAGCGCGCTTCAGCGCGCCAGTGTTTTTGAAGTAGGAAGCGACGGGCCGGATCGCTCCAGCGTAAGAAAGCGCAAAACATCCGGACGTCTATCGAAAGGGCGCCGTCCGACTTGCCGGGATGGGAACCGATAATTCGCAACCAGGGACGGGGCCAAGGCAGGTGGGGAAGAGCTGAAGAGGCGCTTTCCGAAGCTCCTGGTTAGAATCTACGACGTATAGACAAAAACTCGAGAAGAAATCTCGCTTCAGGGAATCTGATGGCGCTGCGAAGCGCAGGCCGCAACCGGGGCGCGTCCGCCTTTGCGGGCGAGGCTCTCGTGAGCCGCACCGCAAGTGCGTCGCGGCCTTCCGGCGTCGATCTTTCGCGCAAGAGCAGTTCAGGCTCTCGTCAGGGGGCCAATAAGAAACCGGACCTTTATGCAGCCGCCGCCGTCTGCACAAAGGTCCGATCTTGTCTTGTCTCCTCGATATCCGAAGGCCTGTAGAGGCCCCTTTCAAATGCCTGAAGAGAACTATTTAGGTTCGGATTTCGATCCGGAGCAGCGCTTTCTCGTCGCTACTTCTTCCGCGACGTCTTCTTTGCCACCTTCTTGGTCGCTTTCGCGGTCTTCTTTGCCTTCTTCGCTTTCTTGGCCATGTGGTCCTCTGTATGAACACTTACTCACTGACTTGCGCAAGCCGTGCATCGGCGTGCGCAACATTGCAACAATACCACGAAAGAAAATTGATACAACGAGTCGTGAAGTTTGTTGTGAGCCGCTAGCCGGCGGCAGTCAGTGCCGCGTCCCGCTCTTCGAGGGGTACCATTTCGGGACGCCAAGAGTCTGTCAGCGCAGGGCGCTGCTTAACGAGCGGTCTCACGGGACTTCATCGAACCGGCCTTTCGGCCGCCATCCGACTGGATCTGCGATCCAGCGGTTGATGTCCGATTCATGCCAGCCGGTCCCGCTGGTGCTGATTTTGAGCTGGGCCGGGAACGTGCCCTCGGCAATTTTGCGGTAGATGGTGGACCGGGACAGCCCGGTCCTAGCGAGGACGGTCTTCAAGCGGACGATACGGTCTGGTTCGCGCATGGCCGCGCTGCCTCCTGCTGACTATTTCTGACTGCTGCTGGTCCAGACAGGAAAAGCCGTCGCGGGCGCGCAAGAGGCGTTTTCGCGTCGCCGTACTGTGGCGTAGAGTCGGCGGAAAACAGGATGGGTCAAATTCCGATGCCTCGACCTCTGCCGAGGTCGATGCCGTGGGTGAAGGCTAATTCGTGACCGAGCCTGCGGCCCGATTCGAACGCGATGCCGAGCTCCCGCTTGCGATTGGCGACCATGGACTCCAGTTGCGGGTCGCGTTCGAGGCTTCTCGCCATATCGGCCATCGCCGAGCGCGTGGCCTTGTAGCCGGAGATATCGCCGGCCTGATACTGGCGCAGGCTGGCTCGGTCGAGCTTCCGCCAGTCCTTCACGAAGCGGTCGGCGCGGCGGCCCGGATTGATGCGCAGTTCGGTCTCGAGCTGGAGCGCGCGGACGGCGCGGTTGATCCGGCCGCCAGCCGCTTCGCGGACAAGTTCCGGGTTCTTCTTGTAGGCGATTTCGGCGTCGCATGAGCCATAGGGCCGCACCTCTTCGAAGACCTTGCGGGCCGTCTGCAATTCCTTCACTTGCTCGGGACTGGCGTTGCCGCCCATCTCCTGCGCCTCGAAGATCGCATCCACGGCGCGGGCATGGCGCACCAGCGCCCGGGTGCGCGCCCGACGCGCTTCCGCTTCCGGGTCTGCCGCCACCGTCCTTTCTAGCGCTTCAGTTTCGCGGCGCTCGGCTCCCGTACCGTTCCTTTCGCTTTTTCCGGCGTTTCCCGCCCCGGCCTCCGTCCGCCATCCGGGCCGGCCACATCTCCAGGAGAGCGAAAGCCATCGAACATGTTTCGCACCTTCTCCGGCACGACCTTGCGCACGATCTCGGCAACGCGCTTGCGGAAGGTGATCCCGCGCCGCTCGGCATAACCTTGCGCCGGATCGCGCTGCTCGTAATCCGAGGCCATGTCCTTGGCCCGGTTGCGCGACGGGGTGCGGACGAGCCGGTCCCGATTGGCAAAATCGTCGCGGCCATAATGCAGGTCCACGCCGTCGCGGTGTCGAGACAGGGCGACATAGCTGCTGTGGGCATCCATGCCGGGCGTCGCCAGCACATGGGTGCGGTCTACCGTCATGCCCTGCGCCTTGTGGATGGTCGCCGCATAGCCGTGGTCGATCTTGTTGTAGTCCTTCAGGTCGAACTGCACGGATCGACCATTGTCGGTGCGCACGGCCATACTCTGGGCGCGGACCTGTTCGACGGTCCCGAGGGTGCCGTTCTTCACGCCAAGGCCGCGTTCGTTCTGCAGGAACATGACGCGATCCCCGCTGGCGAAGCTGCGCCCGCCGCGCTCGACCGTTACACGCACCTCATCGCCCAGATCGCCGGCAGCCCGCATCCGCTTGCGCGCTGCCTCGTTGAGTGCGCGGACTTCGTCGTTGGTATGCGTGAGTATGATCCGGCTGCGACCCGGTGACGCCTGCCGCTCACGATCCCAGCGCTCGATCAGATCGCAATATCCTTCGCGCGATCGCGCGACAGGGTGCGGACAAGCCGGTCCTGATTGGCAAAATCGTCGCCGCCATAATGCAAGTCCATCCCGTCGCGGTGCCGCGACAGGGCGACATAGCTGCTGTGGGCATCACATGCCCGGCGTCGCCAGCACATGGGTGCGGTCTACCGTCATGCCCTGCGCTTTGTGGATGGTCGCGGCATAGCCATGGTCGATCCGGTTGTAATCCTTGAGGTCGAAGCGAACGGATCGGCCGTCGTCGGTCTGCACGGTCATGGATCGCGCGCTGACCTGCTCGATGGTCCCGAGCGTGCCGTTCTTCACGCCAAGGCCGCGCTCGTTTTGCAGGAACATGACGCGATCCCCGCACCGACGAACTGGCGGGCGCGCTGATTATGCTGGCCGAGACGAAGGACACTGCGAGGAAGGAGGCATGGGCCAAGCGTGGAGCCGCGTTCTTTCAAGGACGGGCGCGGCGAACTGCACCGGCAGCTGAGCGCAACCCTGGTGGCGCTCGGGCGCAACCGGGCGGCGCGCAACCGTCAACAGGCAGCAAGGGCGCGGCATGATATGCGCACCTGTCAGGTCGAGCGCCGCAAGCGCACGCGGCATCTCATTGAACTCGGAGGCCTCGTCATCAAGGCTCGTGTCGTGGATCTGACCGGCGATGATCGCGCCACCATTCTTGGCGCGCTGCTCTGGATGGCTGACAAGCTCCAAAGCGACCATGGCGCGTGAGCTATGGGCCGCAAAGGGGAAGCAAGCGTTCAAGGCGGACTCAGCAACACATGAGGACAGATCGAACTGCTTCAGCAGTTCATCGTTGATGCGCGACAATGGCATGTCGGCCGAGTGAAGCCCCGCCCGCTGCTTACAGGACAACCTCGATCAGGCGCGGGCCGTGATTATTCATGGCGCTAGCGAACTGCAGCGCGAATTCTTCAATCGAGGTTGAGCGGCTCGCCTCGACGCCCATGCCTGAAGCAAGCTTGACCCAATCGAGTTCGGGATTGTGCAGATCGAGCATCGAAAACGCCTTCGGCCCGGCCTCGCCCGCTCCGACCCGCGCGAGCTCGATATTGAGGATGGCATAGGAGCGATTGGCGAAGATCACCGTGGTGACATCGAGCGATTCCCGCGCCTGGGTCCACAGCGCCTGCAGCGTGTACATCGCTCCGCCGTCGCCGTGGAGACAAACCACCTTCCTGTCGGGACAGGCGACCGCGGCACCCGTTGCGACGGGAATGCCTTGCCCGATCGCACCACCGGCCAACGCTAGATGATCATGCGGCACGATGTTGGCTGCATATCGATGCATGCCGCCGCCCGCCGTTGCGCCCTCGTCGGAAATGATGGCGCCGTTCGGAAGATAGTGCGCGATCACCTGGCCTGCCGTCACTGGATTAAGCGGCCCCTTCGGAAGGTCAGGCCTCTCGGCTGCGCCGATATGGGAAGGCTGCTTGGGCGCCTTCACGGCATCCGCAAGCGCCTCCAGCGCGCTCGTTCCATCCTCGTTTGGATGCGCGAGGTACAGAATGTTGCAATCTTGGGGCGTGCACCAGGACGGCTTGTGGGGATAGGCGAAAAAGCTCACCGGCGGACTCGCGCCGACCAGGATCAATTGCTCCGTCCCTTGCATGAATTCGACGATCTGTTCGGCGAAATAGGGAATGCGTTCGACCTCCACGCGTCCGGCGCCGCGCTGGCAACGCGGGGCAAAGGTGTCGCAGGCAATCCGTGCGCCGGTCGCCGCGGCCACGCGGCCGGCCGCATGAAGGCCGCCTTCCTTTAGCGCAACTCCGCGGATCAGGATTATGGTCTTGCGGCCGGATCTGAGCGCCGCTGCGGCCTGATCGATGGCTTCGGTCGATACCGCCGCCGGTGATGGCGTCGGCAAGGCAGGCGCCGGACGGTCAGCCTCCAGCCAGGCGGCGTCGGCCGGAAGGATCAAGGTCGCGATCTGACCAGGGTATTGCCGCGCCGCCTGCACCGCCATCGCTGCGTCGGAGGCGACCGTCCGCGCGTTTGCCGACGAATGCACCCACGCGGAGACGGGCCGCGCGAAACCATGCACGTCCGACGCCAGCGGCGCGTCGTATTGCGCATGATAGGTTGCGTGGTCACCGACGATATTGACGATCGGTGTCCGGGCGCGACGCGCGTTGTGGAGATTGGCTAGCCCGTTCGCAAGTCCCGGCCCCAGATGTAGCAGGGTCGCGGCGGGCTTCTCCGCCATGCGACCATAACCATCAGCCATTCCGGTGACCGCGCCTTCGAAGAGGCCAAGCACAGTTCGCATTCCCTCGACTCTGTCGAGCGCCGATACGAAATGCATTTCCGACGTGCCAGGATTTCCAAAGCATACTTCGACGCCCGATCCGACGAGCGTCCGCAAAAGACTCTCTGCGCCGTTCATGTTGGTCCCTCATCAGAAGTGGTGGCGTAGGTCATACAAAAGCGCTTAATCCGGTCATGGATTTGCCGACGATCAGCGTGTTCATCTCCCGCTTGCCCTCATAGGAGTAGATCGCTTCCGCATCGGCCACGAAGCGCCCGATGTGGTTCTCGAGCAGGATGCCGTTGCCGCCGAGCAGCTCGCGCGCATAGCCGACGGTCTCCCGGCACTTGACCGTGCAGAACGCCTTCGCGAGCGAAGCATGTTCATCGCGCATCACGCCTTCGTCCTGAAGCTGCGCGAGGCGCAGCATCATCGCCTGCGTCGAGGTTGTGAAGCGCTCCAGGTGGCGATAGACGATTTCCTGGCCCTGCGCCTGCACCCGCGGCGTGTGCCACAATTGCTTGAAGATTAACAGATATTGGTAAGCTGATCTGGCGGTCTGAATCAGCCTTCCGACCATGGCGGCCTCCCTTGACCTGTTTCCTCCGGCCGTCTCACCGTCCGCCATTCTTGACGAGCGGATCGCCTGGTATGCCGTTGTGCGTCCGGACGCTTGCACCGGACGACACCGAGCTGAGCCTCGCGCGCAGCCTTCTGCTTGTGAAGGTCCGAAGCGGACACGGCCGGGTCTGAAGTGGACAGGTTGCCCTTATCTGGGGCGTTCGTCTTTACCGAAATTGCTCTCTTTGCCGTCTCGGCATCTTTCGCTGTGTCATCCTTGTTGCTTTGCAGCAAGGATGACACGTTGGTGTGCCTTGGGTTGTGCATCGAACCGGGTATGTTTCCAGCTAACGGAAGTTGCCCGCAAAAGGCATCTTGCGCCCCACTGACAGACAGAAAGAAAAGCAGCTTAAGTTGCAACCGACCATGCGAGCGAAGAAACCTTTAGGCTCCCGCGCTGACTTCCCCAACGTGGGTGCCGGCGACAAGGTCTATGAGACAACCAAGCTGGGCGCGGTTTTCGACATGCTGGCCAGCCACGGCATTCCGGCGGAAGCCATCCTGCGTGACGTGAACATCCCCCTTGAGGACGTCCATGCGCCGCAGGCGCGAATTTCACTGAAACAGTTGATGACCGTTTGTCGAAACGCGCGGCAGCTATCGATCGAGCCTCATTTGCCCTATCGAATCGGCGCATCGATCCACATCTCGACCTATGGAATGTACGGCTATGCGTTGCTCTGCTGTCCCGATTTTCGTAAGGCGATGGAATTTGCGATGCGCTACCACGTGCTCGCTGCGCCGCTGGCGTCGATCGAGTTTCGGGAGGACACAGGCTACGCAAAATGGATCATTGAGCCGAATCTCCATGCGCTTGGCGATTCCGCGCTCTATCGGTTTGTTACCGAGATGCAGATTGGTATCCATATATCGCTGATGCGTGACATTATGGGACCGGGCTTTGCACCTTCTGAAATCGATCTTGTCTATCCCCACGCGCAGGATTTCGATCTTCCAAGCGATCACATCAGATGTGCGGTGCGCTTCGAGCAGCCAGCCAATCAGATCGTCTTCAAGACAGAATGGCTGGATCGGAGCGCGGATCTCGGAAACAAGACGACATATCCGACCATCCTGACGTTGTGCGACGACTTGCTTGAAGACCTGAGACTGCGAGTAGGCGTTGCTGGAAAGATTCGCGCGGTCCTGCTCCGCGACATCGCCAACCCCCCGAGCTTCGAGACCATGGCGAAGCTGCTCGGCGTGAACGACCGCTCGCTGCGGCGGCAGCTTCGCCAACAGGGATTTTCCTTTCGCGGACTGCGGGACGAACTGCGCACCCACATTGCCCTAAAATATCTTCGCAGCACGAAGCTGGCCAACGAGGATATCGCATTGGCGCTCGGCTTCAGCGATGCGGCAAATTTCAGGCGCGCGTTCCACCGTTGGACGAACAAGGCGCCGAGCGATATCCGCGACGATTCCGAGCGCCCATGAACGTGGAGTGCAGCAGTTCCCCGTGTTGCAGCTTCTGCCAATTGGGCGTTGCGGGAATTGAACAAGCTCGACTACTGTGATGCCGGACTGGATTGGCTCGGAGTTAGGGATGTCACGCTGCTTGGTAACGCCGAATGAGGCAACCAAAATTCGAACTTGCGGCGGCGCTGCGCTGATCTGAATTTGGATGACTTCCATGGCAAAGGAGCGCGTCGAACGTCGACTGGCAGCGGTACTGGCGGCTGACGTCGCGGGCTACTCGCGCCTGATGGGCGCCGATGAGGTCGGGACGCTTGCCGCCCTGAAGGCGCACCGCCGCGAGGTCGTCGACCCCACCATTGCCCAGCACCATGGCCGCATCGTCAAGACCACTGGCGACGGCATGCTGGTCGAGTTCGCGAGCGCGATCGATGCTTTGACATGCGCGATGGCGGTCCAGGAGAAAATGGCCGAACGAATGGCCAAAGAGGCGGGACCGCCCATTCAGTTCCGGGTCGGAATAAACGTCGGCGACATCATTGTCGATCTCGACGACATCTATGGCGACGGCGTCAATCTCGCAGCGCGCATTGAAACCGAATGCGAGCCGGGCCAAGTGTACCTTTCGGATGATGCGTATCGACAGGTGCGTGGCAAGACGGCGTTCGTTTTCGGCGATCTCGGCGAACGATGGCTAAAGAACATCGACCGGCCAGTGCGTATTTATGCCGCGCGTTTGTCCACATCCTCAACGGCGGAAAGCATCAAATCGGCGGACCGAGATAGCAGGTCGCTGCCCTTGCCCGACAAGCCTTCCATTGCGGTGCTGCCGTTCCAAAACATGAGCGCCGATCCCGAACAGGAATACATTGCAGATGGCATCGTGGAGGATATCACAACCGCGCTTTCCCGTTTCAAGGCGCTCTTCGTCATCGCGCGTAATTCCAGCTTTACCTACAAAGGTCGTGCCGTCGACGTGAAGCAGGTGGGGCGCGAGCTGGGCGTCCGCTATGTGCTGGAGGGCAGCGTCCGAAAGGCAGCGAGCCGGCTGCGTATCACCGGACAGCTCATTGACGCCGCAACGGGCTCTCATCTTTGGGCAGACCGGTTCGACGGTGAGGTCGCGGATATTTTCGAGCTGCAGGATCAGGTGACGGAACGTGTCGTTGGAGCCATCGCTCCCGCGATCGAGAAGGCCGAGATTGATCGCGCCAGGCGCAAACCGACAGACAGTCTCGACGCCTACTCCCTCTATTTGCAGGGGTTGGCTAAGTTTTACGAGTTCAGCAGAGACGCGAACGACGAGGCGCTGCGCTTGTTCAAGAGCGCTATCGATGTCGATCCGGATTTCGCCACGGCGCACGGACGAGTGGCCTTGTGTTATGTGAGCGCTAAAGCGTTTGGGTGGAGCTCCGAACCCTCCGACGAGATCGTCAAGGTGAAGCGGTTCAGTCAACGGGCGGTCGCCTTGGGCAAAGACGATGCAATGGCCTTGTCTCTGAGCGGATGGGCGCTGGCGTATGGTGCGGGCGACCTGCAGTCGGGTTCAAGCTTGATCGATCGCGCGCTTGTGATGAATTCCAACCTGGCGGATTCTTGGCACTATGGCGGGTGGATAAAGAACTGGTTGGGCGAGCGGGAAATCGCACTTGAGCGATTCGCGCATGCGGTACGACTGAGCCCTCTAGACCCACTGACCGCAATAGCCAAGGCCGGGACTGCGCATTGCTATTTTTACCTGGGCCGGTACGACGAAGCGATGGCTTGGTCGGCCTTGGCATTTGAGGACGGTGCCAACAATCAAGCGGTGTTGAGGATCAAAGCAGCCAGCAACGCACTCGCTGGAAGAACGGAAGTGGCTCAAGAGGCGGTGGCCCTGTTGCGCCAGGTCAATCCGACGCTTCGCATATCCAATCTGAAGGAGGTGCTCGGCCCCTATCGGCAAGAGGATCTTTCGCGGTACCAGGAAGCAATGAGGCTTGCCGGTCTGCCAGAATGAACTCGCTCCTCGGGATCGATAATGGATCCATCCCGTTGGAGCGGCCCATGAGGGGATCAAGAAACCTATGCTGAGCGACGACGACGGAGATAAGAGGGCACTTGCGAATCCGGAACAGCTGCAAGCCACGCTGAATGTGATTCCAGCGTATACTTGGTATGCGGCTTCGTCCGGCGGCCTTACCTTTGTGAACAAGCGAACTGCGGATTACCTGGGTCTTCCGCGAGATCACCCCTTGCGTTTCGGCATCGATACCGGCGCGGCGTGGGACGCCCATATCCCGTTCTTGCATCCCGACGATCACGACGAAACGCGCATGGTCTGGTCAAACTGTTTGCGCACGGGCGAGGCGGGCGAGGTGAGTTTTCGAGTTCGCAACGCGCAAGAAGGTTACCGCTGGTTCCTCAGTCGCGCCGAACCGCTCCGGGCGAGCGATGGGACCCTGCTGCAATGGGTCGGGGTGAATCTGGATATTGAAGAGCTCAAACGCGCAGAGCAAGCTCTGATGCGAAGTGAGGCTTATTTGGCCGAAGCGCAGAAGCTAACGCATACGGGCAGTTGGGCTTGGGACCCGCGCACCGAAAAGGTCCTGTACTGCTCCGAGGAAATGTTCCGAATTTTCGGATTGGATCCGCGGGAGAGCTTACCTTCTCGAGACAATTTTCGACAGCAAATCCACCCCGAGGATCGCGATTGGGTAAAGAAGAGATTTGAGGAGTCGCTTCGCGAAAGAGTAGATAGCTTCGCCGAGTACAGGGTTCTTCTCCCAGATGCAACAGTTAGGCACATTAATGCCTCAGGTCATCCGGTTCTCAGTGAAGACGGTGAGCTAATCGAGTTCATCGGCACCGCAACAGACGCAACAGAACGCAAGCACGCCGAGGACGCATTGCGGGAGAGTGAGCGAACGCTCCGCGAAACCATTGAGACGATCCCTGCTCTTGTTTGGAGAGCGAAACCGGACCGCGATATCGACTATGTCAGCAAACGTTTG
>Ga0210408_10003550_pt1 | contig 14378 bp, 9 predicted proteins | sample IncBWH4MmetaG_FD_155471 | JGI IMG/M metagenome (GOLD analysis project Ga0210408, IMG submission 155471) | Forest soil microbial communities from Barre Woods Harvard Forest LTER site, Petersham, Massachusetts, United States - Inc-BW-H-4-M | ecosystem: Environmental > Terrestrial > Soil >...
CTGTCTTGACCGCCCCGCGCAGCCACGTCGCGATCCGGTCTTGTATCGCGTGATAGACGTCTTGTTGCTGAACGCCGGATCGCTTCGGAACCTTGAACGAGTGGTCACCCCCTTCGATTACACAGAGATCGGCCGGCGCCTTGAGGCCGGTGATGATCGGCCGCAACTCGTCAGGGGCGCCGAACGCGTCGCGCGCACCTTGAACGAACAGCATCGGCGCTTCGATCTGGGTCAGATGGGATGCGCGAAGACGGTCGGGTCTGCCGGGCGGGTGCAAGGGATAGCCGAGAAACACCAAGCCAATCAGATCTGCTATCCCTGCAGCAGCCACTTGCGAGGCTATGCGCCCGCCCATCGATTTGCCGCCGATCGCCAGCATGGCACGGTCCGGCTTCATCCGCTCGCAAACCGCTGCGATCACTGCGCGCCAGCAGGCCTCCAATCTGTCGTTCGGATCGGGAATTCGGCGGCGCTCTTCGCTGTAGAGAAAGTTGAAGGTGACCACGTGGATGCCGCGCGCTGCTAATCCGGTGGCAAAGTTCACGATGAAGGCGCTCGTCTGACCGGCTCCAGCTCCGGGTGCGAGGATCAGCGTGACGCCGGCTCGATCCGTCGCAGCTCCGGGATAAAACAGTGCAGTCACGCTTCGGTCGGGTAAGATCTCGACGCGAATTTGTTCGGGCATTCTGTCACCCCTCGGAACTTGCAGCCCACAACGGGTGTATTTCGCTGTCGGCAGCAACATATCTCGCCGTGGCGGCACTGTGACAGGCAAGTAGGCCGAGAGACGAAACCGAATTCGGCGGGGCAGGAGCGTTATGGCCGGCATCGCAAAGCAGCGCGACATCATCGACCGGCGGGCGCTTGCCGAGCAATTGTCGGAAGCGGCCCGCTCGGTTCGATCTCAGCCGCTCGATCGCCGCCCCTTCATCGCGCCGCTGCGGGCTGCTTTGACCGCCGGCCGCGCGGAGATTCGCCACCGCTTCGAGGCGACCGGCGATGGCGCCGCGGCGATGCGCGAGCAGTCCTTTTTGATGGACCAGCTGATCCGTGCGCTCTTCGACCTCGTCACCGGGGAAATCTACCCGCTGCCCAATCCGACCTTGGGCGAGAGGTTGGCGATCGTCGCCGTCGGCGGGTATGGGCGTGGCGAGTTGGCACCGTACTCCGACATCGATCTGTTGTTTTTGCTGCCCTACAAGCCGACCCCTTACACCGAGCAGGTGGTCGAGTACCTGCTCTACCTCTTATGGGACCTCGGTCTGAAGATCGGGCAGGCGACGCGCTCGGTCGAGGAATGCCTGCGCCATGCTAAGGCCGACTTGACGATCCGCACGGGGTTGCTCGAGGCGCGCTATTTGTGGGGCGAGCAGGCGCTCTTCAGCGAGCTCAAGAAACGCTTTGATTCGGACATTGTGCGCGGCAGCGCGGCGCAGTTCGTCGAAGGCAAGCTCGCCGAGCGCGATGCGCGGCACCAGCGCGTCGGCGACAGCCGTTACCAACTCGAGCCGAACATAAAGGAGGGAAAAGGCGGGCTGAGGGATCTGCACACGCTCTTCTGGATCGCCAAGTACATCTACCGCACCGACGATGTCGGCAAACTCGTCGAGTTGGGGGTTTTGTCGGCGGAGGAGTCGCAACTGTTCGACCACGCCCAGAGCTTCCTTTGGACGGTCCGCTGCCACCTCCACTATTTGGCCGGGCGCGCCGAAGAGCGGCTCACTTTCGACCTGCAAGCCCAAATCGCAGGGCAGATGGGTTACGCCGATGATGCGCAAAGCCGCGGGGTCGAGCGGTTCATGAAGGATTATTTCCTGGTCGCCAAGGATATCGGCGACCTGACGCGGATCTTCTGCGCGATCCTCGAATCCGACCAGAAGCGCAAGCGCCGGCTCTCCTGGGCACGCTGGGGCGGCGCACGACGCGCGCTCGGCGGGTTTGTGGTGGATGGTGAGCGGTTGACGATACCGGCCGAGGATTTCTTCAAAAAAGACCCGGTGGCGCTACTGCGGCTCTTTCATGTTGCACAGGAGAACGGGCTCGACATCCACCCGCGCGCGTTGCGGTCGGCAAGCCAATCGCTGAACCTGGTCGACCAGCGGCGCGAGAACCCCGAAGCGAACCGCCTGTTCCTCGAAATCCTGACCTCGCGCAAGGATCCCGAAACAGCCCTGCGACGGATGAACGAGGCCGGGATCCTTGGCCGCTTCATTCCCGATTTCGGCCGCGTCGTCGCTCAGATGCAGTACGACATGTACCACCACTACACGGTCGACGAGCACACGCTCTTTGCCATCGGGATCTTGCACAAGATCGAGACCGGACTGCTTAAGGAGGAGCATCCGCTCGCCACCGACCTCGCAGCGACAATCGTCTCCCGCCGCGCGCTCTATCTGGCGGTGCTGCTGCACGATATCGCCAAGGGACGCGGCGGCGATCACTCCGAAATCGGCGAGCGCATCGCGCTCGAGCTCGGGCCGCGGCTCGGTCTTTCGGGTGAGGAAACCGAGACGGTCGCCTGGCTGGTGCGCTGGCATCTCCTGATGAGCGGGACTGCGTTCAAACTCGACATCAGTGACACCAAGACGCTCGGTGATTTTGTCGAGCGGGTGCAGTCGCCGGAGCGGTTGAAGCTGCTGCTGGTTCTGACCGTGGCCGACATCCGCGCCGTCGGTCCCAATGTGTGGAACGGCTGGAAGGCGGCGCTGTTGCGCGAGCTCTACCATCGCGCGATCGAGGTGATGTCGGGCGGGTTGACCGTCGAGGGACGGGATCTGCGGGTTGCCACGGCTCAAGCGGCGGCGCGGCGTCTGCTGCCCGATTTCAGCGACGAGGAATTCACCAGCTTTGCCGCCCGCGGCTACCCGTTCTATTGGCTGTCCTTCGACCCCGAGACCCACGCCCGGCACGCTCACCTCATGCGCGAGGCTGAAGCTACGGGCGCGCCGCTCACAGTCGAAAAACGCGTCGATCCACAGCGTGCGGCGACCGAGGTCACCCTCTACACCGCCGATCATCCCGGTCTGTTCTCGCGGATCGCCGGCGCGCTGGCGATCAGCGGCGCCAACATCGTCGACGCCCGGATCATGACGATGTCGAACGGGATGGCGCTCGACACCTTCTGGGTCCAGGACTTGGCGGGCCGCCCATTTGATCGCCCGGATAAGCTCGCCCGGCTCGCAGTCGTCTTCGAGAACGTGCTGACCGGCGATCTGAAGCCGCATCGCGAATTCGCCCGCCCGCCCGCCTTCCCAAGCCGAACGCAGGTCTTCACCGTCATGCCCCGCGTGCTCGTCGACAACAAGGCGAGCGCCTCGCACACGGTGATCGAAGTCAACGGCCGCGATCGGCCAGGCCTGCTGCACGAAGTGACCCGCGAGCTGACGCGGCTCAATCTGCAGATCTCGAGCGCCAAGATCTCGACCTACGGCGAAAAGGTCGTTGACGTGTTCTATGTCAAGAATCTCTTTGGCCACAAGGTCGAGCAACCAGGTAAGCTCGCGGAGGTCCGCGAGACCCTCGAAACCGTGCTGGCCAAGGGGAGCGAGGTGGTAGCGCCGGAGACCCGACGCGAAGGCGTCGCAGCAGAGTAGCTCGCCCCGCATATTCCCTGCCGGACAGGGGAATACAGGGAAAAAATCTCATCGCAGCCGTCAGCGACGTCGAAAACCGGCCTTATACCAGATACTTAAGGCTCTGGTTGAGACGCTTCCGGGACGCCCGGCAGGGGAATTCTGCCGATTTTTTGACCCAACGCCGGGCGAGGCCTACTCCCCGCGCTGAAAGATCCGAATGCGGCGCGATGAAGATGAGGGATTGGCACATGAAATGCTCATATCACAAAGTTATACCAGATTAATCCGGATTTGTCAACCCGGATCCGTCTTCTTTCATACATGACCCACCCGCGGCCGGGGCTTAATCTGCGCTTCCTTTCACGCCGCCGCGCACACGGGTCTCTTATGCCAGGCGGTTCGCCGATTACGCCGGCCGGACCGTCGGGCCGTCCGTCGCGCCGGGCTCGAGATCTACCTCTCTGATCTCCGCGACCTCGGATTCAGGCTTCTCTTCGAGACCAACCAGCGAATTTCGGGCGGCTGTATAGACCCGGATCAGCTCGTCGAGCTTCAGTTTGCACCGCCTGCATATCCCGGTTTTGGGTATTCTGGATCACGAAGACCATCAGAAACGTCACGATCGTCGTGCCCGTGTTGATGACGAGTTGCCAGGTATCGGACCAGTCGAAGAACGGGCCGCTCGCGGCCTATAAAACGATGCTCAGGAACGCCAGTGAAAAAGCGGTGGTACGCCCGAGCTGACGCTCCATCCAGCGCGCGAATCTGGCGAAGATTAACGGCTCCATCGCCTTCGTGATTCGCGCACGGGTCGGGTTTAGTCAATTTGGCCCATAATTCAGGACGAGACCGTTCCGACCGATGCAAATCTGGTCGCCCGATCTCTCGACGACGGCAGATGCGAGTTCTCCCCGCACCTCCTCGCGGGAGTTCCCTCGCTTCTTCAGACGTTACTCGAACATATATGCTTCGCCGAGCTGCGATGGTCGGTTCCAGATGCGACTTGCCATGCTCGTCAAGACTGCCCTCGACGAAACCCGGATGCTCGTCCTCGGTGCCCAGGTTCTGCTGGGCTTCGAGTTCAGCGGCGTATTCCGAGACGGCTTCGAGAGCCTGCCGCTGCACGCGCGCTACCTTGATGGCATCGCGCTGCTGCTGCTGATTGTCACGTTGGCCTTGCTGATCACGCCTGAAACCTATCACGACCTCGTGGAGATTGGCCCGGAAACCGGGCGCTTTCACCAGCTGATCACACGGATGGCGGATTGCGCATTGCTGCCATTCGCGCTCAGTCTCGGCCTTGCCCTCTTTATCGCCAGCGAAAGCATTCTCGATTTCTCGGCCGGGCTGGCAGCCGGCATATTCTGCCTCCTTCTCGCTCTCGGATGCTGGTACGGGCTCCAATATCTGCGGCGGCTGCGAACCGGTCAGAGAGAGCGGGCAATCACTGCGCATCAGCAGACCGTCATGGAAGACACCTCGCTGAACGAACGAATTACCCAGATGCTGACCGAGGCACGGGTCGTGCTGCCGGGTGTGCAGGCGTTGCTTGGTTTCCAACTGATCAGCGTAATCAGCCAATCCTTCGAGAAGCTGCCAGCCAGCTCAAAACTGATCCACGCAGTGAGCTTAGGCTGCATCACTTTAGCGGTGATTCTCCTGATGGCGCCCGCCGCCTATCACCGCATCGTCTTCGCGGGACAAGATGCCGATGAGGTGCATCGCATGGGCAGTTGGATGGTGACTTGTGCCACCATACCTCTAGCTTTCGGGCTCGCCGGTACGTCTATGTCGTCCTGACCGAGATCACCACCTCAGCGAGGATCGGCGCGTCTATTGCAGGCGCGGCCCTCGTGTTCCTCGTTGGTCTCTGGCACGTCTTTCCAGCCGTCGTCCGGCTGCGACGTCTGCAGCGCTAAAACAAAGAGAGTGATCGAATCGGCACCGGATCGGCATCGGCGTGAGAGGCCCGTTTCCTCGCACGCTGTCGATTACCCCGTCATTTGTGTTTCAGACCAACAACATCGCGGCTTTTCCGTCGCGCCGCGCCGCGCAAGATGTATTGTAGTTTTGCTGCAAGCTGGGCTCGTCGGAACGGCTTCTTCAATACGTCGCCTTCGGCTCTCATCCGGCCCGGCTCGGCATAACCGGTCACGAACAGCGTCGGTACGCCCGGGATGAGCGCCCGGGCCCTTGCTGCAAACTCGTCGCCGTGCATGTTGGGCATTGCCAAATCGACGATCAACAGGTCGAACTGCCGGTCCCGTTCCAGCAGGTCGAGCGCCTCCTCGCCGCCGGCCGCCTCGATCACATCGTGGCCCAGCGTGCGTATCATGATCGCTGTGATGGTGCGGACGGCGCTGTTGTCGTCGACCACGAGGATCCGAGAGGGCGGCCCGGCCTTGCACTGGCTCTGGTCGCCGGCTTCCCCGGCGACCCCTACCCGATGAGGGGCGCGCGGCAGATAAATCCGAAGGGTGGTTCCTTCCCCGAGCTCACTGTCAATCGTGACGGTCCCGCCGGTCTGCTTGGCAAACCCGTAAACCATGCTCAGCCCGAGGCCGGTGCCCTTGTGCGCCTCCTTCGTGGTAAAGAACGGCTCAAATGCGCGACCGCGGACCTCATCGTTCATGCCGGTTCCCGTGTCGGCGACGGAGATCATCACGTAATCACCAGGAGAGAGGGAGGGAAGCCGGCGGCCATATCCGTGAGCGATGTTCTTGGTCGCGATCGTCAATTTCCCGCCCGTCGACATGGCGTCCCGCGCATTGATCGCGAGATTAAGGATCGCCAGCTCCAACTGGCCCGGCTCAGTCATTGCCCACCAGACATCCTCGTCGAGAACGGTCTCGATCGCGATCGTCGGCCCGATGGTCCGGGGCAGCATCTCGCACACTTCCGAGACGAGTTGGTTGACGTCGACCGGCTCCGTGATGAGCTCTTGATGGCGCGAGAAGCCGAGAAGTTGGTTCGTTAGCTGCGCACCACGCTCGGCCGCACGCATCGCGTCGTCCAAATATTTCAGAGCGCGCTCTTCTTTGATATGAGGCTGGGCCAATTCGAGGTTAGGGATAATCGTGGCGAGAAGATTATTGAAGTCATGGGCGACCCCGTTGGTGAGCTGACCAACCGCCTCCATCTTCTGCGACTGACGGAGCTGCTCGTCGACGGCGCGGCGCTCCGTCATGTCGCGCGTGACCTTTGCGAAGCCGAGCAAGACGCCGGTATCGTCACGGACAGCGTCGATGACCACGTTCGCCCAGAACCGCGAACCGTCCTTGCGGATGCGCCAACCCTCAGCCTCGAATCTTCCATCCTGAGCGGCGATCATCAGCGCGCGCTGCGGCACCCCGTCTTCCCGATCTTTGGCGCTATAGAACACCGAAAAATGCTGACCAATGATTTCGTCCGCGCGGTAGCCCTTGATGCGCTCGGCGCCGGCGTTCCAGTTGGCGATAACGCCCTCGGTATCCAGCATGTAAATGGCGTAATCCGTCACCCCCCCGACAAAAAGCCTGAAGCGGCGTTCGCTCTCCTGAAGCCGCGCCAGAGCCTCCGTCAGCTCTAGGGTTCGTTCTTCAACACGCTCCTCAAGCGTTTCATTTAGCCGCGCTCGCACCGCTTCGGCGTCTTTCGAAGCAGTGAGGTCAATCAACATGTTTACTGCCCCAACCAACCGGCCCGAAGCATCATGGAGCGGCGTCGGGTAGGGCATGAACGGCACGCGCGTTCCGTCGGGACGCTCGGCGATCGCCTCCTCACCCCGGATCGGCCGGTCTTCCTTCAGAGCCCTGGCCATCGGGCACTCGTCGTGCGCCATCGGCCGGCCGTCCGGCCAATATAGGCGCCAGGTAACGCACCATTGGTCGCTGCCGATTTCGGGGGTGCGACCCGAGAGTTCCGCTGCGGCCTGATTGAAAAAGGTGATTCGACCATCTGCGTCGGTCGTGTAGATGGCGGCGGGCAACGCCTCGAGCAGGTCGCGAAAATACCAGCGCGTATCGCAGAACTCGCTCTTCGGCTTCATCCACTGCTTCCCGATGGGTGGTTCCGCCCTCTTGGCCGCCGCGTTAGCCGTCCCCGTTAAATTCGCGATCATCTCGATCTCCGCGGCGGCGAGCCCGACATGAGCTGAACGATAGTCGATGGCTTTGGTTCCTGGCGGATCGAATGCTCGGCACTCAGGGTTGAGCCAGGGATTCGTGGAGGCCGAGCTTGCCATTCCTACCCAGTGAAGAAGACACGGTCGGGAGGTGTTCAATCGCAAAGCGGTAACCGCAGACTATCAAACGTGCGTCACACTTAGTTACAGATGAGTTCACAACGTCACACTTCCATTACAAAGTAAAACATACACTCCATTACAATTCTTTACCAAAATGGGTGGAGGTGTGGATCGTAGGATTACGTTAGGTGCGTATGGTCTTGCAGTTATCTGCAGGCGACTACGGTACCAGGAGTCATTACGATGTGTGAGTTTAACCGCCTTGTCGAACGTGAGATCCCTCGGCTTCGCCGCTACGCGCGGGCTCTCACGCGCGAGACCAGTCGGGCGGATGATCTCGTGCAGGACACGCTCATGCGCGCGATCGCCAAGGCCCACCTGTGGGAGGACGGCTCCGATATCCGCGCGTGGCTCTTCACGATAATGCATAACCAACACGTCAACGGTGTACGACGCGCCCTCCGCGAAGAGGCGACTATCGACGTCGAACAGGTGGCTTCCACCCTTGTAGCCACGAGCGATCCCACGGCGTCGCGGCAGATCCGCGAGCTGGAACGCGCGCTTGACCATCTTTCGGAGGGGCAACGTCAGGTGGTCCTGCTCGTCGGTCTCGAGGGAATGACCTATGACGAGGCGGCGACGATCCTCGGCGTGCCGATCGGGACAGTGCGGTCGCGCCTTGGGCGTGCGCGTGACGCGCTGCGTGGGCTCCTGGGCGTGGACGAGGAGACCGACAAGGTCGCAGCCTAGCCACCAACCACTTGATGGGGAGCGGCGGTGGCCAGGTCGGGATCGAGGCTTGTGATGGCCTCGCGCAATGAAGTCGCAACGATGATCTGCGGCCCGGCAATCGCCGCGGGAAGCTCCCCGGAGGCCAACCCCCAGAATCCGACCACTACGCGCGCGTGTGGCGCGCGCCGATGAAGCCGCCGGACGAGATAGCGTGCGCGGGCCGGCGAGGTGGTGCTGATCAACGACAGGCACACCAACGTCGTCCGCCCAGATAGCCATTCACGGGGATAGCTCGACGCGAGCGCTTCCGCCGGAACCGCCTCGTCTACCTGAACGGAATGCTCCGTACGCAGGAGGTACACCAGTAACGACGCCGCCGCCTCGTCGAGTTCGTTGCGGGCGGCTACGCAAACGATTTGGGGTGTGCCCTCCGTCTCCGGCCTCGCTAGGTGCTCCGATGCGGGACCTCCATCCGAGGTGTCGTCGGAATGGCTCTCGAGCATTGCTCGAATACCCTCCTTGATCATCCTGCGCCGCTCGGGGGTCAATGCACCGTCGTCGCTGTCATCCTGTGCTCTGCGTAGTGCGGGGATCACGACCTCGTCAAAAAATTCGCCAATACGCCGCTCCTTCACAAACTCTTCGGCCTGCTCGGTCGCTTCCTCCGGATCATTCGCCAATAGGCGTTGGTAAAAGGTTTCGTCGGGTGCAAGCACCGGCGTGCTGCCGAGGAGCACGTCGAGAAATTCGAGCTGCGGGACGTGACGACCGAGAACCACAAGACAGACAGTTAGAGGGGTCGACAAAAGCAACCCGATCGGCCCCCACAGCCAGGTCCAGAACGTCGCTGCCGCGATCAGCGCTACCGAGGACAAACCAGTGCTGGCAGAGTAGACCCAAGGCTCGAGCAGATAGGCGACGACGAGTTCGATCGCGACGAACAGCAGAATAACCCATACGAGCAGCATCCAACCCGGATCCACCGCCACCGCCAGTGCTAGCGGAAAACACGCGGCGATGACGATCCCGAGATAGGGGATGAAGCGCAGCAAGGCAGCAAAAATGCCCCACAGCGCGGCGTTCGGGATTCCGATAACGGCGAGACCTAAGCCAATCGGCAGACCGCAGCAACTGTTGACCACAAGTTGGCGCAGCAGGTACCGGCTGACCCGCCGCGCCGCGTCGTCCAGCGCGACGGTCGTCCGGTGCAGATCACGTCGGCCGGCGAGCCGGAGCAGTCGGTCTCGCAAATCCTCCCGTTCGAGCAAAATCATGATGACAAACACGCCGACGAGCCCTGCCATCGCCAGCGGCTGAAGCAATGGCCCGATAAGGCTCTGGACGATTTGCAGGGGTTCGAAATCCGGCTGCCGGATTTCAACCGGTATGGGCCTCGTCGGCTCGACCGAGGAAGAGCCTGGTGCTGAACTGTGGTCCGCCGGTGCGGAGATTTGCCTTTCTGCTTGCTGCAACTCCTTACCAAGGTCCCGGAACATTGAAGCTATCCGGCGAAAGGTGCCGTCGGCGAGAATGACCTCCTGCAGCGAGCGAACCTTGGTTTCGATGTTGTATCGGTATCCCGGTATTTGTTCGGCCAGTGAAGAAGCCTCCTGGACGACGACTGTTGCGAACCCAAGGATGGCAAGGAACGACACGAGCACCGTAAATGTCACGGCTGACACCCGGCCCACGCCCAATCGGCGAAGCCCCCGGACCGCGGGTGCCAACAGAAAGCTCAACAGCACCGCAAGTGTAATCGGGACAATGACGTCGCGAGCAAAATAGAGGAATGCGACGACCAATGCTGCGGTCAGTAGGGACTGCATAGCGAAAGGCTCGCTGCGGCGGTTAGGGGCGCGGAGACTAGCGTTCAGACGCATTCATAAGCTGCACAAAACCAGCGGGTCGTATTTTACGGACCCAACCCACCTGTCGCCGTTCTTGCTGTTTCTGCGACAAATTATCAGCCGCCGACATTCTTTTTCTCCGCGGATATCCTGGGCTGCCGACGGCTTGGCAAATGCAAAACAGCGGCGGCGTCCGCTGATCTTTCGCTGTTCCCCGCTGGGCTAGAACGCCGCTGTCGCCCGTCACTGCGGCGCGTCCTAAATCAGCCTATCGAGCCGTCACACCTACAGCCGGGGCACTACCGAGGGTTGCTCGCGACCTTGCAGTGGTCGGCGAAGGTCGCGAGCGGAGCGACGCAGAAGTTTTACGTACGCTGTATCGGGGTCCGGTGTATCAAGTACGCGAGGCCATACCCAATAGCACCGGCGATCAGCAGGGCCGCCAGCGGCTGTTCCGCCGCATATCGGCTCACATACCCCCCGGCCCGAGTAGTCTGCTGATACGCAGAGGTGACGGCCTGGTCTACCTGCCTTCCCACCTCGCGAGCAGCGCCTTGGATCGCATCGCTCGCTTGCGCTACTGCCTGAATTCCGGCGGTCGACGCGTCGCGAGCCACGCCGGCGGCCTTGTCGATCGCTGCCTCGGCGTTAGCCTGCAGATCCCGAAGCAGAGGCTTGCCTTGATCGATCTTGTCCTGAACCATTTTCTCCGTCTTCGCGGCAAGATCACTCACCGTGTCCCCGATCTTTGCCGTTGCATCGCGCACCACACCTTCCCCTCGTTGCTGATCCATCTACCTCTCCTACTGGATGTTATCGGCATCAACTTCTAAACAATCAGCGCGGCAAAAACGCTCCATTCGCGATCGTACAATCGGGAAGAAATCCGGCGAAGCTCGGGATCGGGATATCGTCACGACTTCGCGACTTGATGCAAAGCACGTTCGAGTTCTTGCTTGCTCATTTTCGAACGCCCCGGAATGTTGCGGCGCTTGGCCTCCGCATAGAGCTCGGAGCGGGTCCTGTTCGAGCCACTGCCTCGTTCGACGCGGTCCTTTTCGGTCGCACCACGTCGTTCGCGCGCCCTGGTCCGTTTTAGATTTTCTCGATTTTTCTCCTTGCTCTCATATTTCGAGGCGCCGGCCTCACGCAGCCCAATCGCAATCGCCTGTTTCGGGTTCTTTACCTTTCGTCCGCGACTGGTTTCGAGTTCCCCATGTTTGAACTCGTGCATGACGCGGCTGACTGTTTCCTTTTGCGCTTTTGACTGGTGCGTTGCCATAGATTGACCTCTCGATTGTCGATCTTCTTAATGATCGTTTGCCGAGTGGCTTTGGTTCCCTCGTTTAGCCGCAATATAAGCCCGCTGTTGTTGTCGACGGAACTGAAGGAGCGCCTCTCTTGTTGGCCATGGGAAGGTGGTGAATGCTGGAGAATCGAACCATGGGTAAGGGTTTGCTGCTTTGGATTCTGGGAATACCGATTCCCGTGATCATTCTACTCTACTTGTTCCACGTCGTCTGACGAGGACCCGGGGTGTCGGCCGGAACCCACATATCCGGACTGATATTCCCAACAGGAACTGCCGCCATACTTCGATTGTTGGCGGCATGTCTGCCACAATGAGGAGGAAAATATGTCGACAGCAACCAAAACCGCGGTCTTCGCCGCGATTATTGCTGCAACGGCGCCGGCAGCATATGCGCAGACGCGCACGATGCCGGAGACGCAAGTCGCAGTGTCGAGCCACACTATCCAAGCGAACGAGGTGCGCGCCAGCAAGATCCTCGGAAGCACTGTCTATGACGCGCAAAACCGCAGCATCGGCAGCGTCAAGGATATCGTCCTAGACAAGAGCGGCCGCGTCGATAACGTGGTCCTCGATGTCGGCTCCTTCCTCGGCATGGGCGGCAAATACGTCGCGGTGCCGATCAGCGACATCAAGACCGACAATAACCGTCTGACGCTCGACCGCACCAAGGAACAATTGCAGCAGATGGCGGCCTATGAGCTCGAAAATCCGGCCAGCGGTGCCGGGACTTCGCAATCGCCCCCGAGTGGCGGACACCTCGGTCGATAACTAATCGAATTGGGGTATGACGAGCCGGGCGGAGGTCTCTCCGTCCGGCTCTTTTTGTGTGGGGTTGTGTGGGGAGGTGCTCCGAAGCCGGCCCTTGGCGAGGCCCCTCAGGTCGCCATCCACCCGCCGTCGACGTTGTAGGCGGCACCAGAGACGTAGCTCGCGCGCTCGGAGCAGAGCCACACGACCATCTCCGCGATCTCCTCGGGGTTGCCCATGCGGCGAAGCGGCACCTGCCCGAGGATCGCCTCGCCGCGCCGGCGCATTGTGTCCTCGGTCATCCGGGTCTTCACGAAACCCGGGCAGACGGCGTTCACCCGAATATTCGCCTCGGCGTATTCGAGGGCGGCGGTCTTGGTCAGACCGACCACGCCGTGCTTGGCTGCAACATAAGCCGACGAGGTCGGCAGGCCGGCGAGCCCGGCGATCGAGCCGGTGTTGACGATGGCACCGCCGCCCTGCGCCTGCATTTGCGGCAATTCGTATCGCATGCAGAGCCACACACCCTTGAGGTTGACCGCGATCATTCGGTCGAAGGCCTCCTCCGACCACTCCGCGGTCTTCTTGCCGGCAGCGTCCACCTGCCAGCCGGCGATCCCGGCATTGTTGAAGGCGCAGTCGAGCCGGCCATAGGTGCTGATCAGCACCTCGGTCATCGACCGCACATCGGCGTCTTGCGTCACGTCGCCCGCCAGCGATATCGCCTGCCCGCCCGCCGCGTTGACGAGAGCGACGGTTTCGCGAGCCGCCTCCGCCATCACATCGGCGACCGCGAGGCGGGCGCCCTCGCGCGCAAAGGCGAGCGCCGTGGCGCGCCCGATGCCGCCGCCACCGCCGGTGATCAGCGCCGATTTTCCGTCGAGCAACCCAGCCATCGCGCTCCTCCCCGACTGTCCCGGCCTTCATCATGGCACAGTCCTGGCCTCTCCGGGTACTCTGACTCACCATGAAAGCCGGGCCGCGCCCCCTTGGACATCATGGTAATGCCACGAATCTTCGGCTACGGTCTGGGTTCACGTCGGGTAGGAGCTTGATCGAGGATGGTTCGGGTGCGCAAGTTGGCGATTGCAGCCCTGGTGATTGTGCCGCTCGTCGCGGGTGGCGTCTTTGCTCAGCAAAAATCGGGCAAGGGCAGTGTCTACGAAGAACTCAATCTGTTTGACGAAGCCTTTGAGCGCGTTCGCCAGGATGCGGTGGACCCGGTGGCCGACGAGAAACTGATCGGAGCGGCCATTGCCGGGATGTTGTCCGGTCTCGACCCGCACTCCGCCTTCATGGACGAGGAACAGTTCAAGGCAATGCAGACCCCGGTCGACAGCGATGCTGCCGGCGCCGGGCTCGTCGTGACGATCGACGGCGGCCAGCTGAAGGTGGTTTCGCCCGAGGATGGATCGCCGGCCGCGCGCGCCGGGATCAGGCCCGGCGACATCATCTTCGCGATCGACAAGGATCCGGTCTACGATCTGACCCTGGGCGAGGCCGAGAAAAAGCTGCGCGGTCCGGCTGGCAGCGAGGTCCAGCTGACCGTGCGGCGCGGCGCCGAGAAGCCGATCGATCTGACGATCAGGCGCGAGGTGTACAAGCCGCCGAGCGTGGCCGCGCATCTCGAAAGAGGCAATATCGGCTACCTCCGCATCGCCGGCTTCGACGGCGCGACCCAGGCGGCGCTCGCCGGCGCGGTGCAGGATCTGCGGCAACAGGCCGGCAACAAGCTGATCGGCTTTATTCTCGATCTGCGCAACAACCCGGGCGGTGCCTTCGACGCGGCGGTGGCTGCAGCCGACGCCTTCCTCGACAAGGGCGAAATTGTCGTCGTCAAGGGCCGCAAACCGGCGAACGTCAAGCGGATCAGCGCCACGCCGGGGGACCTGGCCAAGGGCCTGCCGCTGGTGGCGCTCGTCAATGGCGGCACGGCACGG
>Ga0210408_10003551_pt1 | contig 14377 bp, 12 predicted proteins | sample IncBWH4MmetaG_FD_155471 | JGI IMG/M metagenome (GOLD analysis project Ga0210408, IMG submission 155471) | Forest soil microbial communities from Barre Woods Harvard Forest LTER site, Petersham, Massachusetts, United States - Inc-BW-H-4-M | ecosystem: Environmental > Terrestrial > Soil >...
GCCAGCTCGGCGATGCGCTCGATCAGCTTCGACTTGTTCACCTGGTACGGAATCTCGGTGACAATGATCGCCTGCTTTTCCTTGGTCAGGTTCTCCGTCGCCACCCGCGCCCGCATCATAAAGCGCCCGCGGCCCGTCTTGTATGCCTGCGCTATCCCGCTCTTGCCGTAAACAAATCCGCCCGTCGGGAAATCCGGCCCCTGCACGTGCTTCAGCACCTCAACCAGGCCGGCCTTCGGGTCGTTCACCAGCTCGATCGTCGCGTTGATGATCTCCGTCAGGTTGTGCGGAGGAATGTTCGTCGCCATGCCCACCGCAATGCCGTTGGACCCGTTGACGATTAGCGTCGGAATCCGCGTGGGCAGTACCGTGGGCTCGTCGGTGGTCTCATCGAAGTTGGCCATCATATCGACGGTTTCCATCTCGATGTCCGCCATCATCTCCTCGGCGATGCTCTCCATGCGGCACTCGGTGTAACGATAGGCCGCGGGCGGATCGCCGTCGACTGAGCCGAAGTTTCCCTGGCCGTCGACGAGCGGGTAGCGCAACGACCACGGCTGTGCCATCCGGACCAGCGCGTCATAAACAGACGAGTCGCCGTGGGGATGGTACTTCTTCAGGCATTCGCCCACCACGCCCGCGCACTTGGAGTAGCGCTTATTGTGCTGCAGGCCCTCGCGGTCCATGGCTGTCAGGATGCGGCGATGGACCGGTTTGAGGCCGTCGCGCGCGTCGGGCAATGCCCGGCCAATGATCACCGACATGGAATAGGCGAGATAGGAGCGGCGCATCTCCTCTTCAATGTTCATGTTGAGGAAGTTGGTGCCGCCGGGCGGAGTGCCGCCGTCGAGAGGGAGCTGGGGGTTCTTGTCGTCTGCCATAGGGATTGTCGCGCCCGCCGAAGGACGGCAGGAAAACTACCTGTGCGAATGGCCGGGAGGCTCCGCGGGCACTAGCTGTATTTTATCGTTCGGAGGTGCTTTTCAGCAAGGCGGGAATCAAGAAATAAATCTTTCTTTTTCTGTGGTTTAAGTCGAGCGCCGATCGCCTCGGACCGATCTTCCGCGCATCTCCCTCCGCAGGGCGATTTCGTCCCCTGATTTGCACACTTTTTCATCGCCTTTTAATCGCATTCGGTGCCTCCAAACCCGCAAGGCGTCTTCTCCCGCTTCGGACTCGTTGGCGACTCACGCATCCAATGGAATGTGTCAGTCCCCATTTGCCGCGATATCGCTCGATCTTCACTTCCCGCTTGACAAACCATAACCATATGGTTATGGTTTTGGAGTGCATCGAGCTGCTGCCCATTCGATCTTCAAAGCCTTGGCGGATCCTACGCGGCGGGCGCTATTTGAGCGGCTTCGGCGGGATGGGGAGCTGACTGTCCATGCCCTCACCGAGAGGGCTCGCGTTTCCCAACCCATGGTGTCCAAGCACCTGCGAAGCCTCAAGCAGGCAAAGCTGGTGCGGCACAGGCGCCAGCGCCAGGGACGGGAAACCCATTATCGCGCCGAGCCAAAATCCTTGGGCCCGCTTATCGACTGGGTTCGGCTGTTTAGCGAGTTCTGGAATAAGCGGTTCGATCAACTCGAAAATGTACTGGAGGAGATGGAGGAATGACGAGCGATACTGCGGTAGGAATGCGGCTGATTGGGGTGGAGCGGGAGTTTGCGCACCCGCTTGAGAAGGTGTGGCGGGCGTTGACAGAAGGTCCGCTGCTCGAACAGTGGCTGATGAAGAATGAGTTCGCGCCGGTGGTTGGGCATCGGTTCCAGTTTCGGGCCGAGCCTAACCCTTACTGGAACGGAATTGTGGACAGCGAGGTGCTGGAGCTCACGCCGCCGGATCGGCTGGTGCTTCGATGGGACTCGGCCGGGCAGGAGACAGTGGTGACGTGGACCCTGCGGCCGACCGATAAAGGCGTGTTGCTACGGATGGAACAGACGGGCTTCAAGGGGCTGCAGGAGGCCAACATCAAGGGCGCGGAGTATGCCTGGAAGAAGTTCGTCGGGCAGCTTGAGGACGTGGTGGCCAAGATGGACTAAGGGCCGATCCAATGGGAATGCGCGCGGGGCGCGGATTCCGCAATGGATCGGCGGGTTGGGTCCGCGCGCAGCGCGGACTGCGGCGGGCGGGCCAATCTTTTTCCGAAGATTGGCCCGCTTGGCGTTTGGGCAGTTGGACTCAAAGCACTTTAAGACCATTGAGGCCAAATGTCTTGCGGAGGTCCTGCCTCTGTTTCGGGGGAGACGATCCGGGAAGGACAGCCGATGCGGCCAGGGGAACTCACCAGTTCTTGGGCGCTGCGTGAACACCCTAGACGCGGGGCGCACCGGGAAGGGTCGGCGATTTCACCGGACATAGAGGAACGAGCCGCAGAGGTCCTCGGAGTTGTTGAGCGATTCAAAGGTGAATACCGGAGGCTTGGGGTTGGAGAAAAAGGACACGTGCAGGTTCTTGCCCTGGACGTAGGTGGCCATCCACTCCACCCCCTCGGTGCCGCAGAGCGTGTTCTTGTGCAGAAATCGCTGAGTGGCCGCGATGCCCAGGCGGTAGAGGTGGCCCGCGCCACCTGGGTCGGCGTCGAACGCGGCCGTCAGCTCCGCCGTCTCCAGCGACCGGATCTGCGCGAGCGGGAAGTTGAGCAGCGCGATGGTGATCTTGTTGTCGAAGATGCCGATATCGCCCGTGATCGTCTTGGCGTTGGAGCTCTTGGCGCTCCATTCGCCTTTTTCCTGGGCGGCAAGAAACAGGGGGCACGCAAAAGAAAGCATTACGAAGACGGAGAGCTGCAATCGCTTCATACTCTGAGCATGACATCGCCGCAAAGGTGAGAGCAAATGGCCTGACCGGCGCGGTTGACCAGAAATTCACGCTTCCTTTCCCTGGATCTCGTGGTCTGATTGAGCGTCGAGGTGTGCATGCGGCTGGCGCGGGCGTGGCGGAAGAGCTGGCGGGGCTTTCGGCAGGCGCGAATGATCGCGCGGGCCATGGAGTCGCGAAAGCATCCGATTCTCGCTCATATCATCCCCATCCGGCGGTGCAACCTGTCGTGCGCCTACTGCAACGAGTACGACAAGGTGTCGCAGCCGGTGCCCACCCAGGTGATGGCCCACCGCATCGACCTGCTCACCGGCTTGGGAACAGAAATCATCACCTTTAGCGGCGGCGAGCCCCTGCTGCATCCTGAGTTGGATGAGCTGATCCGGCGCATCCGGCGCCATGGCCGGATCGCCACACTCATCACCAACGGCTATCTCCTCAGCGTCGAGCGGATCCGGCAGCTCAACCGCGCGGGTCTCGAGCATCTGCAGATCAGCATCGACAACGTGCAGCCCGACGAAGTGTCGAAGAAGAGCCTGAAGGTGCTCGACAAGAAGCTCGAGTGGTTGGCCGAATACGCTTCATTTGACGTCAGCATCAACTCCGTCGTCGGCGCGGGAGTCCAACATCCCGAAGATGCGTTGACCATCACGCGGCGGGCGCTGGAGCTGGGCTTCGACACGACTGTAGGGACAATTCACGACCACCAGGGGCAGCTCAAGCCGCTCCCGGATGCCGATCGTGCGGTCTATGACCAGATCCAGCGCGAACGTAAGCCGGGAATGTTTGCGTTTGCCTATGACAACCTCTTCCAGAAGAACCTAGCGGCCGGGCTGGCTAACCAGTGGAAGTGTCGCGCCGGAAGCCGCTACCTTTACGTGTGCGAAGACGGGCTCGTGCACTACTGCTCGCAGCAGCGGGGATATCCTGCTATTCCGCTCGAGAACTACGGTGCGGAGGATCTCGAACGCGAGTACTCGACGGTCAAGTCCTGCGCGCCCTTCTGCACAGTGAGCTGCGTCCACCGTGTGGCCATGATCGACCTGATGCGCGATGAGCCGCGCCGCGCGCTTGGGGAGTTCTATCCGGCGGGAATGCCGGCCCCGATCAGGATGCTGTCGGAGCTGTTTCTGCCAACGGAGAACGGCAACCCTCAGGGCAGAGCTGCAAAGCTCATGGCGGGCGCGGTGAAAAAGGTGCTTGGAATCAGGTGAGCCGCCCACGCTGCGTAGATCAGGAGCGTGACCAAGGCGCCTAAGACGACATCGAGGGTGTAGTGGTAGCGCCCGACGACCGCCGCCACGCCGATCCAGAAACCGATAACAAGCGAGATGACCCCGGCTACGGGCAGGTAGTGCAGCAGCACCAGTGCTACGCCCAGCGCCGACGCCACGTGTGCGCTGGGGAACGAAATGGCATGAATGCTGCCATGCTCGAGAATCCAGAGATTGAAGACGCGGCTCTTGGAGCGGCGCGGCCCCGATTCGAGATCGCGCGGCGGCAATGCCGGGAAAAAAGGCGTGATCGCGTAACAAAGATACGTGGGCGCCAGCACGTTGAACCAGAACACATCGGCGTAGCGCCGGAGCCCGGCAAAGTAGAGTACGGCAAGCCCGAGCGGGACGAGCGGATAGCAAAGCGCATAGGCCCATTCCATGGTGAGCCGCACTGAGGGGGAGACCTGGATCCCGGTCCGTGCTGCCATGCCGAAAAGGGCGTGATCGGAGCTGAGCAGCCACGACTGGATTTTCGGGTTGGGGCTAAGAAAAAACTGGCCGGTCTGCCAATACGGGATGAGCGTGAGAGGTACGGGAAGCCAGTCGCGAAGGATAGAAGCGCTCTCGGGAGAGAGCACGAAGATCGACAAGCGCCCCAGTGCGATCGCGACCACGGCGATAAGAGCCAGGAGAGTCACGGCCACGCGACGGCGGTCCGGCAGCGGACTGAACCATGCCGCTAGGGCTAGAATGATGGCGAAACCGGCCTGAATCCATTCAGAGATGCGCATAGGACTCCCTGGGTCAATTGGAGGAGATTCGGGAGGCAAGTCATCACGACAGTATGCGATGCACGATAAACGCAAGGTGAATGCAGCGTTGCAGGGTGACGAAGACGCAGGAGGGAATCAAGCGAGAGACTGGGCCCGGGGCACGACAGACTCGGGGCTAGAGCCGGGCGTTACTGGAAGAGTCCCGGTTGGCGGCCCGGCATGCTGAGCCCGAAGTGCTCGTACGCGAGACGAGTGGCGACCCGGCCCCGCGGCGTTCGGTCAAGAAAGCCGATCTGGATCAGGAATGGCTCGTAGACCTCTTCCAGAGCGTCTTCCTCTTCGGCAAGGGTGGCGGCCAGCGTGCCCAGGCCCACCGGCCCGCCGTCGTATTTCTGCATGATTGTCAGCAACAGCCGCCGGTCGATTTCGTCGAAGCCATGCGCATCCACTTCGAGCATCGTAAGGGCCGCATTGGCAATGGGCCGGTCGATAATACCCGTGCCCCGCACCTGGGCATAGTCGCGAACGCGCCGTAGTAGACGGTTCGCGATGCGCGGCGTCCCCCGCGAGCGCAGCGCGATTTCAGCCGCTCCGTCGGCATCGATAGGCACGCCCAGCACCTCCGCTGACCGCTGCACGATAATCCGAAGATCTTCTTCGGTGTAGAATTCCAGGCGCAGCAGAATGCCGAACCGCGATCGCAGCGGCGAACTGAGCAGCCCGGGCCGGGTAGTCGCGCCAATAAACGTGAAGGGGCGAATCTCCATCACGTGCGTGCGCGCCGCCGGGCCCTGGCCGATGATGATGTCCAGCTTGTAGTCCTCGAGCGCCGTGTACAGCTTCTCTTCAAGCACTGGCTGCATGCGGTGGATCTCGTCGAGGAACAGAACCTGTCGCTCCCGCAAGTTGGTCAGAATGGCCGTCAGGTCGCCCTGGATCTGCAGCGCCGGACCGGAAGTTTGCTGGAACGCTACGTCGAGTTCGTTGGCGATAATGGTGGCGAGTGTGGTCTTGCCCAGGCCGGGCGGGCCGAAAAGCAGCACGTGATCGAGAGCCTCGCCTCGCGACTTCGCGGCTTCGAGTGCGATCTGCAACTGTTCCTTGGCTTTGGACTGGCCAATGAACTCCCGCAACCAGCGCGGCCGGAGCTTGAGCTCGAAATTCTGCTCCTCCTCGGCGCGCGATGCGCTGACGAGCCGATCCGGTGAATTGTCACGCGCGATGGCCACTGGTGGAAGTGTAGCCGATGGCCATTTCCCGTGGATACTCCCGTAGCCACCGCACAACACCCCGCGTATACGGCAGAACACACTGCCCGGCAAAGTCTTTGAATTAGGGCCGTTAAGTGACGATTCTGTGGTGCACAACGCCCTTTCCTTAATGGCAACTCACTTGCAGATAGACGGGCATATATCGCGATATACATGCGCGGAGCGGACGGGTACGTGGTGCCTGCCCGCGCCTGGATGCCAAGGAGTTCTTCCATGTTGAACCAAATCGGTCCCGACCGCAGCGGACTGCGCGCAATTGTGTGGAGCGCGATTGCCTTGGGTCTTATCGGACTTTTTGTGGGGTGCTCGGCCTCGCAGGTGGATACGCTGCAGGTCGCGCCTGCCACGCAATCCCTGGCGGTGGGCCAAACGGCACAGTTTACTGCCACGGGAGTTATCGGTCACGGCAAGCATCCGTCGTCCAATGAAAATGTCACCGGGATGGTGAGCTGGACTTCGACCGCGCCCGCGGTAGCAACAATCAGCGCCAGCGGCCTGGCGACGGCGGTTTCGCCTGGCACGACGACAATTACGGCCAGCATGGCAGGATTCGGCGGCACCATTTCAAGCACCGCAACAATTACGGTCACGGGAACGGGCGGCTCCTCCGGCAGTACCGGCAACGACATTGTGTCGGTCACCGTGATACCGGGGAGCCAGTCGGTGGCCGCGCCCAATGAGACGACCCAGTTCATCGCCATTGGAACCAACTCCGCGGGCGGCACCGTGAACGTGACCAGCCAGGTGGGGTGGACTTCAAGCAGCCCACAGATCGCGACAGTAGGAGCGTCAACGGGTCTGGCGACTTCAGTGAGCCAGGGCACCACCACCATCTCCGCTCTTTTCCTGAACAGCGACAAGACGGTGGCCACGGGGACGGCGACCTTCCAGGTGGTAGGCGGCACATCGGAACAAGTGACCGCGCTGACCATTTATCCTGGCGCTCAATCTCTGACTCAGGCCCAGCAGACCCAATTCTCGGTCATCGGAACCCAGGGGTCCTCGGGGTTGCAGGTGGATGAGACGGCCACGGTGGAGTGGTCCTCGAGCAATACGAACGTTGGCACCATCGGGACACTCGGCAGCGGCACGCCCGGGCTGGCCACCGCCGTGGGCGCGGGCTCCACCACCATCACCGCAAAATTCACCAACCTGGACAAGAGCGTGGTGGTGGCCACGGCCACCCTTAGCGTAAGCATCGGCGCCGCGCAGGAGCCGCTGCTCTCCATCAATATCGTGCCCGGAAACGTGACGGTGTCTAACAAGGGCATGACCGCACAGTACATGGCGTTCGGCACCTACTCGACCAACCCCACCGTCCGCGACATCACCAACTCCGTAACCTGGATTTCAACCCTGCCCGAAGTTGCAGAGATCAACTCGTGCGGATCCGGCCCTGGAAACAATTGCGGTTCCGGAACACCGGGCGGTCCTTCCGGCGGGCCACAGGGTGAATACGCTGGAATCGCCACCTCCATGGGCTACACCGGCAATTCCGTCATCTACGCCATCGACAACACCACTAATCCGGACGGGACCGTGGTGCTCTCGAATCCGCAAACCTTCACCTGCAAGGATGCCATCCTGCAGATTTGCGTTCAGACAGTGCCCACACCTCAATTCGCCACCATCACGGTGTTCATCGCTGGCACACAAACGGCAGCTTCCGGTGAGTACGTCACGGCGCCATCTGACACCGGTACGCCAAACCTGATTCATTGCGGCAAGGAGTACACCGGGGCCGGCGGACAGGTCTGCACGGGAACCTACGAGGTTGGCGCCAAGGTGACCCTGACCGAGAATCTCGGGGCCGGAAATGCAAACTTCGGGGGCTGGTCAACCGGCTCGGGATGTGTGGATTCCAGTGGCACCCCGCTCACCCCAGCCCAACTGGCAACATCCACAACCTGCACTGTCTCAGTGAATGGGAACAGCGGCACGCTCGACGGCAACATCTCCGTGGGTGTGATCTTCTACTAACCCCCGGCGACAGGAACGAACGCGATCCTGACGACCGGGACAATCTTCAACTGGCCAGCCTGGTGTCCCTGGTGAGTTGTACGAAAGCCGCTCTTATGAGCGGCTTTCGTGCGTTTATGTAGGCGCCTTGACGCCGGCCCAGTAACGGAAATTCCGGAATGTCGCTTGCCCCTGTCCCGTGGCGAATAGCGCCGGCCGCAGGTCCAGAAAGCCCCCCAGAACGTTGTGCTGCATACCCGAGACCTCGGCCGACTCCTCCGTCTTCTCCCACGCCCCGCCAGGGAGCCGGAAATAGAAATCGCACTCCTGGTTATCGTTCACAACTCGAATCGTCGCACGGGTCGCGCCCTTGTGCTTGCGGCTGGGAACGAATCCATTGGCGAGCCGCACCCCCACACCCGCGTCGTCCAGAAGAATGCCGGTGGCATGCTCCGGATCGTAGAAGAGCAGCACACCGCAGGCGCAGCCGGCGCTGACTTCAACCTCGGCTTCGACCGTGTAGGAGTGCGCTCCCACCGGCGTGGTCAGCACAGAGGTGTGGGCCACGCTGTCGCCCCTGGCCTCCAGCGTTAGGGCGCCGTTCCCGGTCGTAAAGCGCGACGGGTCGAACTCGTGCCAGAACGCCCACTGCAGGCCAAGAGTCGGCGTGTTGAAGTCGTCGGAAGGATCGAGCGCCGCCTCCTGATGTGTGCCGGGAATCGGCAGCGGAAGCGGCACCCCCGAGCGCGTTCCAGCCGGCACGCGAAACCAGCCGTCCGGTGTCCACTCCACCGGCAGCAGCAGCAACTGCCGCCCCAGGCCGCGATACCCGTTCTCGTACGAATGCACTGTCATGTACCAGCGTCCGCCAGGTGTGTCCACCAGCCGTCCGTGGCCCACGCTCAGCCACCGGTCATCGCGCGAAGCCGTATGCACAATCGGATTGTGAGGCGCGAACTCCCACGGACCATCCGCATGCCGGCTCCGCGCCGCCACCACAGAGTGGCTGGTCGCCGGCCCCGCCGTACCGCCCTCTGCCACAATCAGGTAAAACCAGCCATTGCGCTCCAGCAGCTTGGGTGCCTCCAGGCACGTGCACTCCATCCGTGTGCTCGCCGGCACCGGCCACGGATCGAAGATCTTGCGCGGCGGCGTCTTCACCGAGAGCCCGTCCGCATTCAACTCCGCCATCAGCCCCCCCGCCATGTAGAGAAACCGGCGTCCGTTCTGCGCAATATGCCCCGGGTCAATCGCGCCTATGCCTAAATCGATCGGCTCGCTCCAGGGTCCAGTGGGCTTCTCGGCATGCACCACGTGAAGTTTCTGATCGGCGGGGAAGTAGATGTAGAAGCGGCCCTGGTATTCGCAGAGGTACGGCGCCCACACCCCGCCGTGATAGCGGGGCAAAGCGGCGCCCGCAGGACGCCAGTTGACCAAATCGCGCGAGTGCCAGATTAGCAGCCCCGGCGCATAGTCGAAGCTCGAATGGGTGAGATAAAAGTCATCCCCAACTCGAATGGGGCTGGCATCGGGATGATCGCCGGGGATGATCGGATTGCTGTAGGTGCCGCCCGGCTGCGGGAGCCCGAAGGGCGGCGTAGAAGCAACCGAGAGAGCCGCGGAAAACGCGGCGGCGTTCGCTGCAAAACGGCGTCGGGTGATCATGGCGGCATCAGTGTACGCGATTGAGGTGGTTTGGAGGCGTGAGCATCGGTGCGCGGGAAGAGTCGTAAAGTCCAATACTCGCGCTGCTGCAATCTATCCAAACATGTGAATGACGATGTAACCCAGGTAAATGGGAAAACAAATCAGCCACAGGCGATAGGTAATTATGGTTAATTTTGCCGAGCGGTTTTCCTTAATCCAAATTAGCCCGGCGGCGAATATGAAGACTGTTGATGTGCATACCCACACAATGTCTGCTCTCCATCCAGCGAACCTATAGTCTCCCCAAAGACGGTCAGCTAACCCCGTTTTCGGACCAATCCCGGAAAAAGCAGGGATGAACGTCAGAAGGAAGAGCGCAGAGTTCAGGCCCAGTAAACCGCGAAGAATGGAACCAAGAGCTCTCATCAGAGCACTACTCTAATCCAGAAGTTCCGGGCAGTCGAAGTCTCGTCGGCTGGTCCGATACTCCGCAACCGGCCGGATTGGGGCGGGTAAACTGATGCTTGGTTCCCTCTTCTGAAATGACGCACCGGTTCGCTCGCCTTCGCCGCTTTCACTTCAATCTGCCGCAACGCATTGCCGCAGGCCTCCTCCTCCTCTTCCTTCTCCAGGGATTCTGGCTTACAAGCCGGCAGACCCTCAGCGACCGCGACTACCAGTACGCGCGCTGCGGACGCGAAGTTTGGGAAAAACCGTCGCCCCTGGCCGGCTACTACACCAGCTGCGGAAATATTCACGACGGCGTGCTCGCCTACCGCGTTGCCGGTCTTCCTCTCACCCTCAATGTCCTGCTTGAGCGCGCTCTCGACGCTTTCCGCAAGCCCGAGGATCGCGTGGTGCAGGCGGGCGGCGTCGCCAGCCTCAGCACGTGGGAGATGCGCCATCAGCTGCCCTACATCCTGCTGCTGCTGCGCCTGCCGTTTCTCTTTGCCGGCTGCGTGCTGGGCGGTGCCCTGTGGTGGGTCACGCGGCGCCTCTACGGCAACTTCGGCGGATACACGGCGCTGGCGCTCTATTGCTTTTCTCCCGCCATTCTCAAAGCCTGCGTCATGCCGAGCCCTGAGATCCTCGCCGCGGTAGGCGTTTACGGCGGTGTCTACACGTGCGTGGGCGTGGCGCATGCCATGCAGGGGCCGCGGCGCAAGTGGCGCCCGCGCATCCTGCTGCTCACAGTGCTCTTTGGCGTGGCGGCGGCCGCGCACATCGCGGCCCTGCCCCTGGTCGCGCTCCTCGGCCTGGTGCTCATGGCCTGGGTCGCTGAAGGCCACCGCAGCCAGGTGCTGCCCGTCGTCATGATGGCCGTCGCCGGCGCCCTCCTGCTCCTCTTTGCCTGCTACGGCTTCTCCCCCGATGCCTTCAGCTATCTCTTCCGCTCGGCGGCGGGGTTCCTCTGGTTCTCGCTCGATCCCGCGCGGCGCTTCTTTGGCAGCTTGAACAGTGCCGGCATCACCATCGCCGCAGCCGCCGCGCTCTTCATGTTCCTCGGTGTGCGCCGCTCGCGCTACTTCGGCAACACCGCGCCCCTGCTCTGCTTCGTCGTGACCTTGCCCCTGGTCACCACCGGCGTTCCCGGTTCTCCCTGGCTATGGGGCCTGCCCTTTCTGCTTACCTTCACCGGCGGCGTCTTTGCTGACGCCTACGAGAGCTCGCGCCGCCGCCTGGCTCTGGCCGCGGGCGGGGCCGTTGTACTCCTGCAGGCAGTCTTTTGTTTGTTGAGCTTGCCGGGATTGCTGTAAGGCCCCCAAGCCCTGCCTGTAACGATTCGCCCGTCGCCGCCACTATATCGCTGTTCGAAGCTGACGCTCCAGGCGTCTTCCCCGATAACTACACCCCCTCGCTATCAGGCATCTGCCGCCAGGGTGCCGGTTGCGCAACGACTCTTCCACCATCCGGTGCAAGACGAGAGGTAGAGAACCTAAATGAAGTCGATCCTGAAGAACTCTCTGATTCCGCTCGACCAGGCGGTCCTTTGCCTGGACTGCAGTTGCATCAGCGACGCCAACCGGGAGTGCCCCGCCTGTTCGTCGCGCGCGTTGCTGAACCTGAGTGTCGTGCTGAACCGGCCCAGCGAGCTCAATTACCAGCTCGAGACGGTCGCCGCGTAGTCCAGCGGGCTCAACCTTCGAGGGCCGCGGAAAAACCTCGTCTCTGCGGTAGGCCGGGCGTTCATGCCCGGCAATGGCAAACCACAAGCAAGGGGTTTGACCCCTGAGGCATGCTTTCTCTATCCCGCCATACGCCACAAATCTGACCCAAATGGTCCGTTTACTGCAATCGTAGTAACAATCAACTACGTCCAAACCAGTCCGCATTCGTCATACTTTTGCTCGCTGTTTGCCCGCCGGCTCCGTTGCCTGGTCACTCAGTTCCGTCGGTCGCGGACTGGACGCCCGCGGAAATTCGTGTCAAGTGCCCCTCCTGTGGAAAAACGCTGCAACCTCTACATTCCACAACGAAAATAAATTCTCAAAATTTTGGGGATTAATTCTTCCGTCCTGCCATACTGTAATCAGAAGTGAGAAAGCCATCACAAAGGCCCGCAATCTGCGGGCCTTTTTTGCTGTTTCACGGCTAACTCCAATGTTCTCAAGCCAGAAAGGAGATCTCAATGGTTGCCGCGCCCGACTCGTCAAGACCCCTTTTGCCTCATAAACCGGTCAATGCCGCCGCTGCCGCCTTCCTATTTAGTGGCATCGATTGAAGGTCTGCTCGGGCTCCGGCGTGATTTAAATCTCATTCGGCGCAAACTCTCCCATAACCAGCTGATTCCAATTGGCTTGCGCGTTTTTTACTGGGTGCGGCGACGGCGCACGGGCTCCGGCTGCATCTGCCTACTTCCACTTGATGTTGCAGCCGACGCTGGGGCGCTGGTCCTGGGTTACGGGGCGGCCGGTCAGGACGGAGTCAATGGCGGCGCGGAGGTCCTGCCCGGTGACGGGAATGTTGTTACCGGGGCGGCTGGGGTCGAACTGGCCGCGGTAGGCGAGGCGCAGGGCTTTGTCGAAGAGGTAGATATCGGGGGTGCAGGCGGCGTCGTAGGCGCGGGCGACCTGCTGGGTTTCGTCGTAGAGGTAGGGGAAGTTGAAGCCAAGACGCGTGGCCTGGGCGCGAAGCCCTTCGGGGGCGTCGTCAGGGTAGCTTTTGGCGTCGTTGGAGCTGATGGCGACGATGTTGAGGGGTTTGGAGGCGTAGTCGGCGCCCAGTTTAGCCAGCCCCTTTTCAACGTGCTTGACGAAGGGGCAGTGGGTGCAGATGAAGAGGACGAGGAGCGGCTTGCCGCCAAGTTGATTGAGGCTGACGTTCTTGCCGGAGACAACGTCGGGGAGGGAGAAGTCGGGGGCGGTGGTGCCGAGCTCGAGCATGGTGGATTCGGTGAGTGCCATGGTGTCCTCCGTTTCTATTATCGGTGATCAGTGAACGGTGATCAGGGAATCGTGATAAGTGAAGAGTGAATCTGAGGAGTGCCGGGATGCGATTCATTAGCGTCCTTTGGATCATCGCTGCATCTCAACGGTGAAATGGGCAATCACTCAATCATGGGGAGGACGACTATGGCATCCACGGAGAAGCTCAACGCTCATCAGAAGGCGCTTCGCATCAATCTCGATCCCACCAGCTACGGCTCCTTTGCTGAAATTGGCGCCGGCCAGGAGGTAGCGAGATGGTTCCTGGTTGTAGGAGGAGCGTCCGGAACAGTTGCCAAATCGATCTCCGCGTATGACAAGGAAGTCAGCGACAGTTTGTACGGTGCCGGTGCGCGTTACGTTTCCAAAGAGCGCCTGGAGGCCATGCTGGATAGCGAATGGGCCCAACTCATCAAACAGTTGAGTGCAAGCCGCGGATCGAACACTCGCTTCTTTTCCTTCGTCGATACCATCTCCGCCCGCAACTTTGCCGGAACAAATGAGCCTCACGGCTGGATCGGGCTGCGCTTTCAACTGCAGCCCGGTGGCGCACCCAACGAAATAATCCTCCATATCAACCTGCGGGACCCTTCCAATCCTCTCGAGCAAGAGGCTATCGGGATCCTGGGCGTGAACCTGATCCACGCAGTTTTCTATCAATCTCAGACGAAAGAATCCTTCTTCGAGAATATTGCTCAGGACGTGGAGAAACGCATTGAGATTGACTATGCGGATGTGCGTGGGCCTGCTTTCGAAGGGTGGGATCCACGTGCAGTTCTGGCTCAACTGGTTCGCGCAGGTCTGGCCGAGGCCGTGTATTTTCCCTGCAATGGGTGCCTGGCTGCGCCGCCCAGCGAAGTTCTCCATAAAAAAGCCGTCGTGCTTGCTCCAGGATCGTTCGAACACGTTGACCCCGCTCATGCGCTAATCCATGAGCAGTTACTGGCCTCGGGAGTCGAGCAACTGCGCGGAGAATTGGGCGAAAAACACCCAGGGCCTGCCGGCTTCTTCTGCCTCTCCGCCATGCCGCTGATTGAAGACGATCCGACTCCGCGCATCGAGGAACTGCTGGAGCGCATCGATGTTCTCCTCGCGCGGGGCAGTTCCGTGTTGCTGTTCCGTGACCGGGAACTCTACAGCATGACCACGCTTGTCAACCGCTACACCGAAGAGCATGTCCGCTTCGTCATTGGTCTATCGCTTCTGGTCCGTGTGTGGGAATATCGCTACGCAAGGCTCGGCGGCAGCTTTCTTGACGCTTT
>Ga0210408_10003554_pt1 | contig 14370 bp, 8 predicted proteins | sample IncBWH4MmetaG_FD_155471 | JGI IMG/M metagenome (GOLD analysis project Ga0210408, IMG submission 155471) | Forest soil microbial communities from Barre Woods Harvard Forest LTER site, Petersham, Massachusetts, United States - Inc-BW-H-4-M | ecosystem: Environmental > Terrestrial > Soil >...
GTGGAGCCGTTGCCTTCCGAGGAGCGCCTACCGTGAGTCTCGCTGACGAAAGGGAAACGCGGCGGCGAGCCTCGTGCGGCGGCGTAGGGACGGAACATGTTGGCCGGCTGCGCGGGAACCTGCGGCGGATCCCGCTGGTCGGCTGGGTCTGCGCGCTGGCAGCGCTCGCGAACGGCTTGGCGTGGGCGCTGATCGTGCCTCCGTTTCAGGTGCCCGATGAGAACGCCCACTACGCCTACGTCCAGCAGGTCGCCGAACGCGGAACCCTTCCTCGCCTCGTCTCGCCAGAGGGGGCGCTATCTCCTCGAGAGGACGAGATCCTGAGCAGCCTGCTCACGTTCGAGATTGCTGGCCACGCTGACAACCCCGCTCCCTCCACGGATCTCCAGCAGCAGGTCATCGACGGGGTCGCCAAGCAGAACCTGAGCGCCCTCGGTAGCGGCGACGCGCTCACGGCGACAAACAACCCACCCCTCTACTACGCGCTGCAGGCCATCCCCTACAAGCTGACGCCGGGAGGAAAGGTGCTCGACAAACTCGCCGCGATGCGTTTTCTGTCGGCTCTAATGGGGGCACTCACGGTACTGCTCGTGTTCATGTTCCTCCGCGAGCTGCTGCCCGGGAGTCGCTGGGCCTGGCCGGCGGGCGCGCTCCTCGTCGCCTTCCAGCCACTATTCGGCTTCATGTCCGGCGGAGTTAACAACGACGATCTCCTCTACCTCACGGGCGCAGGCGTCCTGTGGGCGATCGCGAGGGCGTTCAACCGCGGACTGACGCCCCTGAATGGAGCGTTGATCGGCGGCTTCATGGGCGTGGGCCTGGTCTCCAAGCTGACGCTGCTGGGGTTCGTCCCGGCGGTTGCGCTCGCCGTCGCGCTCCTAGCGCGCCGCGCACGGTCCCGGGGCTCCGTCGATGCCGGGCGGGGACTAGCTTGGGCTGTCGGGCTGTCGGCCGCGCCGATCGCGGCGTACGTGCTGCTCAACCATCTCGTCTGGGCGCGCAGCGCGATCCCGGGCGGGATCGGTTCCGTGAGCGGCTCTGCTGGGCGCACCTTCCGCCTTAAAGAAGAGTTCAGTCACGTGTGGCAGCTCTTCTTGCCGAGGCTCTGGATGCGTCCCCAGTTCAGCTACTCACCGCTGTGGGAGACGTGGTTCAAGGGATTCGTGGGCAGGTTTGGCTGGCTGGACTATGGCTTCCCTGCGTGGGTCTACCAGTTCGCTCGCGTCATCTCGTTGAGCGTGCTCGCGCTCGCAGCGGGCGAGCTGATGCGCCGCCGCGCTGCGGTTCGCCGCCGGCTCGGCGAGCTCGCCGTCTACGCGCTTGCGGTGGTCGGCCTTTGGGTCGAGATCGGGGTGCAGTCCTACCGCTACCTGATCGCCAACGGGGGGGTGTTCGAGCAGGCGCGCTACCTCCTGCCTCTGCTGGGCCTGTACGCCGCGGTGATCGTGCTGGCCGTGCGCTTCGGCGGCCGCCGGTGGGGTCCGGTTCTGGGAGCGGCGCTGGTCGTACTTGCGGTCGGCCATAACCTCTTCGCCCAGGCAATAACGATCTCTCGCTACTACGCATGAGCGACGTCACCGTTGCGATCCCGGTCCGCGACGGCGGTGAGCTACTCGAACGCACGTTGAGGGCTGTGGGTGCCCAGACGGTCGAGCATGAGCTGCTGGTCTGTGACTCAAGCTCCACCGATGGTTCAGCCGCGGTCGCGCGTACCCACGGGGCGCGCGTGATCGAGATAGCACCGCGGAGCTTCAGCCACGGCGGAACGCGCAACCTGCTGATGCGGGAGTCACGGGGCACTCACGTCGCCCTGCTCACGCAGGACGCCGAGCCCCAAGACGAGCAGTGGCTCGAGCGCCTGCTCGACGGCTTCTCGCTCGGCGAGGACGTGGCGATCGTCTACGGGCCCTATCGTCCCCGCCCGGACGTCACCTTTGCCGTCCGCGTGGAACTCGAGGGTTGGTTCCGGTCCCTCTCCGCCGATGGTGCCCCGCGCGTCGATCGGCTGGCGCCGCACGAACGCGGACTTCCGGCGCGAGAGCTGATCGGCGCTCGCGGCTTCTTCACGGACGCGAACGCCTGTCTTGAGCGCGCCGCATGGGAACGTGTCCCCTTCCGTGATGTCCCCTATGCCGAGGACCGCGTGCTGGCAATCGACATGCTGCGTGCCGGTTACGCCAAGGCCTTCGTGCCGGGGGCGGCCGTCTGGCACTCCCACGACCACACAACCCTCGAGCAAGTGCGTCGCAGCTTTGATGAGTGGCGCGGTCTGCGAGAGGTATACGGTTGGCGCGAGCCGGCGAGTCCGGCTCGTACGGCGCGGCAGCTCCGCGGGGCCGTACGCCAGGCGCTAGAGGAGCTCAATCACGAAGGCGCCCCGCGACGGTTGACCACGCTCGTCGGCGTGAGCCGTCATCACGTCGCGCGCCTCACGGGGGCGCTGCTAGGCTCGCGGGCCGATCGGCTCCCACCCGCAGCGCGGCGTCGCCTGTCGCTTGAGAGGCGAGCTGGCTTCTCGCCGCTTGATCTCGAGGCCCCAGAGGCCCCCGACGACCCAGGACCTCAGCATTGACAGATCAAAGGAACGATGTAGACGGCCAAGCGCCCCAACCTCGCCCCGCGATCGCCCGTTCGCAGGCAATCGCGGATGGCGCGCTCGACGGTGAATTCAAAGGACCGCTCGCCGGGCTGCGCCGGCGGATCTACCTCACCTACCAATACCTCGGGTGGCGGACGCTCCTGTTCCGGATCCTTACATTTCCCCTGCGGTTCACGCCGCTCAGGAATCGCATGCCCCTACGCTCTGGCTGGGGCGACGATTCCTTTCGTCGCGCGCTGGCCTGGTACCGGGAGAAGGGTCGTCCCGTCGATGTCGTGATCCCGAGTTTTCGCGACGTCGCGCAGGTGGCCGATCTTGTCGCGTCGATCCAGCGGACCGTGCCTCCAGCGATGGTCAGGATCATCGTGGCCGACGACGCGAGCGGGCCCGAGCACGTGTCGGCGCTGCGTGAGATCGCTGGCATCGAGATCGTCGCCGGCGGCGAGAACCGCGGCTTCGCGGCGAACGTGAACCGCGGACTACGAGTCGCCAACCCCGAAAGAGATGTGGTCGTGCTCAACTCCGACATGGAGGCCCGAGCAGGCTGGCTTGCGGGACTCCAGTACGCCGCCTCGCAGGAGGAGCAGATCGGAATCGTCGGCGGAAAGCTTCTGTACCCGGACGGACGCATCCAGTTCGCCGGGACGGTGCGCAACCTGGGCGCGCCCGAGTGGTTCGACCACCGTTACCGGTTCAAGCCCGATGCCTGGGGCCCCGCGGCGATCACCGGGCCGGTGCTCGCTGTGACGGGGGCATGCATGTACGTCAAGCGCGAGGTGATCAACAGGATCGGTCTACTCGACGAGCGTTACCCCATGGCCTACGAGGATGTCGACTGGTGCCTGAGGGCATGGAGTGCGGGTTTCCAGGTGCTCTACTTCCCGGCCGCGAGTCTTATCCACCACGAGTCGGCGACCCGGGGGACGGACGTGGGAGAGCGAGAGCGGACCTCGCAGCGGATCTTCTGGGACCGCTGGGGAGACTTTTTCGACGCGCGGGACGTCCGCGCCGAGCACGGCAAGCTTCGCGTGGCGTACGTGACCGAGGGCACGGGAATCGGCGGCGGCCACCGCGACATCTTCGAGCACTTGAACCGGCTACAGGAGCGTGGCCATGAGGTCGCGCTCTACACACTCGGCGAGCCGCCGGACTGGTTTTCGCTGCGTGTACCCGTGCACACGTTCGAGTTCTACGACGAACTCATCGAGTCGCTCGCGACGCTAGATGCGATCAAGGTCGCGACGTGGTGGAACACGGCCGGGCCAGTGTGGCGGGCGAGCGTGCTCCGCGGAATCCCCGTGTACTTCGTACAGGACATCGAGACCTCCTACTACCCCGACGACGAGGTCGTCCGCCATGCGGTCCTCGACTCCTACCGGCCCGAGTTCCGTTACATGACAATCTCGTCCTGGAACCGCGACCGGCTGCGCGAGCTGAACCTCGATGCGGAGCTGATCCCGCCGGGCATAGACCTCGAGACGTTCCGGCCACTCGAGGGCGTGCGGCGGCGCGAGGACATGGTGCTCGCGCTCGGGCGCTCACACCCGTTGAAGAACCTGTCCCTCACGATCGACGCCTGGCGTGCCCTGCCCGAACCCCGCCCGGAGCTCTGCCTCTTCGGGATCGAGCCAGAGTTGGCCAGCGAGGAGGGCGTCCGCTACGTGGAGGCTCCCTCTGACGACGAGGTCAACGAGCTGTTCAACAAGGCGACCGTGTTCGTACAGACCTCGACGCATGAGGGCTTTGCACTGCCGCCGCTCGAGATGATGGCCACCGGCGGCGCGGTTGTGTGCACGGATGCGCATGGGAACCGCGACTTCTGCGTCCATGGAGAGAACTGCTTGATGCCGGAGTCAGATCCGAGCGCGGTCAACGCTGCGCTGCGGTGCCTGCTCGAGGACCCGCAACTTCGCGAGCGGCTGGGGGGGGCCGGGATCGAGACGGCCCTCGATTACTCGTGGGACAGAAGGGTCGATGCGCTCGAGGCGTTCCTAGAGGCGGTAGCGCGCCCGCACGCGATGAACCTTAGGAAGGACGTCGCGCCGGGGGCAGCGTAGGCCGGAGGGCGCAGCAAACGCCCTATGCCCAACGCGTCAAGCCCTACGGCTCGAGGATGAGCTGATCGGGGTCCTGGACGGCCAGCTGCTCGCGCATATGCGCGATGTTTGACCCAGCGAAGTGCAGGGCGAAGTCCTCAGGTGACGATTCCGCAGCGGGTGGATCGCGCCGGCCAGGGTGCCTGATCCGGTAAGCAAGTCGCAGCGACCCCAGGAGGAGCCTCCGTCGGAGCGGACGTTTTACGAATGCCGCGAGCGAGTGCTGTGCGGCGGTGTCCAGAGGTCCGGCCGGGTCGACGAGCGTTCTCGCGTCAGGGGTGAGACTCTGCCACAGCTCGTTGTACTTACGCTCGAGCTCATCGCGCTCAGACTCGACCAGCGCGATTTCCTCGGCAAGGCGAGAGCTCTCGCGGGCCGGAGCGGCGGCAGCCGAACGATAGACATCGAGCATGGTCTCGCCGGTCGACTGCCAGGTGAGACGCCGGGCGGCTCTCCGCACGGCTTGCACATGCTCCTTCGCCGAGTCTGGACGCATAAGCAGATCGCTCACGCGCTGGGCGCTTGCGTGAGGGTCCCACGGAACGAGGGTTGCCAGCTCGGGCGGGAGGATCTCGGCGAGCGCCGTGTGCGAGGCAAACACTGACGGCCGTTCATGATCCGCCGCCTCGAAGGGCATCAATCCGAAGCCCTCGTAGGTCGTTGGGTAGAGGACTGCCGAGCAATGACTCAAGAACCACGCCTTGTCAGCGTCGCTAACCGCGGGAAGCGTGGTCACGGACCTGGCAAGCTCGGGACGAGTGGAAAGGTAGGAAGCCTCCTCGCCGGCCGATGACCCGAAGGCGACACGGGGGCCTGCCAGCACCAGGCTGCCCTGCCAGCCTTGCTCGTCGCGGAGGCACTCGAAGAGTCGCAGCGCGAACACACGATTCTTGTGCTTGAAGTCCGTACCGAGGCAGAGGAGGAAGGGGTGATCGCCGAGCTCCGCCCCGACCTCCGGGGCTTGCGACTCGCCAGAGGAAGCGTGCAGCACGTGGTCCACACCGATGTAGACGACCTGCACCCGGTCGGGATCGACAAGGTCCTCGCTGAGCGCGTCCTGTGCGGCGTGATGTGAGAAGAACACGACACGATCCGCGACCGCCATCGCGTGGCGTGTCAGGCGTTGGTAGCGCTGCCATTGAGGATATCCTGGAAAATAGGCCGGGTTGCGGTATGCGATCAGGTCCTGATGAGTGATGACCTGTCGCTGACCCGCACACCGCAGGATCAGCAGGTCGTTAGCGTTGCTCACTTGGTATGGGCGGTGGGCGACATCCGTCTTGTCCATGGCCGGGTGCACATCCGTGTGCGACACGAGCTGAATGTGGGGCCGCGTTGCGAACTGGCCGGCTGCGTAGGCGCCAAGGTCCGGTGGCACGATTACTCGCAAGCCGACTTCTTGAGTCTCATCCAGCGTGCGCACGAGTTCCAAGGTGTGGACCTGCGTCCCCGTTACAAGTGGTCCTAGGCAGCGCCCGTCGATCGTTACCGAGAGCCCCTGGATTGCGCGTTTCGCGGACGCAATGGCGCGCGGAAGGCGCCCGAATGAGGTGGTCGAGGCGGCTGTCTGGGCGCGCTTGTAGTAGGGGTAGCGCGCGTCGATGATCTCGTCGTGCGCGCGCTGGATGGGATTCACCTGTCCGTCCTCGGCAAACGAGCCACCGCCGTGGTGAAGTACGAACACGTCGTCGGCGGCGACGTGGACGAGGCCCTGCAGTAGGCAACGTTGCGAGAAGTCGACCTCCTCGCCGTAGCCCGGAGAAAATGCGAGGTCGAAGCCTCCGACCAAGTCGAGCGCGTGACGGCGCACGTACATGCATTGCCCGATCGCCGTGGGGAGGTGGGGATAGATGCGCAGGGACTGCTCACGCACGGCGCCGGCCGCGCGTCCCAGCGCCAACTCCTGAGGGAGACCGGGCTGGGGGCGATTGCGCTCCGGCACCGACAGGATCGTGCCGTGGTTGGTGAGCGAGCTGGCGGTCGCCACCAGCGCGTCGGAGTACGCTGCTCGGCGGAGGCCCTCCAACCAGCCTGCGGCTACAACGCAGTCACTGTTCAGGACGACTACGTCAGCAGGCGCGGAGGCGGCGAATCCTGCGTTCGCGTTGGCTGGAAACCCGACGTTCTCCGGCTGGCGCAGATACCACACTTCATGCTCAAGCACGTCTTCGAGCGAGCTCACGAACCCCTTGATCGCCGGGTCGGGACTTGCGTCGTCGGCGATGAGAATCCGGACATCTTTCGGAGTGTGGGCCAGGACACTGGTGAGACACTCGGCGAATCGCTCTGCCGCGCCATAGACCGGAATGCACACCACGACATCGCCACGCTTCGTGGCGAGCGGGTCGCCAGGAGCCAGCTCGTGAAAGCCTGGTCGTGTGGCCGCCTGGGGACCTGTGCGAATCAGACCGAGCACGTCGGTCGGTCGCCGCTCCGCCTGCTCTTGGGCCCATGCCAGGTACCGCGACCGATCGCCGCGATGCGGGTCGGGAAAGCTCTCGCGAAGCTGTGGGTCGGCTTGGTGAATCGCGTTTAGATACCGCGTCAGGGAGCCACCACCAGCTCCGGCCTCAGGTGCCGCCAGCCAGTCGAGAAACGCGCGCTCGCCCTCGACTGTGAACGGCGGCTCAGAGACAGCTCCCTCGCGCCGCGCCCGATCCCACAGATCCCGCAACTGACTGGTGAGCTGGGCTCCGCTGGCGGTCGTTCCGAAGTCGTAAGGCCAGTGGCTTGCCTCGGCATGACCACAGGCATGGAGCCGCCGCGCAAACTCTGCGCACATCTCCGCCAGGACCGGCTCACGATCGAGCGACGTGCGGTTGTCGTACCTGCTCAATCGTAGGGGATGGTCGGGCTCGAAGCCCGTGAAGTGGAAGCTGCGCAGCGGCTGCCCGTCGACGACGATTCCTCGCTCGCTCTGCTCGAAGCGGCTCGTCGCGGCCCGCCAATAGCCGGCGTTGATCCCTGGGTCCCGTACGATCCCGACGTGCTTGAACATGCCAGGCATCAGGTCGGCCCACCGTTGGTCAAAGACCATTGCGTTGGAGGGCTCCAGGCGCGAGCCCGTGCGCAGCCGATCCGCCCACCAGCCGAGCAGCTCGTCGACCTGGGGGGTGGCGCGTGCGGCGGCGAACCCGAGGTTGAACGATCCGGCCAGGAGGATCGCTAGCTCATCGGGGTGTCTCCCGTCCTGCGCGAGAGGCCCGAGCAGATGAGGGGTTAGCAGGAAGGGCTGCTCCTGGAGTGCGTCCTCGAGGCCATCGAACGGAGCAAAGACGCGGACATCGCTGTCGAGGTAGATCGCTGCCCCTCCTCGCTTGAGGACATGGCGAAGGAGGGTCGGCTTCAGCGCGCAGCAGAGTTCGGTGACCCCGTAGCGGGCGGTCATGTCGGCAAGCTGTTCGATGTCGATGTCGATGTCCTGCGGGCGGAGGACCTCAAAGGGCTCCTTGGCAGGGTCCAGGAAACCGTCGGTCGAGTCCAGGATCAGAACGGACATCTGCGCATCGGGTTCGTGTGCTCGAAGGGACTGAGAGAGCGCGCGAGCGTGGGCCACCCAGGCCTTGTTGATCACCGTGCAGACGTGCACCGGCGAGGACTATATCCGCGACTCTCGTCGGTCCGCCGGTACGCTGTGAGGATGGCTGACGCCCTAAAGTCCCCGGTGCCGGCGATCGTCGTCGACGCTGTGAGCAAGACCTTTCGGGTGCCCGAGGAGCAGACCCATACGCTCAAGGAGCGCGCGCTGCACCCCTGGCGTCACACCAGCCACGAACAGTTCGCAGCGTTGAAGGATGTGTCTTTCGCGGTTGAGGAGGGGGAGTTCTTCGGGATCGTCGGACGTAACGGCAGCGGCAAGAGCACGCTGCTGAAGTGTCTGGCGGGTATCTACGGGGTCGACGAGGGCCGGATCTGGTGCAACGGGCGCATGTCGACGTTCATTGAGCTGGGCGTTGGCTTCAATCCCGATCTCGCGGCTCTCGACAACGTCGTGATGAACGGGATCATGCTGGGTCTAAGCCCGAGCGAGGCTCGGGCCCGCTATGAGCGCATTATCGAGTTTGCCGAACTGGAGGAGTTCCAGGACCTCAAGCTCAAGAACTACTCGTCGGGGATGCACGTGCGCCTCGCCTTTTCTGTTGCGATCCAGGTGGACGCCGACATTCTGCTGATCGACGAGGTGCTCGCGGTTGGCGACGCAGCTTTTCAGCAGAAGTGCTTCGACGTCTTCAACCGCATGCGAGACGAAGGGCGCACGATCGTGTTCGTCACGCACGACATGGGTGCGGTGAAGCGCTTCTGCCATCGCGCATTATTGCTGGAGCGCGGCGAGGCGATCGCGTTGGGCGAGCCCGGCGACGTCGGTGATCGCTACCTTGCGATGAACTTCGATCGAGATGGCACGGCCGCGCGAGCGGCTGGCGGCGAATGGGAAGGTAACCGTGGCGCGCGCATCGTTCAGGCCTGGTTCGAGGACGGTGCCGGCGATCAGTGGGGCGTCTACTTGCAGGGATATCAGGTGCGGTTTCGCGCGAGGGTGGCCTTCGACGAAGCCATCGACGATCCGGCGTTGCGTGTCACATTCGAGAATGACGCTGGTCAGCCGGTATTCGTCGCATCGACGGCCGTCGAACACGAGCGTTCCGGGAGCTTCGTTCCGGGGGAAGAGGCGGTTTTCTCTGTCGAATTCGAGAATCGCCTCGCACCTGGCCGCTACTATCCGATCGCGAGCTTAGTGCGGCGTGGCGGCGGGCTGGATTTGATCGATCGCAGCACGCGCGAGATTGCCTTTCTTGTCCAGGGCTCCACCGCGCAGGGCGGAATCGTCGACCTTCCGTACGCGTCGAGCGTGGAGCGAGCCGCCGTGGGCCCGCGATCAAGGATTGAGGTCTCATGAACGCGATCGAGTACAGCGATCTCGGAGCACCGATCCGCGGTCCACGCGCACTGACCGATGACCGGTCGCGTTTCTGGCATCTCACCTACAACATCGCCCGCAATGAGTTCAAGCTGCGCTTCTTCGGCTCGGCGCTCGGCTACGTGTGGCAGCTGATGCGGCCGCTGCTCCTGTTCGGCGTGCTCCTGTTCGTATTCAGCCATGTGGCCCACGTGAGTAACGCGCCCTACTACTCCGTCGCCTTGCTGGCAGGAATCGTCCTGTTTACCTTCTTCGGCGAAGCGACGGGCGGGGCGGTGCGCAGCGTGGTCGACCGGGAGAATCTCGTGCGAAAGATCCACTTCCCGCGCTTGGTCATACCTCTTTCCATCGTTTTGCTTGCCTCGTTCAACCTCGCACTCAACCTTATTGTCGTGCTCATATTCGCATTGGCGGAGGGCGTGCGGCCGATGATGTCGTGGCTTGAGGCCCCGCTCATCCTCGGAATGCTCATCGTTTACTGCGCGGGCTTGGCCATGCTTCTGTCGGCTTTGTTCGTGCATTTTCGGGACATCCAGCCGATCTGGGAGGTGGTCTGTCAGGTTCTGTTTTATGCGTCGGGGATCCTCATCCCGGTTGAGCTCTTGCGCGCGCGCCTTAGCGATACTGCCTTCCATCTGTTGATGCTCAACCCGCTGGCGACCATCGTCGAGCAGTTTCGTCATGCCATGATTGATCACAGTGCGCTCTCGGCCGGTCAGGCGCTCGGCGGCTGGTGGCAGCTGGTCGAGCCCATAGGGATCGTCGTCGCGATCTTCGCGATCGGCTTCTGGGTGTTCAACCGCTCAGCGCCGTTGATCGCCGAGAACCTGTAACTCTCCGCTCGGCCATGAGCGACGAGCAACTCGCAAAGCTCTATATTCCGCCCGACAACCGTCCCGCACCGCTGACCGACCCGCCGGTCCCTATCCTGGGCGACCACGTGTGTCAGATGTCCTTCGGGGAGCGCGCAGCTCTTGTGGGCATTCTCGGCCAGCGCAAGCCACGGTTGGCGATCGAGATCGGCACCTACGAAGGTGGCAGCCTGCGCTTTCTCGCAGCTCAGTGCGAGCATGTGCACACGTTGGACCTGCACGACCACATTGATGATCGAACACCGTTCAGCAATGTCACCTTTCACATCGGAGACTCAAAGCTCCTGCTTCCCGACCTGCTGGGAAGATTGGAGGCGGAAAGTCGCGCGATCGACCTTGCCTTGATCGACGGCGACCACTCCGCTCCGGGAGTCCAACGGGATCTCGCAAACCTGTTGGACTCGTCAGCGGCGCGCTCGACGATCATTCTCCTGCACGACACAATGAGCGGGGAGACGCGTTGCGGAATCGAGGCTCTAGACCTGGCGGCGCATCCAGCAGTGGCCTACTATGAGCTTGACTTCATCCCTGGTTACGAGTTCGCCGGAGGTCACTTCGACGCTCAGGCATGGGGCGGCCTTGGCATGGTGATCACGGGAGACCGTGACTCTCACGGATATGGCGCCTCTACGCGACAGAGCCTCTACAGGCAGGCATTTGAGTTTCGCGCCGAAGCGGGCTTGCTCAAGGCCGAGACCGGGCTCCTGCAGGATGAGCTCGCGGCCAGTAGGCGTGAAGTTGAGCGTAGTCGACGCTGGGTGGACGCCATGGAGTCCTCGCTCAGCTGGCGCTTGACCAGACCGCTTCGGTGGGTCAAGCGAAGGATGACCCGAACACCGCGGCATTGAGTCGACCGCTCAGCGTGCTCCTGTCGCCGGATAGATCTCCGCGCGCAAGTCCCCGCGTCGCCGTGAGGCTCGCCGAGGTCTGAAGCTCGCGAGAGTTGTGTGGACTTTACGCGAACGCGCGTGCGCCAGAGCGAAGGCCGCCCGCTCGCCGCCCCCCACGATTCCTCGGGACCGAACAGCGACGACGAGACGTGCAGCATGCGGCGCACATGTCTGCCACGACCAGGCTGCGCTCGAAGAAGGCGTGCCAACTCGAACCGGACTCGCGCCACCGTGTGCATGCGGCGCACCTCCGGGTCCTCGGTCGCGGTCACCTTGCGGGAATCGTACGCGCTCACGCCAGCCGACGAAGTATCCTCTGCTCCGATCACGATCGGTGCGAGCATCGGCTGGTTCTGACGTCCCGCTCCCATAGACTCGAGCACCGCGGTCAGGTAGTTCGACTCGTCTGACGATGCTCAGCCGCCTTTTGCTCAGTTCTGCAGCTCGATTCGATGTCATCGCCCGTATCCGACCGCGCGGCACGCCCGCCAGGCAGCCTGGACCGATGACGGCCGAGCAGCGACGCGACGCGCGGACTGCCCCGTGATCGCCCATCAACAGCTGGAGCGCGCCGAGAGCGTGCGGCCCGCGGCGTGGGGGTGGATGACGCTGACAAAACGGTGGCCGCCGGTCGAGTCGACACTGATTGTCATCCTCGCGGCCCTGGTCATCGGCTTCTTGGCGTGGCCGATGTTGTTCACGTCGTCCGGCATGGCGCAGGATTGGTCCAATCATCTCTGGTACCTGTGGCGACAGAGCGCGACGATCAGCCGAGATCACTATCCCAGCCTCTTCCTGAACGATGGCGGATCCGTGTTTTACCCGTTTTACGCGTTCTACGGAGGCACCATCTACGCGCTGTTCGGGACCTTGGCGGTTGCGCTCGGCGACGCGCCAGTAGCCGCTTACGTGATCAGCTATGTGCTCGGGTTCGCGGCAGCATATGGCGGTTGGTATTCGCTTGCGCGAATGGCTGGCCTTCGACGCTGGCAAGCCCAGATTCCGGCCCTACTGTTCATATCATCCGCCTACTATTTGACGCTGGTCTATGCCCGCGGAGATTGGTCCGAGTTCCTCGCGGTGTCGACGCTACCGCTGCTGGTCGCTTCCGGTCTACGCGTGCTGGTCGCCGATCGTGTGTCACTGCGATGGATGATCCTTCTAGCGGCTTCCTCGGTCGTTTTCTTCGGGAGCCACAACATTACGATGCTTTGGGGCGTCACCGCTCTCGCCGTCAGTGCGCTGGCGACTGTAATCGTCATTCCACAGATACGCCGTCGCGTCACCTTGAGGCGTCTCGTTCGGGTCTTCGCCGTGGTCATCCCGTCGGCACTCGTCAACGCGTGGTATTTGTTTCCCGCGCTTGCGTACGGGCAGCGTAGTTGGATCGCGACACATTACGACTATGCCGGCTCACTTCACAGCACGGCATTCCTCGTCTCGGCGTCTAATCTCTTTACGTTCTCACGGGCCAGCACAGTCAATAACACCCCGGATTTTGTCCTCGCGCTTCCGCTGCTCGCAGTTGCTTGGGTCCTTGTGAGCATTGTGCTCTCCGTGATCCATCGAGGTGATGCGCTCTGGAGAAGAATGCTTTGGGTGCTGTCAGCACTCAGCCTCGTGTTCGTACTTCTGATGACCCACGTTGGTCTTCTGCTCGCCCTTCCCCGTCCCTACACTCTCCTTCAGTTCTCGTATCGGTTGGAGACCTACGTGCTACTCGGTCTTTGCGGGGCGGTGCTCGCGACCCTCGTCTTGGCTCGGAGTTGGCCGCGCAGATGGCAGGCGTGGTCCTGGACCGCGGTCATCGTACTCATTGCCTCCGGCGTCGGTGCTGCCCAGCAGGTGAAAGCCTATCCGAGAGGGAATGAGGACCCAGGGGTCGTAGTCTCTAACCGATACCAGGTGTTCAATCCCAATCGGCAGCCGCCGTTCACAGGAGGGCTGGGTGATTACAACGACGCCACGCTGCCTCTGGTCGAACCGGCGGGCTCCCCCGTGGGGCTTGCCTTCCCAACGGCCATCCACCACGAAAGAGTCACTATTCGCGTCACAGAGCCCTCTGGCACACTCGTCCATACGAATCTCACCGGCGCACCATATCTCGTGCGCGTGACGGGCGCGAAGATTGTCGGTCGGGACAAATCGGGAGACATGGTGCTCGAAGTCGGTCCAGGACGACGTTCACGTGATCAGATCACGCTCAGCCGCTCTGATCGGCTTCCGGTAACGCTCGGACGGCTTGTCACACCCGTCGCGCTAGCCATTCTCGTGCTTATGCTCGCGGTGTGTCTGATCAGGCGCGCACATGCGAGACAGGCTCGCCCAGGAGGCTGAGGTGGACCCATCCTCCGTCAGCGGAGCAATCGTTGCCGACCCGGAGTCGGGCGCAGGTGACGCATCGTCACCAGGCGGCCGAGGAAGACTGTCGGCGTGGAGGCCAGAACTACGGCCGCTCATGCCAGTGGTCGTCTTCCTGGCCATGATCGCGATCCTGCTCGGGCCGTCCCTACTCGGGGGAAAGATCCTGAGCTCGGGTGACGTCGTCTTCTTTCAGGGACCGTTCAATGGGGAGAAGCCGGCGACCCTGACGCGGATGGGCAACAGCGAGCTGTTTGATCCGGTGCTCGCATTTCAACCGGACCTGATCACCATCCGCAGGGCCGTGGAAAAGGGAGAACTCGGCCTATGGACCCCGGATCAGGCGGGTGGCCGCCCATTGTGGGCGTCTCAACAAACTGGCACCTTGTTTCCACTCACGTGGCTTGCGTTTGTCCAATCCTTCTGGCGAGCTTTAGCGTGGATCGCGGCGTTCAAGCTGCTTCTGGCAGGGTTGGGTGCCTACGTTCTCGGGCGCTGGACGGGACTGCGAAGAGGACCAGCGCTGCTGGTGGGTGCAACCTACGCGTTCTGCAGCTATATGAACGACGAGCTCCAGTTCCCCCTGTCGGGAGTAATGGCGATGACGCCATGGGCGTTGCTAACGGCAGGCCGC
>Ga0210408_10003555_pt1 | contig 14368 bp, 11 predicted proteins | sample IncBWH4MmetaG_FD_155471 | JGI IMG/M metagenome (GOLD analysis project Ga0210408, IMG submission 155471) | Forest soil microbial communities from Barre Woods Harvard Forest LTER site, Petersham, Massachusetts, United States - Inc-BW-H-4-M | ecosystem: Environmental > Terrestrial > Soil >...
TCTCGGATACGATGGGCGCAGCGGCCGGCTGATCCATATTCATCTGCATTCCCAGTTGATCGTCGGCGAGCGACTTCTCAAGAATTACCGAATTCCGTGGGAAGGGCCGCTCCTGAGCCGGGCTATCCTGCACCCGACATTGCCGGTCCGAATACTGGAGCCGACCAGCGAGGCCCTGCTGTTGGTCGTACGCGCTTGTCTCGAGCTGCGGCGGCTCGATCTCATGACGCTCTGGGTCTGGCAGGCGACAATGCGCAAATTTGCGCTTGATCGCGCAGAGCTCGCTGCGCGCGTCGACCGTACCACGTTTCGTAACCTGGCGGCCGAGCTATTGAGTGAGGAGTTGGCCGAACGGGTTGCAGATGCCTTTTACAGCGGGCAGCCGCTGGAAACTCAGGTGCGCCTCGGCCGGCGCGTGCGAAAGCATTTTGCCGCCTATCGCAGCTACAACACCTTCGAGGCGCGGGCGCGCAACGCCGGACGGGCCGGGCTCTGGCTTGCCGGAAGCCTGAACAAGCATGTTCTCCATGCGCCGCGACCATGGAGCCGGCGCGCTCCCGGCGGCGGGCGTATGGTGGCGCTGATGGGTGTCGACGGCAGCGGCAAGAGCACGTCGGTGGCAACGATGCGGGCCTGGCTTGGCTCGAAGATCGATGCAGTGCCGATTTATTTCGGTACCGGCGACGGCAGACCGTCGCTGTTGCTCCGGCCGTTCAAGCTGACGATGCCCCTGATGATGCGGCTGTTCAAGACCAGACCCAGGGTTGCGTCGCATGGCAAGGCGTCGGGCCCCGCCCCGGGAGCGCTCTACAGCCTGCTGCTGATGGTCTGGGCCGTGGCTGTCGCCGTGGACAAACGAAAGAAGCTGGCAGCGGCGCGGCGCGGAACCAATCGGGGGCTCATCGTCCTCACCGATCGATATCCGCAAAGTCAAATCATCGGCTTCAACGACGGTCCCTTGCTGGCGCGGTTGACCGCGGTGCCCGTCTGGCTTCGTCGGTTCGAGGGCGCCGCATACACGCTTGCGCATCGCCTTCCACCGGACCTCGTCATCAAGCTGGTGGTGACGCCCGAGACCGCCGCAAGGCGCGAGCCCGAGATGGACCCGGAGGTCATCCGGGAGCGCATCGCGGCCCTGCAGCGACTCGAATTCGCCGGGGCCCGCGTCGTCTGCGTGGACGCCGAGCAGCCGTTGGCGGAGGTAGTCCGCGCGGTCAAGCGGGAAATCTGGCGCCTCATCTAGGCACGGTTGGCAGGGGCAGGCATGATCATCGAGCTGTTCGGTCCCCCAGGAGCTGGCAAGACCACTTTCGCACGCGCGCTTACAGCCCGGCTGAGAGAACGCGGCCACCTCGCGGAGCTCTGGCTGAGCTACCGACCGACCGAGGGGGTGCCGGTTCTCGACTCCTACGGGGCGAGCGCGGGACGATATCCGGCAGGACGATATCAGAATGTGGTGATGCATCGTTTGAGGCGACCGCTCAGCGAGATGCTGATGATCGCGCGTCACCCGTTTGCCAATTCCCGCGACGTAAGGACAGCCGTTCATCTGGTAAAGCTGCTGCCTCCAACGAACATCTTTGCGTCAATCAAGAACGGTCAATACATATCGCGTCTGTCGCACGCTTGGCATGAGAAGTCCCGTGCCGGGCACATCGTGTTGTTCGATCAGGGATTCGTTCAGGCGGTATGTTCGTTGGCGCTGCTGGCGGGAGTGACGAACGATGCGTCGATTGCCAACGCCCTCGATCATGCACCGATATCCGACCTATTGATCCGCCTGGAAGCTCCTCTGGAAGTCCTGAAGATCCGCCTCCACGACCGGCGGCGCCTTCAAAGCATGATCGAGCAGCTGTTCGAGGCTGACCTGAAGACGAGCCTCGCATCGGTCGCGATGATCGATCGCTTGGACAGGCTGTTGCTGCAGCGAGGTCGATCTGTGCTGAGTGCCTCGTCCCTCGATCAGCGTTCGCTTGGCGAGAGTGTGAACATGGTCGAGAAGGAAATCATCGAAAAGTTTCAAAACCGAGCACAGAGGAGCTCCGTGACGACGACGGTCAGGGTTGCCGCATCGCATCACGGAGAAGACAGACATGAGTGACGGAATTACGGGGAATGCGCCGGTCAGCCGGGTGGCTCGCGGCGGCGTTACTGCGTTCTTTGTTTATGGTACCGGCTTTGCGCTGACCTATTGCTCGCAGCTCATCATCGCGCGCGCCGTCGGCGTCGATACCTATGGCGTGTATGCGTATGTCTTCGCCTGGATGGTCGTGCTGGCCAACTTCTCGACACTGGGCTTCGATGTCGGACTTCTTCGCTTCGTGCCCGCTTACGAGGCAAAACGCGCGTGGCCCTTGCTCCAGGGGGTAATCCGGTATGCGCAACGACGGGCGACGCTCGTCGGTCTCTCCGTCATTTTTATCGGCATTTGGGTCGTCGATGCCTGGGCGTCGTCGCCTGAACTCCGGCATACTTTTCTCGCCGGGTTCGCGCTGGTGCCCATTCTGGCGCTCGTGCGAATCCGGTGCTCCACCGTGCGTGCCTTTGGCGGGGTGGTTTCCGCGCTGGTGCCCGACCGCGTGGTAAGGGACGGGACGCTGATTGGCCTCATTGCCGTGGCAACTTTGGGCCTGGGATGGACCCTCAACGCGCCGTTCGTGATGGTGGCCACGCTGATCAGTTCGGCGCTGGGGCTCGTCTGTGCGGGCCTCGCGATGCGGCGTCGCCGCCCCCGCACCATTGTCGACATCATGCCGGCGTACGACGAAGCGGTCTGGCGCCGGGCTGCGATTCCGCTCGTCATCCTCGGCGCCACCGAGGCGCTGATGAATCGTACCGGGGTCATCCTGTTGGGTTGGGTCGCCGATACCAAGAACGCGGGAATCTATAGTTTGGCCTTCAATATCGCGCTGGTCGTCACGATGCCGCGAATCGCGGTGAATACCTTGTTCGCGCCCACGATATCGAATCTTTATGCGCGCAGCGACAGGGCGACAATGCAGGACCTCATCACCAGGACGGCATCATGGACGTTCTGTGCGGGAATTTGCATCGCGGCCGCGCTCTTTATCCTCGCCGAACCCCTTCTTGCCTGGTTCGGCGTCGGTTACGAGGCTGGCGTACCAGCACTGCGCATTCTTCTCGTGAGCCAGGTGATGGCTGCCAGCGCCGGTTCGCAATTGTATGTCATGACCATGACCGGGCGCGAGTGCAGCGCGGCTGTGCTGCTCGTGTGCTGCGCGGTAGTCAACGCGGGGGCGAGCGCCGTGCTGGTCGGCATGTTCGGGCTGACGGGCGCGGCAATCGGCACTGCCGTGTCTCTGGTCGTCTGGAACGTGGCGATGGCGCTCTTTTTATGGCGGCGGTTGAATCTGTTGCCAGGTGTACTCGCCATGTTCCGATTTCCTCCCGGGAAGGACCCAGGTGTCATGACCGGTCGTGGGCGGCTCACGTAGAGCGGTTCGCTCACGGGATCGCACACTTTCAGCGTCGCCTTGGTGGTCGCGCGTCTCTCCCGCCGGCGATCTTGTTTGCGCCGACGGAGACGGACTGTTTTTTGCGGTGGAGGGGTAGACGTTGGCAATGTCCGCATTGCGAATCGTCCCGTCAGGAAAGGATCCCGTCGGGTCAGACGATCGCTGCCCGCATTACCTTCGAATGCTGCTGCCGCTGGTGAGGGAAAGTCGCAGGAACGCCACGGGCGCCGGTTATTTGTCCAGCCGCGCCGTGCCGTGGGTTCTTCGGTTGATGTCCTTGCGGAACTGATCGATGCGAGCCTCATCAACGTGATTTGCTTCCTCAATCAAGCTTGAAGGCTCCGATGCCTCGATTTGTTTGATTTCGGGGATCACCGTGACCGGTTTTGGAAGCGGCTTGCTCACATCGGAGGTTACAAGTGGGGAGCTGTTGTTTACCGCTCGTGTCAGTGACCCGTGGTTGGCCCCCCAAATCGCCGCCTGGGTCCGGTTGTGAACCCGGATCTTGCGAAGGATCGCCTTGACGTGCACCTTCACGGTCGCTTCGGCGATGTCCATCTTTCGCGCGATGCATTTGTTGGAGTCGCCCTTGATCAGGCAGCGCAGAACCGATTCCTCCCGCGAGGAAAGCTGCGGTGCGAGCGCGTCCTCGGGCGTGACGAAGATCGCCTTGTTGTTTTCGTCGCAGGGCACCGCCTCGCAGAGGTGTTCGTGTTCGGAATCGAGAACGAACGACAGGAATGCCAGCGGGAAAATTGTCTCACCCATCATCACCAGCTCCAGGGATTTGATGAAGGCAGCGCTGGTCATATCGACGAAATAGCCGTTGGCGCCTGCCCGAAATGCTGAAACCATCTCCTCCGGGCGAAAGTGATCGGCTACGATCGCAATGCGGCCGCCGAGGTGCTGTTCCCTGAAGCGTTCGATTTGCTCAAGCGTGGTATCGAAGTCATCACCGGTATGGACAACGATGAACAGCGGCTGGCTTTGTTGGAGTTTGCTAGCGAGCGAATCGTCGGCGCTTGATACCGAGGCCAGAACGCGAAAACTTGTTGAGCGCAGGATTCTGGCAAGTCCCTCCCTGAGCAGGATGCTTTTCCCAACAAGTATGGTTGCGAAAGATTGTCTCCCCAACATGGGGAACCCTCCCAGTATTCTCGCAAATTGACACCGGCAGGCAAATCTCCAACCTCTCCCCTTTTGGTGATTCACCAAATGAATTTTAGGAAGGTCTTCTCATCGGAAGTCTTGTGCCGAATATATAGGTTTGTTCAATCGAACGCTCAGCGTCTACTTAAGTGATGCTTTTATGAACATTAAAGCCTAATCCCCAACATCCCTATATATCTTTGGTAATAGACGGGGCTATAGGCGCGCGGCTTATTGTCGTTCACGCTCGGGAAGGCTGGAGAGTTCCTGCGGACAGCGGCTGATCGCTGGCGGTCAGAATGTCGCAACCGCAACAACAATCGTGCGCTCTACTTTGCGCTGTGTTACTGCGTTGGCAAACGCGAAAAGCCGCGTCCATGAAGAAAGTCAATGAAGAAACATGGCGGCTGTCGCAAGTTAATAAAGAATATTCTATGGGCGCGCGAGGACTGCCCATGCGTTGCACCAGCCTGGTGATCGCGGACCGTCATCCTGTGGTTCTGCAAGGCTTGACGAGCGTCCTCGGGACGCAGGGCGGCTTTGAAATCGTTGCGCGCTGCAGTGATGGTCTCGGCTGCATCGAAGCGATCCGCCGTTTGGTGCCGGACATCGCCATCCTGGACATCTCGATGCCCGGCTTGACCGGACTGGAAATCCTTACCATCGCCAACTGCGAGGGACTTTCCACGCGGCTGGTCTTTTTCACCGCATCGATTCAAGGCCACGAATTGGTCATGTCGGCCGCCGCCGGTGCTTACGGTGTCCTGCTGAAGGATGTGGCGCTCGAAATTCTGGTGCAGTCCTTGCAGCAGGTCGCGTGCGGCCACAGGTTGCCGCTGCTTTCCTCCGATCAGGCGACACGTCGGGAGCAAAAGGGCGTCGCGATCACGGAAAATGTGCTGGCAGTGCTGACGGACCGCGAGCGCCAGATCATGTCGCTGGTGTCCGAAGGGTTGTCGAACAAGGAAATCGGGCGCAGGCTGAACATTGCCGACGGCACCATCAAGGTCCACCTGCATCACGTCTATCAGAAACTTGAAATCAGCAACCGGACGGTGCTCGCCGCGCTCGCCATATCGCATAATGACGGCGTGGGTGTCGCTCCCGCAAATCCTGTTCCCCGATCATCTTGAAAACAGCGGAGTCGCCTGCAGTCTGGCGGCCTGCGCGGCGAAGCGCGCCTGCGTGATCAGGGCTGGGGCCAGTTGCACGCTGCCGCGATCTTGCGGCGGACGGGATCCAGGCCCGCAAGTCGGAACGTATTTTCGTACGGCGGACCATTGCGAGCGTACACTTGAACGAGAATCCGGCCGCCATCCGGCATCGAGCGCAGGAGGCGAACGACGTCGCCTGGAAAGGCGAGACTGTTCCCTGCTTCCAGGGTTATCCCGCGCTGCTCGACGGACGGATCATCGTCGATCTTGTATACGACCTTCACGGCGTCGTCGGTGGCCTGTTTCCAGGAACCTGTCGTGGAAATCGTCAGCCCTGTGCGATGGGCGCGACAATAGATAGTGAGCGAGGATGGAGCGTCTTGCGACGGCTCGCGCGCCGTCGTCAGCGCGGCGATCTGCGGCGTATAGTCCACCGGCGAGGTTGTCTCGCTGATGATCCAGTTCCGACCTTGAGGCTGCGCGGGATCAGGTGTTTCAGCCATCCTCTTCAAGATGTCGTCGACGCACTTCGACCGCTCGATGGCTTCGAGCTGTGAGCAGGCCTTCAGGCGATCGACGGCATTGCCGATTTGAGAACACACGGTCAGGCTCAGGCTCGAGAGTACGGTCGCAACGAGAGCGCCGGCACTCCTCATTGTGACGGCCCTGCTCGTTGGGCCTGTGGTTGATCAAGCCATTCCTGCGCGGGCCGGAAGCGCTCCAGATTCGGCACCTTGGCGCGCAGGTTGACCTCCTTCCACTTTGGGTCGAATCCGGGGGACTGCAATTTGCCGAAGCGACTGAACAGGTGATCCACGAGACGCGCCACGCGCCGGTATCGGTCGGACTGTTGAGGCCAGTTATAGGCCAGGAGGACGGTGGGGACGGCGACTGTTGCGATTCGCTCACCCTTGGGCACCAAGTTCGGATAATCCATCGCCTCGATAGATGATGGAAGATAATAGTCCTCGAATTTGGTATCGTACTCGACGGGAAGAAACTTGAAGCCCGGCTCCCAGCGTCCCCTGAGAAATGCGTCAACGGGTTTCGACGTCACAAATACAACGGCCGAGATTTCTCCACGTTTCATTTGTTCCAATGCCACCTGGTGCGGAATAAACATTTTTTCCACATTTAAACCCAGCCGGCTGAAAATCAGCGGACCGGAATAGGCGGCCGCCGTGCCTTGCGTGTTAAAATTGACCTTTTTCCCCTTGAGATCTTCGAGCGACCGGATCTCGGGGCGGACGAAGATATGCAATTCGGCCGGAAAAAGATTCAGAATGTAGACGAGGCGCCCTTTAATGAAGGGCGCCTGTGCCTTGTAGTCGTCAAGCGCGTCTGTGTTGATGATGGCCGCATCGACACCTCGGAGATATAGCAGCGAGTTGACATTTTCGGTCGCCCCGGTCGTGACGATCGGGATGACGTGAAGCTTGTCTTCCTCATTTACAATGCGAGCGATCTCTGCGGCGAGGCGAAGCGGGGCCCCTTCGATGAGCCCGCCGGCGAGACCGACCGTCCACGCATTGATGCGTTCTTTTGCGGTTATGTCGGCCCTCCTCGCGACTGCCAGGGCCGTCTGCGTCTCGCGTGTCGGGAGGGATTGAGCGTTGGCGGGCAACTGCAGGCCAAACACAGCGAATACGATCGCTGAAAGCTTCTTAAGGGACATGAGGGTCTCCATTCGTCAGCTGATTACCGCGGGCCGGCCGGCTACGCCGATTGCTATTTCAATGTTTCGATCCGCTCCTTCGCACCTTCAATGCCGCCTGCCTGTGCCCGTTCATATAGTTCGAGCGCCTTCGTGCGATCGCCGGAGATTCCACTCGCGCGCCATGATTGCAGGACGCGCGCGTCGTAAGTTTCGGCGAGCATGAAGGCGGCTTGCGCGCTGCCATGCTCGAGAGCGTGCTGAAGCAGCGGGCGAGCGCTGCTGATATCAGCTTGCTCGAGTAACGCGGTTGCTCGAGCAAGCAGCCTCTGTTCGTCTACGAGGGAGGAGCGGGGGGCGCCCACCGACGTGGATCGCGCTATCGCGGCAGCGGCTGTCGGAGCCGAATCCGGTGCGGCGGCGCGAACGGCCGGCTGTGCCTCCGGAGGCGGCGATTCCGAAACCGACGATTGTCCCGAGGTGGAAGCGGGAACGATCTGCCGTTTAACCGCTTGGAGTTCGTCCCTGGCGGAAGTCAGCTCGCGCGCAAGGGCGTCGGCACGATCGCGCTCGCTGGCGACGGCCAGCTTCTGTTCCGTTGCGCTGGTTTTGCTGGTTTCCGTCAGGTGCGATATCTCGGCATGCGCGGCAGCTAGAAGTGTGGAGTGCGCATCGATCTCCTTGCGCGCCGCGGCAAGTTCGCGGGCCAGCCTCTCGGTCTTGTTGCGTTCCTTCCCAATTGCCTGCTCTTGTTCGAGCTTCGCCGCCTCATCGGCTTGCGCGGTATCGCGGGCCGCGGCGCGCGCGGTATCGAGGTCTGCCCGGACGGAGGCGAGTTCGCGCGCAAAGGCGTCTGCCTTATCGCGCTCCTGTTTGACCGCCTGCTCCAGCGCCTGCTTTTGCTTGCCCTGCGCCTCCCTGGTTTGCGCGGTATCGCGGGCCGCGGCGCGCGCGGTATCGAGGCCTGCCCGGACGGAGGCGAGTTCGCGCGCAAGGGCGTCTGCCTTGTCGCGCTCCTGTTTGACCGCCTGTTCCAGCGCCAGTTTTTGCTTGCTCTGCTCTTCGGTAGCTTGCACGACTTCCGAAACTGCGATCCGCGCCGCGTCGAGTTCGGCCCGGACGCGGGCAAGTTCACGCACGAGTTTTTCCGCCTTGTCCCGCTCCTGGTCGAGCGCATGTTTTTGGTTGCTCTCCGCCTCAGTCGCTTGCACGGCCTCCAAGCCCACGGTCCGCGCCTTATCGAACTCCGCCTGGAGGAAGGCAAGTTCACGCGCGAATGCGTCTGCTCTATCCCGCTCCTCGTCGAGCAGCTGCTTTTGCTTGATCCTCTCCGCTTCAGCCGCAGACCGCACCGCATCGAGCTGCCCCTGGAGCGACGAGGTCAGTGCACGCGCAAGTGCTTCAGCCCTGGTCCATTCCCGTTCGTGTTCAAGCGACAGCCTTCGCTCGCGCGCCGGAGCGGATTGCGACGTTTGCGCCGCTTTGCCCGCTGTGGCCTCCAGCGAGGGTTCGTTCCGTGTGGCGTTGGCCTGCGCGGTCTCGCGTTCATTTTCGATGGCGACGAAGATGGCGGCGCGGTTGTCGCGTTCGCCGCCTAGCGCATTGTCCGCCGGGGCTCCGATGCAAAGCCACAGAGCACACACCGCCGCAGTAGCGGACGCACCTGCACTGAGTCTGCTTTTTCTGCGTGAACACTGGACCGTTTTGGATTGCCGTAACCGGCCGGCTCGAGACAAGGCAATCGACCCGCCCTGGTTTTGAAACGAAACGCCGTGGCGCACCGCCCAACGAGCAGGCGTGATGTCACCGGTATCTTGGTCTACCAGCAAAGCCCAGTTGGGTTCCGCTGCAATTGCCTTCACGCCCATCGCGGTAACTCAGATGATCTTAGGGCACAGTTAGTGTCATGACACAGCTTTCATCGACCGTTTGTCGAGGTCGCGATTGAGGTAGTCAAATGGGAGTAGCTGTAGCAATCGCCGCCATTAAGTAGATCACGCTCTCATTCGACGGAACGTTCTTGACCCAAATATTCGTGCATGACTACGCTGCGTCGTACACTTGAGCCAGCGCATCAAGGAGAGCACCATGAACAGATCACTCATCGTATTTGCTGGCGTGACCTCTATGCTCACCCTGGTGTTGAGCACGCAAATCAGCATCTCCGCCGAACTCGGTGCTCCGGCCAGGATCAGAACGGCCGCCAACCAAAAGCTGCCGCATCGAGTGGCCGTACAGGTCGACGTCAATGACCCCGCCGTTATGAATCTCGCCCTCAACAACGTAAGAACGTGGCTCAGCCATTACCGCGATGTCGGAGAGAAGGTTGATATTGAAGTGGTTGCTTTTGGACCTGGACTGCACATGTTGCGCGACGACACTTCGCCAGTCAAAGCGCGCATCAAGTCCATGAGCGAAGCCATGCCGTACCTCGCCTTTTCTGCATGTGGGAATACGCGCGAAAACATGACGAGGATCGAAGCGAAAGAAGTCCCTCTCATTTCGCAGGCGAAGGTCGTGAAAGCCGGAGTCGTCCGGCTGATGGAACTGCAAGAGCAAGGCTGGACTTACTTGCGCCCATGACGATTTCAATAGGTGGCTGACCTCGGCCGAGGGCTGGCTTGAAGGCGACGAATCCCGTCAGGCGGAAGCGGCATTATTCCTGCGCCGCGCCCGCTCGGATGGCAGTTGAATGCGAAAATCGTTGAGCTGTTTGCCGGATCTAAGCTGCGCGGTAAGCCAGCGCGGCTGTTTCCCGCGACCTGCCCAGGTCTGGGACGGCTCCGCGGGATTTCTGTACTTTGGAAACACCTGCGGGTAGGGGCGCCGCGCGTGAGGCATCTTCTTGACATTGGCGAGTGCGGTACCGGGTTCGATGAGTTCGGATAATTGCTGATCAAGCCGTGCCTTTTCGGCCAATATTCTACGCACCAACACCGAGGCAACCAGTTCATGAAAGGACCATAGCTCGTCCATGGACATCGATTTGAGGTCATGACGCTTCATGTTCGTCACTCGGATGATTTGTCCGTATTGCGGGGCGTGATTGGAATGTCATGTCTGCAAGTTCAGTGTTTGACGGTCGTCGTGACAGCCGCACCGACGAAAGCGATTCCAAATGCAATTGATAGCGTGCAGTGACGAAACGCGGGGCCATGTGGCGCTCCCGTATTCAATCGCCAACCTGAAGTCTTGTTTAAGCCCTTCCTTTCGCCGCTTCAATGGGCGAAGAAAGCCCAAATGGGGTACTCCTGCCCGACAGGGTGAACATTTGTCGGCCCACAAAACGGTTGGACGGTCTCGCGACACAAAAATCAATGAAAACTGTTAGAAGCTCGTTTTGCCATTGCCCCGTGATGGCTGGACCGACTCTCTAGAAAATTGAAGCATCATCAGCACTTAGCGACAGCCAAATGAAGCGTGAACAGCGCTTACTTTTCTTGCGAGACAGGCCGACCTTGGCGGCAGCGAAAGTTCTCGGCCGGAACGTTCGCCACCTCGTTTCGCGACCTCACCGCGCGCCTGCACCGCGTCATATTCTTCGGCGAGGCGGCGCTCCAGTCAGTTTTGGAAGCTTTCGGACCCGGTCACTTGCTTCCATTCCGCTTGCGGCTAAGTGGTGTTGCGACAAGACATATCAACGTTGGCACAGCGCCTCCCGCGATCGGGCCGACGTTGCTTTGCGTATTGCAGGCAAGCAGAGCCAGCGGTCGGCTCCGGTTGACCGTAAACTAGAAAAGACGCTGGCCGTGGACGTTAGAGCTAGTAGGCTTCCGCTGGCTGGACCTTGCTCAAACTTCCTCTGGTGGATTGGAACGGTGCGCCGGGAGACCGGCAGGAGACAGAGGGTGCAAGTCCTTCACGGTAAAGGAGTAGCGATCCACGCCGGCCCCGAGTCATGCGCGGGTCGTCGCGAGGCGACGCGTGAAGCGTTGACAGGGGAACGCATAGGCCAGCCATTGAGCGGCGAAATTCCAATCATCCGGAGTGCCGATGCCCTCGTTCCGGCAGCCGATGGAGGGAAGGGGTGGGACCAAGGGAAATGCGGACCCGCAACGCACGGTCCGGACGCAGAGCCGGAGAGCCGTGTCCCAGGCGCAGGCCCGCATACGAGAAGCTGTCAACAGGAACAGGAAGGAGAAGCTGACGGCGCTCCTGCACCACGTCGCTGTCGACTGCCTGCGCGCGGCATTCTTCGCGTTGAAGAAGCGCGCTGCAGCCGGCATCGATCAGGTGACGTGGGACCAGTACGCGGAGAACCTCGAAGAGAATCTGAGAGGCCTTCACCGTCGGGTTCAGACAGGAGCGTATCGAGCGTTGCCGTCACGTCGGACCTACATTCCGAAGGCGGACGGCAAGCAACGGCCGCTCGGCATCGCCGCGATTGAGGACAAGATCGTCCAGGCGGCGGTGGTCATGATCCTCACGCCAATCTACGAAGCGGAGTTCCTGGGCTTCAGCTACGGGTTCCGTCCGGGGCGGAGCCAGCACAATGCGCTGGACGCGCTCGCGTACGGGATCAAAGGACGCAACGTCCGATGGATTCTCGACGCCGACATCCGGTCGTTCTTCGACACGATCAGTCATGTATGGCTGGTCCGCTTCATCGAACATCGGATCGGTGACAAGAGGATCGTCCGCCTGATCCGCAAATGGCTCAAGGCCCTCCACTATGTCTACGACCTGTGGGTCCACACGTGGCGCAAGCGCCACGCGACCGGCGACATGGTCGTCGTGCGCTATGCGGACGACACCATCGTCGGCTTCCAGCATCGGGCGGACGCGGAACGCTTCCTCCACGATCTGACGGAGAGGCTCGCCAAGTTTGCACTAGATCTGCACCCTGAGAAGACGCGTCTGATCGAGTTCGGCCGCTATGCAGCCGGCGATCGGGTCCGACGCGGCGAGGGTAAGCCGGAGACGTTCGACTTCCTCGGGTTCACGCACATCTGCGGGACCATGCGGGATGGTCGACGATTCCAGCTCAAGCGCAAGACGAAGCGCAAACGGAAACGGGCAACACTCCAGAGGATCGTGGATGAGCTACGTCGCATTCGGCATTCGCCGATCGACGGGCAGGGCGTTGGCTGGGCAACTGTGCTGAGGGGGCACTATGCCTACTTCGCGGTTCCGACCAACCTTCCGGCGGTGCGCGCGCTGCGCAATCACGTCAAGATGCACTGGTTCTTGAGCCTACGGCGACGAAGCCAGAGGTCTCGACTGACCTGGTCGCGCATGAACGTCATTGCCGCGAAGCACCTGCCGCTCCCGCGTGTCCTGCACCCATGGCCGGAGCAACGCTTCCTCGTCAGCCACCCAAGATAGGAGCCGTATGCGTGAATTGCGCACGTACGGATCTGGGCGGGTTGCGCCTTGCAAGCGCGTTGAAGTCTGCCGTCTGCGATGACGGCCGCGGTAAAGCCTAGCAAGCAGCCGCGAACCGAGTCTTGCGTGGCGTCCGGTAACGGCCGCTGCGAAGCGTAGACAGGGAGGTTGTAGGCCGGAATGAAGTGAACGGGAAAATAGCCCCGAAATCGATCGTGATCGGAGTAGCTGACCCTATCCCGTAAAGGGGAAGGCAGAACCAAAGGCCGCGTCAACGCGAGCAGTCTGAGGTGCTCCCGGGGTTCGTACCGCCAGCATGCAACCAAAGGAAGCAACGTGAACAAGGGAGATCCATCCGGTTCAAGCGGAAGCTTGTAAGACCTGCCAAGCCGAAGAGGTGAGAAGGGTCTGATGACCGGATGGAAGTCATACTGACCGATAGTACTCCGAGGACGGGAGAGCCGGCCACATGGGGAAGCGGTCAGCGGTAGTTGAATTGTTCTTGGGCGACATGGGCTCCATTCAACGGGAGTTACGGCCTTCTATGCAAAGAGAAGATCAGCTGACCATGGAAACGAAACTTGAACAGATAGCAGTGAAAGCTCGAAGGGAGCCAAATCTCCGCTTCACCTCACTGGCCCATCACATCACGCGCGACCGGGTGCTGGAGAATCTATCAAAGATTCCGAAGCGATCCGCCGCCGGGGTGGATGGTCAGACGGTGGAGGCGGCGAAGGAGAGCTTCGAGGGTTGGATAGAGCCGATGCTCCAATCCATCCACCGCCAGGGATATCGCGCGCCCAACATTCGGCGGGTCTATATCCCAAAGCCTGGTAAGACGGAGAAGCGCCCCCTCGGGGTGCCAACTGTCGCCGACCGGGCGCTCCAACGCACCACGGCTGAGGTGCTGTCCGCTATTTACGAGCAGGACTTCTTGCCCTGCTCGTTCGGCGGCAGGCCAGAGCTCAGTGCCCATCACGCCTTGGCGACCCTCAATGAGGTCATCAGCGGCGGCATGACTGGCTGGGTGCTGGAGGCGGACTTGAAGAACTTCTTCGGGAGTCTCAATCATGATTGGGTCCTCCGGTTTGTCGAACATCGAGTAGGCGATCCGCGCCTGATCAGCTTGATCCGGCGTTGGTTGAAAGCGGGTGTCTTGGAAGATGGAGCGGTTCATCCGAGCGAGCAGGGAACCCCGCAAGGTGGATCGATTAGCGTGCTGTTAAGCAATGTGTACCTTCATTACGTTCTCGACCTCTGGTTTGAACGCGTGGTGAAGGGACGGTTGCGAGGCGAAGCCAGACTGGTGCGCTACATCGATGACTTTGTGATCTGTTTCCAATATCGATCGGACGCCATCCGCGTACAGGATGCCTTGCGTCTACGGCTGGGGAAGTTCGGCCTTACTCTTGAGCCGACCAAGACCAAGTTGGTTGAGTTTGGTCGGTTCGCGCAAAGACACGCTGGCAAACGCGGCAGGAATCGCCCGGAAACTATCTACTTCCTGGGTCTGACGCTCTATTGCACGCGAAACCGAAAAGGTAACTTCAAGGTTGGGATGCGCACCGAGAAATCTCGGCTACGGCGCAGCCTTACGTCTCTGCAAGAGC
>Ga0210408_10003558_pt1 | contig 14364 bp, 11 predicted proteins | sample IncBWH4MmetaG_FD_155471 | JGI IMG/M metagenome (GOLD analysis project Ga0210408, IMG submission 155471) | Forest soil microbial communities from Barre Woods Harvard Forest LTER site, Petersham, Massachusetts, United States - Inc-BW-H-4-M | ecosystem: Environmental > Terrestrial > Soil >...
ACGGATTTGGCGTCCGGCATTGCGTAATAAAAGTTGATCGGTTTGACCATGTTCCTTGCCGAATAGGGCGTGGTCGCTGGCTGCTCGAGAACTGTATTCATAATGTCTTCCTGACTTTCTTTTTGTTCAGCCGGTTCATTGGCTGAACTCGTGTTCTGAAATCTTCTATTGCGTTAGCCGTGCCAGAGGACTCTCCGAGCGGCCTTGAGTGTTCCAAGTGACTGGTGGACAATGAGATTGAGTGAGAAATCGGCAATGGAGCAGGGGGGTAATTCCACAACGGTTTTCCGTGGTCAGCTAAAAAGTACGGTTGAAACAACGGAAGACCGTTGCGTTGGCTCAACTTGGCTCTATGCGCATTCATTCGGGGCTTGGTTTTCCAATGTCACGGTCTTGGGAAAGTGGCTCTCTTGGAAGACAGAGAAGCCTGCCGCACGTCGTTCTCCCATCCGCCGCCGAGCGCTTTGATAAGCTGCACGGCAGAGTTGAGGCGCTGGCCCGTCAGTTGGGCGTTGGCTCGCTCGGCTTGAAGGGCTTCGCGGTTGGCGTCCACGACCTCGAGGTAGCTGACGATGCCGGAGCGGTAACGGTCGGTGGCCAGGCTGGCGGCGCGGCGGGCGTTGTCGACCGCGCGTTGTTGAGCGGCCGACTGAGTGGTGAGGTAGCGGATGGCTGCGAGGCTGTTCTCGACGTCGCCGAACGCAACCAGGACTTGTTGGCGATAGTGAGCGACGCTTTCCTCGAACGCAGCTTGTAAGCGTTTGTAATTAGCGCGGTTGCGTCCGCCCGCGAAAATGGGCAACGAGAGGCTCGGGCCGATGGACCACACGTGGCTGTCCCAATTGAACAACGTCTGGACGTCGCCGCTGAGGTAACCGCCGGAGGCGGTGAGGCTCAACGCCGGGAAAAAGGCGCCTTTGGCAACGCCGATGCGTGCGTTGGCGGAGGCAAGCTGGCGCTCCGCCGCGGCGACATCCGGCCGGCGCTCCAACAAATCCGCAGGCAGGCCGGCGGGAATGGCTGGCGGCTCCGGATTCCAGCTATTGGTGGTGGCGGCGGCTGGTAGCCGGAAGTTTGAAGGATTGGTGCCGATGAGAATTGCGAGGGCGTTCTCCAATTGGTTTCGGCGCTGGGCCAATGAGGTGGCGTCGGCTTCGGTGGTAGCTAATTCGGTTTCCGCGCGGGCCACATCGAGATCGTTGCCGATGCCGCCCTCGAAGCGGCTGCGCACGAGCTGCACCTGTTCGTGGCGCAGACCCACGGTGGCGGTGACCGTGGCGATTTCCGCGTCGAGCGACCGCACTGCGAAATAGTTTTGGGCAACATCCGCCTGGAGCGTGAGCAGAACGTTATAGAAATCAGCCAAGGATGCCTGAGCCTCCGCGCGGGCGCTTTCAAAGCCCCGGCGCACCCGCCCCCACAGATCGATCTCGTAACTCAAGTCAAGTGGAACGCTGAACGTGTTGGCGGTGATGCCGCCAAAGCTGGGAACTTGGTTTGGAGAATAGCGCTGACGCACGAAGTCGGGAGCGAGGCTGAGGCTGGGCAATAAGTCGGCGCGGGCCACGCGCGCCGTGGCGCGAGCCTGATCCAGGCGCGCGAGAACGGCTTTGAGGTCCTGGTTGGACTGGATTGCGCGCCCCTCGAGTTCGTCCAGGCTGGCGTCGTGGAAAACTTCCCACCAGTTGCCCTTGGGCACACCGTCGAGCGCGTGGCCTTCCTTCCAGGCGCCGAGTTCGGCGGCTTTATAAGCGGTAACCACGGCGTTCGTTGGCGGTTTGTAGTCCGGGCCGACCGTGAACAGACCGGCGGTGGCTGGCGTAACGGCTGAGAAGGTTGCGACTGCAGCGCCGACGAGAATTAGATTAAGGGAAGTGTTCATGGTTTCAAGGTTCGGAATCCACTCATCCGCGTGCCACCCCAAGGTAAGTAGTCGTCTCATGTCGTTACCGGCTCGATATCCCCTGCGGGCAAACTGCCTTCATGCTTCTGCGCGGTCGCGGGCTTCTTCTTTGCGCCCAGCTTCATCAAGGTGACGTAGAACACTGGCGTCAGGAACAACCCGAACAGGGTCACGCCGATCATGCCCGAGAAGACGGCGATGCCCATGGCCTGGCGCATTTCGGCGCCGGCACCATGCGACTTCACCAGAGGAAAAACGCCGGCGATGAAGGCGATCGAGGTCATCAGGATCGGCCGGAGCCGGAGGCGGCTGGCTTCGATGGCGGCCTGGAACGGAGGGAGTCCCTCGTCCTGTTTATGCTTGGCGAACTCGACAATGAGAATGGCGTTCTTGCACGCAAGGCCGACGAGCACAATCAGGCCGATTTGGGTAAAGATGTTGTTATCGCTGCCTTTGAGCCAAACGCCCGTAATGGCGAAGAGCAAGCACATTGGCACAATCAGGATGATGGCCAGCGGCAGGCGGAAACTCTCGTATTGCGCGGCGAGCACGAGAAATACCAGGAGGATACACAACGGATAAACATAGATGGCTGTGTTGCCTGCAATGATGCGTTGATAGGTCAGCTCGGTCCATTCGAAGGCCATGCCTTTAGGCAGGGTTTCGGTCGTGAGCTTGGCGATGAGCGCCTCGGCCTGGCCCGAACTGAAGCCCGCAGCGGGCGCGCCGTTGATTTCGGCCGCCGGGTAGCCGTTGTAACGCATCGCGCGGTCCGGGCCGTGAGTTTCCGTCACCTTCACCAGCGTCCCGAGTGGCACCATCTGGCCCCTGTCATTGCGCGTTTTGAGGCGGGTGATGTCTTCCTGCCTGTCGCGGAACTGGGCATCAGCCTGGGCGACGACCTCGTAAGTGCGGCCGAAGCGGTTGAAATCATTCACGTAAAGCGAACCGAGAAAAATCTGCATCGTCTCAAACAGATTTTGCAGCGGGACGCCTTGCTGCTTGGCTTTGATTCGGTCAATATCGGCATCGAGTTGCGGCACGTTCACGGTGAAGGTCGAAAACACGCTGGCAAGACCCGGGGTCTGATAACTCGTGCCGATGATTCCCTGCGAATTCTGGTAGAGCGCATCGTAGCCGAGGTCGGCTCGGTCTTCGAGGTAGAGCTTGAATCCGCCGATGGTGCCCAAACCCATGACGGGTGGTGGGGGCACCGCGAGTATGAAAGCATCCTGGATGGACGCGAATTGCTGGTTCAACGCTTGCGCGATAGCTGGACCGCTCAAATTCGCTGTCTTGCGCTCTTCGAACGGTTTCAGGCAGAAAAACACAATCCCGGCATTGGGCGCGACGCTGAAACCGCTGATGCTTAAGCCCGGAAACGCGACCGCGCTTTGCACACCGGGTTGTTTCAGGCCGAGGTCCGACATACGGCGGATAACAGCTTCGGTGCGGTCGAGCGACGCGGCATCGGGCAGTTGGGCGAAGGCCACCAGGTATTGCTTGTCCTGTGTGGGCACGAAACCGGTCGGGACCTTGTTGAAACTCCAGCCGGTGAGAAACACGAGCCCACCATAGACTAAAAGAGCAACCGCGCTCTTGCGCAGAACCGTGCCGACGCCGGCGGAGTATCGATCGCCAGACCAGGCGAACACGCGATTAAACGGGCGAAAGAACCACCCAAGGGCCTTTTCCATCAACCGGGCGAACCAGTCCCTCGGCGACCCATGCTCCTTGAGCAGCACGGCGCACAGCGCCGGAGAGAGCGTCAAGGAGTTGAAAGCGGAAATTACTGTTGAAATGGCGATCGTGATGGCGAACTGCTTGTAAAATTGGCCGGTCAGACCGCTGATGAAGGCGGTCGGCACAAACACCGCGCAGAGCACGAGAGCTGTGGCGATAATTGGGCTGGTGACTTCGCTCATAGCGCGTTTGGCGGCGTCGAACGGTGTTAACCCCAGGGCGATGTTGCGCTCGACATTTTCCACGACGACAATGGCATCGTCCACGACGATGCCGATAGCCAGCACGAGGCCGAAGAGCGAGAGGTTGTTGATCGAAAACCCCAGGGCGAGCATCACGGCGAAGGTTCCGACGAGCGACACAGGAACCGCTACCAGCGGGATGACCGACGCGCGCCACGTCTGGAGGAAGATGATGACCACGATAACTACCAGCAGGGTGGCCTCCAGGAGCGTATGCACTACCGCTTCAATCGAGTGCCGCACAAAGATCGTGGGATCGTAAACCACCGAATAGTCCACGCCATCAGGAAAATTCTTCTTCAAATCCTCCATCGTGCGGCGAACCTCGGCGGAGAGCTGGAGCGCATTGGCGCCTGGCGTCTGGAAGATGGGCAGGGCGACTGCAGTCTTGTTGTCCAACAGCGAACGCAGCGCATAGCTATCGGCGCTGAGTTCGACGCGGGCAACGTCCTTCAGCAGGGTCTTTTCGCCATTGGGACCGGTCTTGAGGATAATCTGCGCAAACTCCTCGGCGGAAATCAGCCGGCCTTTGGCATTGATTTGAAGCTCGAACTGGACCGGCCGCGCTACCGGTTGCTGGCCTACCGCGCCGGCGGCGATCTGGACGTTCTGTTCACGGATAGCGGCGACCACGTCACTGGCCGTCAGGTTTCGCGCGGCAAGTTGATCGGGGTTGAGCCAGACGCGCATTGCATAGTCACCTGAGCCGAAGACTCGGACATCTCCCGCGCCGGGAATGCGCGCCAGGACGTCCTTGACCTGCAAGGTGGCGTAGTTGCGCAGATAAACTTCGTCGTAGCGACCGCTGGGGGAAAACAAATGAACGACCATCGTGAGGTCGGGTGATTCCTTGGTGGTGGTAACGCCGAGCCGGCGAACTTCCTCCGGCACCTTGGGCAAGGCCTGCGAGACGCGGTTCTGCACCTGGACCTGGGCCTTGTCGATGTCGGTGCCAAGTTTGAAGGTTACGGTCAGCGTCATGACGCCGTCGGGCGTCGCCTGTGAAAACATGTAAAGCGAGTCCTCGACGCCGTTGACGGCTTGTTCCAGAGGCGAGGCGACGGTTTCAGCGATGGTCTTGGGATTGGCGCCGGGGTAGCTCGCTCTCACGACGATGGTTGGTGGCACGACCTCGGGGTATTCGCTAATCGGCAAGCGCCACATGGCAATTAACCCGACGATGAAGATCACCATCGAAAGCACACCGGCGAAGATGGGGCGGCGGATGAAAAAGTGGGAGAAGTTCATAATTGATTGAGTTAGTTACGTAGTAAAAAGTTACATGGTTACGTCGGCAAGCCTGCGCGAGCCCCCTTGTAGCCATGTAACTTTGTAACCATGTAACTTTGCAACCTTGTAATCATGTAACGGCTCAGCGTTTAACTAGATTCCTGCTAATGTGGTCCGCCACCTCCGTCTGAGGGGCCACCGGCATACCGGGACGAACTCGCTGCAGGCCGTTTACAACGATCTCTTCGTTCCCCTGCAGGCCGGCGCGAACGACGCGCTTGCCTTCGACGACGGGACCCAACTTGACCGCTTGGTAGGCAACCGTGTTCGTCGCGGTGAGCGTGAGCACAAACTTTTGCGCCTGATCGGTGCCGATGGCGCGCTCCTCAACCAGTAACGCTGGATGCCGTTCGCTCAGGGGCACACGGATGCGCGCAAAGAGCCCTGGCACGACGCGCCCGTCGGCATTGGGAAAGACGGCACGCAGGAGGATACTGCCCGTGTTCGGATCCAGCCTGTTATTGAAGGATTCGATGTAACCTCGATGCGGAAAATCCGCTTCATCGGCGAGTTGCAGCTCGACCGGGACCTTGCCATCGCCGTCGGCTTCCAATTTCTTGTCGTGCGCCAAGGTATTGAATTTGAGGAGAGAGTTCTCGTCGATGTCCGCATAAACGTAAACCGGGTCCACCGAAACGATGGTCGTCAGCAGGCTCGCCCCGCCGGCGAGGCCGCTGACGTAGTTACCGTCGGTCAGCAGCGCCCGGCTAACCCTTCCGTCGATCGGCGCTCGGACCTCGGTATATTCGAGGTCCAGTTTGGCAGAGTCGAGAGCTGCCTGGGCTGCGAGCAAGGCGGCCTTCGCCTCCTGGCAGCGCGCCTGGCGGGCATCGCCTTCCTCAACCGAAATGGCCTTGTTGGCCAAAAGCTGGGTTGTGCGCTCCGCTTCACGCCTGGCATTGTCGAGGTGGACTTTGGCCTGTTCAAACTCAGCCTGCCGTTGGTCGAAGGCTGCCTGATGCCAGCGCGGGTCGATCACGAATAACACCTCGCCTTTCTTGACCAATTGCCCCGACTGGAACCGGACTTCCTGGATATACCCGGAAACGCGGGGGCGCACCTCGACCGATTCCACTGGCTCGATCCGGCCGGTGAATTCGTCCCATTCGACAATTTCCTTTCGTTCTACCGGCGCAACGGTCACGGATGCCGGCGCGAACTTTTGCTGGGCGGTTTTTCGCTCGCAGCCCGTGGACAGCATGAGCAGACCTCCCAGCAGGACGATCAGCACAATTACACCGGAATTAAATTTTAGTCTCATAACGCTACAAACCGACAACTTTCCTGCTCTACGAACGAACTTGTACTCTGGTTGTGGACATTTTTCCGCTCCTGCCTTGCCATTATTGCGCGGTCCAACCACCGTCGGCCGTCAGTGACAAGCCGGTGACGAACGAGGCCTTGTCCGAACACAGCCAAAGGACGGCTTCAGCGATTTCTTCAGGACGGCCCAGCCGGCCAATCGGATGCATCCCCGCGAGTTGGTTGAAAAAATCGGTGCCCGGACCGCCGGTGAAACGATGCATCATCGGCGTCTCGATGCCTCCGGGGGCGACCGCATTCACGCGGATACCTTGCTTGGCGTATTCGAGCGCCGCGGTCTTGGTGAGACCCAGAACCGCGTGTTTGCTGGCGACATAAACGCTGACGCCGGGAAAGCCAACCTGCCCGCCGACCGAGGCATTGTTCACGATGGCTCCGCCACCATTCTTCGACATGGCGGAAATCTCATGCTTCATAGCGAGCAGAACGCCCAGGACGTTGGTGTCCATGACGGCGCGGTAATTTGCGACCGACTGTTCGTGCGTCTGCTTCCCCACGTCGCCTTCGATGCCCGCGTTGTTAAACGCTGCATCCAGCCGGCCGTAGGTCGAAATCGCTTGCGCCACCAACCGCTCTACCTCTGTTTCGTTGGAGACGTCGGTCTTGATGAACGCGGCCTGGCCGCCGTTTTTCTTGATCAGCGCCACGGTCTCGAATCCCTCATTGTCGCGTCGCCCGGAGACCACCACTTTTGCGCCGGCGTTGGCGAAGGCCAGGGCCGACGCACGACCGATTCCGCTGCCGCCCCCGGTGACCAGGGCGACCTTATCTTCCATTAGTCTGTTCATGCTTTTCCTCGTTTCTTGTGCCTGGCCACAAAATGGCCCGGCGGGTTTTATTCGCGTTCGGTCCTGAAAACCTTGTCAGAGCCTTTTCCATTTTAAGGTCTGGCCATCGCTCCCGCTTCCAAAACCGGGGCCGCTGCCCAGGCTTGTTCTTCCAGTGCGGGTAAAGCTTGGTTCCAGCGCCTGGCGGCCTCGGCAATTCGGCGTCCCAGGCTTTCGCCGGTCAGCTTGTCTGCTCCGTTGGGTGCCACCTCCGGTTGTTCCTGGGCCGCTTGCCCCATCACGCCGGCATAGCTGGACAGGCGATTAATGCCGCTGGCGCCCGGCAGTTCGTTTAGGCCCACCCACATCATGCCATGCTGCATGGCCAGGGTGAAAAAATACTGCAACGTTGATAGTTTGTCCCCGCTCGGTCCGCCGGACACGGTGAAACCTGCGGCGAGTTTGTCCGCCCATTTGCGTTGATACCAGCGCTCGCCCGTCGCATCGGCAAAGGCTTTGAACTGCGCTGCGGGCCCGCCCATATAAGTCGGTGAGCCGAAAACAATCGCATCGCTGGCATCGAGTTGGGCCAGCAATGCATCGTTCTGGTAACGCCCCTGGTTGATGTCCTCGCCGCACAGCGGTAAAAGGTTGACCTTCGGGCCGCTCGCGGCGGCGCCCTTCGCGACCGCTTCGGCCATCTTGGCGGTATGGCCCGAACCGGAGAAATAAAGGACCGATACAGTTGTCATAGTTTTCTATAATTGTGGTTATGTGTTTTCCTGTTGGTTTCAACGCGAAACGCAACTTCCCGCCCCTAACGCTAGCCGCGTGCCAGGTCGCGCCCTCCGCAATCAGGAAATCAACAAGTACCTGAAGAACAATCGGATCCGATATGGATCCGGGTTGGTGGATTCATCCGACCGCACCACGAATCAGCGTTTTCAACTTTTAAGCGTGGGGAAACAACGGCGCATCGTTGCGCCCAACGGCCTCCCTGGGCAGCAACCAGGACTAGGCCATTGAATCGGACATGAACTGCCTGGAGCGCTACGGCTACTCTTTCAAGCCTGTCGGAAAGACAGGTGTGTCGCACGTAACAATCAGGGGTGCATTTTTGGTGATATTGCCGGTATTTTCTTCCGGCGCTTGATTACTTCAATCGGAATTGGCTAGCCTGGCAATCAGCCTGTCGGCTTCGACTTCACCGTCGTAGCGCGTGCCGTTTATGAAAAATGTAGGAGTGCCATTAACGCCGGCGCGGGCGCCGCAGCGAAAATCCTCGCGCACGCGTTCGGTGTGGACTCCGGTCAAGATTTCGTTGATGACGCGACGCGCATCAATGCTCTTGAGGGTGAAATCGGGAGCCGCCGTGCCGGCGGGGAGCACGGTCGATTTGTGAATCACCAGGAAATCTGGCTCAGTTAGGGTTTCGCTGTTCATAGAAGTTCGTATCCGAGTTCTTTGAGGGCATTACAGGAGGTTCGAGTCTTCAGTGTGCCGCCTGGGTATGGGCTTCGACAAACCACAACCATTTATCAATGCCACGAGAAATCTCGGTAAAGATGTCCGCCGTGTCGGCATCATCCAACTCGTTGGCTTGATTGATTGTAGCGCGGGCCTCACGTCCAAAGGTGGATAATGCCTTGGAAACTGCTTCAACGTGAGCACGGCCATCTGCGATGACCAATGGATACTCCTCGAGGCGGGAACGGCCCGCTGCCACACGCACGGTGCCCTCGGCAATGCCACCCAGTTGCACGATGCGTTCGGCGATCAAATCCACATAGGATTCCACTGCCTCGTCAATTTGGTCGAAGAGTTCATGCAGCCCGATAAAGTGCGGGCCTTTCACGTTCCAATGCGCCTGCTTTATCTGCATCTGGAGATCCACCGCGTCCGCCAGACCCTGGTTCGCCAGCACGTTGAGTTTCAACCGGAGCCCTTGGGGAATATCATTCTCGGTTTTATATACGTTGAGCGTCCCCCCGGATTTCTTAGTCCTATGTTTCATAGAGTTTTATTTTTGGGTTCAGAACGTCCATCCAAAATTGGCGTTCGCGCAAAGACTTTATTTTTTGGTCTGTCTCGTCAGGAAATCGCCGGTTAAAGCAATGATTTCGCCGGCTTTTTCATCAAGACCAAAGTGCCCGGCCTCAAGGATGTGTACTTCGGCACCCGGCACGTCTCTCTTGTATGCCTGCGCACCGGCGACAGTGAACGAAGCATCATATTTTCCCCAAATTACGAGAAGGGGAGGTTGATGGTCGCGCAGCCACTTTTGCCAGGCCGGGTACGACTTCACATTCGTTTGGTAGTTATAAAACAACTCCGTTTGAATGTCCGCCTGGCCGGGCTGATTCAAAAAGTAAAACTCGTCAGTCCAGGTGTCCGGATCCAGATGCTCAGGATGTGGAGATGTGCCCACATGGCGGTTGCGGGTTGCCTCCAGGGAGAGAAAAGTCTTGCGGAACTCAGCCTCATGCGACGCGCGCTCCTGCCAGAATGCGCGCCGCGCGCCCCATAGCGGAGACAGGCCTTCTTCGTGGGAAACCGCATTTTGGATGATGATGGCTTGCACCTTTTCGGGGTGGGCAACTGCCACCCGCAATCCGACCGGGCCGCCATAGTCATGAAGAAAAAAGGTATAGCGGCTCAGTTTTAGCGCGTCGGCGAAGTCCTCCATCACCTGAGCCAGATTGTCGAACGTGTAGCCAAACTCTCCCGGGCTCGGCCAGGATGAGTGGCCGAAGCCCGGGAAGTCTGGGGCGATCAGGCGGTACTTGGCGCTCAGCGACGACTCTAACATCGGTTGATACATTCGAGACGACGTTGGAACGCCGTGAAGCAGAAAAAGGACCGGGCCGTTTGCAGGCCCGGCTTCGCGATAAAAGATATTGAGACCATTCACCCGGACGGTTTTGTAAAAGACGCGTTCCTGGCCGATCCCGGGAAGTGTGTTCATAAGCAATGCCAGGCAAGCGATTTTGCACACCAGCTTCATGCCGTAAGCGCAGACTCGGGTTGTTTCTTCGCGTGCGACTCCGCCATGGACCGGGATTTGTCGAAGTCATTAATGAGGACGATACGATAGCGGGCTTTGCCCGAGCGAAGGCGCTCCAGCGCATCGTTCACCTTCGACATCGGAAAATATTCCACGACGGGCGCGACCGAGTGACGGGCGCTGAATTCAAGCATGTGATCAATTGCTGTTGGGCTGCCTGTAGGCGAGCCGGCCACAGATTTCTGGCCCAGGATTAATCCGAACGCGGGCACTTCGAGCGGCTTGAGAACTGCCCCTACATTGTGGAAGCTGCCTTTGGGCGCGAGGGTGTCGAGGAAAGCAGACACGTCCGGAGGCGCGTTGATGGTGGAAATGATGAGGTCAAGACTTCTGCCGAGTTTCTTTAACGCCCCATCCTTCCTGGTGTTGTGCACGTAATCAGCGCCCAGTTGCCGCGCTTCCGTTTCCTTGCTGTCACTGGTGGTGAAGGCATGTACTTCACAACCCCATTTGTTGGCAAATTGGAGCGCCATATGTCCCAATCCACCGATGCCAATGATCCCGACACGGGCAGTGGAGGGCACTTCATGGATCAGGAATGGCGAAAATACCGTGATGCCGCCGCACAGGAGCGGTCCCACTTTTGCCTGGTCCAGCGCATCGGGCAAAGGGCGAACCCATGGCCACTGAGCTCGAACCCGATCCGCAAAGCCGCCATGCCGCCCCACAATGGTCCCCTGAGCAGTGGCGCACAGGTGTTGGTCACCGGAAAGACATTCGTGGCATGCGAGACAGCTATGAGCGAACCAGCCAAGTCCGACGCGCTGTCCGATTTTTAGCCCCTTCGCCGCCTCGCCCAGTGCGACAACCGTCCCGGTCACCTCATGTCCAGGCACGAACGGGTATTGGGACATGCCCCATTCGTTGTCGAGCATCGAAAGATCAGAGTGGCAGAGTCCACAGTGAGATACTTTGATTTCGACCTCTTCCGGACCAAGTTGGCCGGGGTCGAAACTGAACGCTTCCAGCGGGCCATTCGGGCGTAAGGCGCCATAGGCTTTGAATTCTTGCATAATCAATTTTCCTTTCTTGAACTAGTGTTTTTGGTTGTTTTTCGCTTGTTAGTGGTTCGGTTCGATTTCAAAAATGGTGTCGACTATCACTGGCGCGCCAACAGGCAAACTCTGCACTCCATAGACCAGGCGAGTGTGGCCTGCCTCTGGGCCAAAGATTTGAACAAACAGATCTGAAGCTCCGTCCGCCACAGGCGCATGTTCAGTAAACTGCTCCGTCGTCGCTATTAGGACCGTGAGCTTCATCAGCTTTTTGAGCCGGTCCAGATCACCCAGGTGTTCCTTTGCGGCGGCGAGCGCGTTGAGCGAAGAGATGCGCGCCGCTTCCCGACCTTCTTTGACCGAAAGGCTTTCACCCAACCGGCCGACAATGGCCAGTTTTCCGTTCACAACGGGAAGCGTTCCGCTCAGGAAGAGCAAATTACCTGTTTCCGAAGCCTCGACATAAGCCCCCAACGGTGTCGGAGGAGGAGGCAGCACGATTCCAAGTTCGCTCAAGCGCGAACCCAGACCATCTTTGGTTGTGATTCTATTCATACGTTGCATTGCTTTCATTTGGTTTGGATTTTGGGACTTCTTTTGGCTTTCGGCGGCGACCGCCACCATTGGCAGACTGATCGCAGCCGCCCCGCCTGCCGTGGCGATAAGGAATTGGCGACGTGACGTGATAACGTCGAGCATGGAACGGTCAGAGTCACAAGGTCCCGACAATCTAGTCTTGTTTTCCATGCTTCCCTCCTGAATTGGCATTGTGCGAATCTGATTCGGTCGAATGCGGGGGGCCGAGGTACGGGAATTCATCCAGCAGATCGCGGTGCGGCCCAACCATATCCGTTACGTTTCGGTTCGCGTACATCGAAAAGAAAACGTCGGCCACGTCATCGGTCAGCGTTCGGCCATTGTGCGGAAAGGATACCGGGCGGCGAGGATCATAGGATAGAATGTCTGGCAGCAACGTCTTCGCGATGTTTTTGGCATCCTCCGGCGTGTATCCGCCCGAGTGTTCCAATTCGTGCGCGAAGACACCGATGAAGCGACTATCATCTGCTGGGTCTCCGGTGAGGTACTCCTCCCTCTTCTCGCCGGGGAGGAAAACCGCTTGCAGGGGCCTTCCGCCGCGGTCTGCCTGGATCCAGCCGTCTGCAGTCTTATCCACCGTGCGAGCCCAAATTCCAACCGCATTAGTTCCCAAGGCTGAGTTAGGTAGTTCAATCACAATGCTGCAAACGTCCTTGTCTGAGAAGAAGTCATCCCCTGTGAACTGCATGTGATTGAAATTGCCATTCACGTCGAAAAAGAAAGGATCACTGCGCCAACCAAAGAAAAAGCAGTAGTCCCCCACTTTCGTCACCAAGGCTTCTCTCGCGATAGAGACCGGTGCTCGCTCAACAATTACTTCGCCGTTCTCTCCCACTCCAGAGGCTCGCACGCCCTGAATACGGCGCACTGTCGCAGCCTGCCCCCCGTCTTCGGAAGATGTGAACTGAACGCTGTAACAAATATCGGCAATGGCATCACCGTTTGTGTCGATCTTGATTTCGTACAGTGCTCCCGGCGCAAAAGGCTCTGTAGTCGTCGCCTCGGGCGAGTCCAACCTGAAAGACGCGTGCACATCGAAAACAATTATTGACTTGGAGGGATCTCCTGGCTTGGTGAAGACGAAGAGATCGGTCAGGTCCAGTCGGGCGTCGCCGCGCGGAAATTCAAAGTTGGGACCGGAAGCATGATGTGACATCGGTATTCTCCTGTCTTGAGACGCTTAGCGCTCGAGTTGGCCGACCTGATATCCCAAGCGGTTTTCCACATCACCCGGCTTGTGAAATCCCTGCTCCATCAACTTCTTGATCCTCTTTTGCGCGGCTGGCCGCATGATCGAGGCAAGGCACACATCCCACTCCGGTGCGATTTCGAAGTCAGGCGGCAAACTGGCCACGTTGACGAAGCCCTTCGTCTCGCTGATCGCCCGCTTGTCGAACGATGCGATGCGGGTTGCGAGGTTCTCGACAAGCCCGTCGAGGTCTGAATCCGGAAATGACCGGTTGACGTATCCGTATAGTTCGGCCAGGTCGCCCGGGATGTCGTCGGCCCCCAGAAGCACTTCCAGTGCGCGTCCGCGTCCCATCAGACGCGGCAGCCGTGCCATTGGACCACCTCCAGGCACGACACCAGCCCCAACTTCAAAATGCGACAAAATTGCTTTCTCGCGACTGGCGAAACGCATGTCGCAGGCCAGGGCAAGTTCGCTTCCGTTACCGGTCGCGCGCCCTCGGATGGACGCGATTGACACAACCGGGGCACGGCTCAGGCGCACGAGCATGTCGTTGAAAGGCCCCAGCCCACTCGGCCCCGGCGGCAGGCTTGTCGTGTCCTCAGGTCTCGCCAGGAAGTCGTAGTGAGTCATAAAGAACCCGGCAACCGCGCTGTCAAAGACGACTACTTTGACGTCCTCGTTTGTTTCCAGCGCGGTGATGATTTCGTTGAGCTGCGGAATAGTTTCGGGGCCAAAGATGTTGAGAGGCGGGTGATTAAACGTGACGCGCCAATACGCGGGGGATCGTCGCGTCAGCAGAAACTGTTTTGTCGGAGCGAGCGATGCACCGGCCGTTTGCTTTCCGGGCAAAGACTTTGTAGTGGCGGTTTTCCGGTCAAGGAAATTACCCACGGCGGCAATGGTGGCGGCAGGTTGTTCATCCATCAGCCAATGGCCCGAATTTGCAATCACGACTTCGGTCACATTATCGGCCGCGTTGCGCATGACGATGGCCACGTTTGCACTAAACGATTTTGCGCCGCCAATCGCGAGCACCGGCATGGTTAGCTTGGTCATCATTGAAACTTTGTTATCTTCAACATCCTTGGGAATTGAGAGGAACTGGGCAAAAGCGGAATGCATGGCACCCGGTTGCGCATAAAACGCAGTGTAATGGACTCTGGTTGCTTCGTCGATTTTCGACGGATCACCCGCAAATTCGTTCCAAAAACGATCAAGATAAATGCGTTCGCGGCCAGCCACCAACCG
>Ga0210408_10003559_pt1 | contig 14363 bp, 11 predicted proteins | sample IncBWH4MmetaG_FD_155471 | JGI IMG/M metagenome (GOLD analysis project Ga0210408, IMG submission 155471) | Forest soil microbial communities from Barre Woods Harvard Forest LTER site, Petersham, Massachusetts, United States - Inc-BW-H-4-M | ecosystem: Environmental > Terrestrial > Soil >...
GCGAAGAAAGCGAAGGAACAAAAGAAAGCCGATCCCGCGGCGAGTGCCGGGAAACCACCCGCCGAAAACCCGCCTCCGCCTGATTCCGCTTCAGTCTTACCGCCGGATTTGGACACCGCGCTCCCGCCGCTACCGTCGACTTCGCTTGGACGCTCGTCTTCATCCGAACCGGCAACCAGCGCGACGCCTGAACCAACCAGTGCACCCGACCAAACGCCGGAGCCGACGCTTGAAGAGAGCCCTGCGCTTGGTCTGCCGATCGATTCCGGTGCGTCGGACGCGACGGCCTCGCCGACGCCGTGAAAAGTTTATTGGCGGCGGTACTAGCCTGCCTCGGTCTGACCGGCTGCCTCGGTTATCACATCGGTCCCGTAAAGCCACAATATCTCAGTGACGTTCATTCGATCGCAATCCCCACGTTCGAAAACAAAACCCTGATGCCGCGAATTGAAGTCCTGGTCACCGACACCGTGATCAAACAGTTTCAACAGGACGGGACATTCCGAATCGCCAACAGTGCGGCGGACGCAACGTTGAAAGGTGAAATCATTCGCATCAGCCGATCGCCGGCCCGTTCCGTTGTCGGAAATGTCCTGGCCACCAGCGAATTCAATCTGGCCGTGCGCTTGAAATACAAATTAGTCGGTCCGGATGGTAAACAGATTGGGCCGCCCGGCGAAGTTACTGGCACCACGAGTTTCTTCGTCGGTACCGATGTTACGACCGATGAGCGTCAAGCGCTGCCGTTGGCGACGGAGGAATTGGCCAAGCGCCTCGTCACTCAGCTGAGCGAAGGCTGGTGATCCAGATCTTGAATGCCTAATCTGTTTATCCGCGATATCCGCGTAAGTCGCGGGTTTTGATATGAAAGGCGAAGAGAAACTTTGGGGCATTCTGAGTGATAAACTCGAGACTCTCCGCGCGAGTAACCGCCTGCCCGAAGCGATCCGAGTCGCCGAAACATTGCTGGAGCTGGCCAAGCGAACTTTTGGTGAGGACGATAACGCGCTGGCCGTGAGCTACGAAAAGCTTGGCCAACTCCTCGATCAAAGCGGCGATCGCGCCAAAGCCAAGCCGTACCTGTTGAAAGCGCACGGCGTTCTCGAAAAAGCCAAGCCGCCAGACCAGCGAATGCTTTATCGCTCCGCGCGCCGCCTCGCTTTTCTTTGCGATAACCTTGGCCAGCAGGACGAAGCCATCCGGTATTACGAAAAAGCGATCGCGTCCGGCACGCAGCTTGACGATCTGCCCTATGCCGATTTGGGAACGATGTTGAACAACGTGGCGCTCATTTTCCGAAGATCGGGCAGGCAAAAAGCGGCCGAGCCTTATTACCTGCACGCGCTGCAGATCTACGAAAAACAACTCGGGCTGCAGCACGCCGATGTCGCCTCGGTCTTGAACAACCTCGCGGTTTTTTACACCAACGAAAAGCGTTATGCCGAAGCCGAGAAAACGCATCTTCGCGCGCTAGCTATTCGCGAAAAGGTGCTCCCGCCAACGCACCCCGACATTGCGCAATCGAAATGCAATCTGGCGGTGGTTTACCATTCTCGCGGCGACTATCCGAAGGCGGCCGAGCTTTACCGCGCTTCGCTCAACGCGTGGGAAGAAGCGACCGACCAACCGCCGGAAGATTACGAGATCGTCGCCGCGAACTATGCCGATCTTTTGCGCTCGTTAGGCAAAGCCCGCAAAGCTCAGCAGCTCGAAGCCCGTGCCCGCAAACGGCGCCGCGGCTGAGCGTCGAATCACGTTTGCGAACAAACTGGCTCTGCGCATTGTAGTTCGCCTCGCTCACGTGGCGGAATTGGCAGACGCGTACGGCTCAGGACCGTATGGGGCAACCCGTGGAGGTTCGAGTCCTCTCGTGAGCAATTTCAGCGTTGCGCCGTAATCGTCCGCAGCGGATAAACGAAAATGCGGCTGCGTTTTTACCTTCATTTCGCGCTCTGGTGCGCGCCTTTTCAGCGACTGCTCTTTCACGTAATGCCGGCTGGATGGCTGGCGATTGGATTGGCTTTAAGTCAGGTGAAACCTCAAACTGAACGGCTCTGAATTTTTTCGAGATCAGTCCCGAGGATCGGAGTCCCGACGCGGTCCGCGCAATGTTTGGCAGCATCGCGCGCCGTTACGATCTAGCGAATCACGTTTTGAGTTGCGGCTGCGATTTTCTCTGGCGAAAACGCGCGGCGCGGATCGTTACCGCATGGAAGCCGAAAAATGTTGTCGATCTTGCCGCTGGGACCGGAGATCTGACGCTCGCGTTGGAGAAAGCTTTGCCCAAATCGAAAATTGTCGCCGCAGATTTTTCGGAAGAAATGCTGGCCGTGGCGAAAATAAAGGGGGTTCGCCAAGCTGTCGCGGCGGATGCGCTGGCACTTCCGTTTTCCGACGGTTCGTTCGATTGCCTGACCATCGCATTCGGTTTGCGCAACATTAAGGATTGGGGCGTGGCGTTGCGCGAGATGGCGCGCGTCCTGAAGGCGAACGGACATTTGCTCGTGATGGAATTTTCATTGCCGCGGATGTCGATCTTTCGAGCGTTGTACCGCTTTTATCTTCACCAGCTTGTTCCAATCCTTGGATCTTTGCTTACTGGAAAGAAATCCGCCTACGATTACTTGGGCGACTCAATTGAACAATTTCCCGGCGGCGAAACGATGTTGCGGTTGATCGAGGCGAACGGATTTCGCGACGCCACCGCCGAACCGCTCACGGGCGGAATTGTGACAATTTACACCGCTACGAAAAAGGATTAAGGCGTTGCTGTCGCTGTCGGACTCGGTGTCGGTGATTCCTGTCCAACGAGCGGCAACTTGAGCGCGTTGAAATCTGCGGCGCTGATCGTGAAAGTGCCTTCGCGCTCGTCCACTTTTGCAAACCAGGCTCCGTTAGGCGCGGTTCCGCCAACCGTGAGTCTGTGCGTCGCCTTGTCATCCGGCGAAGTCGTGAAAGTAACGATGAGTTGCGGCTTATCGAATCCGTGACCGGGCAATGTCGCGCCAATCCAGCGGTTTGCGTGCAGATTCGCGAGCGTGCTCGCAACCGAGTTCACGTTCGTCTGATTGATTGGGCCGCCGCCCTTTACCCAATTCCATTGATTGTTCGCACCGCGAACCAACTCTTTGTCCGTCGCCGCACTCAATCGATGAATTTGCTCCGGCTTGAAATTGAAGATCGACAGATCCTGCCATTGCAACGGATCGATCCAGATTTGATCAAGAAGCGCCCGACGCACGGCAACGACAAACGGTTCGTCGCCGACGCGCGCGTAAACGTCGTCGCCCTCCATTTTTCCGAACGCGACGGACGCAAACGGCTGGTCGCCCGCTTTTGTTTCGGCGGTGTTCTCGGACGCGAACGAGCTGAAGGTCACCGTCAGCTGTGGTTTATCAAGGCCGTACTTCGGCAGGTTGGAAGCCACGTCTTCCACAAATTTTGTGATCTGCTCGTTTTGCAAGGTGTCGATTAAACGCAGGACCTCGCTCGAATTCGCCGGCCTATTATTGTGGCTCGCGATCGTCCAATTCTCGTCCTTGCGTGCCAGAACGGTTTTTCCTTTGCCCGGCGCGTCGATCGTTAGTCGGTCCAGTATTTTCGTGTCGATCTGGACCAGGTGACGATCGCGCAGATCGTCCGGTTTGATGTTCAGCAAGTCCTCGATTTTCTTTGCCAGCGTGTAAACAAAACCGCGCGACGAGAAGCGCACGTAAACCTGCTCTTTTTCCTTTTCGGGAATGCCGCCGATGTGGAGGGTCTGACCGGGAGCACCCGGTTTGTCGGCCTGCGCGAAAAGCGTGATCGATCCGCGTGGCTCAGTCAAACCGTAAGGATGCAAGTCTCCCTTGTCGTCGGCCACGAATTGTTGAATCCGCGCGGTCGTAATTTGTGCGATCAAGTCGTTGACCTTTTGATCGTCAGCGCGCGCCCGCAAAGGTTTGGTAATGTCCCAATGGTCGCCTTTTTTCTGCAGCCCCATCTCGCCGGCTGACGTTTTCAGAACCACACGAACGACCTGAGCCAGAATCAGCTCGGTCAATTTGCGATCGCGAAAATCTTCGGGCTTTTTCTCGATTGCTTTTTTGACTGACTGGTCGACCAAGAATGTCTCCTTCGAATTCGCAAACCGGACATACATCTTGCCTTCGAGCGCGCCGTCTTTGCCGAAGAAGATTTCCGGTGGCGCTTTTTCTCCCGACAATTTCAAGCGCAACTTCGGCTGTGCCAGACCGTAATCAGAAAGTTTGCTCTTATCCGCCTCCATTTCCTTCGTCGAGACGCTCGCGTCCTTTTGCCAGTTCTCGAGATCGACCAACAAATTGTTCACCGCTGAAGCGTCGGCCTGATCTTTGATCGGTGTTTCCAATCGCCATTTATCGTCAGGACGCCGGATGTCGATCTTGTCCTCGCCGTTTTGAATGACGATGCCGTTGATCTTTTCACGCTCAAAGTTGAGAACATTCTGGGCCTGACGCGCCGCATCCGCGGTGTTGGGGCGATTCCGTTCAACCAAGAACAGGTAGGTGAAAACCCCGGCGGTGATGATCAGCAGAACAAGTGTTGATTTCCACTTCATGACGGTCGAGGAGGTTCCCTAGGCGCGGCGTTGCCACCAGACCACCGTTCCAATGACAACAAAGATGAGCGGGATGAAACCAAGCAGGATCCAACGCAGGCCGCGCAAAGCGGCTTCGTCCAGGGTGAACGTCAGCGTCTTCGGAACTTTCGGCGCGATGCCGATGAGTTGCTCGCGACTGAGCAACCAGTTCGCGCATCCGGAGACGAAATCCAGCGCCTGCTGGTCTTGGGTGAGCGCGTTGTCCTGCACAAACGTAGCGTTGCTCACCACTACCATCCGCGACGAATTCATCTGCACGCGCTCGTCGGCGCTTCCGCCTTTTTCGATGGATGCTCCGATAGTCAACGGCGCCTCGCCTGCGTTCTTGGCGTCGTTCTGCAGTTTGTTCTGATCGGTCGTGTTGTAATCCTTTTCCGCGAAATAACCCTTCTCCGCCAAAAGGAGCGGCTGAACAAGAATGTTGTTGGCGCGTACCCGATCCGGTTCGAGCGTGATGGAGGAAGTTCCGCCAAAAAATACTGCGCGAACATCGGCTAGCCGTTTGGTGATCGGACTGCCTCCCAGAAAGCGCGCGTAGACGTCGCGAATCAGGGCCAGTTCTTCGATTCCGGTGCGCACAAACGCCATCAAGCGATCGTCATTGATCTTGACGCCGACTTCGTTGAGGAACGCGTTGAGTTTTGGCGTTTTGGCGGAGGGATCGAGCAGAAGGAGGATCCGTCCTTGTTTGTCCCAAAAATTGCGAAGCATTTTCATTTCCCGATCTGACAAATCGTACTGCGGGCCGACGATCATTATCGTTTTGATGTCCGCCGGAATCTGCGGCTCGTTGAACAGATTCAATTCTCGGAACTTGACGTTCTCATTTTCAATGAACGTTTTCAGCACCGAGATCGGACTGGCGGGTTGCTGTTGACTTAACATTGGCGACGCCGGTGAAGTTTCCGCGATCGCCGGCTCCTTGTGACCGGTGATGTAGCCGATCGTGTTTTTTTTTCCTTCGACCAGGTCGATCATCGCGCTGGTGATGGCTTGTTCCCCTTTGAACGCGGTGACTCGCGGCCCTTCACCGAGCGCCGTGCCGCTGGCATCCATCTCCGCCATCTCTGAAGCCTTCACAGTTTTGTTGCGGCCGTCATAATCGATCACGAGGAGACTCTCGTCGCTGACCACCTTGTATTTGTCGAACATCTCCTTGGCGCGGGAAAGATTTCGCTGAGGATCGATGTTCTCGATGTCGATCTTGCCCTTGGCCGCATACTGATATTCGGTCAGCAAGTTCGCAACATCGACGCTGATTGGCGTGTTTGGTGAAAAGAAGAGTGTGACGCGGACTTTGCCTTTGATGGAATCGAGGAAGCGCTTCGTCTTGTCCGAGAGAGCGTATTTCTGATCGCGCGAAACATCCCAGCGTTTGTAATGCCGGAAGCCAATCCAGTTCACGGCGCTGACCAAGAAGAAAATCAGGACGAGCTGAATCAGAAGATTCGCACCGATTTGAAGGCGCTGAATCTTTTTGGGTTTCGTTTTTGCCGTAGCTTCAGCCATTTCTCACAACCTCCATTTGCGGGATTGGAATGCCTGATAGGTCAGCGTCAGCACGAATGCGGTCATGCTGAAATACCAAACGATCGGGCGCGTATCGATGATGCCGCGCGAATAGGTTCCCATGTGTTCAATCGCCGAAAAATAGCCAAGCGCTTCGCGCATTCCCGAACTGACGTCGAGCAGAATGAATTGAACCAGGCCGAGAAAAAACAAGAGCGTAATCGTGCAGAAGGAAATGATCGCGGCCACGATCTGGTTTTTGGTCACCACCGAGGCGAGACAGCCGATTGCCAGGTAGAACATTCCCAGAAATAACAGCATTAGATATGAGCCCCAGTAAGCGCCGGCTGAATTGGCAGCCGGTTGGTGGGTGATCTTTTGAAAGATCGCGAAGTAGAGCAAGGTCGGGATCCAAAGAGCGATGTAAAAAATCAGCGCGCCAAAAAATTTCGCCAAGACCACTTGCAGATCGCGCACCGGCGCGGTCATCAGCGGCTCGATCGTGCCAAGTTTAAATTCCTCGGCGAACAGCCGCATCGTGATCAGCGGAAAAATCAACACGAACGCGAACCAGAAGAACACGGAGTTAAAAAATGCCTCCTGCACCGTGTACGAGGCCGGTCGTTGGTTCATGAAGGAAACCTGAAAGTAGAAATCGACTCCGCTGACCAGGAGGAAGAAAACCAGAACGATGTAAGCGATCGGCGAATGAAAATAACCGCGAACTTCGCGAAGAAGGAGTGCGTAAAATTTTCTCATCTCTTTAGATCGACATCTCCGTTAATCCAACCCGATTTGATCCGAATGCGTAATCTCGACGAACACGTCTTCGAGCGTGGCGCGCCGTTGCGAGAGCTCTCGCAACGTCCACCTCCGCGCCGCTGCGAGCTTGAAAACTTCTGGGCGCACATCCAGACCGGATTCAATCCGCAGCGAAAAGACTTGCCAGCCGTCGTCGTCCTTCACGGTCACGTCGCGGATACCGGAAATTTTTTTTAACTCCTGCACGCCGTCGTCGTTCCCGATCTTTGCTTCGACAACCACGCCGCCGGCCTGGCGAATCTGACTGAGAAGATTTTCCGGCGTGTCGCAGGCTTCGATCTGGCCCTTGTGAATGATAATGACGCGGCTGCAGGTCATCTCGACCTCGGGCAAAATGTGCGTCGAAAGCAAAATAGTGTGTTGCTTACCGAGATTTTTGATCAACTCGCGCACTTGGCGGATTTGGTTCGGGTCGAGTCCGATCGTCGGCTCGTCGAGAATCAGAAGATCGGGTTCGCTCAGAAGCGCGTCCGCCAGACCGACGCGCTGCCGATAACCCTTGGAAAGCGCGCCGATTAATTTTCGTTCGACGTCGCGCAACCCGCACAATTCTTTTACGTCACCGACGCGTTCCGCGACGCGGCGATGCGGAACGCCTTTGAGCGCCGCGCGATAGTCGAGATACTCTGTCACACGCATGTCGTTGTAGAGCGGAACGTTTTCGGGCATGTACCCGAGCCGCGATCGCGCCTGAAGGGATTGCTCGAAAACATCGAACCCGGCGATCGATGCGCGCCCGGAAGTCGCCGGCATGAATCCGGCGAGGATCCGCATGGTCGTGGTCTTGCCGGCGCCGTTGGGCCCGAGAAAACCCATGATCTCGCCCTGGCCGACCTCGAAATTCAAGTCCCGTATCGCGGTCTGTCCGGCGTAACGTTTGGTTAGATTTTCGACCTTGATCATTTCTAAAGTATTTCTTGAGACAATCGAACGGTTATTGCGTTGCCGAAAATGTTTCGATTGTCAACGGGCGGCCAGCGTCACGCTCTCCACCCGTTGAGTTCCATTGGCTCGCACCACCCCGACAGTAAAGTCGACGCTGGTACCACTGCTGGCCCGGCCCAACAGCGTCTCGATCTCTTTCACTGAACTCACGTTACGTCTACCCACGCGATAAATCACCAGACCACGCTCGATTCCTGCCTGATCCGCCGGACTGTCCGCCTCCACCGAGCTGATTAACACTCCGCGACCAGGCTGATAACCGAGCGCGTCCGTCAGATCCTGAGTTAAATCTTGAAGTTGCATGCCGAAAAGCTTTTCAGCGTTTGATGTCGGTGCTTCCTCAGACGCCGGCTGAATTTTTTGGCCGGGATGCTTTTCGGCGAAAGCTTTGAACCCGGCCACGCTGTCGCGAACAACATCAGCAGGAATGGCGAACCCCATTCCCTGAGTCGGAACGCCTTGCGGCGTGAACGCCATTTTCGCAGAGCTGATTCCGACCAGTCGGCCTGAAATGTCGATCACCGGACCACCGCTGTTACCCGGATTAATGGCCGCGTCCGTTTGAACAAGATCCTTATATTCCATGTTGTCGATCGCGATGTCGCGTTTGGTCGCGCTCAACACTCCGCGGCTGATCGAGCTACCGTAGCCGACTGCGTTCCCTACCACGATGACAGTCTCGCCTAACAAGTTCGGCGATATGTTGTCGAGACTGATGAATGGAAACGATTCCTTCGAATCAATTTTGATGAAGGCGAGATCTTTCTTCTCGTCGCCGGTGATGTAATGCGCGCTATAAGTCTTGCCGTCGTTGGTCGTGACCTTGATTTTCAAATCTGCCGCACGCTCGACCACGTGCTGGTTGGTCACGATGTAACCGGCCGGATCGACAATGAATCCGGAGCCCAGACTCTGCAGCGTCTGCCGGATCTCTCGAGGACGTCCGCGGTAGTAGCCGAAAAATTGCGCATAAAAATCTTCGATCGGATCGCGCACACTGCGGCGGATTACGCGCTCAGTGTTGATATTCACGACGGCGGGCAAGACCTTCGCCACGGCCAGCACCGCTGGCTCCGCCGCCGGATCGGACTGCCCCCGAGAAGATGTCGATCCTGCGAGCGAGACGGTGGCTGCAGAAATCAGTACAAACGAAATTTTCCCGGAGACTCCCATTGGGCGATGAAATAACGAGGCTGCCTCGGCACTGTCAACTTGCCGCTGCGCGTAACGGCTGCAGATTAAACAGGGATGCGAACGACAATCGGGACGCGAGCGAATCTGGATCTGATCGATCTGAATTATGAGCGCTGGCAGCAAGATCCGGCGTCGGTCGATTCGAGTTGGGCGGCGTTCTTTGAGGGCTTCGAACTTGGAAGCTTGCCGCAGAAAAACGGCGCGGCCGCCGCGGAGCCGCGCGCAGTCACGCGCGAAAGTCCATTGCAGACCCGAATCGACGGGCTGGTTTTCGCCTATCGCACGCTAGGACACACCATCGCCCGGGTAAATCCGCTGGCCGAAAAGCGCCCGGAGAATTCGTTGCTCAGTCTGCGCGAACTTGGATTCGGTGAAAAGGATCTCGATCTCCGCGTTTCTTCAAAGTTCTTCATGAACGGTGAAGAGATGACGCTGCGGGAAATGATCGCACGTCTGACGAAAATTTATGCCGACAGTATCGGCGCCGAGTTCATGCACATCCAAAATACGCGGATTCGCAATTGGGTGCTGCACCGTCTGGAAACGCGGCCGAACAAACACGACACGCCGCGCCAGGTAAAAATCGGATTACTCCGCGCGTTGATGGAAGCCGAGTCATTCGAAGGATTTCTCCAGTCGCGCTACGTCGGCCAGAAACGTTTTTCGCTTCAAGGAGCGGAGTCGTTGATGGTGGTCCTCGATTCCGTTCTGCACAAATGCGTGGCGGACGCCGTTGAAGAAATTTGCATGGGAATGGCGCACCGCGGCCGCCTAAATGTTCTGGCGAACTTTTTGAAAAAGTCGCTGCGGGTCATCTTCACCGAGTTTAACGAAAACTACATTCCCGAACTGGTCTCCGGCGACGGCGATGTGAAATATCACCTCGGCTATCGCACCGTTCGAAAGCTCGGCTCCGGCGCGCAAATCGAAATTCGTTTGTCCGCGAATCCAAGTCATCTTGAAGCGGTCGATCCGATTGTTGAAGGAACGGCCCGCGCTCGGCAACGCATTCGCGGCGACACGGAGCATCGGCGGAAAGTTTTGCCATTGCTCATTCATGGCGACGCCGCTTTCGCCGGACAGGGGATCGTGGCCGAAACACTCAACATGTCTCAGCTTCACGGCTACGGGACCGGCGGCACGGTGCACGTGGTGGTGAACAATCAAATCGGGTTCACCACTCTTCCGGAAGACGCGCGTTCGTCGATGTACGCGACCGACATCGCAAAGATGATCGAGGCGCCAATTTTCCATGTGAATGGCGACGATCCGCTCGCCTGCATGCAAGTGAGCCAGCTCGCGCTCGATTTTCGGCAGGAGTTCGGACGCGACGTGGTGATCGACATGTATTGCTACCGCCGCTTCGGCCACAACGAAGGCGACGAGCCGGCGTTTACTCAGCCCGATCTTTACGCGAAGATCGACAAACACCCGTCGGCCGGGCAGTCGTACAAACAAGAGTTGCTCGAAACGGGAGCGTTAAGCGAAGACGACATGGCGTCGCTTGAAACGGAAATGGAGCTCCGTCTGGAAATGGCGCTCGACACGGTGAAGGCGCTCGAAAAGGAGAAGTCCGGCAAACAGGCGCAATTCAAAGAAGCGGCAGCGGTTTTTCAGCCGGAGTACACCAGTGCGCCGGTATCGACTGCGATCAGCGAAAAGGCGCTGAAAACGATTGTCGATGCTCTCACCCGGGTGCCGGACGATTTCAACGTTCAACCGAAGATCAAACGCATCGTGCTCGAACATCGCCGGAAGATTTTCGAGAACAGCGGGCCTTACGAATGGCATTACGCTGAGCTGCTCGCGTTCGGGTCGCTGCTTTTGGAGGGAATGCCAGTCCGATTATCCGGACAGGACAGTGCGCGGGGGACTTTTAGCACACGTCACGCGATCCTTTACGACGCAAAAACCGGTGCGCCTTATGTGCCGCTGTTGCACCTGGGTGAAAAACAAGCACGCATCTGCATTTACAACAGTTTGCTGTCAGAGGCTGCAGTGCTCGGGTTTGATTACGGCTATTCGCTGGATTATCCGAGCATGCTTTGCCTTTGGGAAGCGCAGTTCGGCGATTTCTCGAACGGCGCCCAAACCATCATCGATCAATTTATTGCCTCGGCCGAATCAAAATGGCAGCGACCGAGCGGCATCGTGTTGCTCTTGCCGCACGGTTACGAAGGCCAGGGGCCGGAACATTCCAGCGGTCGGCTCGAACGCTTTCTGCAACTTTGCGCCGAAGAAAACATGCAGGTCTGCAATCTGACCACCGCCGCGCAGTACTTTCACGTTCTGCGGCGGCAGATGAAACGCGATTTCATCAAGCCGCTGATCATCATGACGCCGAAAAGTTTGTTGCGCGCGGATTTCGCATCTGCGCGCGCGGACGAATTTATCCAGGGTACGTTTGAGGAAATTCTCGGATCGTCCGAAGTTGGGCCGGCCAACAAAGTGAGCCGGGTGATTCTTTGTTCCGGCAAAGTTTATTACGACCTGCTTAACTACCGCGCCGAGAAAAAGATCGACAATGCCGCGATCATCCGGATCGAGCAGCTTTATCCGCTGCACGAAAAGAAACTGAAGTCGATGGCGAACGCGTTTCCGAAAGGGGCGCAGCTTGTTTGGTGTCAGGAGGAACCGCAAAACATGGGCGCCTGGACGTTCATCGAGCCACGACTGCGCAAGATGTTTGGACGTGAGATTGCCTATGCGGGTCGCGACGCCAGCGCCAGTCCGGCAGTCGGCTCGCTCGCGCGTCACAAGCGCGAACAAGCCTGCGTCGTTCGCGATGCATTTAGTGATTAAGTCGGTCCGTACCTAACTAATTGTACGGCGACCAAAAGTCCGTATCGGCTACATCGGATAGCGCGATAAACGTTCGCCGCGGTACCTGCGGAAAACTGTCCACCGTGAAGGGGCCGTAGCGGCGATTGAAAATGTCACGCCCGGTGTTGTAAAGCCTGGCGTTCGCTTTCACGTAGACTTTGAGATCAGTGAACGTCGGACTCATTCCCGCGGACTTATTGGTTTCAACTGCGTACTGGTCGATCGCGTGATCAATCAGACGAAGGTCCTCCAGTACACGTGTGGCCTGAGTACGCTTGCGCGCCCTTAAAAAACCCGGGACGCAGATCGCCGCCAGGAGTGCGATCACTGCCGCGACGATCATTATTTCGACCAAGGTAAAACCGAACCTGCGGTAATTAGATAATTTAATGTAATGCATGGACTTAGCTCTCTCCGAAAAGCAATTTCTTCGCCAGAATTGCGGCGATCTGTTCGTCATTTTGGTTGGTCACGCGCTACTTTTGCGCTTAGTTAGGCGCGGTGAGCGTCGAAGTAAAGATTCCGGCCGTGGGCGAATCGATAACCAGCGGCGTCGTCTCGGTCTGGCACAAAAAAGCGGGCGATTTTGTGAACCCCGGCGATGCCCTCTTCACTCTCGAGACCGATAAAGTTTCAACTGAAATCGCGGCCGAAACTGCCGGCGTGCTCCACACGCTGGTTCCTGAAGGTAAGGAGGTGAAAATTGGTGAAATCGTTGCGACGATCGACGACTCAAAGAAAGCGCCGGCAACTTTGTCCGCGGAAAAAAAGAAGGTCGAAGCAAAACCTGCCTCGCCAGCAAAGGAAAAATCGGCGGATGGGGAAACTCTCTCGCCTGCGGTTCGCCGGATTGTCGATGAAAACCATCTCGATCCCGCAAAGATTTCAGGAACGGGACCTGGGGGGCGAATTACAAAGGCGGATGTGCTTGCAGCGGCGCAGAATCGAAAATCTCCAGGAGACGCTGTTAGCGCCTCGGACCGGAAGCAAGCTGCTTCTCCTACGGAAGATCGAGCCGCCTCCGCAGGGCTACGGCGCGCCGAGCAATCCGGGGACGGGCGCGTTGTCCGCAAGAAAATGTCGCCTTTGCGGCGCAAGATCGCCGCGCAGCTGGTGATGGCGCAGCACACCGCCGCGATTCTAACCACGTTCAACGAATGCGACATGAGCGCAGTTCAAAAATTGCGGGCCGATTCTCAGGACGCGTTCACGAAAAAGAATGGCGTGAAATTGGGATTCATGTCGTTTTTCATCAAAGCTTCGGTGGAAGCCCTCAAAGCCGTGCCGGTCGTGAACGGCCGAATCGAAGACGAGGATTTCATCCAAAATAATTTCTACGACATCGGCGTCGCGGTGGGGACCGAACGCGGCCTGGTCGTGCCGATCGTGCGCGACGCGGACAAGAAATCGTTCGCCGATTTGGAACGCGAGATCGGGGATTTTGCGGTGCGGGCGCGCGAAGGCAAACTGAAGTTTGAAGATTTAACTGGCGGCACGTTCACCATTTCGAATGGCGGCGTTTATGGATCGCTGGTGAGCACGCCGATTCTGAATTTTCCCCAAAGCGGGATCCTCGGAATGCACAAGATCATGCCGCGGCCGGTGGCGATCGACGGGAAAATGGAAGTGCGCCCGATGATGTATCTCGCGCTCAGCTACGATCACCGCGCGATCGACGGCAAAGAAGCGGTCACGTTTCTGATTAAAGTGAAGGAATGCATCGAGGATCCGAAGAAACTGCCGCTCGATTTTTGATTTCTCGCCCTGTCATGCTCCGCTCAGAATGACACTGCGATAATTTATGGAAAAATTTGACGTTGTAATCATTGGTTCGGGGCCTGGCGGTTATGTCACAGCGATTCGTGCGGGCCAGCTCGGCTTAAAAACAGCGATCATCGAGAAGGACAAGGAGCTGGGCGGCACCTGCCTGAATATCGGCTGCATTCCGAGCAAAGCTCTACTGACATCGAGCGATCACTTCATATTCGCGAAAAAGGAAGCCGCCAAGCACGGCATCGTGATTGAGAACGCGACTGTCGATCTTAATAAGATGCAGCAGCGCAAGGACAAGGTCGTCCGGACGATGAACAGCGGGGTGCGCGCGTTGATGAAAACGAACAAGGTGACGACGTTCGAAGGACTCGGCACAATTACCGCGCCGGGAAAAGTGTCGGTCAAAGGCTCAGATGGAAGCGCCCAGGAGATCGAAGCCAAAAACATCATCATCGCAACCGGCAGCGTTCCCGCCGAACTGCCGTTCGCGAAGTTCGATGGCAAGACCATCGTCAGCAGCACCGAAGCTCTCACCTTCACCGAACCGCCGAAAAAATTTCTCGTGATTGGCGCCGGGGCGATTGGGCTCGAACTCGGTTCGGTCTGGAACCGGCTCGGCTCCGAAGTCACGATCTTGGAATTTCTGCCGCGGATCGCGGTTGGATTCGATTTGGAA
>Ga0210408_10003560_pt1 | contig 14357 bp, 7 predicted proteins | sample IncBWH4MmetaG_FD_155471 | JGI IMG/M metagenome (GOLD analysis project Ga0210408, IMG submission 155471) | Forest soil microbial communities from Barre Woods Harvard Forest LTER site, Petersham, Massachusetts, United States - Inc-BW-H-4-M | ecosystem: Environmental > Terrestrial > Soil >...
AGCAGCCACAACGGGAGCAACATCCTGGCGCAAGTGTTTTACACCAGTGACCCGAGCAACCCAATCGCTTCCGCGATTACTTCCGATACGACCTGGTCCAACGGCTATTCCGGCCTGGTCCTTTATGATGGGACCAGCCCGTCGGTGACGGGTGCGGATGCAACTTTTGACAACTACGCGGCGGCAGTGCCCCCGGCTGGAGCGCTCCGGACGACCGTGGTGGACTTGTATCCCCCGCCCAACGGAAAGCCAACCGAACTTTATCCCACGGTAACCGTTGGGATTCTGGATCGCGACACGACGGTCGATACAACCTCGGTCCTCCTGTCGATGGATGGCACTTTGATCCCCGGTACGGCCCTGACGATCAACCCGCAAGTGCCGCGACCCAATAATCCGGCCGGCCATACGGGTCCTTTCCCGGGCGCGACCATTACGTATTCGAATGCAAGCCTGCTCCCGCATGGCAGCAAGCATACCAATAGCATCGCGTTCATTGACAACACCAGCACCTGGCAAACGAACACCTGGACCTGGACCTCCGCCTATAACTTCCTTTACGCGTCGAATGCGCTGCCGGTGGGCAGCTTGAGCGTGCGGGGAATTGACGTTCGGATGGTGCAAACGTCCAATGGCGGCACCAATTTGGACAACACGCTGACCAGGGCGCTGCAGCAACTGGCAATCCCTCCCGTGATCCCATACGAACTGTCGGCCACCAGCCTGGTTCAGGTTCTGGCCTGGAATACGACCGGCAACCCGGCCAACGTGCCCGGATTGTGTTCGACCGCCAGCGAAATCAAGAACATTGCTGTCGAGTCACTCACTTACCTGGAACTGGCCGCCGGCGTTTATCGTTTTCATGTCGCCACGGATGACCGAGCCGGGTTTTATTCCGGCGCCAGGCTGGAAGATCCTAACGCGACGGTGCTTTGGGAAGCTCCCGGCAACACGGCCAATGCTACGTTTGATTTCGTCGTCGAGGCGGCGGGGTTGTATCCGGTTCGGTGCATCTGGGAACAGACTGGTGGCGGGGCGGTTTTCAATGTGACCTCGGTCAACCCGGCTGACAATTCCGAGGTGCTGCTCAATGATCCGAACGATCCGCCAGGGGTGGTGAGAGCCTGGTATCCCCTGGCCTGTAAATCATCGGCCCTGGTGGCTGGGCCATACGTGACTGACCCGGCGGCAGTGAATGTTGCTTCGCTGGCCGACGTTCTCTGCAATGGCACGGGTGCAGCCCTCAATCAGATGGTGGCCGGGGGAACGTTCACGATCCCGGTGGCGGGTGCGACGAGGTTCTACCGGCTGGATGGCCCGAGAGGGACCAGGTTAACCGGCATCACCAAGGCCGGCGGGAGCGTAGTTATCACCTATCAAGTCCCGTAATGCGGCCCTGCCACGCAGGCGGCAGTGTATGCGTCATCAAAGCCGGCAAAGTTGCCCGGCCCCCTAATTCTCTCGGCTCATGACAAACCTTCTCAAATCGAATACCAGGTCGATGTGACGGACCGGACCGGGATGTCAGAAAACCTCAATCCATATCAACTGAACGGCGGATCTGGGGCCCCTGGCCTGTTCTCTCATACCGCGATTTACTGCTGAAAACCAAGGCTGGTTGCCGCCTGCTGCCGCCCGGCATTAGCGGGTGTCGCAAATCCTCAATAAAAAAGCGCGAACCCTCAATGGCATCCACTACGATTTGTGAGTAAGCTAAACTCGATTCAACCTAAATTGCTGCTATGAAAAAAGCCCGTTTCACTCTATTTCCAGGTCAAGACTTAATGCTGGTGGCTTGTTGCGTCTGCTTACTCCAGGGACCAGCGGCCTCCGCGGCGCCTTCCGTGGTCGGATTGTGGCGGTTTAACGAGGCCAGCGGAACCACCGCGTTGGATTCCTCTGGTCTGGGACACGATGGCACGCTGACCGGAGAAAACGGCGATCTTCCGGTGCGGGTGACGGGCCAGGCCGGTTTCGGCGGCGCACTGCAGTTCACGGGCTACGGCACCAATCACGTTTATGTGAGCATCCCCGGCGCCGCTTCACTCAGAATTGGCCAGACCGCGACAAATCCATGGACCATTACGGCTTGGGCTAACGAAACCTCGGATGGGTCGAGTAACTTTGTGGCTAGTTACGGTCGGCTCTTGGTGATCGACGGCGGCAATACTTTTGAGTTTGAGTCCGGGGCGGCAGGTGATGCGCAAATGTACGCCTGGAGCGAGATCACCAGTACATGGCAGCTCGGGTTGGGCACGGCGTCGGCGGTCACGCCACTGCTCGATCAGTGGGTGCATTGGGGGCTGGTTTACGACGGGACGAACCTGACGGTGTACCGAAATGGGGGTCAGGGGCCGCAAGGGGGCGTTCTTTCGGTGCCGGTGACGTCACCCCTGGCGTTCCCCGGCTACACCGGCGCCATTACCATCGGGTCCCAGCTCGATCAACCGGCCGGCGCCACGTGGAACGGGATGTTGGACGACGTGGCTGTGTTTGCTGGCGCGCTGTCTCAATCCGAGATCGCGACGGTGATGTCGGGAAATTTTTCGGCCTTTATCGGCGGCCCGCCGGGCATTGTAAGCCAACCGGAAAGCCAGAGCGTCCCGCAAGGCAGCTCCGCCGCGTTCAGCGTCGGCGCCGATGGCCAGGCGCCGTTCCAATATCAATGGTATTTCAACGGCACCAACAAACTGTCGAGTGCCGCCAATCCGACCGCGACGAATGCCACGCTGGTTTTGACCAACCTGCAGTTTAGCCAGTCAGGAACCTACTCCGTAGTGATCAGCAATGCGCTCAGCGGCATCACCAGCGACCCAGCGGCGCTGGTCGTGTTCAACGCGACCCTGGTGGGTCTGTGGCGGTTTAACGAAACCAGCGGCACCAACGCCTTGGATTCCTCGGGCCTGGGAAATAACGGCTTCATCGACGGCCAGAACGGTAATGTTCCAGCGCGGGTGGCGGGAAAACCAGGCTTTGGAGGGGCCCTCCGTTTCACAAACAACAGTGTGGATCATGCCTTCGTCGCGATACCCAGCAACGGCTCGTTGATGATCGGGCAAACGGCCACCAACCCCTGGACGATCACCGCCTGGGCTTACGAAGATTCAAACGGCACGGGCGGTTTTGTGGCCAATTATGGACGCATTTTGGTGATCGATGACGGCACTGCCTTGCAGTTGGAGTCCGGCGCGACCGGCGACGGCGAATTCTACACCTGGGCTCGGGCGAACATACCCTGGCAGATTGCGTGGGGCATCGGTTCGGCTGTCGCTCCGCTCCTGGATCAGTGGGAGCATTGGGCTGTCGTTTATGACGGGGCCAATCTCACGATCTACCGGAATGGCAACATCGGTCCGAATGGCGGTACCGCCTCCAAGCCGGTAACGGCCCCGCTCGGCGGATACCTGGCATACCAGGATGGGATCCTCATAGGGTCGGAGTTGGCGCAAACTGGCGACCGCACCTGGAACGGCATGCTGGATGACGTGGCCGTGTTCAATATCGCGCTGTCCCTGGCCCAGGTCCAGACGGTCATGGGCGGAGATTTCAGCGCGTTCGTTCCGCGGCCGGTCTTGTCCATCAACCGGGGCGCCGCCAACACCGTTCTGAGCTGGTCGGCAAACCAACCCACCTTCCAGCTTCAGTCCCGCACAAACCTGGTACAGGGAGCCTGGGCCAACGTCGCCACTCCGCCCGTGCAGAATGGTGCCCGGCTCGCCGTGACTCTGCCCAACGCCCCTGGGATAGAATTCTTCCGTCTGCTTGGGCCCTAAACCTCTCCTGAACGCTCGCCCAACAGCCCAAATGGGCCGTTCGCTCAACCGGCGGGCCAGTAAACCTGGCCGGTCAGGGCGATACGCCTCGATGGCGGTGGGCGCCATAGCAACCTGGACCACCGCCTGCGCCACCACCAACCTCCCCTCGTATTACGCGCACCCGACCGCGGTGGATGGCTACGGAGTGATTGCCCCTTGGTACCGGGGGCTCAATGGACAACTCGACGAGCGCCTGAGCATCGCCGTGAACGTGTACAAGCGCTATCCCTGGGTGGACCAGCCCAAGGCGGTCATGGCGGCGCCAGATTTCGTTTATAATTCCCACTGGAGCATCAAGCCCGACGGCACCATCCTCATTCCCCCGACGACCGACTGGATGTGTGGCGACCTGTGCCAGCGCACCTGGAGCATCGTCAAGGGCCTCACCGCCTACTACCAGTACAGCGGCGATCCTATCGCATTCATCTATATCCCGCGGGCGATCGATTACATCCTGGATTATGGGCTGACCGACGCAAAGGCAGACTGGCCTTCGTTCCCAATCAGCACGCCCACGCGCGGCAAGGCCTACGGAAAATGCGACCCGGCTGGTCGCGACCAGCTCGATCTGTGCGCGATCCTGGGCTTCGAAGTGCTCCGCGCTTACAAGCTCACCGGCAACGCGCGCTACCTCCAGAGCGCCGAACACTGGGGCGACGTCTTCGCCGCCAAATGCCAGTTCGCTCGCCCGGACCTTTCCCCGTGGAATCGTTACGTGGATCCCTCGGTGGTCGGCTGGTCCGACGTGCTGTCCGGCACCACATCTATCATTGTGGATTTTCTCGATGAGCTGATCCGAATGGGCCACCCGGGCAAAGACGACGCGCTCCGCAAAGCCCAGGATGCCGGACGGCGTTTTCTCAATGAGCAGATGCTGCCGGCCTGGTGGGTCGATGACACTTGGGGCCGCACGTATTGGGATTGGGACAATCCGATGATGTGCGGTATGGTGGCGATGTGCGCCGACCATTTCATGAAATACCCGCAAGCCTATCCCCGGTGGCGGACGGATCTGCGGAACATGCTCTCCTTGCTCTGGAACCGCAACTGCGCCGACCCCGCGTCCTGCGGCGAAGTGTACAGCGGCGCCTGGGCGTTTCCTGAGACCTCCGTCTGCTGTGGCACCTCCCTTTCCTACAACCAATACACGGCCGGTCCTACCCTGCTCCGTTTTGGGGTTCTCGCCCACAGCGACTGGGCTTCCGAGATCGGCCGGCGCATGATGCTCATGGCCACTTACGACAGCCTTCCGAATGGCGTCGTCAAAGACGGCCTTTTCGGCGATCAGGTTGCCACGGGAGAATGGTCGAACCTGGCCCATCCCTGGCCGCTATGCCAGGTCCTGGAAGCCATCACCTGGCTGCCCCAATACTTCGCTCCCAACCGCGAAAACCATATCGTCCGTTCCTCCTCAGTCGTCCAGGACGTGCTCTACGAAAAAGGCGACATTCGTTACACCACGTTCGATGCTCCGGTCGGCACCGAAGACGTGATGCGCTTAGCGTTTCGTCCTGCGCGCGTGCTGGCCGAGGGCAGGCACCTCCAGGAACGTTCCGCTGCCAAAGGCAATGGCTATTCCATTGCGCCTCTCCCCAACGGCGATTGGATCCTCACGGTGCGGCACGGCGGCTGCCGGCACGTCCAGGTGCTGGGGGATGACCCGCAGCAAGTCGCTGACGAAACGGCCTTCACGTTCACCGGCCCGTGGACCACGGTCAACGACCGCCTCGCGCCCGGCCGCCGGTTCCGCAGCGCGGAGCAAGCGGGCGCGACAATGACGCTGCGCTTCACCGGCAACCACGTGCGCCTGCTGGGCGTCGTCGGCCCTGACGGCGGTTGGGGCGATGCCTTTGTGGACGGTGTCAAGCAGCCGACCTTGGTCGAGTGCTGGAACCCGGCCGTCCGCCACGAGCAGCCGCTCTTTCTAAAGAGCGGGCTCTCCAACCAGCCGCATGAACTCAAAATCGTCGCCCGCGGAGAGAAGAATCCCCTGGCCAAAGGGACACGACTCGGGCTTGAGTCCGCGCTATATTCAGCCGTGGAGGGCGACGCGGGCTTTGGCTCCGGCGGCGGTCCAACGGGGGCGCAGCGCCTGATTTTTGGCTATACCGGGCGGCAGGACTACGTCGATACCGGCGGCAACGCCTGGCGGCCCGGCACGGAATTTATTACTCGCCAAGGTTTTGGCGTCGATACGGTGGAACGATGTTGGTGGCACAAACGCCGCACCATGTATATCGGCGGGACCGCGGACGAGGAACTCTATCGCTACGGCGTCCATGCCTCCGAGTTCAGCGTGAATCTCACCGTCGGGCCGGGCAGTTACCGGGTTCGCCTCCATTGGGCCGATACACCCGAAACGGCCTGGGTCGAGCGTGAAGGAAAATGGGAGCCGGTTTCGCGCCCAACAACCGTTTTAATCAACGGCCGGACGGTGATTGAGAATCTCAACGTGCGAAAGGAAGCCGGGACCTTCCATGCTTATGGGCGCGAATTCCAGGACATCCGGCCCCAAAACGGCACCATCGAGCTGCGGTTCCGCTCAACCCCCGGCCACGAGGCGATGCTCCAGGCCTGCGAAGTGCTCCCCGAAGCGAAACCCGTGGAGGGCAAACGTTGACTTCAACCTGAACCGCATCACTATGAGAACCAGGACGGGCCGACAGGCACCAATTCGCTCTCCGGCGTTCACACTGATCGAGTTGCTGGTCGTCATCGCGATCATCGCCATTCTGGCCGCGCTCTTGCTGCCAGCGCTTTCCCGCTCCAAGGCCAAGGCCTGCCGTATCGCCTGCCTCAGTAACCTCAAACAAATCGGCCTCTACATGCAGATGTACACCGACGAAAACAACGACATCTTCCCGGCGCACCGGAACCAGAATATCGACAACAACAATGTCAACCTCTCAACGACCAACTGGTGGGGCACCACGCTGCTGGCGATGGCCAACACCCCGGCCCAGACGAACCTGTTCCATTGCCCGGCGCTGAAGGGCCAACGGACCGACGCAAACGTAACCTGGTCCTGGAACTTCGATCCGCATCTCGTGGGCTATGGCTACAACAATTATTTCCTCGGGCTCCACCCTTACCTTGCCACGACGCTGCTGGTAGGCGGAATCCATTTTGACACCGCCCCGGATTTCAAACGGTCCTCCATCCGCCGTCCCGCCGACACCCTTACGATAGCCGACTGCATGCCAGCCTCGAGCGATACCAATTCGACCGCCTGCTGGAGTTCGGATTGCTGGTGGCCTTTTTCCTCCAAGGCCAGCCACCAGGGCGTGGAAACTCTCCGCCACGGTGGCGTGGGCAATGTCGTCTTCACCGATGCCCATAGTGAGGCGCGCAAGGATCCCGACATCAATCCCCCGGTGGACCCCGCCAGCGCGACCGTCCAGGCCCTGGTTAATTCCGAGCACTGGGATCCCCTTCAACGAGGCAACTGACCTTTCGGAACATTAAATAATCATGAATCGACTTCATACCGGCATACTCATCGTTACACTCTCGTGCTGCACTGCGCTGGCGCAACTGAACCCAGGCCATCCACTAGCCGGCCTCGAAAAACTCAAAGATTTCAAATCCATGCGCGCGTCTTCCGCCGACCCGGACTGGCGCAACGGCAACGGGGATTGCCGCTGGATTAAACCGGGCGGTGAGCTGACGCTGGCCGAATTGGCTGGGCCCGGTCAGATCGTCCATCTCTGGTGCACGATTGCGCACCAGGAGCCGTTCTATTCCCGGAGACTAACGCTGCGGATGTACTGGGACGGCGAGACGCACCCCAGCGTGGAGTGTCCCATCGGCGATTTCTTCGGCATCGGTCACGGAGTGGACCAGCCTTTCACGTCCCTGCCGATCCGCGTCAGTTCCGACGGGCGCGGGCGCAATTGTTATTGGCCGATGCCCTTCAAGCAATCGGCCCGCATCGTGGTCAGCAATGAATGCGATCGGCCCTGTGATGCTTTCTACTTCTACATCGACTGGCAAAAGCTGCCGGCATTGCCCGGGGACAGCGCTTATTTCCACGCCATGTACCGCCAGGAGTTCCCGTGCGTCATGGGACAGAATTATCTGCTCGCCGACCTTCAGGGGCGCGGGCATTACGTAGGCACGGTGCAGAGTGTTTACCTCACGTCCCCGGGATGGTACGGCGAAGGCAACGACTTATTCTTCATCGACGGCGAAAAGGAACCGAGCTTGCGGGGAACGGGAACGGAAGATTATTTCTGCGACGGCTGGGGCTTCCGGGAGCAGTCCGGCCCGTTTTATGGCACCCCGCTCTGGGAAGGCTACAGCACCGGTGACCGCGGCAGCGCCTACCGCTGGCACATTCCTGACCCGGTCGCCTTCACCAATTCCTTGCGCGTCGAAATCCAGCATCGCGGCGGCCAGGATTTTCCCGACGGCACTTCCACCGGCTACATCGAACGGGACGACCTGATGTCGAGCGTGGCCTTCTGGTACCAGGTCGAGCCGCACAGGCCGTGGCCGCCACTGCCGCCCGGAGCCGCTCGGCTGCCGTTCCGCGAGTCGCTTCTGCTGAAGGGCCACGCCGCGGTCGCGGCGGCCAAGCATTCCGAGGGCCCGGTCGAGGAGCAATCCCTGGGTAACGTCACCGATGGCCGGCAACTGTGGTTCCGCCCGCCCGGCAACAACGGCTGGGTGGAAGTCTCGTTTGACTGTCAAACAAATCAAACCGGCCGCTTAACCGCGAAGATGGTCCATTCTCACGACTACGGCATCTACCGGGTCCTGCTGGACGGCAACCGCCTTGGCGAGTTCGACTTGTATGACCCCGAAATCACCACCGCCGCCGAAAAGCTTGGGACCCGGCAACTCACCGCGGGCACCCATACCTTGCGATTCGAATGTGCCGGAAAGTCATCCAAGTCCACCGGATACTTTCTCGGGCTTGATGCGCTGGTGCTGGGAGTCCCGGTGTACAGCCGGCCTCCGACCGTTGATTTGCGGACTCTGCAGAAGCACCAATGACCCGCCGGAAATCCATGGCCGCACTGGTCCCGTGGGTTGCCGTCGCGGGTCTCGCCGCTTTTTTCACCGCGCAGGGGCTCAGCGCCCAGCAACTCTTCTGGCACCCGGTGCGACTTGATCCGGAAGGAAAACTCCTGAGCTGGGTTGATTCCGAAGCGCCGTACGACCAGATCCTGCGCGTGGACTGGGAGATGTTCAAGCGCATCCCGGTGCAGCCCAATGGGTACCGTACCTATTTTACCTATCCTGAGTTCAACGGCCTGAATGATCCGGCGCAACCGTTCTTCGCGGGCCGGCCCTGGGCCCATAACCCGGCCGGACTCTGCGCCATGCTAACCGACTCGGCGCTCCTCTACTTTGCTTATAGCGGAGACCTGGTGGTGATGGAGCGGGTCCGCGAGATGCTCGACCACATCCTGGCTTACGGAACCACCAGCGCGGCCGATTCCTGGGCGCAGGTTCCGTATGCCAGTTCGGATGCAGGCAATCCCGTTTATTGTGGCGGGACCGATAAGATCTACTGCGACCAGGAAAACCATACGCCCTGCGGTCGTGGCGACGGCGTCGGATTCCTGGAACCGGACAAGGTCGGTGAACTGGGTTACGCCTACCTGCAGTATTACGAATTCTCGCTGGACCGGAAGTATCTCCAGGCGGCCCTCGGTTGTGCGGATGCCTTGGCGGCGCACGTCCGTCCGGGAGACCAGTCCCACTCGCCCTGGCCGTTTCGCGTCGATGCCCGGTCCGCCACGCGCGTTCGGGAGGAATACACCGCGAACGCGCTTGGCCCCATCCGCCTGTTCGACGAACTCCTCCGCCTGAAGCAGGGCCGTCAAAAAGCGTACGCCCGGGCCAGGCCGATGGCCTGGCATTGGCTGATGACCTACCCCGGCCAAAACCAGGTCTGGACGCAGTATTTCGAAGACGTGTTGATCTACGCGGATTATCGCACCAACCGGAACCAGTATTCACCGCTGGAGACCGCCCGTTACCTGCTCCAGCACCCGGAGACGGAGCCAAATGCGCTCGCTCACGCGAAGCGGATCCTGGATTGGGTGACGTGCTTCTTTGCCGTGGACTCGGTGACCATGGCCGGACTTCACGAGCAAGGCCGGCAGTGGGGCGCGGAAATCCTCTCCGAGCAGGTCAACGACATGGATAAAATGGCCAGCCATACCGCGCGCTATGCTTCGCTGCGTGCGCTCTGGTACGAGCTGACTGGCGACCTGGATTCAAAGGAGCGCGCGTTTCGCTCTTTTAACTGGGCGACGTACGCTTCTCGTGCAGACGGGCTGGTCAGGGCCAGTCTGGACCAACCGACCGGCTACTGGTTTTCGGACGGCTACGGCGATTACCTGCGCCACTTCCAGCGCGGCATGGCCTCCGTCCCCGAATGGGCGCCGCCGAACGAAGCGCATCTGCTGGGCTCAACCTCGCTCGTGCGCTCCGTTCATTATGGCAACCGCCAGCTTGATTACCTGACGTTCGATAACCGGTCTCGCGAAGTGCTCAGATTGCATGAGGCGCCGTCGCTCGTCCAGGCCGGCCACTACACGCTGCCCCGACTCAACCGCCTCCCTGGGCACGGCGAGGGCTATACCGCCGAACCCATGGCCGGCGGCGGGTTCGCGGTGCGCATTCAGCACACGCACTCGGGAAGTGTCTCGCTCCAGTTTAAAACTGCGGCGGAGGCGGCCAGGCCCGTCAGCATCAGGTGAAAACCAGCCGCCGTCGATTTCTTCAAACCATGGCGGTCACTTTGCCCGCCTTAACTCCCTGGCCTGTCCACGCCGCCCCAGCATTTCCGCCTTGGCAATTTGATCCCGCGAAGGACCTCATTCCGGCTCCCGATGACCCGGCCCAGTGGCCGGCTTTTCGGCAAGCCCTGGCTCGCTGGCGCAGCCAAATTCGGGCCGAACTGAAATGTGACGACGCTCTGTACCGTCGCCCGGCTTTTGCATGGTCGGCCTCGAATTATTGTTGCGGCTTCATCCTGGCGTGGGACACGCAGTTTTATGACCCCCAAGGTGAGGGTTATACGATCGATGTTTTCCTGGACGAAGGGGAGCGCGAATTCGGCGGCTACGATAGCGTCGTCGTGTGGCAGGCCTACCCCCGCATCGGGGTCGATGAGCGTAACCAATTCGACTTTTACCGCGACCTGCCCGGCGGCTTGCCCGGATTGCGACGCGTCGTGCGCCGGTGCCATCGCCGCGGCGTTAGGGTCTATATCGACTATAACCCTTGGGATACCGGCACCCGGCGGGAGGCCAAGACCGATATTGACGCGCTGGTTGAGATGGTGCGCGCGTTGGAGGCGGATGGGATTTTCCTCGACACTCTGGAGAAGGGCAGCCCGGAATTTCGCGCGAAGCTGGATGCCGCGCGGCCGGGAGTGATCCTGGAAGGCGAAATGGCTCTGCCGCTGGAAAATCTGGCGGATCACCATGCGTCCTGGGCGCAATGGTTCGACGATAGCCCCGCCCCCGGCGTTCTACGTGCCAAATGGCTCGAGCGGCGTCACGTGCAACATCAGATTCGGCGCTGGGACCACGATCACACCAGCGAGCTCCATTCCGCCTGGATGAATGGCAGCGGCATGTTAGTGTGGGAAAATGTCTTTGGTTCCCTCGTCCCCTGGAACCCGCGCGACCGTTCGCTCCTGCGCGGCCTGCTGCCGATCCAGCGACGCTTCGCCGCCTTGTTTAGCGGCCAGGCCTGGACACCGCTAATCCCGGTCCAGCAAAGCGGAATTTTCGCCTCCCTTTGGGAAGGCCAAGGCCTCCGGCTTTGGACCCTGGTCAATCGAACCAGGAAAAACATTGACGGCAAGCTGCTTCAGGCGCCGGCTTTGCCGCAACATCGTTACTTCGATTTGATCGCCGGAAAGCAAATCGACCCTGGAATCGAGGGCCAAGGCGTCATACTGTCCGGCACGCTCCCACCCCGCGGCATCGGCTGCTTTCTCTCCGGTGCGGCCCGGGATTTGGGTAGGGGCTTCCAGCCCTTCCTGCAAAAGCAGGCGCGAGTGGATGCCAGGAGAAACTTCGACGCCACACCCCCCAAAGTGACCACCGAACTCGTCCCGGTTAAGCCAAGCCGGGTTTATTCGCGCCCGCCTGCCGGCATGGTTGAGATTCCTGCCGCCGCGCTGGAAATGGACATCGAAATGCGCGTGCGCGAATGCGGCTTCTACGATTCCACGCCGCCATCCGGGGACGTTTACAATTTTCAAACGCGGCGTTTTCGTCGCACCACTTCTTTGGCCCGGTTCGCCATCGACGAGACCGCGGTAAGCAACGCACAGTTTGCCGAGTTCCTGGCGGCCAGCCGGTACCGGCCGGAGCATGGCGAAAACTTTCTAAGGCACTGGCAGGACGGCCGTCCGCCGTCGAGCCGGAAGGACCACCCCGTTGTCTATGTGGCCCTCGAAGACGCGCGGGCCTATGCGCGCTGGGCCGGCAAACGATTGCCAACGGAGGAGGAATGGCAATATGCGGCCCAGGGTCTTGATGGCCGGAAATATCCCTGGGGCGACTCCTGGGAACCCGGACGGTGTAATGAGGCCGTGACGGGCTCTACCACACCGGTCAAAGCGTTTCCGTCCGGACGGTCGCCCTTCGGCTGCTATGATATGTGCGGCAACGTGTGGCAATGGACCGAAAGCGAGCGCACCGACGGCCGAACCCGGTTTTGCATCATCCGCGGTGGCGCCGGCTTCGTGGCCAAAGGCTCCAACTGGTATGTGGACGGCGGGCCGCGACCGGCGAACTTCGCCACCAAGTTTCTCTTGCTGTGGCCGGGCCTGGACCGCTGCAGCACGATCGGCTTTCGTTGCGCTGCCGCTCTGGCGGCGTGAAAGGCGCCAAAATCGAAAACCGGGCTGCGAATGCTCCGCGCTGAACTTTCACCGGTTCCGGGGCTATAAGCGACGGGAACGGCCTCGCGAGGCCAGTTCGGCTTGCCGGCGGAATTCGCCCGGAGTCACGCCCACCTTCTGCGTGAACACATTGTGCAGGTACTCACCGTAGTTGAACCCTGTTCTTTCGGCAATCTCCCCAAGATTCCACTCCGTCTCTACCAGCAGTTGCTTGACCCGTTCGAGGCGCAAACGGAGCACCTCGGCTTTGGGCGGACGCCCCATCTGCGCCACGAAACGCCTCTCGAAGACCCGCCTGGACACGCCCGCCGCCTTCGCGACGTCGCTGACCGTGATGGGGTCGAACGCGTGTTCCCGAATGAAGCGTAGCCCGGCGGCCAATTGCCGGTCCTCCAGCGCCAGCACCTCGGTGGACCGCCGGGTCACGACCCCCAGCGGCGGAATGAGGATCGGTTTGGCGGGAGGTTTGCCGCCCCTCATCATCCGGTCCAGCAACACCGCCGCCTCATACCCGATTCGCAGGGTGTCTGGTTCAACGCTGCTCAACGGAGGATCGGACAAACCGCACAGGACCTCGTCATTGTCGGTACCAATCACCGCGACTTCCTCGGGGACGACAATATCAAGTCTGCGACAGAGGTTCAGGACTTGTTGCCCGCGAATGTCATTGCACGCCATGATTCCCACGGGCTTGGCCAGCGACGCCAGCCAGTGACCCAGATCCTCCTGGAACAGCAGGCCGCGTTTTTCGTACTCAATAGTCTGTCGATCTTTCAATTGCCGCGGCGGGCAGTAAATCTGGCAGGCAAAGCCGGCCTGCATCAGCCGCTCGCAAAACCAGTGCGAGCGCGTGTCCGAATAGTTAGCCCCGGCGAACCCGCAAAACGCATAGTGCCGGAACCCTCGCTCCAGAAGATGTTCGGCCGCCAGCCGGGCCACTTTCCGGTCTTCCGTGTCAATCAGCGGAAAACCGCACCCGCTGACTGAACCACGCACATCCACCACTGGCACATCCAATTGCCGTATGAGCGCGGCCATTTCGGGAGTCTCAACTCGGCCGATCACCCCGTCGCCATCCCAATTCCTGAGCCAGCCGGGAAGAGCGTCGGTCCACCTCCATTCCTCGCTCTGGACCGACCATTCGTGGTGTTCCCGCACAAACTTGGCGATGCCCTGGAACAGGCCCCGGCCATATGCCCGAGACGACTCGATTAACAGGGCCACGCGCCGGCGGCGCTTGGAGGCGGCTCGGATCCGTGAAGCAGTCATGGATAACGCAGCACGCAGCTCGGCAGACCCGAGAATCGGGTTCCAATTCGTGGATGGCTGTCAAAAACCTTCGAGGAGATTGCGGAAACGGATGGAAGGTCCCGCGGGGACATGCCGGGAGGCTTTGCTGCTTCTCCACCAGACATGGCGGGTCTCATCGTCACCAGCCTCAAATTGAACATTTGTCGCGAAACCTCAAATAAAAAACGCGAGCTTTCAACGGGCAGCCGTCAGGGCGAATTGCGCCAAAAGTTTTGTTACCCGGGAAGGGGGGTAAAAGTCGGAAAAACGATACGTTGCGCCAAAAGTGACTGTTACCGTGGCCGGGATGGACAAAACCATGAGTCAGAGGACACGAGTAGAAGTATTGACGAAGTTGCGACGGCGTTATCAAA
>Ga0210408_10003561_pt1 | contig 14355 bp, 12 predicted proteins | sample IncBWH4MmetaG_FD_155471 | JGI IMG/M metagenome (GOLD analysis project Ga0210408, IMG submission 155471) | Forest soil microbial communities from Barre Woods Harvard Forest LTER site, Petersham, Massachusetts, United States - Inc-BW-H-4-M | ecosystem: Environmental > Terrestrial > Soil >...
GCGATGTCGGGATTCGTTCCCTGCTCGAAGTACAGCGTGATGGTCATGCTGCCGTCCTTGTCGCTTTCGGACCCGAAGTACAGCAAGCGGTCGATGCCGGAGAGCTGCTGCTCGATCACCTGCGTCACGGTGCTCTGAACGGTCTCTGCCGAGGCGCCCGGGTAGGTGACCTGGATCGAGATCGCCGGCGGAGCGATGCTCGGGTACTGCGCCACCGGCAAGGTGGTGACGGCCAAGACACCCGCCGCCATGACCACGATCGCCAGAACCCAGGCGAACACGGGACGGTCGATGAAGAACCTGACCATCGCTGCCTCCTACCTTCGATTGGCCGACAGGCGTTCGACCTTGCTCGGTTGCGCGGTGTCGCGGAATTCTTCGGGCTGGACTTTGGCGCCGGGCTGCGCGAATTGAAGCCCTTCCACGACAACGCGGTCGCCCTCCAGCAGGCCGGCGCTCACCAGCCATCGGTCGCCGACTGCGCGATCGGTTTTCAGTACGTGAAGAGCAATGGTGTTGTCGGCGGCGACCACCAGCGCGGTCGGGTCTCCCTTCTCGTTGTGACTGACGCCTTGCTGCGGCACCAGCAACGCGCCCAGGCGAACGCCTTCCTCGATGCGCTCGCGCACGTACATGCCCGGCAACAGGATGCGGTCGGGATTGGGGAACAAGGCGCGCATGGTCACCGAGCCCGTGCTCTCATCGACGGTCACCTCCGAAAACTGAAGCGTCCCGGCTTGCGCGTAGTCGGTGGCATCCTCCAGCCGCAGGCTCACCGGCGTGCGGCCGGCCTGGTTTTGGTGCAGCTGTCCGGCCGCCGCTTCTCGTTTGAGGCGCAGCAGCGTGCCGATGGGCTGCGTCACGTCCACATACACATGATCGAGCTGCTGCACCGTCGCCATTGAAGCCGGTTGGTTTGCCGTGACCAACGCGCCTTCGGTCACCGTGGAACGGCCAATGCGGCCGGAGATGGGCGACAGCACCCTGGTGTATCGCAGGTTGATGCGCGCCGTCTCCAACGCCGCTTGGGCTTGAAGGTCGCCGGCGATGGCGTTGTCGTAGTCTTGCTGGCTGACCGCGCTCGCAGCGGCCAGCGGCTTGTAGCGCTCCGCCAAGGAGCGAGCCGAAGCGGCGGCCGCGACCGCGCTGTGGTAGCTGGCCTCATAAGGCGCCGGATCGATCTGATAAAGCTGCTGCCCTGCTTCGACCTCGCTGCCTTCCACGAACAATCGCTTCAGGATGATGCCGTTCACCTGCGGGCGTACCTCCGCGACTCGCAGAGCGGCCACACGTCCCGGAAGTTCGGTGGTGACCGGCACCGACTGTGCCTTGAGGGTCACGACCGCTACCTTGGACGGAGGAGGCGATGCGGATGTGGGGGCGGTCTTATGACCACAGCCGAACAGAACCGGCGCCGAAACCAGCGCCAGTTGTAGTGGGATGCCGAATGCAACAGTTTTCATGGTTGATCCTCGCACCGCGCATCCGCGGCCGTCACGAGATGGCGATGTGCTTGCTCATGACTACCGATCACTCGAGGATGGCCCGCGGTTCAAGAAACGCCTCGATGCCGAACGTTCCGAATTCACGGCCGACGCCGGAATGCTTGAATCCGCCGAACGGTGCCTGTTGGTCGTCCAGCATGCCGTTGATCGCCACGCGGCCGGCTTGGATTCGAGATGCGACGCGGCGCGCGCGCTGAATGTCCGTGCCGCTCACGTAAGCGTGGAGGCCGTACTCCGTATCGTTGGCGATCCGGATCGCATCCTCTTCGTCCTCGTAGGTGATGACCGAGAGGACGGGCCCGAAAATCTCTTCCCGGGCGATCGTCATATCATTCGTCACATTGACAAATACCGTGGGTTTGACGAAAAAGCCCGACTTGAGGCCCGGCGGGCGCCCCTCGCCTCCCGCGAGCACCTCTGCGCCTTCTTCGATACCCTTGCGGATGTAGGACTGCACACGCTGAAATTGCGTCTGGTTCACCATTGGACCGACGGCGGTTTTTGGGTCGGCCGGATCGCCGACTGGAAAGGCGGGCAAGGTGTCCAAAATCGCCTGTTTGACTTCCTCGAGGCGACTCTTCGGCACGAGAAGCCGGGTCCCGGCGACGCAAGCTTGACCGCTGTTCAGAAACCCGATGATGAACGCATTGGGGATAGCCTTCTTGAGGTCGGCATCATCAAGCAGAATGTTAGGCGACTTGCCGCCCAGCTCAAGGGTGATGCGCTTCATCGTCGCAGCACCTTCGCGCATGATCGATCTTCCGACAGCAGCCGAACCCGTAAAGGAAATCTTGGCCACGTCGCGATTTCGCACGAGCTCCGCGCCGACGACATCTCCCCGACCGGAGACAACGTTGCAAACTCCTTTCGGAAGTTTCGCCTCGTGTACACATTCCAGCCACATGCGCGTTTGCAAAGCGCTCAACTCACTCGGCTTCATGACCACCGTGCAACCGGCGGCGACTGCCGAGGCCAGCTTCATGCAAAGGAAAAACGCGTTCGCGTTCCACGGCGAAATCAGCCCGGCAACGCCGACCGGCTCCAACGTGACCGTTGTTTTGCCCCAACTCCGAGTCAGCGGCAGCTCGCGAAGGGCCTTCTCGGCCGAGAGGAACACGTCGGCACCCGCCTGCACGATGAGCGCTGCGAACTGCACAACACCGCCGTACTCCTCGACCATCGTCTTCGTGAGATCACCGGTGCGCGCCGAGATGGCCTTGTGCAAGCTGCGTAGAACCTCCATGCGCTCTTCTTTGGTCGTCCGCCCGAACCCGGCGAACGCTCGCTTGGCGGCGGCGATGGCGCGCCGCGCATCTTCCTCGTCACCCAACGTAACGCGGGCGATCACTTGACCGTAGGTCGGATTGACAATGTCCATGACCTCGCGGCCATGGGAATCGACGAACGCTCCGTCGATGTAGTGTTTCGTGATGGCTCTCATGGCGCCTCCTTGGGGAACATTGAGCAACTCGAGTGCATCGTATGAGGCGCTGTCTCGGCGCGCTATTACATGTTCTCAGTAGCCGATCGGAGGGAGCCACGGCTACAAGGAACATGTCGTTTATCGAGCGCCTATGTATTGCTACCGTCGCGCTCTGCACTGGTTGAAGGAAGGCACTGATGATGGAAGCTCACCTTGAAGTCCCGCTAGCGATCTCGAAGCCAAGTCCGACGCGATCGCGCGAGTGGATGCACCGGGTGATGAAGCTCCTTGAGGCCACCGTTGGTCAGCTTCACGACCCAAAGCACCCGGCGCAGGGTACATTGCTTGAAGCCGCCTTGCTGTTGCGGCAACAGATTCATCCACTACCCGCGGGAGAGGTTCCCGACGGAAGGAAGTGCTTGCTGGCCTGGCAGGCGCGCAAGGTGCACGACTACATTGATAGTCACATCTCAGGGCCGGTGCTCGTTGCGGATCTGTGCGCCCTCGTTCAGCGCAGCGAAGCCCACTTCTCGCGATCCTTCAAGCGCACTTTCGGGGTGTCACCGCACTCTTTCGTCGTACGACGTCGCGTGGAACTGGCTGCTCGATACATGCTCACGACCGATGCGTCCTTGAGTGACATCGCGTTGCGGTGCGGTTTCGTCGATCAAGCACACTTCTGCAAGCATTTCCGGCAATCCGTGGGTCAGACCCCGGCGGCCTGGAGGCGTGTACATAAGTTGCAATAAAACTTCACTAGCCCACGTTGACACCCAAGCCCCGTGGGCGGGTAAGGCCGAGTTCGCGAATGTGGCGCATTCGGAATGACGGTGTTTCATGAGCCGCTGGCCATTTGCGAGTGCTATCCTTGACGCGCTCGAGCAAGTCGGACCGAGAGACCGCACATGAGCAACAACATCACCATTGCCCCACCGAAGCCGCGTGGTGGCTGGCACAGAGCCCGGATACAGCTTGGTAAGACCCTCCGCGTCCTGAGGGCGTGGGGCGCGGAGCGAAGGGATGCGCTCGAGAAGGCCAATGACGATTTGAAGGCGGCACAGGCCGACTTGCAAAGGCGCTGGCAGTACCTGGCCGAGGCTCAGAAGCTGAGTCATTCGGGAACGTTCGGATGGAAGGTTGATACTGGTGAACTCGTTTGGTCGGAAGAAACCCGCAGAATTCTGGGTTTCAGCCATGAAACAAATCCCAGACTCGAGCTGGCATTCGACAGAATCCACCCGGATGACCGTGATCGCATGGAGCAGCTCAAGCAGAGTGCCGTCAAGAGCGGCATGGACTTTGATGTAGAGCACCGCATTGTATTGCCCGGCGGCATCATCAAACACGTCCACGCGGTTGCTCATGCGGGACGAGATAGCGCCGGCAACCTCGAATACATGGGCGTGATCACCGACGTGACCGAACGCAAGCACGCCGACGAGGAGCGCAAGACACTGGCTCGCCAGTTGGAGGAGAGCAACGCAAAACTCGAAGAAGCCCAGCGGGTCGCTCATCTAGGTCACTGGGATTGGGACCTACAGACAAATGTGATCGTCTGGTCGGATGAAACCTACCGCATCTTTGGCCTTGAGCCGCAAGAACGCCCAATGGACTTGGCCACCAATCGTGCCATGGTTCACCCAGATGATCGAGAGTCCCTCTACGGGAGAGTAGACGCAGACCTTTTTGCCGGCGCGTACCCCATTGCTGAGTTTCGAATTGTCCGTCCCGATGGCGAAGTCCGCACAGTTCACGCCATCACCTCAAAGCTCGGGGGCGCGCCACCAACCGAGTCGAACGGAGCGTCGCTGGAGCAGCCGCGAAAATTATTCGGCACGATCCAAGATGTCACTGAGCGCAAACGCGCCGAGGAAAAACGAGAGGATCTGTCTCGCGACCTGCAAGCAAGCAATGCCAGGCTCGAGCAAGCGCAACGGCTGGTTCACATCGGGTACTACGAATGGAACCTCATCACGGGTTCCGTGGCTTGGTCAGATGAGCTGTATCGCATCTATGGGCTGACTCCGCAGGCTGGTCCGATCGACATGGCGATGGTCAGCCAAATGATCCACCCTGACGATCGAGAGCGTGTTTTCCGGGAGGCTGACGAAGCCGCTCGTGGCGGTGTGCCCGCAGCGGCGGAGCATCGTGTCGTCCGCCCCGACGGGGAAGTGCGTACTGTTCAAGGCCTAGGTACCGTGAAGAAAGATGCGGCGGGACGGGCCTATGAGATGTTTGGCACCGTGCAGGACATCACTGACCGTAAGCGCGCGGAGGAAGCTCTGCGGCGGAGTCAGTTCTACCTCAGCGAAGGAGAGCGTCTCGCTCATATAGGAAGCTGGGCCTTCAACGATTCCGGTCACTATTGGTCGGACGAACTGTACAAGATCTATGGTTTGGATCCGAAGAACGGGGCCCCAACGGTCGAGCAGTACCTGGCTCTCGTACATCCGCAAGACCGCGCCGGCATCGCTGAATCCATCAAACTGATGTTGGAGGAACACCGTGGCTTCGACCAGATCGAGCGGATTGTTCGGCCCGACGGACAGTTGCGCTACCTGCGCGCGGTATCGGTTCCCGTCGTTGAACAAGGAGTCTTCAAAGGCTTCATCGGCACCACGATGGACGTTACCGAGCAGGAACTGCTGACGCAGGAATTGCGACGCGAGCGGGCATACCTTGCGGAAGCGCAAGGCCTGACTCATATCGGAAGTTGGGCGACCAACTTTCACACGGGGCAGAATTATCACGTCTCAGATGAAATTTATCGCCTGCACGGTTTTGAACCCGACAACGGCCCCTTGGCCGCCGACAGCTTTCACAAAACCATTCATCCCGACGATGAGCCCGTTGTGTGGGAAATCATAAACAATGCGATCCACGCGCAAACAGACTTCGAGATCCCCGAGTACCGCATTTGTCGTCCTGATGGAACCATCCGATTTCTGCGCGCCATAGGACATCACAGTCCGTCGGGCAAGCTGGGTGAATTCGTCGGCATCACCATGGATATAACGGAACGAAAGCGTGCCGAGGCGGAGCACGAAAGGCTGCGCCAATTGGAAGCCGATCTCGCACGTGTGAACCGCGTCAACATGATGGGCGAGCTGGCCGCGGCGCTGGCTCACGAAATTAAGCAACCCATCACCGCCTCGATCACGAGCGCAGACGCTCTTTTGCGATGGTTGTCACATGATCCACCCGAGCTGGACAGAGCGCGGGCAGCAGCGTCCAGGATTGAACAGGACGCCAATCGTGCCGCCAACGTGATTGACAGTTTGCGATCCTTCTACAAAACCGGGACGCCGACTGATCGCAAAATCATCGACGTGAAGGAAATAATTGAAGAGATGACCGGTCTGCTGAGAGGCGAAGCGGATCGGCACGGCATAACGATCCATTCCGAACGGGAGGCTGATAGTCCCAATATCCTTGTAAACCCGGTACAACTTCAACAGGTCTTCATGAATCTGATGCTCAATGCGATCGAAGCCATGAAAGATACCGGAGGAGACCTGACGATCAGATCACGGGTCAATCCCGAAGGTCGCCTATCTGTTTCCATCAGCGATACCGGCATCGGCTTGCCGGCGGAATCCGCCGAACAGATTTTCGAACCCTTCCATACGACCAAACCGCAGGGGACGGGTATGGGCCTGACGATTACCCGCTCGATCGTGGAGGCGTACGGCGGGCGGTTGTGGGCTACCGCCAATGAGGGCATGGGCGCGACTTTTCATTTCATTCTTCCATGCGAGGCCGAGGGTCGGGCATGAAACCGGCGGCGGTCCCCACCGTGTATATCGTCGATGATGATGTCGGCGTACGCCGGGCCGTCCAGGACCTCGTTGAGTCTGTTGGTCTGCGCGCAGTGGGCTTTGCGACTGGCCAAGAGTTTCTGGACAAGAAGCGAACCCTGGACCCGAGTTGCTTGGTTCTGGACGTAAGGCTGCCCCAGATGAGCGGACTCGATTTCCAGCGTGTGTTGTCTGACCTCGGGATTCACATTCCAATCATCTTTATTACGGCACATGGCGACATACCCATGTCGGTCAGGGCTTTGAAGTCGGGCGCCGTGGAATTTTTGACGAAGCCGTTTCGCAACCAGGATTTGTTGGACGCGATCCAGCAGGCTCTTCTGCGCGATCGTGCGGCGCGAGAACAACAGGATGAAGTCCACGAACTGCACGGGCGGTATCTGGCCTTGACAGCGCGAGAGCGGGAGGTCATGGGGCTGGTAGTGACCGGAATGCTCAACAAGCAGATTGCCTCAGAAATCGGAGCCAGCGAAGCCACCGTGAAGATCCATCGAGGCAATGTCATGCAGAAGATGCAAGCGGGCTCGCTAATCGAATTGGTTCGTATGGCCGACAAACTCAAACCTGTTCTTGCTCAATGACGTGGACTCATCACCGCAGGTAATCTGCTTGCTTTCCGGCCTCCTCCTCCGGTTCTAGTCGACTACCACCTGGGTAGTAGTTTTTCTGCCCACGGTTCGATTCCGCTGCCCCAATTGAGGGATTAGCGTTGGCCAATGAATATCGAGCACGCGCCGAGCCTTTTGGCAATTCTCGATGATGACAAGTCGGTTCAGATCGCGCTGCAAGATCTGATCGAGTCGGAGGGTATATCCACGCTCTGCTTCGACTCCGCGGAGCAGTTCCTGGATTCTAGGGCGAGGCACCAGGCGTCATGCCTTGTTGCCGACATTTGCATGCCGGGCATGTCGGGCATCGAGCTCCAAGCGCGGCTCAAGCTCGAACAATGCGGAATACCGATCATTTTCATCACCGCGCGTGGCGACATTCCGCTGGCCGTTAGCGCGATGAAGGAAGGCGCAAGTGATTTTTTTGCCAAGCCGTTTGAAGGTGATGTGTTCCTGGCGGCCATCGAACGCGCGATGGAAAAGAGCAGAAATGCCGGACGGAAAGCCCTCGAACAGGCAGAACTACTCGCACGCTACGAATCCCTCACGCCACGAGAGCAAGAAGTGCTGCCGCTGCTGGTCAGCGGTCTATTGAACAAACAGGCTGCGGCACAACTAGGAATCACCGAGTACACCGTTCAAGTTCACCGCGGGCACATCATGCGCAAGATGAGAGCGGACTCTTTCGCAGCTCTCGTCAGGATGGCGGAAAGGCTCATTCCCCGCAGCCAGTAGCAGGTGCCGGCTGCACTTATTGTCGAGTTTCAGATCGGCGGAGCGCTGCCCTCAACTGGGAGGGTGTCGTCCCCTGCCATGTTCGGAAAGCTCGATAGAAAGAATTCGAATCCTCGTAGCCGAGCAGAAATCCCACTTCCGTGACATCCATCTCCGGGCGGTTGAGGTACTCCTGCGCCAGTTCCTGCCGCACCTCGAGAAGCAACTGCCGGAAGGTTGCGCCGTCATCGATGATTCGACGCTGCAAGGTCCGATCGCTCAACCCGAGCTCGCGCGCCACGGCCGCCATCTCGGGCCGGCTTCCCGCGAGCAGGCGTTTGAGAATCCATTTCACCTGCTCACTGATCGAACTTTGCGCGCGGCGCTCTTCAAGCGCACGTTCGAGCTGCGGATTCAACATGTCAAGCAACTCGGCGTTGTAGGTAAGGAACGGCCCGATCACGTTCGGAACAAGTCAGCTTGGGCGCTCGAGGTGTCGCTGGATGTCGAGACGGCGCACGCGATTGCGCCGATGGCGAACATCTTGCTCGTGACGACGCCCACCGCGGAGACGCTCGGTGTGCAGGGCTTCCCGCAGATGATGGCGGCGGAGAACTACGTCGTCCAGCATCACTTGGCTACCGTGATCTCGCAGAGCTTCGGCTCGGCCGAGGAGGCGTTTGGCAGCGCGCAATCGCTGCTGCAGCTGCGCTATGCGTTCGTGGCCGCCGCCCAGAACGGCGTCACTGTGCTCGCCGCCTCCGGAGACGGTGGCAGCGCAAACGGCGAGAAGACTCCCGTTGGCAAGGGAGGCTCCCTGATCCCCTACCCGACGGTCGGGTGGCCGGCCTCCGACCCGCTCGTCACCGGCATCGGCGGCGCCTACCTGTGCACCGACCCTGGTAATACTGCGGCTCGGGTGGCTGACAGCAGCGTCGCGCCGTCCAGGTGCATTGCCAATCCGGGTGCAGCGGAAGTCGGCTGGATCGACTCGGGCGGTGGCTTTAGCCACGTCTTCACGAAACCGGCCTACCAGGACGCGCTCCCGGCCGGCTCGACTGCGATCGGCACGATGCGTGGCGTGCCCGATGTCGCGTTCCAAGCGAGCGCAGGCACCGGCGCGCTCGTGTACATCACGCTGCCACCTGACGGCAGCGGCGGCCTCTTCTGCGGCGGTGCCCCGTGCAGCACGGGATGGTACGACATCGGGGGCACGTCGCTCTCGACTCCGCAGTGGGCGGGTCTCGTGGCGATCGCCGACCAGTTGAACGGCGGCGGACTCGGCCCGATCAACACGGCCCTATATAAGATTGGCGCCGATCCCACCCGCTATGCGAACGATTTCTTCGACATTGTGCTCGGCAATAACCAAACCGTTTCGACTGTTGCCGGCTATCCAGCGACGACCGGCTGGGACCCGATCACCGGTCTCGGCACACCGAATGCGGCGAATTTGATCCCCGACCTGGTAACCGCTGTGCACGTCCACTAGAGGAAGCACGAATCTCGCTCTGCTGCTGAGCAGAGCGAGATTCAGAACAGCACAGGGAGGCCCGCTACAGTGGGCCTCCTACTTGGCGGCCACGCCGTGCTGTCTGCGGCAAGCTCGCAGCGTCAGGAGGTACAGAAGAACATGCCGACCAGGATCGCGGCGATGCAGACCCACTGCAGCAGGAAGATCCGCTCGCGCAACACAAGCGCCGCGAAGGCGAGCGTGACAAGCGGGTAGGCGCCGGTCAGCGGCGTCACGATCGAGATCTGGCCGTAGCGACTCGCGACCAGCACGCCAAGGTCGCCCGACGCCATCATCCCCATCGGCAGGAACGAGCGCGTCCACTCAATCACAGAGTGCGTGCCGGCGCGTCCCTTCCACAAGCCGTAGACTCCGAGCGTGAGGAGTGCGCCGATAACACTGTAAAGCGCCATATTGGCATCAGTGGCACCCAGGCTGTAGTCGTACTTGACGATCGTCTGCGCGCCGCCCCACAGCACGAGGGCCGAAAACGCGAGCGGGATCCAGGCCCGCCCCGTCACCTTGTTCGCGGCGTCCGCCGGCTGGTAAGCAAGTCCGATGCAGCCGCCGATCACGAGGGCGACCGCGCCGTACTGAAGCGGCGAGAGCGTCTCGCCGAGGAACCAATGCGCGAACACGATGGTGAGCGCAGGATAGGCGGCCGAGAGCGTGCCCACGATCGTGATCGGACCCGCGATGATCGACTGGAAATACATGATCCAGCCGGTACCGTCGAGCAGGTAGGCGAGCACGCCGATGGCGAGTACGTGGCGATCTTCCGCCGCGAACACCGGGGTATGCGGAGTCGCGAAGAAGTAGCAGACCATCACAACCGCGCGGGCACACGCGAAGTAGAGGCAGAAGCGCGCCGGCGGCACCTCTGTAATCCACATCTTCACGAAGCCCTGGCCCAGGCCGTACAGCAGGAGCGCGAGCAGAGCCGGCGTTAGCCACACGAGAAGGGGTGAGCCGGTCGGTGAGTAGGCCATCTCCCATTCTAGCGCGCCCGGCGCCGCCGATCGGCCAAATCCTGAAGTTCGTGGTCACGAAATCATCGCCATCACACTGAAAACACTTAGCGAGGCCTATCCGAACGTAAAATCGTACGCGCTCACACCAGAGCTGAGAAATTCAATTACAAATTCCCGGTCAGCGATCTTTCCCGATTGTCGTATCAATTGATACATCCGTGGCTCGTTGACGGTGCCGTTCCCCTGTTCATCAATATCAACGCCACTCGCTGGGCCCGGAGAATGACCATCAATGAGCACGCGAAAACGAACCGGGGTACCCGATACGGAGGGAGCCATGACCAAATTGACATCTCGGGCATGAAAACGATAAGCAATCTTCCCGTTGGCATCGTCGAGCACCGCCGCCTGCCTCTCAATGGTCCAGAATCCCGACAATGCCCATTCATTGAGCGAAAGATGATTGGGAGCTACGTATTCATGGCGACGATTTGGCACAGCTCCACCCTTGGAGGCAAACCTTTCTGACATCTCATAACCCACATAACTTTCTGGCGATCTTAAGTTCCCGGCATCCGTAGAAACCTCGGCACCGAGCGGTGCTACCACGGCAAGGTCGCTCGAGGGATGGCCGCCAGACTCGCCCAGCAGCTTCTGGATCTCGCGTTCCGTGCGTGCGTACTCTCCTTCGAGCGATGCCCTCCTCATTAGAGCGCGCGCACGCGTGCTGAACGCCAAACTAAAGGTTGGCCAGTCTGTCAGATATTCGCTTCACGCGTCGCGGCGTACGTACCTCGTGCCGTGAACAGGTTCCGTCGATGTCAACGGCACGAGAATTGCGGCACGAGATGGCGCCGCATTAGAGATGTCGAAATTATCACCATTAAGGCGATCAACGATGCACACGTGATCATGGTCGATATTTTTTAGGGCGCAGGGCCGAAACGGGATGTGAGCTAGACACCGTGCGTCATTCGCACAACTCTCGGCAACATAGCGCAAGCAACGGCCTTCGTGAAACGACTAGCATTTCGAAGCGGTCGGCCAGGTCTGCGCGACGATGCTTGAGAGTGGACATCAACGAAGTATCTGAAAGAGGAAAATGGTCATGTCGAAAGTCCTCGTACTCTACTACTCGTCGTACGGCCACATCGAGACCATGGCCACTGCCATCGCCGAAGGCGCCCGTGAAGCTGGCGCGAGGGTCGATATCAAACGCGTCACCGATCTCGTACCAGAAGAGGTTGCGCGTAAAGCTCACTTCAAGTTAAACCAAGCCGCGCCGATCGCAAAGATCGAGGAACTGGCTAATTATGATGCAATTGTCATTGGCGCAGGCACTCGGTTTGGGCGGCTTTCGTCTCAAATGGCCAATTTCTTGGATCAAGCCGGCCCCCTTTGGATGCGCGGGGCACTGCATGGAAAGGTCGGCGGCGCTTTTACATCGACTGCGACACAACATGGCGGTCAGGAAACCACGCTGTTCACGATTATCACGAATCTCCTTCACTTCGGCATGGTGATTGTTGGTCTCGACTACGGCCACGCCGGTCAAATGACGCTTGACGAAGTTACTGGCGGCTCTCCGTACCGCGCCACGACCATTGCTGGCGGCGACGGCTCCCGTCAACCGACCGCGAATGAGCTGACAGGTGCGCGATATCAAGGCCGCGAGATTGCCGAGGTTGCGAATAAGCTGTTCGGCTGACCGCGGCGAGCTGCGTCGAATAATTCAAGAGGAGCGAGGAGATTGATCATGAACAGGGATCTGGGTGTCTGGACATACGAGAACAGCGCGCTGGTACTGATCGACTATCAGAATGAAATGTTCGAGACCATTCGTTCTGAAACGAGCGCGGAGTTGGCGGATCTCAACGTCCGCCTCCTGGCCAAGGCCGCCAAGGCGTTCAATGTGCCGATCGTGTTGTCAACCGTCGGCGTCAAATACGGCATTAACGGGCCGACGCACTCATCGATCCTGTCCGAGCTTCCCGGTGTCGAGGCGATCGATCGTACGTCCATGAATGCATTCGAGGATCGCGCATTCAGCGATGCCGTGAAGAGAACCGGACGCGAGCGGCTGATTTTTGGCGGTCTGCATACCGAGATCTGCCTGACGATCGCGGTGGTTCAGGCGTTGAAAGACGGCTATGAGGGAATGTTCGTTGCCGATGCGGTCGGCGGACGATCGCAAACCGCGCATCGCATCGCAATTGAGCGGATGGCGCACGCGGGCGCCGTGGCGAATACCGCACTCGCAGTCGTCACTGAGCTTTTCCGCGACTGGGCGTCACCAATGGCCGACAAAGCGCGCGATGTCATTTATTGGTATTTCGCCGAGGTGCCGAAGCTGGACGCCTCCGTTGGTGTTAGCGAAGCCGAGAAAAAGATTGTCAAGGATAGGGGGCGTGCCTAGATGTCCCGGCTATCGAACAAAGTATGCGTCATCACGGGAACCGGCGGGAGCGTGGGCCGCGCCGCCGCCCTGGCATTTGCTCGCGAGGGCGCCTCGGTTGTCGGCTGCGACGTAAACGTCGCCGGAGCGGAAGCCACAGTCGAAATGGTCCGTGCCCAAGGCGGAACGATGATCTCCCTGCAGCCCTGCTATCTGACGAAGCCCACCGAGTGTCAAGCGCTGGTCGATCTCGCCGTGCGCACACACGGGCGGATCGACGTGCTGTTCAACAATGCTGCGATGGCGTACTTCAACTGGCTCGAAGACATCACGGACGAGGAATGGAACCGCGATCTGCGGGAAGAAATAGATTTGGTGTTCTACCTTACGCGTGCGGCGTGGCCGCATCTGAAAGCAAGTCATGGCGTCGTCGTCAATACGGCATCCTTGAACGGTCTCCTGAGTTTCAAGACGCTTGGATCATTGGCGCACACCACGGCCAAGGCCGGGATCATCGGCATGACGCGTCAGCTCGCCATGGAGGGGCGAGAACACGGCATTCGTGCCAATTCTATCTCCCCCGGTTTGATTGAAACCAACCAGACGCGAGAACAACTGAAGGATCCGGCATGGGCGAGCGCGATGCTCGGCAAGACTTTGCTCGGACGCTTGGGTCGGGCGGATGAGGTGGCAAGCGTGGCTGTGTTTCTCGCATCAGACGAGAGTTCCTACGTCACCGGCGTCGATATTGTGGTCGATGGCGGCATGAAGGTGTGGTGAATAAATGCGCGAATTCATCGTGAAGTCCCTTCTCATTGCACTCCTTTCTGGAGTTTCTCTTCTCCCACAACTATCCTTTGCGCAAGTTCAGCTTCCGACCGTCAATCTGGGTCTCACCAACTTTGAAGACGGTTTTGCGAACCCCGGCTGGTTTCTCCAGGAATTTCCTGACTTTTACGATGCCGACAAGCTAAAGGACGCTCGTGGGGCCACCGTCCCCGGTTCGAATCACTTAATTTCGTTCGCCACTACCACTCACGTCGTCTACGTCACCCAACAGCGCATTATTGGTGGTTGGCTGTCATTTGAAGTCCTGCAACCCTGGGTGCATCTCGACGTCGACTTCGCCCACGGTCCGTCTACAACTGTCCACGGGCTCGCCGATCTCACACTTGGCGCAGGATTGCAATGGGAGCCGACAAAAGTCGGGAGCGGAATCTTCGTCCATCGCCTGTTGCTTGACGTTACCGTGCCCACGGGTCAATACAGTGACCAGCAACCCGTGAATCTAAGCAACCACTATGTTGTCGTTGAGCCCTACTATGCAGTGACTTACGAGATTGCGAAGGTGGAGTTCAGCGCGCGCCTCCACTATTTTTGGAATTCGGTCAACCATGATCCCTTTGTA
>Ga0210408_10003562_pt1 | contig 14349 bp, 5 predicted proteins | sample IncBWH4MmetaG_FD_155471 | JGI IMG/M metagenome (GOLD analysis project Ga0210408, IMG submission 155471) | Forest soil microbial communities from Barre Woods Harvard Forest LTER site, Petersham, Massachusetts, United States - Inc-BW-H-4-M | ecosystem: Environmental > Terrestrial > Soil >...
TGCAGCCCCGTCGATCCTACAGCAGACTACATGCAATCATAGCGGATTCTGCGTCATTCGCAAATAGCGCTGACCGATTCGCAAATAACTTTGCGTCTGACACCCAGTCCAACAAAGAATGCCAGCGCCAAGCTAAATCCAATTTCAACGCCTTAAAGGCGCGGCGGCACAAAAAACTTAGCCCTCCGCGCACCTACCAGTTCACGACCGAAAGTCTGTTACCCCTTTTCGGAGAACCTCTAGCTAGAGTCAGTCCCAGAAAATGGTCATTTCGCGTGCGGCACACGCTGGAAGAGCCGGAGTATTTTTCGGCAGTGACAGTGGCGAAAGGCATAGAGTACGGAGTGAAGTTGCTCGGATGCTTTATCGAAGGATACGTAGGCTCGAACCAGGGGTTGGGTAAAGAGGCGGATTTTGGGAAAATGACTCGAGGCGCCTTGGAGTCCGCCCGGGCACTTTCGCAACCTGTTCCGGGGAGCATAACTGGTACGAGCATTTTCAGTTGTTAATGCGACATCCAGTAATCAATGCTAGGGTACAAATCGCCGCTTGGCATTATTACCGGCTTCACGAGGAGGGCGCAGCGAACTAAGGGATGCCGAGCTTGTTGGGCTTTGGCGGCTTTGCTGGCGAGAAGCATTTGCTGATGTGCACGAAAGACGCTGCTTCTCGAACGATACGTCTGGTGGCAATCGAAAGCTGGTCTTGCTTTTCACTTTGGGAGCTCAATCAAAGGATCATAAGTTATGTGCCGCCGTTACCGTCGAATGACCCAGGAAGAAGAACTCGCCAGGCTCTACCACATCCCGATCCCGAAGCAAAACCATCACATGGTGCAAAAAGCGGGCTAGGAGGCGCAAAGAAGGTGATCTTGGCAGTAATATTTGCAAAAAACACTTTTTTCTTGCAAAAAGCATAGAACGCAGTACAACCTAGCGTCTAACGTTTTTATCATAAGACAAGGTAATGATCTCATGATGGGTTGCGGATGAGATGCAATCCCAATATACTTCGGCACCAAGGAATAGTGCCGGAAATGAGTGAATGTTAGGATAGCCCCTCGACAATGACTGTCGTACGGCGGCAATATTTCGATAATAGCGCGGAGTCAGGTTTAATAATTAATTTTGGTCTGGCACCGAATGTGCGGTCCTAAGTTTAGTGTTTTTCTAGAGCCCCCACGGGAAGCGAAGAAGATAAAGCGCGCCTCGAAGCGACCGCTGAGTGACTCAGACGCTTTTGTTAGCGCTGCTGCTTGCCGCGTCTAACCTGACAAACTAGGAGAGGCCATGGGCAGCATACTACTGGTTCCCATTCACCTGGACGCCTTATGCCTTAAAACGGATCTATCCGTCCTGGAGCCGAAATGTGACTTCACCCGGCTTCCTTTCTGGGATGGTTCGCGCGATGTTAATCCTGACATTGCTAATATCAGTGAAGAGTTGCTTTCACACCCGTTCCAGGATCGCGGGCTGCAACTCAGAGCCGGCGTGCACTTGCACTGGGCGTTGCCTGATCCGCTCACGCGGGGCACAGCCAAGACTACGTCAATTGGCTCTACAGGCAAACTCTCTTTTCCCGCTGTCCCCGACCGTTGGCTGGTGATTCGCAGCAAAAAGAATAAAAGCGGCAAACTAGTCGTCGAACGCCAGTGGATTGTGGAAAGCGATTACCTGCATCCGGAATTCCCGGAAGAGCCAAGCGCCGTAACCGCCATCCCCTTTCCCGCAAGCGCCAAAGGCCGCCCCTATCGTTTTCTGGGCCGGCAGCGTCCCTTTACCGATCAATGGTCTGAAAATTTCATCGAGTCACTGAACCGCGCCGGGTACCAATTGACCGCGGTCGGATATGAACCCTGCCCATGGGCGGGCGAGGAAAAGAAAGCGAGTTACGGTGAGCCGACATTTGCGGCGTTCTATCCGAATTGCCGAAGCGTTTTTGGTTTTTACGATGCGGCTCCCCCGGCCATTTTAAAGGGAACACAATACGATCTGATTGGCTGGTATGGCGATCACCGTATGGATTGCCTGCAGACTGCGGAATTGCGGCATGAAGTTGAAAAAATCGTGAATGCGAGCCGTGGGGCGGGAAAGGACATCACGAATGATGACGCCAAACGCAAGGTGATTGAACAAATTTACAGGTGGCAAGCGCCCACGACCGGCGCCGCTCCCAACCTGACGGTTTGTTACGCCCGCTTGGTGATTGACGTCGAGGATCCATCGAACGCGGCGATGCCGGAGAAGGCGGTGAGGGTCGCTGTTGGGAACACAGCTACAGAAGCGTTGTCGGCGTATCTGGCCGAGACTTTAAAAAAAGGCGCGCTTCTGGAAGAGCGGCTCGAGGCGCTCCATCTCGGCTCCCAACTTGAAGGCAAGGAACTGGACGTCGGCGTTAAGTTTCGGGAGGCTCGCCATGAAAAGGAGTTCACATCTGTCCATGCGGGAACAATCTGGGTTATTCGTGAAGAGAGCGCGACGCTTCCGCCCGTTGAGAGCGAGCAACCGAATGACGGCTCCAAGAACGAGAACGTAACGCTCCCTCCCGAACTCGCTCACCTGCTGAATCGGCTCAACATACTGCAACAGGAATATGACCACGCGACGCATGAGCTGGAATCAATGCAGAGACAGCTCTTCGCCGATTGGTACAAATATATGCTCTGCGTTCATCCGGCGGATGACACGCGGGACGATTATCCGGACGCAGACGAAGTTCGCCATTTCATCGAAAAGAACGACCTGCTGCCGATCAAAAAGCAGCGGGCGAAGCTCAACGCGCTCGATTTCCAACGCGGGCAACGACTGCGGGAGCTCGAGGCGGCGGTTCTCAAATTCCGCGATCGGACGAAGAAACCTTACGCCGTGCAGCCACGCTCGGCCCCACGCTTCTGGCGGCCAAACGAACCTGCGCTGTTGATTGTTGATGAAGCCGTCGAACCAACGCTGCGCCACAACCAGGACGGCCGTCTACATCCGGATGGGCTGCTAGTTTGCCAGGCGCTGCCCAACGTGGAAGGGCCGATTGAAAGACGGATCCAGCTAATTCTCGACGAAATTGACAAGGCCCAGCCGGCGCAAAACGAAGAGCGGATCGGATTCAGTCACTGGACCGAGCAGCCCTGGAATCCATTCTCGCTGGAATGGAGGGTCGAACTTTTTGCTCGCGAGGGGCAGAACAACCTCGACTCGGATGACAGAGATTACGATCCGGATTTCATCACGGCCAACTATCAGTTGAAAGAAGACGCCGTTGATCTGGAATTACTGCCCGGCGAGGAAGCCATCCAGAAGGCGGCGAGTGTTTACGCCGGCAGCAGCCTGCTCACGCCGCATGCGAAGCTTCAGTTGCAGGAGGAACTCAAGAAGTTACCCGAAAACCGAAAACAAGAACTGTCTGATCCGGCGCTGGCTGATCTGAATGCGGTCGCCGAAAAACTGAAGGACCCCAAATTCCATGCAATGGCGCAGTCGCTGGCCGGCTTCAACGAAGCGCTCCTGATGCAAAAGCAAACGATGCAACTGCCGATAGCCGACCCGCTGGGGTGCGACGATGCGCAATCGTTCACCGGCGGGGTGAGCAAGGCGGTCGGCTCTCAGAATCGCAGCGCGCCACAGCCCCTCAATGATTTCCATCCGATTCGCGCGGGCATCTTCAAACTGCTCGATCTCCGGTTGGTGGACACCTTCGGCCGCACGCAGGATCTCACACTCGATAACGACCGGCTCATCGTCGCCGAGGCGATGCAAACTGTGGGCAATCCGCACTTGGTCTCCTTGTCTCCGCGTCTGGCGCAACCCGCGCGGCTCAATTTCCGCTGGCTTTCGGCCGGAGACGGCCAAGAGGGATCTGAAAGCGAAGTCGAGATGAACGCGCATCCCGCGACGACGCCCGTTTGCGGCTGGCTCGTGCCGAACCACCTCGACGGCAGCCTGCTGGTATACGACAACGAAGGCCATCCGCTGGGCTCGATTGATAAGCTTTCCGGGTGGATGGCGGCGCCAGGCGCTCCCTCGATCTTGCCGCATGAGATTCAAAACGCGCATCTCAGAAAGCTGGTCAAGCATCTGCTTGCGCAGATTAAGGATGATCTCCAGCAGAAGAAGGGTTATTTCGGCGATTTCCTCGCCGCCATCGAAGGCGCTCTCGAAAACATCGATCCCGAAGGGTTCGCCCAGCATGAAGCGATGGCGCTGTTGATCGGCCGGCCTCTCGCGGTCGTGCGCGCGACGCTCGACCTCGAACTGCGCGGCAGGCCCGCGGTCAACGCCGATTGGAACGTCTTCCGCCTCGATCTCGAACGCGATCTCCGCCAGGAAACGAAAGCGGGCGCGGTTCCTGCGCGGCGCGATTCGGACCAGTTCACTCGCGTCAGCTTCCCAATTCGACTGGGCGATGAACGGCAGTTGAACGACGGACTGGTCGGGTATTGGAAGGAAAAATGGGAGGACGGCAAACCTTACGAGTACGAAGACAATCGGTTCTTCGTGCATGCCTGCGACACTGCGCGCGTGATCAAGACCGACCTCGCCGCCCTGCCGATCGACAGGGCCAAAAAAACGGCGGTCGATAGACTGCTGCAAAATGATGGGAAGGTCGTTAAACGACACAGCTTTTTAGCGCGCTTCGCCGACGGCGACGATCTCTGGCAATTGCTCTGTGACATGGGAGTGATCGAGGAGTTGGAACGCGATCTGCGCATACGTTTCGCGGCCGACGAACCGGAACTGTTTCAGTCACTGGACGACGAACCGCAGAAACTGACGATGCTGGTTGATCCGCGCGGCGCAGTGCATGCGACCTGCGGATTGCTGCCCACCAAAGCGATCCGCATTCCTCCTGATCAATTTGTCGACGTATTGCAGAATCTGGCCGTCACCTTCTTCTCCTCCCCTATACTGACCGAAAAGGGAAAGATCACCCTCCCGCTGCCTGCGCACCCCGGGTACGACTGGTCGTGGGTGGCCAACGTCGAGGGGGATTGGAAGGCACTGGATGTCAACCCGGTCAACTTGCAGGCCCGTTGGGCCGGGAAAGTGGAAATTGCTGAGGGCTGGTTGAAACTGGTGGAATCGCTAAAGAAATAAGGCCGAATTATTTCCCCGAGGATTTTCGCATGAGCGACAAGGATTTGATTCTCTATCTCCCGCTTGACGAAGTTATTACCGACGGCAAGACCTCCAAGTTCCGCGACAGCTCCCCGCTACAGCGCCATGGCGAGCTCAAGGGTAATGTCAGCCTCATCACCGATGATAGCTTCGGCGCCTGCGCGAGTTTTGACGGAAAGCCGGAGAGCTATATCGAGATCGCCGACAGCCCCGAGCTGCAAATCGCCGGAGACATCACGGTCGAAGCCTGGGTCAACATCGCCGCCGCGCCCACCGACTGGGTTCGGTTTGTGGGAAAGGGCGCAACGGACAAGCGAAATTACGGCTTGTGGTATCACCGCGACAAGTGGCTGTTTCAGCGCAATCAGAATTGCGAAAAACAACAATCCCCAACGCTGAACGACTGGCTGCACGTGGCAGGAACGCTGCAGGGCAACGCTGCATCGCTGTACTTGCATGACCTGGAAGGAAAGCTCAGCTTCAAACAGGATGTGACTTGGTCCGGTCTACCGGCAACCAGCAATGATCCATTGAGGATCGGCTACGCGGGGTTTTACAAAGCGCACGCGGGCAGAATCGCCGCCGTGCGCGTCTACAGACGCGCCTTGTCAAAAGCGGAGATCGAACGAGACATCCGCCTGGATTGCATGCGCCTGGTCGCGTTCCGCAAGAGCCACCCGATTGATTTTCGTCTGTACGACGACGACGAACAGGCCGTCCTCTACATCAGCGAGGACGCCTTCGGACATAACCTGAGCCTGGAGTTGCGCAATACCTCGCCTCAGATAATTCAACTGAGTGATGGCCAGAACGCTGGCGCCTCGGAGGAAAATCACCATTTTGCGCTGCGATTTCGCCCGGGAACATTGTCCGAAAACATGCTCAAGCGGCTAGTCAATCCCCAGGAGCGGGCGAAGATATTGGCGCCGGCAAATGCCGCAGACTGGGATTTATATTTCCCGGCCAAGCCGCCGGCAGCGAACGAAGCCGCAGTTTTGTATTTGCGCTACAAGGGCGCGAAAAAATCATTCGATCCGAATGAATTGCGGAGACTGACTCTCCAACATGTCAGCGCCGCGCCAGGTAGTGGCGCCCGCGGCGCACAGGTGGAACTGTTGCCGCGCCAATTGTCCGTCGCCGGGGACGACCCCCCTCCCATCACCGGCAGCCGCACGCAATACGTTCACATCGCCAATCAACGCGGCCGGAAAAACATCCCGCTGCATGTTGGATTCGTCGGCGGAAATGCCGTGATCAACGATAACAAATCGGAGAACACGCTTCGCTTGCGGATCACCAATGTCTCGAAGGAGGGCGAAATTACGCTCAATGCGAATACCAGCAGCTCCCCCACCAAATTCATTGTTTATTTCGACGTTGAGGAAAAGAGACAAACCAAGGAATGGGCCTTGGTTACAAGTACCCATGCCAAAAACGTGAAAGTGACTGTTGACGGGCGCAAAATCGATCCCGAAGGAGCCGGAGAGACTGAGGGCGAAACCCCCAAATGGCCCATCACGTTTGACACAGCCCACCGCATCGCTGCCGGCCACCATCTCCAAATCGCACTCGAGAGGATCGTCTCGTCGCTTCCATCGGGCCACGCCAACCTCTATGTGCGCTACGAAAACATCCCTGGGTATTGGGACGGGCAGTTTGTATGCACAGTCGAAAAGGGGCCGATTGTGTGTGATGACAAGGGATATGTGGGCATCGGAACGATCGCGTCCAATTCAAAAGTCGAAGTTAAGGGCGACTTCGCCGCCGAAAGGCTCTCTCTGGCAGGGTTGAATGTAGATGGCCATGTCGGAGTTAGCGCGCCTCGGACCAATTATCAGCTCGACGTGAAATCGAGCACCCCGATAAAACTCGGCCTGGAGGGCGGAGGCGGCGGTCAGTTGCTGATCGCAAACGAAAAGAACGACAACAAAATCTACCTCGAAGCTTTGAGCTCGGACGCAAAAGGCCATGCCGCTGAATTCCTGCTCACAGGAAAAGACGGCGCAGCGGCTCCAAAGCTGACTCTGCGCGCGGGGACAACACACATCAGCGGCAACGTCGGCATTGGCACGATCACTCCCGCCGCCAAGCTCGCCGTCAAAGGGGGGCTGCATGTCGGCGGCGATTCCGACCCAGGCGAGAACAATCTGCTGGTTGACGGACAGCTCCTGCTTGGAGAAGCCACGGTGGGACAAGATGCGGTGAGCAATCACAAAGGCCTGCAGATCAAGAACGCGAGCCTGAGAGTCCAGGAAGGCATTGCCGTCGGCTCGGACTCAAACTTTCTTCGCTGGATCACGAAAAGATCCGTCGAGAAACGGGACCTCGGAAGTTTCGCGGTAGGCGTACCCCGCGGAGGAGGTTCTACAGCATGGGACCGGGTCCGCGCTAGTCACATCCTGCAAAACATTGATGGAAATCTGAAAAAATCCTGTGCTTTTCAGCTGGATCTATCCGAGCAAATGTCAATCTTGAGTCTCAGTGGCTCCTATCAAGCGCGCTTCTCGCTTCGAGTCCGTGGCAACGAGACCCCATTTTTCCAGGGCGGGTCCAACATTGTCAGCGCGAATGTGTCTGTTGCTGGAAACGTGCTGACCGTTTCTTGTCCTCGGGAATCTATGTTGTTCCCCCGTGAAGTAGAGCAAGAGATTGATATGTTGATATTGCCCCTGGATCTTAACAGCAGAATCGAGGTAGAACTGGAACCCCGGTTTTCTGCATTCGTCGTGTATGCGAAATAGCAGCCGCCCTAAGGGGTTTCCGGGCGCTTGCTCGCCTGCTGGCGATTGGGAATCTTTGTTCACTGTCGTCCGGCATACTTCCACAACGCTAAGTCGCATCGCAGAGGAAGAGGCTAAATACTCCTTTAAATGGGAAGTGCGTGGGAGTGGGGTAAAAGATTCCGCGGGTAAAGATTGGCCTTTATATTATTAAGCTTTAGTTCAAACTGGGCTGGGGTTCAGTTAACAGATCGACATAACCGACGTTATTGCGTTGCTCAAGGGGATGTGAGCGAGCGCAGGTTTACGCATATCTAACAATCAGGAGGCGATCATGGCAGACCGGGGGTTGGAGATTTATCACTTGGACGTAGTCGGGGGAGATGCCACGGCAATTTTGGTAAAAGATCTAGCGAAAGAAAAAGAGACGGGCGGAGAGACCATTTACTCGATGCTGATTGACGCAGGTTCCGAGGGCAGCGGCAGCGCTTATTTAAAAACGTATCTCAAAGCGCATAAAATGGGGCCGTTCGATTGCATAGTCGCTACGCACTACCATCAGGATCATATCAATGGGTTTCAGCCGGCAGATATCAAGTTCAAAAGCTTTATTGATATAGGCGGCTATGCGCATAAAACCGGAGAACCTTTCAAGAATCGAAATGGAATTGGGGACGGAGCCGATACAGCAGTTTTTAGTTCCTATAAAGCCCAGGTCCAATCTCAGGTCGAGAAAAACAGTGCCGCAAGAATCCCAATTCCATTCATTGAAAAAGAGTTTAAGGGGAAGGCCGAACCGTTAATACACAAACTAAGCGATACAGGCATAACGCTGACTTGTTACTGCGCCAATGGAATTCTCGCCGACGGCACTGATGTCCTCGGATCACAAAAAAAAACAAAACAAAAAGGGATAAGCCCGAACGATGTCTCTTTGGCCATGATTCTTGAGTGGGGTGATTTCCGGTATTTCACCGGCGGCGACCTAAGCGGCGACGAACTCATCAAGGCCTACTACGATATAGAACCACACCTATTGAAATATCTGGATGAAGGACCGCTCAAGGGCAAAAAGATAACCGTGTTTAAGGCAAGTCATCACGGCAGCGAGCACAGCAATAAAACTGGTCTCCTGAACAGGCTTTCCCCAGAGACGATCGTCACTTCCTGCAATATGCAGAAGCAGGTGCCTAGTCCGATTTTTTTAGAACGGCTCAACCAGTACTTCACAACTAATGCTACAGCGGTCGCGGTATTTACTAATACAATGAAGGTATTTAAAAATGACGATCGCTATTCTAAGTTAGAAAGCATTAAAAGCAGCATCGCCGATGGTAATGTCGCATTTAGCGGCACGGGCAACGAGGAAAGAATCGCATCAAATCTCGGAATCAAATGCGCTATCATCAGGCGCCGTATGCGCGAGGACAAGTATGAAGATTACCCCGACTCACTTGTGCCTTCCACAAAAATTAAAATTATCAAGAAGAACGGATACGAAATTGTACTTATGCCAAGAGACAAAGATGAAGCCAAAACAATCGAAGCCACTGTCAAGTTCAAATCGTACACTATAAGTCAAAGTTGGGATCCAAAGGAGTGTTCGAAAGAGGACATAGAAGATGGCTTTAAAGCACTGGCGAAAAAGATGGCTGGCTGGATAGAGGGAAAAAACGCGGAAGTCGGAAGAGCTTATATCCAGGAACATTATCCTTCGCTAATAAAAACACTAGACAAAGCCGGTGATAAAGTGGCGAACTTGGTTGAGGAAATGAAAAGAATGTTCGGCGAAAGTTTCGTGATCAAATTGGTGGGCTGGTGGGGACCCAAGAAATCGAATCAGCTCACAAGCGATGAGAAAATGACGTTCTATGCAATCATGGTGAATAATTCTTATCAAGATAAGTTCAACAGAGTAGCGGACATCGATTATCGTGGGCTCGAGGACACCTGGAATCGCAGCGATTATAGGGAGCCGGATTTCTCAGCAGGGATCAAACGAAAACTTGGGGATGGTGCCCCTGCTGGGCGCGGCTCAGGCGAATAAACACGCTCTCTAGTGTCATGTAACTGAAATGCGCTTACAATATCTAGCGAGGCCGCGCCTCAGACCAACGAGGGGTATCCGGCAGTTTGATAGCACTAGGCGTGGCGCAGCGGGGTTCAGCGGCTTCGCTGATGGCGGGACCGAAATTTTGATGAGGGGCAAATGCCTTGGCGCGATTAGCCTACCGCGTTTGCTTTTTCACAGGCGCGTGCCTGCAGAGGTAACTCCAATTAAAATCGAATAGGCTCAGGTCCCGCCTGCAGAATCCTTGAAAGGCAAAACCATCGCGAGGCTAACGCGCATACGCCGGAATAAAACTTGACTTGTCTACAACGCGTTTTGCCTTTCAAGGATTCTATTTGCGTCTTCTCGTCTACACACAGGACCAGAGCCTTGTCCGGCGGATTCATATAAAGGCCAACTATGTCACGGACCTTCTCGATAAACAGTCGCCCCATTCGCATCGCTGCCTCCTTTATACCCGATACGAATGGCCGAGGAAAGGTGTTCATATAATTTCAGTTCCATGACACTAGAGAGATAGTTAAACGATCATGAAGACCTTTATAATTCGCGCTGACGCGTTGGTGACGGAAGAACGGGAATATGCGTCGGCGGCATTCAACGCGCTGCTGACGGCCTTTGGCGTCAATGAGTTGAAGATCGAATCAGACGAAGCGCAACCCGACAAGGATGGCAGCAAAAACTTTTCGATTGCCGGCTCAGCGCATATTCTCTCAGAGTCTGTCCCGATTAAACTGTATCTCGATTTTCTGAGTGAAGACAAATTCGAGTTCCAGCTCACAGCGGCGTTCCCCACGTTGACCCTTTCTGTTCTTCGCGACCACGGTATCCTTCCGGGAAGTTCATTTGTCACCAAGCTTCTTCCCAAGTCGTTTCCTGACGTGAAAGTCATCTTCGACTCCGAAAGGACGCGACTGTACTTCGCAGCGATTGAGTCAAATGAACGTATCGACATTTTTGGGAACCTTCTCTTAGACAAGCTCGGATTCGAATTCCTCCGAAGTTACACGGAGAATTCCATACTGTTAGACATCTACGCCACCATCAGCATCGGAGATACTTCCATCGAAACCAAGATCGAGATTCCGCTGGCTGGCAGCCTTTCGCCGAAGAGCTGGGTGCTGTCATCCCGCTCGTCTATTCCCTTCGCATCCGGTCTCACGGAGATCATTCATTTTCTCGGAAGCGTCTTTAACACGCCGTTTGATGATGTTTTTCCCAAGGCGCTCAATTCGATCCCCGTATTCTTTCTGGATGACTTGAAGATACTATTGGATCCGGACAATGGCAGCATTGAGTTCCTGACATTTCGGGTCAAATCCGTGGGTGCGCTCAATCTTGCAGAACAGGTATCAATCAAGAAGGTTGGCTTAAGGGTGAATGTTACGCCGGCGCGGGGCCGACCCGGCGTGTCACTTACGCTGTTTGGCTCGATCCAAGTCAAGGAGGACGTGTGGCTCGATCTGCAGGTGATGCTTCCGGAAAATCTCAGCCAGGATAGCTGGGTGTTTTTCGTGTCGGGTGGGGTCGAGTTACACGGGATGGCGGATATCAGTCTTCTTCCAGTCAACACTCCGGCAAACGATCTCCATCTGCATCCCGGTTTTTTGAAGGTGGATTCGCTAGACCTGAAGATATTCGAGGTCGATTTCAACCCAATCACATCCACAGTCTCTAAAATCCTCTTTAGGTTGCAAATCAACGCGGAGTGTGAGCTGATCAATGAGCTCAAACTTGAGAACCCCAGCCTGTCGTTCACCGCCGTCAACCCCTTCAACAATGCGAAGCTGGGAAAGAGGAGTCTCACCGGTTCCGCTTCAGGGACGATTGCCGTCGGGGATATCAATTTCGGCATATCGGCGGAGAAGCTTGAGCGGGGTTGGCGCTTCACGGGCACGACGGAGACGAGAGAGATTCACATCGGCAGGATGATCAGCGCTCTCGGAAAGAAATTCGGCGCCCAAATGCCGGACTTCCTCAACGGCGTCGATCTCGAAAACCTGACCCTGCGCTTCGAGACGAGCGCCGATGAGCAAGAAAACAAGTCGACGCGCGTCACGTTTGACTGCCAGGGGCATTTTCCTGTTCACGACAAAACCGCGAGGCTTTCCCTGGCGGCGGATGTTACCCGAAACCAGTCCTCCGCGGATCACAAGCCGTCCTACACAATTGATTTAAGCGGTGAGCTTAAGATCTCGACCCTGCACTTTAAAACTACGTACAGCAAGAATGCCGCCGACAATTTTTTTACTGCGACTTACACCCATACGACGGAACAGCGGGCAATCAATCTCAAAGAGGTCATTGACAGTATTTCAACAACCGCTGGGAGTTTGATCCCAGAGACACTGGAAGTAGATCTGAAGTACGTGATGCTGGCGTACGAGAAAAATACCGCGGGAAGCAACTTCCTGTTCGGAATGGATCTGGGTGTCAGCGCAAACCTGGCGGATCTGGTTTCCAATTTGCCGCTGGTCGGCAAGATGTTGCCGCCGGGCCAGACGATCGGAATTGATGACATCCAAATCCTTGTCACGCTGAAGCCGTTCGACCAAACGATTGGCGGAAAACTGGCGGGCCTCCTGCCCGATGAAAGCGCGAACCAGGCGGGAAAGAAGATGGTTCAAAACGGCCTGGCCAGCGGTATCAACATTTCGGCAGCAATACGGTTCGGCGACACAAAACGGCCGATGAACTTGCCGGTTTCCGCGGCCTCCGATTCGGCCCCTGTCGCCTCGCCGGGCGAAACGGCTTCCGACAACGCGAAATGGTTTGCGTTGCAGAAGGCTTTCGGCCCTGTGTATTTCAACCGGGTCGGGGTGCAATACAAGGATGGCGAACTCTACGTGCTGTTGGATGCCGCTCTGAGCGCCGCGGGCCTCACCCTCTCGCTGGATGGCTTATCCGTTAGTTCACCGCTCAATCAATTTCACCCGACGTTTCATCTACGGGGCCTGGGCATTGATTACAAGCGAGAAGATAGTTTCGAGATTGCCGGCGCTTTTTTAAGGGGCGAACGAGAAATCAACGGGAAGAAATATGAGGAGTATGCCGGCGCGGCGCTGTTAAAGATCAAGCAACTGGCGCTTTCCGCCATCGGCGCATACTCCTATTATGAAGACCATCCCTCCCTGTTCATCTATTGTGTGCTGGATTATCCCATCGGCGGCCCGTCGTTCTTTTTTGTGACGGGGTTGGCCTTCGGTTTTGGCTACAACCGGAGGCTCGTAATGCCGGCCTTTGACCAGGTGGCGCAATTCCCCCTGGTCGCGCGGGCGGTGAATGGTCCGAGCAAGACTGAGAAACTCGACCGAAGCGCGCTGGACACGACCTTGCAGAACCTGGCCCCGTCTGTTCCGCCGTCGGTTGGCGATACATTTCTGGCCATCGGCATCAAATTTAAGTCATTTAAGATCGTCGACTCGTTCGCGCTGCTCGCCATCTCGTTCGGCAACCATTTCGAGTTGAACCTGCTGGGGTATTCCAGCCTGATTGCGCCAGCCAGTGCAGGCCCTAACGTCCCGCCAGTAGCTGAAGCGCAGTTGATGTTGAAGGCCAGCTTCCTGCCGGACAAAGGTTTTCTCTGCGTGCAGGCGCAGTTGACGCCGAATTCCTATATCTTATCGAAGGCCTGTCACCTGACCGGCGGGTTTGCGTTTTACAGCTGGTTTGCGGGCAGCGAACACGATGGCGATTTCGTTCTCACGCTGGGCGGCTATCATCCCCATTTTCTCGTACCGGCGCATTATCCGACCGTGCCGCGCCTGGGGTTCAACTGGCAGGTTAGCAATGAACTCAGTCTCAAGGGCGACGCCTATTTCGCCCTGACGGCGTCGGCGCTGATGGCCGGCGGACACCTCGAAGCCAACTGGCGGAGCGGTTCCGTGCATGCCTGGTTCAAGGTCGGGGCCGATTTCCTGATCGCCTGGAAGCCGTATCACTACGAAATCAACGCCTATGTCGATCTGGGGGCGGACGTAACGTTTGAATTCTTCGGCACGCAGCACATTACCATTGACGTCGGCGCCGACTTGCACATCTGGGGGCCGGAGTTCACCGGCGAGGCTACCATCCATTTGTGGATCATCTCATTCCAGGTTGCCTTTGGAGCCACCGCATCGCAGAAACCGAGGCCGATCGACTGGACTGAGTTCAAGGAGTCCTTCCTGCACGAAAAGCCCGAAAAGGAGAAGGAGTATGACGTTTGTTCGATCGCCGTTACCGGCGGCTTGATCGGCAAAGATCAGGAGGCGAAGGGGGATGACCTGGGCGTAATTGATCCCAAGCATTTCTCCCTGGCAGTTAATACCGTGATTCCTTTGAAGGAGGCCTGGTATGAGTGTGAGTCGTTTTGCGGAAAGATCGAGTTGGGTACGCGGCCGCTTGGGCAATTTGGAATCGCTCCAATGGAGGTCAAGGCCGCGGATCTAATTTCGAGGCAGATAATCAC